>Ga0255049_10000410_pt1 | contig 26571 bp, 25 predicted proteins | sample JV7_2_3_MG_FD_183615 | JGI IMG/M metagenome (GOLD analysis project Ga0255049, IMG submission 183615) | Seawater microbial communities from Jervis Inlet, British Columbia, Canada - JV7_2_3 | ecosystem: Environmental > Aquatic > Marine > Inlet | place: Canada: British Columbia | collected 2016-10-06
GTAGTAGGCCTCGACATCGCCTCTGCCATTTTTGAACCCGGCACGGCAGACATGCGCCAGCAGTGGCTGCCGCGGGTTGACCTGTTGATCGGGGAATTGCAAAAGGGACCGGCTGTCCTGCGTCTCTCCTACGTGGCGGACGTCGAAGAGGCGTCACTCGTCAAACGTCGCCTGGGATCGATGCAAAAACGAATTATGTCGGCGTGGGAAGAGCTTGATTGCTGTTATGAGCTCGTCATCGAGCCCGAGATATTCTGGCGACTCGGGGCACCACCTGATCAGCCGAAGGAGCGAAAACGATGAGGGCGCTCCGCTGGTTCGACTATCTGCCGATAATGGCCGTCGCATCGTTGGCGTTGCACGCGAATGCTGCAGATGTTGACGAAGTACAGCTCGGAGAGGCCGTTGAACGGCACCTGTCGAGTGACGAGCCGTTTCGTATCTGGGTGCAAGATCCGGATCGCGTCGATGCTGAGCAGGGCGACACACTTGAAACGCGCGAAGCACTGGTCGACGGTCTTGAAACCATCAAGCTCAGCGGACTCGTGCCGCCCATTCGATTCGAATCAGGCATAGCAAACATACCTGTGACAACGGTGGCATCGCTGGGCGACGTACTCGAGCGCATGGAAGACCGGCTGAATGTTCGCCTGCATTTGATAGGGCATGCGGATAACCGGCCGTTATCGAACCGGCTTGCCGAAATTTACGGCGATAATGCCGGACTCTCGCAGGAGCGGGCTGGCCAGGTAGCAGAGCACTTTCAGACGGAGCTCACGCTGCCGGCGGAAGCTATTTCGTATGCGTGGGCCGGTGACACTGACCCGGTAGCAACGAACCTGACCGACCCGGGTCGGGCATTGAATCGACGTGTGGAGGTTGAAGTCTGGTACGACAAGGTCGTTGAGCGCGTTGCTCTGGAAGAGTTCCTCGTGCCACACGAGGTCAAGCGAGTGAAAGTGTGCCGCATGGAGACTCTTTGCAAGCTGCGCTACGTCGAAGGTCATAATCTCCGTGCGCGCGTACAAAACCTGATCGCGCCACTTCACTATAGTGACGAAAGTATCGACGTCAATGAGGACTTCATCGGCCGCGTGCAACGGGCATTCGATAACCTTGCCGGCAAAGACAACGTCGTCGTCAAGTTTGTTGGTTTTACCGACGACACACCATTGAGTGGCAGGACCGAACGTATTTACAGTGATCACGTCGGCCTTTCCAAAGCGCGTGCCCGGCGTGTCGCGCTGGCGATCCAGGATGGCCTTAATCTGCCCACGCAAATGATCGAGAGCGACGGCCGCGGCTCGAACCGCCCATTAGCTGCCAACAATTCCGCTCAGGGTCGCGCCCTCAACCGTCGCGTAGAAGTCGAGTTCTGGTACGACGATCCGCTGCAGGAGTTGCCGGACGAGCCACAGCTGTGTCCCGAGTCCGCCGGTGCCGTAACTGTTACCAGGACTTACGATCCGCCATGGGGCCGCATTGCCGATATCGAATTTGCTGACGGATCACCCGTCGTACCGGCTGGTTACATCGGCAGTCTGACGCGCGCGCTCGCCGCTGTTGCGGACAAGACGAATCCGCGCCTGCAGTTTCTCGGTTATACGCGTAATGAGCGGCTGGAACGCCGAACAGCAGCCGTCTACGGGGATGACATCGGCCTGTCAGCGTCACGTGCAAGGCGCGTTATGGAATTGATCGCCGAGGACATGCAACTGCAGGCCGCACAGATCGAATTCGAAGGCCGCGGTTATGTGTTTTCGGAGGACGTCGTTAATGCGGGTTTCATCCAGGGCGAGACGTCGCATGTCGCCGTGCAGGTGGTGTATGACGAGCTGGCAGTTCTCGATGATTACGAGGGCGTTGATGTTACGCGAATTACGCGTGAGCTGAGTCCGGAAAACCCACTCGCCCTCAACATGCTGCGCATCACCGTCGATGGTGAGCCAATCGATGATCCGAAACGGAGTTCGTCGGATATTCAGCGTTGCACGGACGTCGAAATGAAAAAGGCTGACATTCAGTTCGGCTTCGATAATCTTCAGTCGGCACCACGGCTTAGTGTTGCCGCTGCACCGGATCGTATCGAACTTACGCAGATCGTCAGCTCGCGCGAGAGGAATCCGATGTCCGGCCTTTCATTGTACACGCAAGCCACGCCGGTACAGTTTCGCGCGTACACGAACTACTCGGCTTTCATCGAGCGCTCCGAGATACGCGTATTCGCAAACGGCCAGTCGTTGGAGTCGGACCCGCTTGATGTTATCGAGGTTGGTCCGGACGGTAGCACTACCTGGAAGCCGCCGGTCGGTGGTCTGCAGGGACCGGTCAGGGAGCTCGCCTATGTATTGCGGGCCTATGGCGAGGACGGCAATTTTGACGAGACCCGGCCACAACCACTGTGGATAGTCTATGACAGTGGCGATAATGCCGGCAGTGAGGAGGACGCGGAGCAGGATGTGTTGCTGCCGAAACTGTTGTCGGCCTACGGCGAAAACCGTCTCGGCGTACACAATATCGGCCTCGGCAGCGGCACCGTCAGTGTTCGCGGTAGCGGCGTACGGCCCGATCAGGATGTCTGGGTTGCGGGGCACCCGGTTCCCGTCGATGCGGGCGGCAGCTTCGTGACTGAAGAGATACTGCCCGAAGGCGCACACACGGTCGAGGTGGCTGTCATCGACGAGGAAGGCAACGGCGAACTCTACTTGCGGGATCTCGAATTCAAAAACAATGACTGGTTCTATGTGGGGATGGCAGATTTGACGCTGGCGGAGAGCACGGCCAGCGGGCCGATCGATCTGTTGCAGGGCGAAAACCCCAGCTATCAATATGATTCCAAGGCGGACGGTCGACTTGCCTTTTTTGTCAATGGCAAGTTCGGTACGGACTGGAAGCTGATCGCGAGTGCCGACACCCGTGAAGGTTCGGTGGATGACCTGTTCAGCAACTTCATGGACAAGTCACCGGACGCGTTGTTCCGGCGCATCGATCCAGACTACTACTACCCGACCTTTGGTGACGATGCCACCGTTGAAGAGATGGCGCCGAGCGTTGGTAAGTTCTTCATCCGCCTGGGCAAGGATGATGACTACGGACAGTGGGGCAATTTCCAGATCGCGTACATGGACAACGAGCTGGCGCGGGTTGACCGTGGCTTGTACGGTACGAATGTTCATTATCAATCTGAAGCCACAACCGAATTCGGCGAGCGTGCGCTGGTCGTCGACGCGTTTGCTGCCGAGCCGGGCACGATCGCGAGCCGCGAAGAATTCCGCGGTACCGGCGGCTCCCTCTATTTCCTGCAGCGCCAGGACGTCCTTGGCGGTTCCGAGCGCGTGCTGATCGAGGTACGCGACAAGGCGTCCGGCATGGTTACGGGTGTGCGCAACCTGACACCGGTCATGGACTACGATATCGATTATCTGCAGGGCCGGATAATGCTTGCAGAGCCGCTCGCCTCAACGGCGGCAGACAACCTGCTTGTGCGCGACGGCTCAATATCCGGCGACGAGGCATACCTGGTCGTGCGTTATGAATATACGCCGGGCTTCGATGACATCGACGCGCTTTCGACCGGTGGACAGGGGCATTACTGGTTCGGTGATCACGTCAAAGTTGGTCTGACCGCGAACGTGAATGAAGAGGACGGCGTTGACAGTAGCTTGAATGCCGCGGATCTGACCTTGCGCCTGAGCGCTGGTTCATGGCTGAAGTTGCAACAGTCGAGGAGCGAGGGCCTGGTTTCCCTGCCGCAGATATCCAGTGACGGGGGCTTCGAATTCAGTGCCTATGACCCGGCATCCTTCGTTGACGCGGAAGCGGATGCCAATCGCGCCGACATCAGCATCGACTTCGATGACCTGGTCGATTTCACGGATGGTCGGCTGACGCTGTACGTCCAGGAGGCCGAGGCAGGCTACTCTGCACCGGGCATCACGGCGCTGACAGATACGAAAACTTATGGTGGTAGCGTCAGTCTGCCGATTGGTGACCGCTTCTCCCTTGGCGCGAAGATCGATAATCGGGTCCAGGAGCAGGGCGTTGAGACCGAGGCGCAGGAATTCAAGGTGGCCTATAGCATCACAGATCGCTGGAACCTGAGCGCCGGTTACCGTGAGGATGAGCGTGTTGATAACTCAATTATCGTGCCGCTCACACAAGAGCAAGGTGAGAGGAGCGATGCTGTTCTGCAAGTTAGCTACGACTCCAAATCGACCTGGGACATATATACGTTCGTGCAGGACACACTGTCCACAACCGGCGATCGTCGCGAGAACGGCCGCGTCGGTGTCGGTGGATCGTATCTGGTTACTGAGAAACTGCGTCTTGAGGGCGAGGTATCCGATGGAGACCTGGGCGCCGGTGGCAGGATCGGCACCAATTACACGCACTCCGAGCATACCAGCCTGTACCTGAACTATGCGTTGGACAACGAGCAAACTGTCAATGGTTTGGCCAGTGGGCGGGGCCGGGAGGGCAACCTGGTTGCCGGGATCAAGTCGCGCATCGGCAGCAGTACGAGTGTGTTCCTTGAAGAGCGGTACCAGCACAACAAGGCCATGACTGGTTTGACCCACGGTACTGGCATCAGCTTCGCACCGTCGACCAAGTGGAACCTGGGTCTTTCCACCGACATCGGCACGCTGCGGGACGTGCAGACTGGTGCGGAGACGAAGCGTGTAGCTACCGGTCTTCAGATCGGGCTCAATCTCGCCAGGCTGCAATTATCGAGCGGCATCGAGTATCGCAACGACGACGCGCAACAGCTCGACCTGAGCCAGACCGAAAGGACGACATGGTTGTTCCGCAATAGCCTCAAGTACCAGATCAGTCCGGCGGCGCGCCTGGTCGGCAAACTGAATCACTCCGAAAGCGAGAGCTCGCTCGGCACTTTCTATGATGGCGGATTCACGGAGGCTGTCATCGGCTATGGGTATCGACCGATCAGGCACGATCGCCTCAATGCGCTCGTGAAGTACACCTATTTCTATAACGTTCCGACCAGTGACCAAATCACGCTGCAAAACGTTGCCGCCGAATTCATTCAAAAGAGCCACATCGCGGCGGTCGACGTGACGTACGACGTTACGCCGAATCTGACGATCGGCGGCAAGTATGGTTATCGTCTTGGCCAGATCAGCCTGGATCGGGAAAGTCCCGAGTTCTTCGACAATAATGCCAACCTGTACGTGATTCGCGGCGACTACCGCTTCCGCAAGAACTGGGAGTTGCTCGTTGAAGGCCGCATGCTCGATATGCCGGATCTGAACGAGAGCCGTAGCGGTGCACTGATAGCGGTATCACGCTACCTTGGCGATCACCTGAAACTTGGTATTGGTTATAACTTCACCGACTTCTCGGACAATCTTACCGACCTCAGCTACGACCACCACGGTGCGTTCCTGAACGTGACCGGAACACTTTAACAGGCGCTAGTCGCCAATCACTTTTCGCTTAATCATGGTCAGGCGATCGTACATTGCGAATGGCATCGATACGCCATTCCCCGTCGACGCGCCAGAAGATCATGGTCGTACGCATATAAAGATCTGTGCCATCGTTTCGGCCGGTGGAGTCGTAGCGGCCATTGGCAAGCGCAACATCGTCACCGAGGAAGCGAATGGCCTCGAGCGTAATCGAGCGCTCGCCGCCCCGGCTCCGTGTTGAGTCGAGCGAACCACTTACAACAGCATCACGGCCGGATCGCATACTGCCTGATGTGAGGCGTTGGTCACAGGCAGCGGTTAACAGCGCGCGTAGCGCGACCTCGTCACCGCTATCGCGCAGCGATATAAATTCCTGCGTGACTCGTTTGATCGCCGACTCGTCTGCCGATCGATCGGGCGCATTCTCAGCAACGGCTATATCGCTCGCCGTGACGAGCATGAACAAAAGAAGCCTGAGTTTCTTACGCATGATTACGTCTCCCTGATAATGCTGGGCAATGAGGAAAATATACGCATATGCCATTGGAAAGCATGGAATACTGTTTTTCAAGCCAAGGGGGGCTTGCCATGACAACTGAAGCAACGACCGACGGGTCGCTGGCGCGTATTTGTATCGTAGCGCTCGTGCTGATTTTTCTTTCCGGCTGCGAGATTGTTGGTGAAGTGATCGGTGAAATGGATTTGAGTTACTGCAGTGGTTGTGACTGGATCGTTCAGGAATATCACGAGGGTTGGGAAACCCACAACTCAAAGCCATACGACGATGAAGCGGCTTGTCAGGCGGCGCGGAATAAGCAGCACAAAAGAGACCCGGATGTGCTCTTTCGCTGTATTCACGAATCGGACCTGCACTGATCTGACGCGACCCTTCAGTGCTCCATTTGCTTATTGCTACCGCCGGGTAAGCGTAACTCGAGCGAATGGTTTGCGTTGTCCCTCTTTCTCCGCGTCCATGGTCCAGTCCCAGGTGTCGCTGTCCGGGTTGTACGTGAACGTCGTATGAAACGTTCCGTCGTCACCACCGAATACAAATGCAAGTTGGTCGTCGGCGGGCTGGGCGTATCCGAGGACGCCGGAAGCAAGGCCACTTCCACCAGTAGAATCGAGCCACAAGCAAACATACTGGCCTGCGGGTTCATCCCAGCCAATGGTGACTATCGACTCATATGCCAACGCGCCTCCTTCAACCGTCTCTCGCGACACCTCGTGAAACTGAAAATACTGGTGGCCCAGTACCCACTCCGCAGCAATGTCATGTGTCACCGTCCCCCCGGCAACAGTGCCGCTAAGAACCCAGGTCCCAACGAACTTGTCGAGCAAGGCATCCTCAAAAGGGGGCTCGTCTGCAACTGCTGGTAGTGAAAGCAGGAGACTTAGGCCAATGAGTCGAAATATTGTCATCATGTTGATCCTACTCCACTCTCTAGTATCAGTAGTAGCTCGTCCTGCGCACGGGTTGAAAGAGCTCTTTGCGGTGAGCGCAGGCAGGATCTACCGCGCACATATCACAACGCGGCGCGCTCATTTCGGGACAACGTTTGCGCGCCTGAAAAAAGAACCAGTCCACGGCGCCCATGCTCTTGCCGGACTTTGTAACGACTTGTTTAATCGCAGCATGAGCAGCGGCACGCACCGCCGACTCGTCGTCTTCGGATAACCGTTGTCGTTCGGTCAGCCTGGCTGCCAGTGTTTCGTCCACCACATCAATCAGGCCCATGCGCAGGCAGGAGCGCATCACGTGATAGTCGACCACGGGTGGCATCTCCTCTTTGCTACTGGCCAGGAACGATTCCGGGCGCTGCTGCAGGATTATCGCCAGCAAGCCGGCTTTCTTGCGCAACGGGTCTTCCTTGTAGCCGCCGACATGATCCAGTATCTCCAGCAGCGCACGCAGCGGTGACGCGGACGCGTTGACTTGCTCCAGCAATGCCTGCGGCGTTAAGCCAAGCGCCAACATGTCGCGTCCGTACTGGCGAGCGAGTGCGAGATGCATATCGAGAGCTGGCATCGGATCGGTGCCGTCATCGGCTCGCAGAACAGCCAGCATATCAGCCGCAGTGAGTTGAGCCTGATATTTTGGCGTGAGCATTTGCGGGTCGTTTTCGAGCCACCGAAGATAAGCACGAAACAAATAGAACGCACCCTTGCGTTCTTCACCGTCGACGCTTGCGATAAGCGGGCGTTCGTACTGACCATTGGCTTCTGTCCAGAAGCCAAATTGCTGCAGGGTCGATGCGAAGAAGTAGTCAAGCGCCGCTGCGTGACCTTGGGCCGGCAGGTCCGGGCCGGTAAATGCAAACGGCGTGATATCTGCAATGCCCGCCATCAGCCGTGCGATGTTACTGACGTTGGCGTCATTGACGACCACTCTCTCGTCCAGTGATGCTATCGGCACTGGTGCTGAAAGCAGGAGTGCAGCAGGGCCAATTGCCTCTGTTGTTTTCGCCGCGAGCGGCATGGCCTGCCGTGCTGCCATGACGGGGTGCTGGCCAAGCGCCAGGCCGGTAAGTGTTGCACCGCAAAAAGTATCTCCGGCTCCGGTGGGATCTACAACATTTGCGGACACGCCGGGCAGGTGTGTGACGGCCTCACCCTGCACAATTGTCGCACCTGCACTGCCTTCGGTTACAAAGATCGTTTGACCCGCCCTGGAATTCACCGCTGCCATGGATCCAAACAAGTGCACAGCCTCTTCTTCGTTCATAAAAAACAGGTCCGCACCCTGCAGAACAGCAGATGCGTCATCTGCTTGCTCATCGATGAGATGAAGGGCGGTTCCTGCCGAGATACGCCGTGCTCCTCTTGCACGGCAAGCGAGCATCAACTCGTGTTGTTGCCGGAGATTGCCCAGCGGTACGAGATGCACACAGTCGAATCCGGAAAGGTCGGTGGGCAATTCTTTTGGTGACAGTGATTCTTCGGCACCGAAACGAGATCTTACGTAGCTTGCCTGGCCATCGCTGTAGTTGATTTCGAAATGAGGAAGATCTTGCGGGGCTACCGACGGACCCAGCCATTCGAGATTATCAGCAACAAATTGCAGGGCTTCCGGAACGGGATCGGGGCGCGGCGCAAACAGGGTGACTGCGGCGCCGCTGCGTTGGGCTGCCATTGCCGTGTACATGCCCGCGCCGCCAGCGACCAGATCATCGGCGCCGTTAAGCGTATCGAGCGATGCACCGCCAATAACAAGTATTCGAACCTCGGTCACATTTTACGCCAGCAGCAAGAGTGTGCGTATCATAGCGGATACCTTTATATTTACATGCTCAGAAATGCTGGAAAACGGTGTACGCCGCCACAACTACTTTTGAATTGAGAGTCATTAATGGTGCCGGATGAGTTCGCGGGACGGACATAGCGCAAGCAAGCTGATGCGTAGACGGACGCTGTTTGAGGCGCTCGGGTGGATCGCGCTCATTGCTTTCCTGTGGATCGTCGATACGATCGCCAAGATTACTTTTCGCAACAACACCGGCTTCGGCAAGGACAATTTCCACCTGGTCAGCGACCAGGCAACCAGTGCGGTTGCCGTGCTGGTGATGGTGTTATTCGTGGTCTACTGGCTACGGATTTTTCCAGTGCGAAAAGACAAATGGGTCGCGGCTATTATTGGCCATACGTTTGGTAGCATTATTTTTGCATTTGGTCACCAGGTATTGATGATCATTCAGAGAATTGCCGTGTTCGCTTTCAATGATATGACATACCAGTGGCAGGCGGGTTTCGTATCGAATCTGATAGTCGAATATCAGAAAGATACGAAGATCTACCTTGGAATCGTCGCGGTCATGTCGGCTTATCAATACTATCGACGCACCCGGGCAAATTCCGCTCCGCAGTCCGAATCCACCAATAGACTAGTCGTGCAAACAGGTACTGGCGAGGCGGTGCTCACCTACGACGAGATCGATAGCATTGAAGCGTCACGGAACTATGTGGAAATACATGCTGGTGGGAAGGAATATCTGCTCCGCGATACGTTCGCGAATCTGGAGAAGAGGCTTGCTGAAGGGCCCTTTACGCGTTGTCACCGCAGCTACATCGTCAATCTGGATAAGGTGTCTGAGATAAAAACAATAGACGGCGCACAGCAAATACATCTCAAGAATGGTGCCGTGCTTCCTCTCGGTCGCCGCTATCGCGACGCATTCAAGAAATCAATTTCGGGTGGCTACAAGACGTCCCACGGGTAACTCTCGGTTTCGAAGATGTACTGCGCCAGCGACTTGGCGGTTTCATCTTCGTTACGCAACACCGCTCGCAAATTCCTGTTCATGCGCCGCTTGGCTTTTTGACTGAACAGGTGCGCGATGCCGACCGCCTGTTGGTATTGATCGCTGTCGTCGGCGCTCATCGAACTGACACGCGACAACACAGCCAGGCCAACAAACAGGTCGATGGCGACATCGGCGGCCCGGCGCAGCGCAAACTGTTTCTCGGCGATGTTCTTGCCGTGCCGGCGTAGCAGTACGTCACTCAGGCGCGCCAGTTCCAAAGAGTACTTCTCGAAGACCAACGCATCATCGCGCAGATCTTCGGACACGGCACCAATGATGCGATCGTTGCCCAGCGATGTTAGCTGTGTAATTCGTCGCCCGGCGTAATCGCTCAGCAGGCCGAACCCCTTAATCGGATTGTTGAATATGTCGTCCGCCGCAGACTGCAGTTCACCCAGCAGCGTGCCGGGACCTTTCAGTCCCGATAAGGCAATAAACAAGCGAAGAATTTCGCTGGTCCCTTCAAATATTGTCAAAATTCGGGAGTCCCGCATGATCTGTTCATACGGAAACTCTTTCATGAAGCCGTTTCCTGCCGCAATTTGCAGCGCTTCATTTGCGGTGCGGAACATCGCTTCGCTCGCAAACACTTTACTGATGGCCGCTTCGACAGAGTAGTCTGTGTGGCCCGAGTCGATGTAGTGGCCCACCATCCAGACCGCACTCTCGGCCGCAAAGCAGTCGACGGTCATATCGGCAATCTTTTTCTTGATAAGGCCAAATTCGGCAATACTGCGACCGAATTGTTTACGCTCGGTTGCCTGCTTTGCGGCGAGTCGAATACAGGCTTTCATGCCACCCACGGCCCCGCCGCCGAGACCCGTGCGACCGTTATTAAGAATCGACATCGCGATCTTGAATCCCTTGCCTTCCTCGCCAAGCAAGTTGTCATCGGGGACATTGACGTCGGCGAAATTCACAGTTGTCGTCGAAGATGCGCGTATGCCGAGCTTGTCTTCCTTCGGACCGGTACTGACACCCGGCCGGTCTCGTTCGACGATAAACGCCGACAGCTTGCCGGCATCGCCATCGGTGCGGGCGAACACGGTATAAAAATCGGCAATACCACCATTGGTGATCCAGATTTTTTCGCCGTTTATTGTCCAACCACCGCTCGGGTTCCTCACGGCGTTGGTTCGTATCGATGCGGCGTCTGAACCGGAGCCGGATTCAGTCAGGCAATAAGCAGCAATCATTTCACCACTTGCGAGTGCCGGCAGGTATTTTTTCTTCTGCGCATCGCTGCCAAATAGAAGCAGTCCTTTCAAGCCGATAGAGCTATGCGCGCCAATCGTCAGGGATACAGAACTGTCGTATCGACTGCATTGCTGCAGGACACGCGAATAGCCGGAATTGGACAGGCCTATACCGTCATACTCTTCGGGAATGATGAGTCCGAACAGACCGAGGTCGCGTAATTCCTGAATAAATTCCTCTGGCTGTGCACCGCTTGCATCCCAGTCGCGAAAATCCTCCGCTTTGTCCTCCAGGAAGCGATCTACACTCTCCAGTACCATGCGTAGTGTTTCGTCTTCCTCGGCACTAACTTTGGGAAATGGCCAGAAAAGCGGCTTGACGATGGTGCCGCAGAAGAGCGCTTTCGCCGGACTGACATTCCTGTCCACTACGGCGTCGGAATTGACTTCGGTATCTTGTGACATAGTGCTAACTATATGCATCTATAACCGCCCAAACAAATGAAGAATTGGTTCGCTAACGGGCGCCAGCAAGGCACATGCCTTCCATGCTGCAGGGAACTGGCGCCAGCCAGCGAGTTCGCTCTATTGGTTATCGGTTCGCTCTTGCATCGCAACGGCTGCAACCCAGGTTGCCATATACAAAACCAAGCACCGCACCATAGATCAAATGCAGCATCAGCGTCATTGCTGGTGCTCGCATTCCAATATTTAGTCCGAAGTAGCCTGCGCCGGTCATCGGCATGACCACGATCATCATCACGACCCAGGCAGCAATACCGAAACTGACGCCCTTGGCCAGATTCGTCTTGCCCGGCAAGGCGCGCGACAGGAGTACAAAGCCAACGCCCCAGGCCAGAATGCCGATCATGAAATGGGCGAGCCACGCCAGGGCAGGTGCCGATTGCAGCATTGCACTGAGCATCTCGATCACATTTAACTCGGGCATTAGTCCCATCATGCTCTTTGCGACCATGATTACGGACAGTACTATCGTTGCTGCAAATCCAGCGCTGATACCTCTGATTGCTTTAGTCATTACCTGGGATTCCCTAATTTCGTCGTTTCTTGTGTTCCCAAGACTTGGTTGCCGGCGGCGCCAAAAAGGTTACAAATGACCCTGAATAGAGCGCGATTCTGAACTTTCCCGGATTGGCGTGAGTCTGAACGGCTGTGGAGGTGTCCTAATGGCTGCGACTTCCGATCCAGTTGAGCATATGAATACTCGCCCTCCGGCTGATAACGAGATGGCTGAGAGCATTGCCAGTAATGACGATGCGCTCATCGATTGTCTTCGCGAGGGAGAAAATGACTGCTATGAGACGCTGGTAAGGCAATTCGGGCCAGGCGTGCTGTCGACTGCGAAGCGCTACCTGCGCTCGGAATCAGATGCCCATGATTGTTTTCAAGAGACCTTCATCGCCGTGTTTCAGGGTATCGACAAGTTCGAGAAACGCTCATCCATCGGCACGTGGATTCGACGCATTACCATCAATCAATGCCTGATGAAAATCAGGGCGCACGGGCGCCGGCATGAAGAATCGATAGAACATTTGTTACCCGAGTTTGACGAAAACGGCGATAGAATCAGCTCTGTTTCTCCGGATCGCGCATCCGCAAAAATTGATCCGGTCGACAGGTCACGAACGAAGCGTTTCGTGCGTGATAAAATCGATGAGCTGCCAGACACATATCGGGTAATGTTGCTGCTGCGGGACATCGATGGTTACTCAACAAAAGAAGCGGCAGCGATTCAGGGAATTAGTCTAACGGCCGCAAAAACACGACTGCACAGGGCTCGATCGGCGCTAAAATCGCTGCTCGAGCCCATATTGGAGCACTTGGAATATCATGCTGACATGTAAGGAATTCGACGACTTCATGGTCGACTATCTGGATAACGGTCTACCGGTGTGGCAGAAGTTCATGTGCTGGTTGCACGTAAAAATGTGCGCGGAGTGCGCGGAATTCGTGCGCGAATACAATCACACGATCAAGCTCGGAAAAAATGCTTGCGATGCACCGGATGCGCCCGTATCAGATGCGGTGCCGGAAGAACTCATCAAAGCCGCATTGGCACACCGTAAAAAGAAATAGAGTTAGCGGCCGTAACCTTTTTCTGTTCCAGGGCAACTAAGTATATGGACACCGTACACACAGCGTACGTGACAGACCATGTATTAGCGGACCTGGAGCAGAAATGGCACACACAATCAGACCTGGAAGTAACTATCGAGTAGCGGCGCTGTTACTGCTCGTTTTCCTCACGTCGATCGCACAAGCAGCAGAGTTCGTATCGAATTCTGCGCTCGAATACGAAGCACAAGATCGCCTGACGCGGGATGACGTCCGATCTGACCTTTTGCTCATACCAGATTCAGGCAATATCCAGATATTCGAAGTGCCGTTGATTGGCCATATCACTGGATTCGGAATTCGTCAGGGCGCTGCTGATGGCGGACAGTTCAATGACCTGGACCAACAAGCAGTTTTCGTCGATTTCCGATTACCGTGGCAGTGGTCGGTCTGGGGAAGTACGATCATCACGCCGCGCCTGACTCTGGAAGCCGGACGGTTTGTGAACGACGAGGAAGATCGTGCCTTCGGATCTCTGGGACCGAATTTTCTTCTTGAGAATGAGCGCTGGCGTCTGCCAGTGTTCGTCGATATGGGATTGAGCCCCACCGTTATCGATGGATCAACCTACGGCGACCGTGAGCTTGGCACCTCTTTCAATTTTACATCGCACCTGGCAGTTGGAATGCAGTTCGGTCAAAGCCGCAACCACAGCGTGAGCCTGAGATACCAGCATATTTCCAACGGCGGCATCAGCAGGCAAAATCCGGGCGTGAACACGATTGGACTCGACGTCGTTTTGTGGTCACGTCAGTAGCGCGTGCAGCCGTTCGATTGGGGCAAGCGCAAGGTAACGGACCTGTTGGTTCGTTACCTTACTGCAAAAGCCGGGAGGTATGAGACATTTGCCATTTCTGATCCGGGGTCATTACTGTCAATTCTGCAGGTTGGTGATGTACTGCTGGTGGAAGGCAAGCAACGATTCAGTACTGCGGTCAAATATCTGACCCAGTCAATCTGGTCCCACGCTGCCATCTATGTCGGCGACGCGGACTCATCGATCAAACCCGATGCGAATACTCTGACAATTGTCGAAGCGGATTTAAAAAACGGTGTGATTGCAGTGCCTTTGTCCAAGTACGCAGGCTTTAATACTCGCATCTGCCGGCCGGTCGGCCTGGATGATGAGGATCGGAAAAATATCGCGCAGTTCATGTTCGACAGCATAGGGATGAGCTACGATCTGAAGAACATCATCGATCTCGGACGCTACCTGATACCCAAACCTCCCGTACCACGCAGGTGGCGTCGCAGGATGCTGGCGATTGGCAGCGGTGATCCTACCCGGGTCATTTGTTCGACGCGGATAGCCCAGGCGTTCCAGTCCATCGGCTATCCGATCTTGCCCGATGTCGAACAGCTCAAGGAGAAAGTGTGTGACCGGTGTGTAGAGACAGTGCGAGAGATTTTGCACATTCGTCATCACAGTTTGTTCACACCACGGGATTTCGATGTATCTCCGTACTTCGAGATCGTCAAACCGACGCTCGAGCGCGGCTTCGATTTCAAGCAATTGCAGTGGGGTAAAACCGCGGACAGCGTCAGCTAAACTCAAGCCCCATTAGTCCGTCGCGCAATACAAGCCGTAGAGACACTCCATTATTTTGCCGGCCTCGTCAGATTTAAGAGAGTAAAAGATATTCTGGGCGTCGCGCCGGGTGCTGACCAGTCCCTCGGAGCGCATGCGAGACAGATGTTGTGACAAAGGTGATTGCGACATGTCCAGCAGCTCCGCGAGCTCGCCTACCGATTTCTCGCCGCCGGCCAGTTGGCACAGCACCATCAGTCGGCCGCTATGGCCAAGCGTCTTCATTAGCGCGCTAGCCTGGGAGGCTGACTCTGCCAATTGTCCGAAATCCATATCTTCCGGGGTGTCCATATCTAGTCTTCCTGATTGTCCATGCGGTAGCAGGCAAGGTCCTCGGCGATCATGACCCGACCTCCAAATCCGGATCTTACGTGAGTCACGTTTTGTTCCAGGTCGCTGAGGCTTCGTGCCATGAAATGGCTAAGTACGAGCAAGTCGACGTTGGCGGCATTCGCGATTTCACCAATCCGGCTGGGCGGTGCGTGCAAATTGCGCCCGGCACCAGACACGCCTTCGGGAACCGGCATGTGCATGACGAGTATTGAGGCATCTTTCGCAAATTCAACGAATTGTTCATCGTTGCCGTTCTGGTCGCTCGCAAAGACCAGCGTCTCATCGCCGACTTTGACCCTGAAAGCCAGCGCTGGAACAATGCCGTGCGGTACATGCATTGCCCCGATCTGAACTGTATCGTTTTCGCCTCCGAAAACGGTCACCGCGCCGGATACTGCACTGTCTATCTCCAACGCCGCGAGCGCGGGACGACCCGCGCTGCCATCGAGGTAACCCGCCAGATAACCGAATGCGCCGCCGTCCTTGTCGAAAAGGCTGGTCAGAAACTGATTCAAACCTGGAAACTGGCCGCGACCATCAGGTCCGGCGACAGTCAAAGCCCTCGTCCTGTTCGAAAAATTGCCGCTTTTCAGCAGTGCCGGAAAATCTGCTGAATGGTCGGCGTGAAAATGACTCAGACCGATAAAGTCGAGGTCCCGGAAGTCGGCGCCGGCTTCGCCGAATCGAAGAAAAGCACCGCCGCCGGCATCGATCAGTACGCGCGCATGGCCATCTATCCAGACAAGATAGGCTGAAGAAGCTCGTGCATCATCGGCGACAGGGCCGCCCGATCCAAGTGCTTGAAGCACAATACCGCTTTCCCGCAGGCATGGATCGGCCAAAGCATTCGTCCACGCCATGAGCCCGGCGGTTAACATCAAGCTGGAGAAAATAGTCACTCATTGCACACTGTTGGCGATCCTCAGAATGGGAGTCTTTTTTATGTTAGAATTTTCTAATATACAGCAATATTCGCAGGGAGTCGTCATAAAACCGATGATCAGCTCAGTCGTTCAACTCTAAATGCCTGTTTCAATTCTTGCCTGGCCGGGCGCAGTTGGTCGATTGGTATTGCGTACTGGTTTTCGGCGTGCCGGGAATGGTGGGAACCTACCTCTGCACCCAGGGAAACCTGGAAAATTGCCATTGACGGCCTGATCGTCGGCGTTATTACCGGACTGGTTGGTGTCGGTGGTGGTTTCCTGATCGTACCGGCATTAGTGTTATTGGGTGGCATGCAAATGCACCGGGCACTGGACGTTCTGGATGCGCAAGACCTCATTCTCGACCGGAACACGCTTTTTATTGTCACTGGCCTGGGCATTGCGGGAAGTTTCGGTGGCAGTGCAGTTGCCAATCGCTTGCCACAAAAAACCCTAAAGAAGGGTTTCGGCGTATTCCTCATCATCATGGGCGGTTACATTTTGATTCGATCCGGCCAGGAAGCGATCGGACTATAGAATCCAACAGGAGATAGTTTTGTCATGACTATTACGAAAATAACACAGCAGTTTCTTGTCTCTGCGCAAATGGCCTCCGCTGATGCAAGCTTCGCCGCTGCACAAGGTATCAAAACGATTATCTGCAATCGCCCGGACAACGAAGCCACGGACCAGCCTTCTACGCAGGCGCTGGAAGACGCAGCGACCGATGCAGGTATTGATTATTTGCATATCCCAGTGTCCTCTAAATTGATAACCGACGAAAATGTTGTCGAATTCGCCGATGCTTGCAACGAGGCGAAAGGCCCGATTCTTGCGTTCTGTCGCACGGGCATGCGTTCGATCATCTTGTGGGCGCTGGCAGAAACAGCCTCGCGGGATGCAAACAGCATAATCGCAAAGGCTAAGGCTGCGGGTTATGACCTCAGCAAACTCCGACCACGGCTCGAAGCGCGAGCGACGAAATGAATGACATTATTTATTCGGCTTCCATCGCGAGCGCAACCCAAAGCCCGGAAAACAACATTGCGATAGCGGTAAACCAGAAGCCCGCTTCCAGTCCGGCAAGGGAATCGGCGACCACGCCCAGCAGCAAGGCGCCGATGCCGTAGCCACAGTCGCGCCAAAATCGATACACACCCAGGCTGGAGCCGCGCCAGTCTGGATGTGACATATCGCCAACTGCCGCGATCAGGGTAGGGTAGAGCAATGCCATGCCTACGCCGGTCAATGCTGCCGCCAGTGACCACGCGAGCATGCCGTTAACCAGGACAATCGCGGCAACACCAGCGGCGCAGATCCACATGCCGATGACAATCGGCCATTTGCGTCCGACTGCGTCCGACAACGGGCCCGTCCAGAGCTGGCTGCCGCCCCAGACAAAGCCGTACGTGCCGACCACCCAACCGACATTGACCAACGATAGTCCCTGGCCCAACAAGTAGACCGGAAAGAAGACCCAAACCAGCGCATCAACGAATTTCTCAATACAGCCGGCCTGCGACAACGCGACGAAACTTCGGTGCCGGAACGAAACCAGCGTGAATATTTCCCATGTCGATGGGTGTTCGGACACACCTTGCGGAAAGCGCCCGCTCGGAGCACTTGTTTTGTGTGCAGCAGACTCGGCGCGTGCAAAGAGAATAGTTTCCTTGAAGAAGAGCAGCGCCAACACAAGCGCAACGACAATGACGGCAAGACCAAAGATGAACAGCGTCCAGCGTGGATCGAAATCGCGAGCGAGGTAGCTGGTTGCCAGTCCGGCGAGCGCGACGCCCGAATAGCCCGCAAATTCATTGAAGCCAGTTGCCAGGCCGCGCTCATTGGGCCGGACAATGTCGAGTTTGCTGGTGACGGTCATCGACCAGGTAAAGCCCTGGTTCATACCCAATAGGACGTTGCCGGCAACGATCCAGTGCCATGCGGGTGCATAGAGGAAAATGAACGGGATTGGTAAAGCGATCAACCAGCCCCAAATTAAAACGCGGCGCCGGCCAACGGTTTCGGACAAGCGGCCCGACACGAAATTCATGGCGCCTTTAACGAAACCGAAACTGATGACGAAGGCCATTAGTAAAGTGAACGAGCCGGGCGCCATGCCAAATTCCTGTTCAGCAAGCGCAGGCACGACGGTTCGCTGCAGACCTATCGTCAATCCGACGAAGAATACCTGTAGCAGCTGCTGTCCAAACTGACCGATATTCAGGCGAATGCCGTGTTGATACTGTTCCATCTGGAACCACTCCCGGAGGATTGCTTGCGGCTACAGCTTAACGAATTCGGATCAATACCGTGAGCATTGCTGGTCGTGGGCAGCTTTTTGTTCGCGATCACAGCGCCGGTGCTCAAATGTGGCAACAACCAGACGCAAACTGGCGGGGCGGCAGCTCGCGCTGCCGCCCCGCCAAGCAATTACTATCTGCTATCAAGCAGGGTGAATGTCATACCAGGTTGAGTTTGCGATCTCGAACTGCCGAACGATCGGGGACGTTTCAAGAGCATCTGCCATCTTCTTGGATACCTGCGGATAGATATCCCGCTCGTACATTGCTGCATCCTTTTCGGTTTCCCAGAAACTCATAGCGACGGCTTCATCATTTTCTCTATCGAAGAACGATAGTTCATCACGAAAACCTTTTTGCTTCTTGAGCAATGGGATGATCTCGTTCTCGAGCCGCTTGTTGAGCAGATCAAATTTGCCTGGTTTGAATTGCGCCGTAACTTGTCGAACAAACATGACTGTCTCCTTTCATGTCAATTTTGAACTCGCGTCTCGAAATGTTTGCGGTGGGCCGACGCGTAAAGCTCAACGCACCCGATACGGCAGCACGCAATGTCAAACATTGCATTGATAATTATCATCCCGGGCTAAGTATCATCCACGATTTTCAGGCGTCGCAGAGCGCTTAGGATGGTTCCCTACACAGCAGAGCATGAGCTTGAACGCATTCGCTAACATGGGTACTTTGGAGCTCGGCGCGATACGCCGAGCGTGTCGGATTTGTTCGTTAAACGAATTGTGCTGGCCCTTAGGACTGAAACCGTCCGATCTGGAACGATTGCAGACAATGGTCAGGTCCGTGGGCCCACTGCAAGCCGGCAGCTTCCTGTTTCGCGTCGGTGATCCGTTTACCGCCATCTATGCAGTCCGCACAGGCTGTATCAAGAGCTATAGCTTCGACACGGCCGGGCATGAGCTGGTGCACGGATTTCACCTGCGTGGTGAGGTCCTCGGTTTCGACGCCGTGTTTCCTGATCGGCATCGCTGTAATGCCCAGGTGCTTGAGTCCAGCTCCTTATGCGTCATTCCGTACCGGGAAATCGCTCGTCTGAGTATGGAATTTCAGAGTCTGCATGACCAGATTCTACGGCTCATGGGCCGGGAGTTTTCCAGGCAGCTCATGTACGCGGAGCACTGCAGTGCGAAACAACGGATCATGAATTTTCTGTTGGACATGAGCGCGAGGCTACACCAGGAAGGTACAGTGGAGCGTGAATTCACCCTGCCGATGTCACGAGAAGACATATCCAACTACCTGGGAATCACCCCGGAAACCCTGAGCCGCTTGCTCGCGCAATTGCAAAGAGACCGGCTGATCGACATTGATCATCGGCGTGTAAGCCTGCAAAACTTACCCTCACTTGACAATTATCAATGACAAATCGGCTGGATCGGGTTTCCGTCCATAGGGTGCGCAATACAAGGAGCGGGTCATGAGGCAACGGATTATTGAAGCGCTTACCTATCCACGCATAATGCTGCTGGCCAGCCTGGATGACGACGAGTGTCCGCAACACTTGTATTTCAACCCCTCGGACGAGAAGTGCCAGCTTTGCGAGCAGGGAGAAGAGTGTCACTGGCTGAATATCCATGACGAATTCAGCGTTCTGGTTCAAAAACCGCTGCACTCACTGTATGAATCACTGCAGTTCTGTATCAGTTACGTCAACGTGCAATGCGGCCATGCGGGTCATAATGTCCGGCATTGTGCTTGCGAGTCCTGCGCATGGATCAGAACAGCGCGGCGACTCGCCTCCGACTACAGGCATGTGAACACTGATCAGGCTGCCCGGGTTTTCTCTACAAGGCCCTGCGAGCGCAGATACTCTTCATAAGTCCCCGAGTAGTCGATGATCCTGTCCGGCGCCATCTCGATGATGCGTGTTGCAAGCGATGATACAAAATCGCGGTCATGGCTGATAAAAATCAGCGTACCAGGGTAGTTTTCCAGCGCCAGGTTCAGGGCTTCAATGGATTCCATATCAAGGTGATTGGTTGGTTCGTCCATGACGATCACGTTGGGCTGTTGCAGAATCAACTTGCCGAACATCAAGCGGCGTTGCTCGCCACCGGACACAACCTTGACTGACTTCTCGCTGTCATCTCTCGAAAACAACATCCTGCCGAGCGTCGCACGCAACAGTTGTTCAGGAGAGCCGGGCGGCTGCCACTGAGTCATCCAGTCGAACAGGCTCATGTCCATTTCGAATTCTGGGGCAACGTCCTGGGCGAAGTATCCTGTCTTCGAATTCTCGGCCCACTTGATTTCACCTTCGTCGACGTTTAGTTCCTGCAACAGGCAGCGGACAAGTGTGGACTTGCCAATGCCGTTCGGTCCGAGGACGGCGACACGCGAACCAGCTTCGATGCTCAGGTTCAGGTTTTCAAACAGAGGGCCTTCGTCAAAGCTCTTGCTGAGGTTGCTTGCCGCTACCGCCAGGCGGCGCAGCGGCCTGGCCTGCTCAAAGCGAATAAACGGGCTGACGCGGCTTGACGGCTTGATGTCTTCAAGCTGTATCTTTTCCAGCTGCCGGGCACGCGAGGTCGCTTGGCGTGCCTTTGAAGCGTTGGCAGAGAAGGGCTGACAAACGCCTGCAGCTCAGCCATCTTGACCTTCTTCTTTGCATTGTCCGCCTGCATGCGCTCGCGCGCCTGCGTCGCGGCCGTCATGTACTCATCATAGTTGCCTGGAAAAAGATGTAGCTTGCCGTAGTCCAGGTCGGCCATGTGCGTGCACACGCTGTTAAGAAAGTGACGATCATGCGAGATGATGACCATTGTCGACTTGCTGGCGTCCAGAAAATTCTCGAGCCAGCGGATCGTATTGATGTCGAGGTTGTTGGTCGGCTCGTCGAGGAGCAAGACATCCGGGTCCGAGAACAGCGCCTGTGCCAATAACACCCTGAGCTTCCAGCCCGGCGCAACGGCACTCATCAGGCCGTGGTGCTGGCTGACAGGGATGCCAATACCCTCCAGAAGCTCACCGGCTCGCGATTCGGCGGAATAACCGTCCATTTCCGCGAATTCGACCTCGAGGTCCGCGACGCGCATGCCTTCCTCGTCACTCATCTCGGGCAGCGAGTACAGTCGCTCACGCTCCTGCATCACTTCCCAGAATTTCTCGTATCCCATCATCACCACATCAAGCACCCGATAGTCCTCGTACGCGAACTGATCCTGGGAAAGCTGACCAACGCGGGCGTTAGGCTCGAGAGATACGTTGCCCGTCGCAGGCTCCAGCTCCCCCGCCAGAATTTTCATCAGCGTGGATTTGCCAGAGCCATTCGCACCGATCAGACCATAGCGATTGCTATTGCCGAAGGTCGCGGAGACATTTTCGAACAGGGGCTTGGCGCCGAACTGAATCGACAAATTAGATGCAGAAATCAAGAGTTTGTACCGGGTGTGGGGTGAATCAGCGGCCGGATGGTAGCAAAATCGGCAGCACAGTCAATCGGGACCGTTGCAATGAGATCAATCGTCGGCGAAACGATCCTTCTGGATGTCGCTGGTTGAGCCGCTTGTGTGCAGTTCGCCAACTTCGATAATAACGTCAGCAGGCAGGCCGGCAGCCTCAGCGGCGGCACGAATCGCTTCGGCTGTGGACGCCTCGTAGAGGCAGTAGGTCTTTTTCTTGTCCGCGCTGAGAAAGGAGATCAACCATTGAACGCCCGCATCCTCGTTGATCTTTTTAACCGCGGCGGCGTCGTCCGGGCTCACTTCGAGCTGTTCGGCGAAATTACGTTCGATTAGAAATACGGCCATTGAGTGCCCCCCTGACGACTCAAAGTAAATTTTACACATGGTATAGCAATTGCAGTCAGCAATCACCGCTGTTGTTCTTGATGCGGTCGATCAATCCGTGCATTCCCAGCTCATGCGCGGTAACCAGCGCCTCGTCAAGCAGAGCGTTGGCGCGCGACATGTCATCGTCCATATTACGTCGCATCAGCATGCGGGCATATTGATAGCGAGTATGGGCGAGCCAGGGGGGCGCGGTCATGCGAGCATTGAGTTCCAGTGCATGGACAAAATGTTTCTCGGCGTCATCCCAGTTCGACTGGATCGTTGCCAGTTGCCCGAGGAAGCGCGAGGTTGCGCCGAGGCAGACGATCGCGTTACTCACGACAACCGTCAATTCAGCGTATGGCATGAGCAAGCGGTACAGCGTTTGCGCACGTTCGCCATCCTGCAGGTAGTCACAGACTTCGGCCAGGTAAGCCAGAGAGGTTTGCCATAGCGAGTCACGCGGCAGTATCGCGAAATCATCCTCGGCGAGACGCCCGAGTGCAGCGGCGGCTTCGTCATCCTGCCCTATTTCGGCGTATATCAGAGCCAGGCCCGGCCGCCACGCCGCGGATGCCGTCTCGTCATCAACGAACTGCTTTAGCATGGGGGCGATTTCCCGCAAACGGCCTTGCTCGCGTCGAATCGTAAACATCTGGATGCCAAGCACGCCCTCGGCGTTGTCGACGCCGAGCTTCTGACCTACGGAGAACGCTTCCAGCGCCATTTTCTCGGCGTCGTCAAAACGGCCCGCCTGGATGACCGGTGCCGTCCTCATTGTGCAATCGTTGTAAGTATAAAAAGGTTCGTCGATGCTCTCCGCGATAGCTTGCTGAACATTCAGGGTCCGGCTCCAGCCATCGACATCACCGAGTGCCAGGACATCAAATATGCGATAGATGTTCAGTTCAATAAGCAGATGCTTGTCATCCAGTTGTTCGGCAAGCTCGAGCATCTCGTCGATGATTGCGATGCGTTCTCGCACGCCGGCGGGATCCCGATCGAGCATAAGGCGAGTTCGTGTCGAGTCAATAATCGAGCGTGGCTCGTCGAGCCGTCGCGCCATGGCTACGGCATCGTCCAGCATGGCTGTTATTTCTTCCCTGGGTGCTGAACCCTGACGGGCCATCACGAGATGACAAATCAAACTCGCCCGTAACACACTATCCTCTGTGCCGAGCATTTCCAGGGCCTGAGTCAAATACGTTACGGCAGTGTCTTCCAGCAAATTGCATCGCCAGCGCGGCTCATCGTAGCCCAGCGCAGCTCGCGCCAATGCCTCGGGTGCGCCCAGTTTGGTTGCTAGCTCTGCAGTTTCGCTGTAGGTGTCCATCGATTCGACAAAAAGACCAGCGTGATGCTGCGCCTCGCCGAGTAACAAGTTGAGTTCGAGTAGCAAATCGGAGTGCGCGGTGATATCGCCAATGCGATCAAGGCAGCCTAGTCCGCGTTCGGCGAGTGCAATGGTCTCACTTTGGGCGTAAACGGCGAGAGCACGGTGGCCGGCTTGCAGAAAATATGATGCGGCTTTTTCGTCCAGGCGTGCCTGCTCGTAGTGCCGCGCGAGTTGCACTGCAATGGTATGAACTTCTGTGTCGTACAACGTCTCAAGAACCTTTGCGACGTCCTCATGTAGCAGCTCGCGCTCGCTCTCACCCAGGGCGCTGTACAGGTATTTATGGAACATGTTATGCCGGAATCGAAATTGCGATATTCGGGTCGCACCGATTTTTGCACTACCTTCTTCTATGACCAGGCGATGCTGTCGGTCTACCTCCCGGGTCAGAGTCTTTAGCAATTCTCGTTCGGTCATTTCCTGCAGACCCGCGATGACCTGCGTGGTGAAGGTCTCACCTTCGACACTCGCAATCTTGAGCAATTCCTGAACTTCGCTGCGTAGCCGGTTGATGCGTTCTTCAATCACGCCCTCGATGCGTGCCGGTAATGCTCTCCAGTCGAGGGACGGGCCCTCAATCCATTTACCATTGCTGTTTTGCACGAGGTCGCCACGCTCCTGCATGTCGCGCAGAATTTCTGCAGTGAACAGCGGATGACCACGAGTACGCTCTAGCAGCGCACTGCGAAAATCCCCACCCAGCTCGTTGGCCTCTGCATCGAGCAGAGCGTCGACAAATTGTCGCTCTTCCACTTCGTCCGACGCACCAAGGGCGATAACGAAGTCTCCGTAGTACCGCTTCAACTCGGAGACGACCGTTGCCAGAGGGTGTCGCTGCTCTCCTCGCCCAAGTGCGACATCCTCAGGCCGGTAGGTGCCGAGGATCAGTATCCGGCTGCCCTCGATGCGACGCGCGAGGTGAAAAAGCAGGCTCGCAGAGGATTCATCTATCCATTGCAGATCATCGAGTACCAGTACCAGTGGTCGCTCCCTGGCCAGGGCAACCAGCACGGTGGTCACCTGCTCGAAGATCCGGTTTCGGTCCTTGCTCATGGACGTGTCTGCGGCCGAAGGAAGAATGCCACTCCGGTTCTGTGTCGTATCACGACGTTTTCGCAGTTTGGAGTCACCGGCGACCATTGCGCCTGCTCGCGTTACGAGCCCGACACCGGGCACCAGGATGTCGATCAAATCAGGACCGACATCGACGATGATGCGTTTCGATACCTGCAGGAAATTCTTCAGGCGGCTTGCGTTCTCCTCCGTCGTAACTCCTTGCGCGACTTTATCGTCGATATCGCCAGCCAGCATGCCGAGCACTTCGCGAAATGGCAGGTACGGGTCGCCGATACCGGTTTGCGCGTTGCAGTCGCCGAAGACAACCAGCAGCTCTTCATCGCGTTGTTGTGCGCGTCGGGAAAATTCGGCAGTCAGACTGGTCTTGCCGAATCCGGCCTCGCCGGTAACGAAGCAAATCTGGCCGCTACCCTCGGTCGCGCTGGCCAGCAGGCTATCAAGTCGATCCAGTTCACGCTGCCGGGTTACAAAGACCTGATCCAAAGAATCCTTCCAAAGTGCTCATCACATCAAATTATAGACGCATAACGGCCCGGGGTTACCGGGCCGTTCGGTGCATCGATCAATTGCTGGTCTTGATGCGGCTAATTACTGCCGAAATTGGCCTCAAAGGTAACACCGTACAATGCTTCGCCGTAGGCGCTAACTTCGCAGGAATAGTTACCCTGGGCTGGAGCACCCGGCCCCCAGATCACGCTGGAGCATGCGAATTCCTCTGTGAGGTTATTGCCCCACAAAGCGAGGTCGAATTGCTGGTCCTTGCCGAACGCGAAGGCCACTCGTGCATTCAGGAAGCTGTAGTCGGACGATTGGTCGCGCGCGGCATCCTTTTGTACAAACGTGTAAAACATGGATGCCTGGTAGCGGTAATTCGCCGATAAGGTTAGTGCGTTGTTACCAATCGGCATCGTATAAGATGCCAGCAAGTTGGCTGTGGTATCCGGCGTATTTGTCACTTCCTGACCGATCTTGGCTAAAGACAAGGGGTTCAGGCCGGAAATATCAACTACCTTACTATCGGCTGTGCCAATGCCAGCCTGGATAAACCACTGATCGTTGGGCGCCCATTTGAGCTCAGCCTCAAAACCCTGAATCTCAATGCCAGGCAGGTTTACCAACGCGGGTATGCCGCCATAGCTTTCGAATAACTGCAGATCTTCCCAGTCATAAAAGTAATACGCGGCGTTGAATTGCAGCGTGTTATCCGCGTTCGAACTCTTGTAGCCGATTTCGTAGGCGGTAAGGTATTCCGGGGAGATCGGGTCGTCGCCGGTTGCCAATGCACGATTGTCGTATGAGCCGCCCTTGAAGCCGTCCGAGATACTGAGGAAGATCATCGAAGCATCACTGATCTGATAGTTGCCGCTAATTTTGAAGCCCGTTTCGGTTAGTTCCTGAACCGGGGAGTCGATGGTAATGGCTCCTAATACGCCCGGCGTCGAATCAGGGCAACCCGCAGCGCGGTAATCCCGATCCTGCTCGATCGAGCCAACGGATGACGGATGGAATCCGCAGACCGTTCGTACCCAATTGCCGTGGTCGGCTGACAACTTGTCGTCGGTATAGCGCCAGCCAGCCGTCACTGTGAATTTATCAGTTGCAGCCCAATCAACCTGGCCGTAGACCGACCAGGCATCGTAGCTGCTGTTGATGTCAACACCGGGTACTACGCCCCTGCCTCGGACGGGCGGCGGGACGGCGTTAGGGGGTGGGCCTGCAGTGTTCGAAACCCAGGTGTCCTCGGTTGAATCTGAGTTGGTAATGTAAGCTCCCGCCAGCCACTGCAGCGCCGAATCCGTGTCAGATGTTAAGCGGAACTCGTACTGCCAGACGTTCCATTCCCCCTCTCGGGCCGGCCTAAAGCCGGTCAGCTCCTGACCATTCTTTTCCAGGACATAGGTCTCGTCATAAGATGCCAGGAAGGAAAGCGTCTTATTATTTAACGCAAGTTGGTAGTCCAGGCGAAAACCATCCCATTCGGCGGTGTAGCCATCTTCCGGATCCTGGTAGGTATGACCGAGCGGCGTCGAATAGTTAACGAGCCGGGTCCACGCGGGAAAATTTGGGTCAACGTTCGGATTGTCGATAACCATGCCGGTGCCCTGGTCAT
>Ga0255049_10000413_pt1 | contig 26518 bp, 44 predicted proteins | sample JV7_2_3_MG_FD_183615 | JGI IMG/M metagenome (GOLD analysis project Ga0255049, IMG submission 183615) | Seawater microbial communities from Jervis Inlet, British Columbia, Canada - JV7_2_3 | ecosystem: Environmental > Aquatic > Marine > Inlet | place: Canada: British Columbia | collected 2016-10-06
GATGTCGGACTCGTGGCTGGACAGAGGCGCTTGGAACTGATTCACCTATCGGCTGGCATCATTTGACTGTTGGCGGACAGGGCGGTCCTCACACGATGAAGTGCAAAGTCCCGTTCATCCACGACATGCTGGCCGAGCTGCGCGGGGGATGGATGAGAGGATGTTAGACTGTTTACGGGGCAACCTGAACGGCGCCTGGGTCAGGCGTCCGGAGGCTGACCACCGGCCCGGCCAATCTCGGCCAACGTAGGCCCCACGGTATCCGCCAGCCGTTCCCCGTCCGCGTCGATCCTACGGGCCAGCGCGCGGCATACCGTCCCGTCTCGCAACCGCAGCGGATCGGCGATCGCCCGGCAGGCCGCCGCGAATTCCATGATCTTGCCGCCCGTCTCCGCGTCTCTCACGTGCATCGAAAGTCCCTTGACGGCGACGACGCTCCGCAGCAATCGCCCCCGCGCCTCCATGATGACGGGGCCGAGCGTCCCCGCCCGCTGGAGCTCGTCGAAGATCTGGGAGGCGGATTGCCTGGCCGCGTCGAGTGCAGACAGCGGCGGGCCCACCGATCAGTCCTCGACCGCGCCCTTACCGCCGAACAGCCCGAGCCCGCCGGACGGTCGGGCAGTCTCGACGCCCATATACCCGAGTACCGTAGTAACGATCATCCACCCGGTGGCCTCGTCGATCCCCAGCTTCTCTCGGAGCATCATCACGGCAGCACCGGCGATCAACGCCACGACGCGCTTCGACATCAACAGCTTTTTCCACATAGCGGTCTCCTCTCGGCGCCGTCGCCGCCTGCAATCCTACTACGGAGAGCCTTCGCGCTCTCTCTCCTTGACTTCGTTGAAGAACCGGACCAGGGCGCCCGGTGGCTCGCGGAGCCCGGTCTCCGCTGCGCTGATGTCCCGCGGCCTGATCTTGAGCAGGCGGCCGAGAGCCTTCTGCGTCAGGCCGACGCTCAAGCGGGCCCACCGGAGCCAATAGCAATTCAGGACCTCGCCACGGTCCGACCCGCACCGGGGGCAGACTTTCATCCGCATGAGTGGGGGCTCGGCGGTCGGACAACTCGTATTGTGGACCCGAAAGGTGCCATTGGCGCCCCTCATCCGCGCCGCATCCAGCAGAAGCGGAAGACCCGGCCCCACCGGCTGGTCCTGGTGGAGCAGCGCCCAGGGCGGGCTCTACAGAGGCGACGTTCGAGCGGGGCCGATGGGTCGCGGATCGTGGGGAAGCCACGCACGGGGTTGCTGGGCTCGCTGTACGTGCCGTCGAGGCCGACAGCCATCGCACGGACCCGGTATACACGGCAGGCCAGCCGCTCGACCCGGTAGGTGCACGACGGCTGCGGTGCGGATAGGCCGATCAGCGACCCGTCCGCGGCGTGCCACTCGAACACATAGCCGCGGGAATGCGGCACAGGCTCGCAGGCGACCCAGATGGCGCCGGCCATGAGCAGGGCGATCATTCACTGCCGCCCGTTCACGACTGCCTCGATCCGAGCATTCGACTGGATCGCCCGCTCGTAAGCATCGGAGTTCTTTTCGAGAGCCGCAATCAGGCGTTCTTCGCGCTTCCCGGCATGCTCGTGACAGTCCCTCCCGATTTCGGCAAGGCTAGTTGCGAACTTGTCGACCATTGCGGTGCCCACTCGATAGTTCAAGACGATGACGACCGCAAGTAACCCGAGAGCGCCAAACTCCAGCCATTCCGTCATGTCAAATCCCCCTGGCCGCGAAGTCTACAGTCGGGCCAGAGATTATAATAGTGTGAGGCGTCCAGGGTAGAGCTTTCATCGGGTTCCCGAACTCCTGCCGGGAATTGAGCACGGCCCAGCTACCGCTGATGTAGCCCAGGGTCGAGCCGACCGCCACGCAGCCCCGGACGTCGGTCCACGTATTGCCGGGATGGATCAGGATCCGCGTCCGCCCAGGGACCGGGCCGAGCTCCCACGTGTTGATGTTGCGTCGGTGGTATCTCGTCGGCGTCATTTCGTACTCGCCGTTCGGGATGCAGGAAACCCACGGCTCATTGTTCAACCATGGCCGCTCCACAGTGAAGCAGCGGAAGCCCCCCACGGCCAGCTCGCCGAACGTCCCGAACGGCGACGAGCCCCACCGCTTGATCGTGACTACCATTCGACCCCGAACACGGTCGCCGTCACGAAGTTGGCATCTACGACCTCGATCCCGATCTCTCCGGGGTAGTAGATCGGCCAGTGACCTTTGAGCTTGACCGGGGGCTGCAGCGGCCAGACAGGCATGTCGACACAGATCGCGGTGGCGTCCGATCTGGTCGCGCCGTCCTCGTCGTAGTAGACGTCGACGGCGGTCCACGTCGAGCCCGCGTTGGATAACCAAATCTCGGTCACGATGGCCCGCGTACCCGGTGCGTACAGGGTCTCATCCGTGGCGCCCGCCGTGACCTGCAACTGAGTGAGTTGCCGGTGCATCCCCGTCTCGAGCGGAGTCTGGTCGGCGTAGACCGTGACGTTCTGACTGGCTCCGGCTCCGTTGTTCGTGTCGACACTGACCTGTAGAGCGTTGGCCTGATGTATCGGGATCCCACGCATCAGGCCCGAACCCTTCCGCTTGAGCGCCGGGGCAAAGCTATTCCAACGCGCGCCACCGTCTAGAGAATACTTAGCCTCGATAATGGCGATCGCATCTGACCCGGCGAGATCGACCGTAGCCATCCAATACGGGCCGACGTCGAACTGTACATCGTCGGATGCGTCGGTCAGATCGAGCGCGAGCGGCGCGAACGACTTTTGGAGGAAGCCGAGATTCTCCAGAGCGTCAACCTGTCTCGATGTCGCCATCTTTTCCCCTACGTTACGTCTCGCGCAAACTCCGCCGCAAACCATTCGCTATGTGACATCCCGACGAACATGACCATGGTTTGCTTGACCTGAATCATCGACGTGTCCGTCCCGGCGCCGCAGTCGTGACCGGACGACGGCCACACGGTCAGAGCGAATATGCCCCGATCGTTGATGACAAAACAGATTCGACCTGGCGCAGCCGGCGGGAGCGTCACCGTCTTATTGGGGAGTCCTGCGTTGATGACGTTGACAACGCTGTTTAGAACATAGTCGCCCTGGCTTCCGCCACCCGTCGCGCCGATGCCGCCCTCGTGCGAGAAGTCCAGGCGATTGACCCGTAGAAACTGGACGATCTCAGCGAGCCCGTTCATACCGGCACCAGCCCGTAGGCACACGTCGCACCGGCCACGGTCGCTGTTCGGATGAGCGATATACTGGTGCCCGAGACCGCCGTCCAGGTAAGCTCGATCGTTTCGGTCGTCGGGCCGGTCGGCAGTGTCGTGTAGTCTTTCGTCATGTACCGTTCCGCTCCCACCAGGCCGGGCGCATTCGATCCACCGATCAGCTGTACCTGGCCTGACGGCGTAACCGTGAATCCCGTAAGAGTCATCACGACCATGACCTGGAGTACCAGTTTCATCGACGTGAAGTTCTCATCGATGGCCCACGAGTCGGGGTAGACGACCACGATATCTCTCGTCGTCGTCCCCTGTGCCCCGAGAGTGAGAACGGGTATCGACGGGGTACACGGAACCATCCACGACCCGAACCCCCGGCCGACGTGCTGGAGGCTCAGTGCCCCCGGCCACAGTCTACCCGAAGCGAACACGGTCGTCGGCATCTCCGACCAGAAGTGGAACGGCATCAGGAGTTTATCCCACAGTTGAAAAGCAGGTTGTCGGCGGAGGTAAACCCGGTGCCACCGCCCGTGACCCACAGGTAGATTCGCAGTAGCCCAGAAATGTTGTCGGACAGCATCAGCGTCGGGATGTCGGCCCTTGACGGTCCGGACATTACGGTCGCAGTCGCCGCCACCGCTGTGATCTCCGTGCCTGTCGTCGTGTTCGTGCCATCGTTCAAGTCGACTCGCAAGTGTGCAGTCCCGCCACCCGTCGCCCAAAGCATCTGACGAAACTCGAACTTGTCCGTCCCGCCAGGCCTTGCGTATCTCGGGCAGCGAAACAGGAAAGAGGCCTGGAGTTGCGCGGTCGTAAGGGTCTCTGAGAACTCGGTCGTGTCGACGTGGAACCGTCTGATCTGTTTGAGTGAGTCCTGATTGGTGAAGATCCATTTCCCCGTGGTCTTGACACCCTTACCACTGAGGACGTCCGAAGCCGTGAAAGTCGTATCGTAGGTGTAGGCCATCATTCTACCCAGGCGTTCAGGCCTTGCCCGGTGTAGTTCCCCGCGCCCGACACCCGCTCGAATTCCAGGATGAGTCGCTCGGTCGCGCCATGACCGAATTCGCCCGAGTTGGGGAAGCCGGCCAGCTCGATCAAGATCAACGACGAAGTAAGAGCGACTGTCATCTCGACGTATGGATCTGCACCGATGTGCGCCGCTGTCGCTCCGACTACAAGATCGGCGCCGGCTGCGTCCTGGAGGATCATCCGAGCCGTCCCGATGACCGCTGCGTTGTTGGCCGCCAGAACGTGGAGCGTCCCACCGATCTGGGACGAGAGCGGCTCCCATGGTTCCGTATGGCTGGTCGACGCGCTGAACCTCACTGTAAACGGAGCCTCGCGCATGACCTCGCCGCGGTCTCTGAGTGCCTGGGCGTTTGACGTGAACTTGTCCGCATCATCTGCGTCATACTCGGTCGTCACGGCGCTGGGCCAAGTAACAGCCATCAGAAGTAGATATAGCCGTCGACGTTCCGCACGCCGACTGTGTTATCAGAAGCGTCGCCCCAATAACCGTAGATCAGGTTGGCGTCGCCGTCCGTGTAGGTTGCAGTCATGGCCTCTGGTCCCATTCGGAAGAATCTACCCGAGAAGTTGACATCGACCGCCTGGAATTCCACACGAGTACGGTCCACTTCGCGCTTTGCGGTGACCAGGACAGGCCTGGTCTCCGCTGCTCCGTCCACTCCGAGAACCTTGAACGTGTTGACGGTCAACGCATCCCCGACGTTGATCGCGGTGGCGTCGGCGATCTCCAGCTGGAACGTGAACGTCCGCAGCCCGAAGCGGAACCGAGAGATCAGGCGCCGTGCGATGTTTCTGACCTCCGCGATGATCGCGCCGGGATCGAGCCACTGGTCCAGGATGACCTTCTCGCGCTTGTCACCAAACAGGTTGGCGTCCTCCAGGTCCGTATTGATCTCCACCACGACCTTGGCGAAGTCGTCCGTGTTCGATGCGTTGTCCTCCACCGGGTCGTAGAGGTAGAGTACCCGAGATATGCGAGCCTCGTCGTCGACTTCGATCGTGAGGCTGTCTTCGATAAAGTTGGTATCCGTGAGCGCCGTACCGTCCTCGTCGGGTAGCAGGGTCGCAGCTGCAAACTTTCCCGACGTGTCGAGGAAGATGGCGACGCCCCGTGTCTCTCGAAGCTGCTGGAGTAGCTCGGAGACCTTCTTGGGGCGACGGATCAAACGCGCACAGTTGTCCTCCGGCCACACGACTTCTTTGATCGTGTCGAAGCTAGTCGTATCCACGTCTGCCGCTGCGATCCCCGCCCACTCCAGAAGATCCTGCATGATCTCCATTGGGTTGTCGGGTGTGCCGACGACGTCAGACGAGAAGCCTACGACGTGCGTGACCTGGGCGCCCATCGGGTGGAATGACGGGCTCGTGCCGAACGAGCCACGATTCGCAACCGTCAGAGTATCCAGCGCAGTGTCGATCGCAGTCAGCTCCATTATCTCGTTTTCTATCTCGACATACATTGTGTTCCTCGTGAATTCGGCCGGGTCGGGAAACTCTGCCGCGCTCGTGACGTTGATCGTGGTCGCCACGCTGCTGATGCCTGCCGCGTCTGTTATGAGGTTGTCGTCCGAGACGGCGAAAGGGATCTGGCGCTTATCGAGGTCTGCCAGTTTCGACTCGCAGGTGATCTTCACAGCTGCATCGCTGATCGAGTAGGCCTTGAGCCGATACTCGGGTCCGATCTGCTGGAAGTCGGCCAGGGCGAAATCGTCCGCGCTGTAGAACCCACGCTTGACCCTCACCGGCCGACCGGAGTAGTTCAAGTTGCGGGCGAACAGGTTGGCCCAGAACTCACCGGGTGATCCGGTGTTGAAGAACGCCGAGCCCTTGTCGTGGTCCGGTGGCGGGGGCAGGTAGTCGAGCGCCATAGATAGATTGAGTTGCTCGGGGAACGTGTGCAGTCGGCGCGCGTCAATCTTCTGCGGCACGGCGACGAGCTTCTGGAGCAGCGGGTAGACCTGGAGAGTGTCGTCCGACCACGGCACGTCTTGAAAGCAGAAGTAGAGCGTCCTCGTGCTGGTTACATAGTTTACCCGGTCCTGGCACGTCGGGAACGAATACCAGCAACGTAGCCCATCGCCACCGTCTGGCGCTGTGCATGGCGCCTGCGTGTACTGATTGTCGCAGCGGAGCATGTCGATCTCGACAAGCCACTGTGCGCGCTTGGCTGCATCATCCGCGAGGAGGTCATAGTTCGCGGTGGTCATGCCCTATCGTTCCATGCTCGGAGTGTCGCTTGAAGTCCACGCCGCTGCTTGATCCCGAGAAACGGCATCCGCCAGTCTCGTGTTCGGACAAGTAGGCCCTCGGTCGTTTCCACCTCGCCGCTGTCGAGGGCAACATACCAGAAAGGTTTGTCGGCGTAGATGTGAGCCCTAAAATCGGTATCGAAGTTGATCCCGGATGCAGGCCTGAAAAACGTATCCCGGTCGAGCCCACCTTCCGAATAATCGATGTTCCAGAGGTTCGTCGGGTGCTTCACGTTGGACCCGATGAACACTCCATCCTGATTGTCTATGAAATCGGCATCCACGGAACGTGAGAAAAACTCCACGCCTCCGGTCTGTCCCGGAAACTCAAGCAGCCTGCCGATCGTGCATACCCCTATCTGTGGATCGAACGTGAACGCGCCCGAGATCATGTAGACCCGAATCCTCCAGTAGCGTTTCGCTGCTCCGGGTGGCGAGTCGAGCCGTTGACAGTGTGGGAGCTTGGCTTGAAAGTCCACGAAGCTGGATAGGGTTGCCGCAGTCGTCCACGCCGCGCCGTCGTCAGAGTAGTCGCAATCTAGGCCGACGATCCCTCCGGCATCTTCGTCGAGGTTGTGCCCCGCGATCCCGATCGCATCGGCGAGGATCTCGTTTCCTACTCCGAGATCCACTTCGACCGTCGCGGGAGTGCTGGCGATTGCGGCGCGCCATCTGTAGGCCGTGCCGGGCCGCCAGTCGAGCAGGTTCTCCGCGGGCCAACCGTCGACCTCGGTAGAGGCCGTTAATGTGCCGGACTCCAGCACGTTCTCGAAAAGAAAGAACGGCGAGGCCATTCAGTCCACCGACACCAACAAAACGTCGTCGATCCTCCAAATAGAACCGGCGGGTATCGTCACGGAAATCGATGGAGTGAATCCTCCACCGTATACGTAAGCGTCTGCGATATGTGTCCAGTCTGCGGCCTGTGCGGGATTCACCAACCATGAGATTTTGACCAACAGCCCTTCCCGGACGACGACGCCGAGATTGCCAGCACCCGAAATGTGCTTGGTAAAAAGTCCGGCGTAGATCGCATCTCCGGAAAGCGAGACCTTGCGTATGAACGCACCCACGGTACACGGCCCGTTCAGCTCGGCCGAGTAGGTCCCGGTATTCTGGTCGATATCCACGACCTGGAAGCAGCCTGTCGGGACAGAGTCCCACTCCACAGTTGTTCCGTTCTCGAAGTCCGGATTGAAGACGGCCAGGGCTACAAGAGGGAGGATCAGAAACAGAAGTGACGCGATTAGCTTCATAGTACCCCCGAGACATAGTCTAGAAGTTCAAGATCGATCTGTGGACTGTAACGCTTCAGGCTCCCATGAGACGGGATTCGGACGCTCGATGTACGGGCAATAAAAACGTCGTGACGATCCTCAGTGGTGTTCCATGCAAACCAGACCGGGAGCCCGGTTATCATATGGTCCCGCATATCTACGAACGTCGGATCCTGGCCGGATAGCTCCCCGCCTGCGACACCAGGACCAGGATAGTGTAGGGTTACGTTTCTCTTGACGCTGCGGGCCTTGGTCCCGATCGGGCTACCGTGCGGAGTGCCCCCGCCGTCGCCCTTGACAGCCATCGAATACGGATCGAAGTCTGGCGGTGTCGCGAAAGAACTGAACGACGTTTCTCGTCTTCCAATCAGAAGCGACCCGATCTTGAGATCATCGGGAGTGCTCCCCGTGTTCGAGACGAACCGGATGCCCCATCCCGACCGCGTCCCGGCTGCGCTGGTGAACGGGATCAGTAGGGGATCGGGCACGGGATCGGTCAGCGGGAATGCAGAGGACCCGTCACCGATCCACGTCGCCCCATCGAAATAGATCGCGTTGACCTGTGTCCATTCTCCGGCAAGGGTCAGATTGTGGTTTGCTACTACAAGGACGTCGCCTGTTAGGTTTGCCGAGAAGCTTCCGATCCTGAGATCGAAACTGCCGGTGGGTGCCCCGAAGGTCCACGTCAACTGAGGGTAGAACCTCCAACGCGCGAGCGTCTCGATCTGGGCCTGTGTGAATTGCCCCGATGAGTCGGCGATCGTGTAGCCCGTACCGATATTGTCCCCGCGAAACCAGTTCTCGAAACTCACAATGATGGGCTCGACGCCGGCCACTAGACACCGACCAGCGACACGCCAGCCCGCCCGAGCTCGCGGCCGATCTCATCCGCCATCTGTCGCGCGAACGACGTCGGGTCCTGGATGAACCCCTGGCCCTCGATGAATACTCGGACCTCGACGGGTGCGAGGGCGCCGCCCGGGGGCGACGATGACAGCCCCCCGCCTAGCGACGCCGCAGCTCCACCGCTGGAGAACGAACCACCACCTCCACCGCTTGACCCGATGTCCGTTCGCTGGATCGCGGCGACCTGGGCCAGCCCCGCCGCTAGGGCGAGCGCAGCCTGAACGCCGAAGTGTCCCGTGCGCGCGATTGCCTTGGTCACACCCTCGCGGGTGTTGATGATCGCCATGGCTATCGCGGCGAGCTTCGACTGACCGAACAGGATCCCGATATTGCCGATCAGCTGGAGGGTCAACGCCGAGTTGATCGCTCGTCGGCTGTTGGCTTCTCGCGTCTCGATTGCGATCCTCTCGGCCGAGGCGTCGAACTCGGCATCGGCCCTGTCGCCTGCCGCCTGCTTGGCCTGATTCACGTAGGCGTCGAAGTTCTCTTGCGTGGCGTCGAGGTCGATCAGGGTCGGGTCGTCCTGCGATACCCCGCGGGCAAGACCACCGCGCGACTCGTCGATTGGCTCCGTGTTGAAACTACCATCCGGTAGGAACGTGCGCCGCGTCCCCGGAACGAACCTCTGGAGTGTCTCGATCCTGAACTCGGCAGCCTGTATCTTGCCCTCTGCCTCCAGGATCAACCTCTCTAGCCGAGCGAACTCTGGATCGTTCTGCAACCTATCGAAGCGTGCGAGCCCTCGCTGGATGTTCGTCTGCGAACCGAAGATCGGAAAGACGAAGTTTCCGATGCGTCCGATTCGCACGTTCGTGTTGATGAAGTTCAGCAGCGCGTTCGTCGCGTTGTCGACTTCGATCCGCCAGGCTCTCCAGTCCTCGGCCGCCGTACCCACGACAGGCTCCAACCCCTCGGCTGCCGCCTTCGCTTGCTCCATGGCGGAGTTAGCAAAAGCCTGCTTACGCTGGAGTTCGTCCAACTCGCCGACTGCGACTCCGATGGACGTGGCGTAGTCTCTGTAAGCCTGGTCGACGTCGACGATGATCCCGAGGTTATCGAGCATCATTCGAGACTGGCGCCCGATACCCGTGGTCAGTGATTCAAGGGCCTGTGTCGGACCGAGCCCGACCGCCCGGCCGAGTGCCGTAGCGACCTCGGCAAGTTCCGCGAACTGGTCTTCTGTTTTCGCTACGCCGAGGATGACGGCGTTATTGGCGAGCTGCATCAGGTCCAGTGCGTTGACCTGACCGAGCGTCGCCGCCTGGAGTTTAGGCAGGAAATCGGCCGTGGCATTGACCCGAGCGCCGAGCGTACCAAAGGCAGTTGACAGGTTTGTAACGCGGCTCGCCCGCTCGGCGAACTGGTCCATCGCAAAGATGAACGCAGCGGCAGCAGCAGTCCCGGCAGTAATGACGGTGCCCACCTTGGTGAACGCCGCGAACATCTTGGCGCCCGCGTCCTCGGAAGTCTTCCCTGCGTCCTCTACGCTGTCGGACATGCGGTTCATGTCCCGCTTCGCCTGGGCGGTCTCAGCCTTGACCAGCAGCGCGAGGACTTCGCTTCGTTGGGCCATCAGACCTCCAGGTCGACCAGGCCGGCCGGTAAGACACACTCGGACCGCGACGGGCTTCGGACATCGTCTAGCCCGATCTCCCGTAGCGGCTTCCCAGCCTCCGAGTGCCAGTCTACTTCAGATTGATCGCGGTAGAGTCCGTGCAGCAAAACGGCTCCGTCCACCAGGATCGGCCAGGCCCTTTTCGGGTAGTCGTAGATCCGCAAAGCAGCGAGGCACCCGGCGAGCGAAAACGACAGGACAGGGGGCTTGCCCTCGCCGCAGCCCATCGGCGTCTGATTGACGTACTCCCCGGAGACCCGACGATAGAAGTTGACGATTGTCCAATCGTCGGGTTCCAAGGCTTGATTGGCGAGACACAGATTGCAGAGCATGGGCGGGATGCACGGTCGCCGACTCTCGCCGCAGAAGTGCTCAGGCTTGCCGTTCAGGAACGGCACGGCATACGCCGCTAGGCGGAGACGGCGACGGCTTCCCCCTGGTTTTGCCTCGACGCTATGACGTTGACCTGTTGGTTCAGCGCCTTGCGTACCGGCGGCCAGCGTAGAAGCTGCATCCGAGCTTCGAGGGTATTCTTGACCGGCCGGTCGCCGTCCGAGTACCCATCGAAGTCCACGAAGAATTCTTGACAGATCAGCCGACGCTCGTTCTCACCGTAAAGGAACGTGTTGAACGAGTCGATGCCGGCCGGTACGATCTGGAGCCGTAGCGTCCCGTCCTCGTCCTCCGGGACCTCGATCCAGATCGGTCGGCTGAGTTCTGCGATGGTCTGAAGCTGCACAAATCCCCCTACGTGAAAGTCATCTCGAAGTCGTCGCCTGCCGTGTTTTCGAGTGAGGTCGACACAGAGCCACCAGCAAAGTTGTACGTCGCCGCTGCGATGTCGTTCCGGTTGGTCAGTGAGATGGGCCGCAACTGGCACTCGTTCATGTCGATATTGACCGCGTTGTCCGTGGCACCGACTGCGCCCGTTGTGACCGCGCCGCTCGTGCCGAGCCTCTGGTGCTCGATCCAGTCCTTCGTAGCGAAGGCCGGGAACTCCGCTTCGAGTGTACCCGTAGGTCTGCCGCCGGGCACGATGCGCGCCCCGTAGAACCCGTCCGGCTCGTTGACGTCGGGCCCCATCTGTAGGTTGTTGTTCAGGTTCAGGCTGAAGTTCGTGATACCGACAGGCGTCACGCCGAACAGCGAACACGTCGCGCCCCTGAAAGCGATGGCCCTGGTCGTCTGGTAGGCCGAGACGAGTAGCGCCTGTGTCGTGTAGATCGTGGTCGAGGCCGGCGGCGCTCCCATGGTGGTGATGCGCGCCTTGCAGACGTCGGCCTGGGCGAACGTGAACTCGGGATTCGAGAAGCAGCCGCGCATGGCGATCTCGTTCCCGTCGAGCAGCAGGGCGAACGAGTAGGATTGTGCGGGGTCGCCCCCCGCAGCGGCAAAGGTCGACACGCGGCGGTAGGTGTGAGAGACACCCACCGCAGCCGTCACCGAAAGGCCGCACGACTTCCACACGTCGTCCAGTTCTACGGCCACGTCTCCCGCGTCCCCCGAGCCCTTGACGTCGACTTCGTATGACATCGTCATCGACAGCGGGCCGGGGGTCTCCTCGTCATTCAGGACCGAGCCCATATGATAGTTCGGGTCGAAGTTGCCGCCGTCGAATGTGACGGTGATATCTCGGGCCAGGAACAGAGACGCGATGGTCGGCGGGGTGACTTGTGTATCCACCGTGACCTCGGGGAGACACGAAATCTGAGCGCGTTTGAAGTACAGTTGCGATTGTGCCATGGCCTACTCCGTCGTCTTTTTGGTGGGTTTCGGCTTGGCCTTCGGCGGCGCCCCGGACTTCTCTTGCGTCCCGGCCACGCGCTTTCCGTCCTTCACGATCCAGACGCCTTGAGTCATGGCTGGACTTCCTCCACCTTGGCCTGGGCGGTCATCGTAATGCGCTGCTTGAGCATCCCGCCCTGGTCGAGATCCCTATCGTACAGTATCCCGGTCGGGTGGACACCTAGGATCGGCTGCGTCGTCGGCAGCCCGAGTATAGGGTTCTTGCTCAGCACGTTAACCAGCCCGGCCGAGTACCGGCGGCGCCGTAGCTCGACGTTCGGCTTCGTGTCCCCGCGCGAGTTGAACCATGTAAGCCTGATTTGAACCTCAGCTTCATACGTGAGCCGACCCGATGATTGGTCCGAGTCTCTGTGTGTAAACACGAGATCGCCCTCGAATATCTCCAGGTGGACCGGGTACTCGGTGTCGACCGTCGTGTCCTTCGTCCCGCCAGAGATTTCCAGCTTCTCGTATCCGTAGATGTTGGCCGCGGCGGGCTCGGCAAGGATGACCCCATCGGCCGCGTCCGTGTCGATGGCTGCGAGCTCGGTCGGCAAGGTCGACGTGAAGAACGTAACGAGCTGGCCGATGAAGTACTCGCCGAGTTGGATCCTCGCCACATCAACCCCTCGACGGCGCCGACGCCTGGAGGACCCGAAAGATCCTCGGCAGCTTGGTCTTTATCATGTACTCGGCCCAGACGCCGACGAGCGTCCGCTCCTGGGCGTGAGTCATCTGGAGCGGGTCACGGACGGGGAGCGACTTGTTTCGCAGCGGGTTATTGATCGCCGGGGCATGGAATGCTGCGACTACGTTGCGTGTCCCGACCCTCACGAATGGGCCACGCTTGGGAGTGTTCCCGAACGTCGCCACGTGGTCCCGGTGTCCCTTCTGCGTCAGCCCTTTGCGGAGATCGCCATCGAACTGCATCACCTTACGCTTGCCGCGCTTGCGCTTGAACGTCCGGTAGGGTTCCTTGTTCGGGAGCCACCGGCCACCGCCCGACGCACCCTCAGAAGCAAACAGCCGACGCTCGTTCGTACGGAACTGCGCGTCGATCCTGTCGCGCACCGTCCGCAGCTCTGGCGGCGTCCACTTGGCGAGATCGCCGAGGCTCTTGATACGCGGGTTGACTTTGGCTTCGATTCTCACCATTCAGTCTCGTCGGTCACGAGTAAACCGGTCTCCTGGCGTGTCGTCACCGTGGCCGGGGTCATCTCGGATGTCAGGTGCGTTTCGGTCCTGTCGGCGTCTTGGCCGGCGAATGCTCGGGCGGCCAGCCGCACCGACTTCTCGAGCTGCGACATCTGCTCCTCGGTCTCGCCATCGAACTCGATCCGCAACCGCTCGACCCGGTCGGAGGCAGACGGCTCCTGCCCGGCCATGGACGATTCCATTGCGTCCACTGCGGCGCCCTTCGCCGACGCCTGTCTTACTGCCAGGTCGAGATGCTGGCCCGCTGCCGCGGTGACGTCGATCCCGGTGACGCCCGCGTTGGGGTAGCCGATCGGGTAGGTATCGGAGTCGTCGCCGATCTCGTCGCGGATCCATCCAAGGACCGTGGCGCTGCGTCCTGTCGCAAACGTCGCAACCTCGGTCGAGGTCGGCTGCGATGTCGCTGTGTGCGCCTGTTGCGTGTACGCCTCGACTTCGGTCTCGGCACAGTACGCAAGGCTGATGTCACCCGCTGCCATGTCAGGCGCCGAACCTACGCTTCCGCTTGACGCCACGTGCCGGTTTCGGCGGCGCGGCGGCGGCATCGATCGGGTCCCCGTCGTCCACGATGATTTTGGCCTTTCGCTTGGACGTGTCATCGTCGACGCAGCCGTTGACCCGGAGGTAATGAGTATCGCCTGGCGCCCACTCGGCAGGGTTCTCGGGCAACTCCACCGCCTTACCGACAGGGAACTTGACGCCCTTCCTAACGAGGTCGACTTTCGTTGAGATCATCTTCATGGCGTCTCCGTCAAAAGCGGCCGGGGCGGGAAACTGGCGAACCGCCCCGGCCTCACGAAAGAGGACTAGATCGTGGTGAACGTGTGGAGCAGGCTGTATCGCCAATCCCCATATCCACCGTTGCCGAACATGAAGGTCCCGATCCAGGAGTCCTTCGTTTCCTTGTTGAAGTCGGTGCCGATGCCGTTGTCGAACTCGGTCGGCGTCGCCGTCTGGAACACGAATGGTTTGCGGACACCGGAAGGATTGTGCATGTAGAACGCGGCCGTCGTTCCTGCCGCGTCGATGTAGGGGTTGAAAATGGTGGTGAAACGGCCTTGCAGGTCGTTGCCCACCGGGCCGGTCAGGGAGTCGGCAGTCTCGACCCTGCGAGCTACCGAGTAGTAGGCCGCCGGGACGTGGACTTCCCAGATCGTGTTCGGGCCGACCCACACCGGGTCACCCTGGCCGTCCTTGAACCCGATGAGTTGGTCGATTCCGTCTCGGACTGCCGCTGCGAACTCGATATCGGTCGGGGCAGTCGCGGCGACGATCGCGGTCGTCCTGTCGTTGTCGCCGCTGGTCTGGAAGTCTGCGCCGGGGTCGGTGTGGTCGGTGTCGTAAAAGTTCTGCGTATCCGGACCCGCGGTCGAGGATCCGCTGTTCATCAGCGTACCCGAGATGATGTTGGCCGGGTAGATCCTGGCCTTCTGCCCGAGTTCGGCCGACAGGGCTGCGACCTGTTCGATCTTGTTGAAGCGGAGCATCTCGTATGAGATGTTGACGGTCGACTCCCACTTCTTATTCTTGATCGCGTAGCTGATCTGGGGCACCGCCTTGTGTGTGCGCGAGCCTGCCATCTCGATCGGGCTGGGAGCGGCCGACAGGAACGGGTACGTCTCCTGGTCGGAATCGGAGCTTGCCCGGAAAGTGATCGAGGTCGTCTGGTCGGGAGTCGTCTCGAACGACTGCCAGAACGATCGGTGTGCGGTTCGGCGGAGGAGTTCGGTTCCATGCGTCAGTGGCATTTTTCACCCCCCCTATAGGATGTGCGTGAAGGCTTCGTCGATGCCGACAGCCTTGGCGATGTGGCCCGTGCGGATCTCTACCCACCCGGAGGTTCCGCTGATCACCTTGACGTTCCCGATGTAGAAATCTCCATCTGCGACGGTGATCTCGGCCTCGATCAAGGTGTCCCCCGGATTGTCGGTGTCGACATCCAGGTCCATGAACAGCCTTTGACCTACGTCGGTCACGACTGCACCCGTAAACGGGATCAGGAAAATCCCGGAGATGTAGACCTCGACGAGTTCGTCGGCCGCCGCCACGACTTTCTGCTTGGCGCAGATGCCGAGGAAAGTGTCGCCGTCCGTGCTCGCCGGGCTCCCCATTACCTGACATTTGCCGTTGGTTTGATCTCCGGCAATCAGCGCACCGGCGAAGAACGTATCCGCGCCGACGGCTGGAATGCCGAGCTTGACGCCACTCCCGGCGAGTACCGGGATATGTACGTCTGCTGCTAGAAGTGCCATTGTCTCTCCCCTATGGGCTGATAATGTAAAAAGAAAACGCTCCGAGTCCTGCCGTGACTGTGCCTCGAACGAACCGCCAGCAGCCACCGATCACCAGCGACGAATCGGCCGTTATGCCCTCGATCAGTGACGACGTGTTGCCCTTGGTGCAGCTGACCCAGAGTGCGTCAGTCGAGTCCGTGCCCTGGTGGCTGACCTCGAACTTTCCCGTGGCCGCAGCCGCCCCGCGGGCCATGAGTAAACTCGCGTTGTTCGTCGTGCCCTTGCCGTACATATCGAAGATCGCAGTCGAGCCCGTGCCCGTCTGGGTCCCGATAAGTACGATGCTGCTCATGGCGTTATCAGATAACACGAGGCTGTCCCCGTGTCCGCATTCGTCGCGCGTAGGAACCGATGGCATCCACCGATCACGTGCGCCTGACTCGCCGTCTCCGCGTTGATCGACCCGTCTTTGTTCGCGTCTGGAACCAGGGCCGGGTCGTCGAACGCTTCGTTATGGCTGGAGTTGAGCGCGATCGAGATCGCCCCGGAGTCCAGGACGATCAGGAACCCGGCGTTGTTCGTCGATCCCTTCTCGCGCATGTCGAGGACTGCCGTCGATGTCGCGCCGACCATCTGTCCGAGGAAGATCACGTTCATCGGGAACGCTCCTGCTACTTGCTGCGAAGCGGGATCAGGTCGCCCTCGTTCTCGACGTTGTCGTACTTCGAGTCACCGAGTCCGAGCCGCTCCAGCTTGTCTCGTGCTTCTTTCGGGAGGGTGTCGGGCGCGTCGGTCGGCTTTCTGCCGGCGGACGTGGCGGATACCTTCTCGACCTTCGGCTGGAGTTCCACGAGGTCCTCCAGTGCTTTGACGTTGGTAAAACCCTTGGCTGTGAACCATGCCAACGGGTCGTCGTCCACGCCCTCGAAGTAGGCTGCGGACATTCCACTCTCGACAGCTGCCGCTGCTGTCTCGCGGATGAGCTTCGACTGTGCCTCATCGGAAGTAGCCTTCAGCGACGCGGCGAGCTTGGACGTCTCACGCTCCAGGTTCTCGACCTTGGCCTCCAGCGACAGCTTCGAGGTCTTCAGGTCCCCGGCCTTCGACTGCGCTTCAGCCAGGTCGGCGTCAAGCTCGACGTTCCGGGCCATCGAGGCGCTGAGTTTCGTCTGCGTGGCGTGGAGCTTTTCCTCCGTGGCGCGCATCGAACCCTCGGCGTGCTTCTTGGCGTCCTCCGCCAGCGAGACGGCAGACTGCAGCTCGGCCGTGGTCTTGGCCGTTTCGGTGTTCGGCATTTCGGACTCCTCACGGCCATCGGCCGGTATGTTGAATTTACATGAGGCGGCGAGGCGCAGGTCCGCGAGGATTGCTTCACTGCCAGCCGCGATCTCGAACGTCGTATCCGCGGCCGGCGAGTTCGTGAAGATCCCACCCGTGGCGACCCACCCGGTGAAGCTACCTGTCGGCGTCTTGGGGTTCCGCAAAGCCTCGATCGACGTGGCCCTGAACCGAGTGAATAGGTCAGCGGCGAGAGAGTCCAGCTCCACTCTGGCGAACAGGTTGGCCCCCCTACGCCGCAGACCTTTGACGAAAGCGAGTTGAGGGCCGCCGCGCTGGTCCTGGTGGCCGTCGAGGCCGTCGAAGCCCATGGCGACAGGCTTCGGCCAGATGGAGAAGTTCTCGACCATCTGGTCGAGCTCGGCCTCGCCGATGGAGATCGAGCCCTTGCCCCCGCCGTCTGTTTTCGACAGATCGAGCCGGGGCGTGACGACCAGAATCGGGACCTCGACGAGTAGCGAGCCGTCTTCCCGGCGCTCCAGGATGGTCGCCTTGATCGGGTCAGAAGCCGTAAAACTGGGCAATTTGGGCCCTTGCGGACCGCACGCCAGGGGAGACGCAGTGAGAGTCTACACCAGATCGTTGGCGATCGGCACGTAGAACCCACGGCAGCGGTCACGGCCCAGGCACTCGGCGGGGGGCTGGAACTTGTGGAAGTCCGCGCTACCGATCTCGAATACAGACCCGTCGAGGCGGGAACAAGGCTCGCAAGTGTTCCGGTCGAGTATCTCGGAGCGGACCACGAACGACGCTTTCCCCTGCTCGTTTGCGGTCAGAAGCTCGGCCTCCCGGCCTTCGTTGTACGCAACTCCGCTCGTGGTCCGCGCCAAGTCTTCAATCGGTCGATCGGACAGGCCGTCGAGGAACGCCGCCATCTCCCGCTCGACCTCGGCCGTGGGCAATCCCTGGCGGTCGAGCTCGGCCTTGCGCTGAAGAAACTCGTTCAGGAGTCGATCCCACAACTGGCCGACCGACAGCGACGCCAGCACCCGAGTCTCCTGGCGGAAGGCTTCGACGTGCCTACGTAGAGCCACGCTCGATCTCCTCGACGACCTGCTTCCCGCCAGTACGACCGATCCGCCGCAGCATCGGGTCGAGCCTCTCGACCGCCTGACCCTCGCGCTTGAATCGGGACCGTTTCAGTCCTTCGAGGTTGCGCGCCGTGACCTGGCCCGCCTTCAACCGGCCCATCAGGTCGGCCGACATGAGAATCTGAAGCTTCCGAAAAGCCTGGAGCATGTCACGCTCGCCGACGCGGAACGTCTCCTGGATCTCGGCGAGGTTGAGTACCTTGGCCTCCAGCTTGGTCGGGAAACCTGCCCCCTGTACGGGGGCTTCCCTCCCTGACCGGCTCAAGCAGCGGGCCGAGCCGCTCGGCGATCTCCTGCTTCGTAGTCAGTGCCGCCGCCTGGACTTCGTCGTCGTCGTCAGGGTCGGACGCAGCCCCAGGGTTGGGGGGGGGCGAGTCGGCCGGGTCGGTGGGAACCTCCGGAGCCACGTCCATTTCTTCGAAAGCGTCGTCGGGTAGCACGATCCCGAACATCCCGGTTACCGACTTCCGTAGGTCGGGATGGTTCGGCACGATCCCGGCCTGCACAGCCTTGACCAGTCCGTCGAGATGCTTGAGGTTCTCGTCGGGGTCGATCTTGCTGCAGGTCAGCACCGGATAGGCTTCGACGTTCGGGTAGTTCATGTCGACGAGACGCTGGATCAGTCCGGGGATGTTGGCTACCCCGTGCGACTCCATCGAGCATATTGCCTTGGCGAGCGACTGGATTTCGAGCATCTCCATGCCCAGCTGCGAGTCGCCGAGCGACCGGCTGCCCGATTGAGTCTCCCCCAGCAGCCGGGACTTCGTGGAGCCCGCCCGCGATATCTCAGCGTTCTCGGAATCGACCAGGTCGTTCATGCCGCGCTCGACGTCGTGCTCGGCGCCGGCCCAGGTGATCGTCGGCGGATCCTCGCCGGGCATCACCGGGAACATCCCGTAGGTCTCCGCAGGCGCCGTGCCCCTGATCGCTTTGAGGTAGCGCGAGAAGTCCTCACGTGCCGCAGCGTCCCAGGACTTCGGGTAGATGCCGAGCGGGGCTGGGCTGCCGGTCTTTTGCGCCCAGATAGCCCGCCACCGCTGGACGGCCTCTTTCCTGAACCATGCCCCGTACATCGACCGCACGAACGGCCTGCCCTCGTAACGGGCGCCCTTCATGCCGTGGACGTACAGCGCGATTTCACCAGCCAGCAGAGGCGCCTCTGTCTCCACCAACCCGCTCGGCACCGTGAACGTCCGATTGATCTGGACGATCCGGTCCTCGTCGTCGATCACCCAGGGTTCCATGGCGTCGATCGTGTGCGGCTCGATCCACTGGATCCGATCGAATACCCGCTTCGTGCCCACAGGCCTGGTGGTCAGGTGGAACAGCGAGAACCCGTCGCGGTCGGACTGTAGGATCTCGGGTAGCCGCTGCGACTCCCATGGGGTCTCGGTCCAGAACTGTCGCCCAAACTGCTCGGTCTGTTTGCGGAGCAGGTTGGCGGACACGAAGTCGGCAATCTCCTGGTCGCGTGGATCGTCCGACGCGGCCTGGATGTCCCATTCGGCGTTCTGCAGCGGCAGGGCCCGAGCCATCAGCGCGCCCTTGACCGCGGGGTCGGCCTCCATCCGGTCGAGCGTAGTCCACTTCGCCGCGCCGTTCAGGAATTCATTGTCCTCGTAGTCGAAGCGGCCGAAGTTGATCTCGACACCGGAGGCGACGGCCTTCGACGCTCGTACCCGCCGTTCGAGCGATTCGTTCTCGGCCTGTAGAGCGAGCATGTCCCGCCGTGACACCGGCAAGGCTTCTCGGATCCGGGAGAGTAGGCTCAAAAGCTCGCCCCCAATATCTCGTCGTTGGCAGTCTCAAGCATACCACCAACCGGGACGCCGACCTCCACTACGGTTTTCGCCGAGGTCGGCCATAACCAGTGGATCCGGTAGCCGCTGGCGTCCGACGGGTGGGTCCGGGGCAGGTTGGGCGAGCCTGTCTTCCTGTCAGGGCGCTTGTCGATATCGCGGGTTCCGGGCAGGTAGCTCGTCCTGGCCCACGACCTGATCGTGTGGACGCAGCGGGGGTGTATCCCGTACCTGGGCTCGCCGGCCTTCGGCGCCATGGCCGCGTTGACCGCGTTGACCCGCTCGGCCACAGGGGGATTGCTCGTCGGGATCAGGATCTCCAGGTTGTGATAGTGCGCGCCGAGCAGCTGGCGGATCTGGTCGTAGTCGGAGACGTTCGACCGGGTGTCCCGATGCTTGCCCGATGCGTCGCCGTAGACCCTGACCGGCTGACGTTGACTCGGGTATCGGCGGATCAGCTCCCTGCAGGCTTGCTCGGTCCGAGCTCCACCGGGGATGATGATCTCGTCGAAGTCCCAGGCGTCCATCCCGTGGTGGTGGCCGATGACCCAGGCCATCGGGTCTACGTTGAAGTCGCAGCAGACCTCGAGCGCGAGTTTGTCGGAGTGCTCGGCTTGGCTGGTGACGTGCGTGTCGCGGTTGAAGTCGTACACCGGGAGATCGTTCGCGTCGCCCCATTCGGCTTCATAGACCTGATCGAACTCGCGTCGGCTCAGTCGCTCGGCTTCGTTCTCGACGAATGCAACATACCCCCGTCGTGAACACTTGGCGTCGTGTTGGTCCGAGGTCCCAAGTTCAGGATTGATGCCTCTGGCATCGCACGCGCAACCCAGGTCGAGGGCACGATCTCGCCACGTCCATCGTCGGCACGCCATGCCTCGACTGCCCGCTTCGGCTCTGTTCCAGAGTTCCTCACCAGCGCCGCCAATCTCCCCGACGTTGCCGAGGTAGCGATAGAACCCCAGCCCGTGATTGATCGTCTCCAACCGACGAGCCGAGAGATTCTTGTAAGCCTCCCACGTGAGCATCCCGAACTCGTCGACGACTGCGCCGGCTACGGGATGACCGCGCAAGTTGTCGGCCTTGTGCCACGACCGACCCTCGACGCGCGCCCCGTTGATGAGCTTGGCCGTCAGCGGTGGTCGCGTAGTCCTGTCCGCGAGAATCCCCGCCGAGTCTGCCATCTCGCAATACAGCATGTACCCGGCATACGTGAGGTCGTAAGTTGGCGCAGCCCACCACCAGGCCCACGGTAAATTGCCCGCCATCCACGTCGCAGCGAGTAACCACTCGGCCGCGGTGAATGTCTTACCGGCCTGTGGCACGGAGACTGTAAAATCATCCCTCGCCGTCGAGAACAGTACCGGGCTCTGGTAGGCCCGCAATGGCGCTAGGGATAACTGTACCCGCGACGGAGACGACGTGCTCTCTCTCGCCAACGTCAAGGTCGATGCCGACGCGGATCTGTCCGAGTTCTTCGGCGGCTTGTCGCAGCATGCGCGCGGCGCTCATGTGTCGGCCTTCGTCGGCCGCGGCTTTCCAGTGTCGGTAGAGCTGCTTCAGTCTCCACCGCTTCGATGCAATCGGAATATCCGCGATGATGCGGCGATTGAGTTCTTGCCGGATCGTGGCTATTTCGCTGGCCCATGAGTCGGTGTCCCGGTAGTAGCGAATCAGACCTTCTGAGATTTTGCGCCCGTATTGCCCTTCGAACTTTCGGCTGATGTCGGTCGGGCCTTCGTACTCGGCGAGCGAGTGCAAGATCAGCGCGCGCTGTTCTCCGTCCAACTGCTCGTATTGGCCGCGCAAGTATCCGCTAACCCCCTACCGCAGCTTCCCCGCTTCCTTGAGCCTCGACTCGAATCCCTTGATCGCAGCCGTGATCCCGTCTCGTGTCCTGGCCGCGGCTGGGCTGACGATCCTGGTGCCCTTTTTGTGCGGCGCCCTGGCTTCGAGTTCCTTGACACGCTTGCGTAGTTTGCCGAGCTCGATACCGTCGGCCTCCATCTGCGCTTCGGTCATGCGGATTGTCAGTCCTGCGGCGTCGATCTGGGCCTCGGACATACTGGAGACCGAGTCTTGGTCGAGGTTGGCTAGCATGGCGCGGAGGATTCTGAGGTCCTGGATCTGTTCGGCTCGGCTCATGGTTCCACCGAATCGAGTTGTTCCTGGGATTCGACGAGTTGTGCCTCGGCGTCGTCGATCCACTCTCGAAGATCGTTCCGGATCCTCATGCACTCGTCGATCGCCATGGGTTGGGTCTCGGCCCTGTCCGAGACTGCGGACTTCCACAGCGTGTCGACGGCCTCGAGAGCTTGATCGTAGGTCACGATTCCACCGCCTTGAGTCCCTTCCGGTCGGCTTCGCGCTTTTGCCTTGCTGCGATGGCGTTGCCGACGTCCTCGAGGTATTGGCGTTTCTTCGCCTGCTTGGATTCTACACTGCGTAGTCGGTCGCGCTCGATTAATTCGGGGTCGAACTGGTGGCGGCCGACTTGGGGGTTGGGTGGTAGGGCTGGGTCGATGGCGTTTGGCGGGGTGCCGGTTCTGGGTTCTGTCCCACGTGGAACAGTGGGGGGCGAGGGCAGGGGTGGCTTCTGGCTTGGGGGTGGCGATTCTCGCGCGCGCTTCTTATGTTTTTCCTCTACTACCTCTACTCTACTCTCCTTAGCGAAGCCGAAACCCGTCGACGGTCTAGGCTCAAGAGTCACTATCCCCATGGAAACAAACAGTTTTAGGTCGCGTACAAACCACCTAGAGCCTGCATGGCCGAGTTGTACACGCAGCGTAGGGACGTCGTAGGGGAGCCATTGGTTCGACGCAGCGGTCGCAGTGAGGAGGTCTACCCATAACCCACGCTGCGCTGGAGTGAGGCGGCAATACCATCCCTCATTGAGCCGAGATCCGTACAGTTTGAGCCACGGAGGCCGGTCCTGTCGGTAGTGCTGGAACTTGGACCAGCCTCTAATTCTTAAATATTGCGGTGTGGGGGGTGAGGGGGTTTTGGCCATGGTCTCTCCGTCGAAGTTGGCGCGGACGGCCAGCGAGCTTCGACTCCCGCCGACCGCCCTCACCGGAGGAACAGAGGCCTATTTTACCACGCCTTCGGGATGCTCGTAGCACATTCCTTCGAGAACCCGGAACACCATATGGTCGCCCATCCCGTCCTGCTCGGATAGAAGGCACGACCGGACGGCGACCCAAAGTGGCAGAGATCCCACGATCCTCGGAGCCTCGTAGGGGCGCTTCATGAGATCGCCACCAACGACCCGAGCAGGGCCAGCAGTAGGCCGAGGACCCCGAGGATCAGGCCCCAGGCGGCGCCGGCCAGGATCAGCGCCGCGATCATCCGGAAGCAGAACGAGACCAGATCACCGAACGGCGCGGTCGAGTCGGTGATGCTCGATTTGCGGTGTGCGTCGCTCATGGGTCAGCGCCGAACAGTACCTGCTGGCTCAACCGCTTAGCCGCTATCTCGCAGTATTTTTCCTCGATTTCGATGCCGATGGCTTTGCGGCCGAGTTGCTTGGCGGCGAGTAGGGTAGTTCCTGACCCCATATACGGGTCGCATACGGTCGATCCGCCCACGGCACCTATCAGCCACTTCAGTAGGTCCAAGGGCTTCTCGCAGGGATGCACGAGCCGCTCGGGGGGCACTCGTGGGATCTGGACTACATCGGCGGGACGCTTGCCATCGAACTTGAAGTCCGCCCCGCGGTAAAACAGGACGAGTTCATGCCTCGGGGCAAAGCAGGTTGTCGGATCTGCCATCCCGTGAATCACTTTATCCCAGACGACAAGCGAGTTCGGCTGCCCCATCCTTACCGATGCGGCGATCAGTTTGTCCCATCGACAGAAAACCAGCGCACATCTCGCCCAGGCGGGCAGCGCATCCATTTCGTATGCCGCAAGCCCAGAGTCGCCAACGATCTCGGCGCTTCTCTGATGCTTCGTCCGCCAGGCGGACGAATAGCTGATCCCGTAGGGCGGATCAGTACAAAGCACGTCACAGGATAGGTCATCAATCTCCCGACAATCCCCACAGTAGATCGTGATCCCGTCCTGGTCGTAGTAGGGCTTCACGGCTGGACCTTCGACAACTTCCCGACCGCCTCCAGAAGATCGGACTGGCCCCGCATGATCTCCCGCTGCCGGCCGATGATCTCCTCCAGCTCGGCCAGGTGGGCCTTGAGCAGCAGAATGTCCGCGGCGGCGTCGTCCAGTGCCCGGATGACGGGTTCGAGCCGGGCCTTGGCGTACCCCTCGACGATGTTCGGTATGTCCGGGAGGGTCACGGCGCCACCAGTTGATCCGACCGCCCGCTAGGTAGTCGGGTGAACCCCCGGCGGATCAACGTCTCGCGGGCCTCGAGCATCCGCGCGATGAACCGGCCGACCTCGGTCGCCAGGTCCTCGATCACGTCCTCGTCCCGCTCATAACGCACGATGGCCGGGGGTAGCTCCTGGTGAAACGACATCAGGTCCCACCACTTGCGGCCCGAGAGCCACATCCCGCCCTGGCACTGGAGGTAGTGCGTTTCCTTGGCGTGTAGCAGGTTCAGGACGTGCTGCTTGGGTGACGGGCACTTGATCTCTAGGCCGCCGTCCTCGCCGACCAGCCGGTCAGGCGAGCAGCCGACCAGCCGATCGTCCCGCATGATGAACCCGACCGCCGAGGTCTCGATCTCCCGCTGCAGCTCGTAATACGCCACGGCCTGTGGCTCCATCTCCGAGCCCCGCTCCATCCACTCGGAGACGTAGGGGTCGAGCGAGGAGCCGAGCATCCACTCGGCCAGCAGCTCGGCCTGGTAGGTCTCCGAGCCCTTGTCGAGCAGCTTGCGGGTACGGAGCGAGAGGATCCTGTGGAAGTTGGAGGCCGTGGGGATGCCGAGCCGGGCCTCGATCCACTCTGGCGAACCCTGGGGCATGTCGAGGCGGATCACGCCTGCCCCCGTTTCCGCTCAAGCGCCTGGACGGCCGCGCGGTAGTAGACCTCCGGGATCTCCTCGACAGCCGGGATCTCGGCGCCTGCCATGCTGGCGACGTAGGCCAGGAACTTCGGTTCGTCGGCCTTGGTCTCGCCGAGCAGCGCGTGGATGTTCGCGGCGTGATCCGGGCTGACCGTGCCGACCGGGGCAGCGTCGGTGTCGGGCTCGGTGGTGGTCAGGCCGAGACCTCCGACCATCGCCTGACGCTTGGCGAATGTGTTGGTGGCCGAGACCTTTTGCTGGGCCGACATCCTGCCCGAACTCCATTCGGCCGGTACGGTAAAGCCTGTGCGCGTTTCGTGGCCGTGACCCTGAAGAACGAAGATCGCACGGAGTTGCCGCTCGCCCACAGGCTCCTCGTCGAAGTAATACGACAAGCCGTGTTTGTGCAAGCAAGGGCGCACGGTGGTGGCGACCATGTCCAGGTCCGCGAATCTATACGAGAATGACAGGCCGCCTCCACCAGGATCACCCACGCGAGTCTCTTTCTTGATCGGCGGACACTCGGCCTGGAACGCGGCCAAGGCATCGGCGAACCTCAAGGCGCACTGTCGAGCCTCGGCTCGTTCGCTGATCGCAGCGAGTCGCTCCAGTGCCTTCGCGCCGTCCTCGCCCTGTGTTATAGCGAGTTCCATCAGCCGGGCCATGGAGGGTTGCTCGACGGCTGCTAGGCCGGCCTGGGATCGGTTGGCGAGTTCTGCTTGTTTCGCCATGATTACCCGATCCCTGCAGCATGCCGCACCCGCGCGACCACGACGCGGGCCACGTCCTGGAGCTGCCTCTCCTTGAGATCCGGGCTGCTCATGTCGAGTACCTTGCCGCCCGACAAGACCTGGATTTTCGGCGCGGCCTCGATGATCGCTCGAAGCTCCTCAATTACCTTGTTCTCCGTCATGCGTTTCCTCCATTCGCGCGCTCGATAGGCGCTATGCGTCTGTCAACCTCTGCATACTTCCAAAGCGGCATGTTCCTATGGCCGCCGAAATAGGAACGTAGGGTCGTCTCGGGGATTCGACACTTCGCTGCGGCAAATGCCACAGTCCAACCGATCGCCTTGAGACGCCGACGTAGGTCGCGGACCTGTCGTTTCGTGGCTCGTGGGTTGTCCATGGGGACAGGTTAACGCAGCCCAATACATTTGTCAACAAAAATGTTGACAGGGCGGTTGGCTTGTTATAAGATCCAGTTACACCGGAGGAACAAATGAGCTACACGATCGAAGTCATCGACCAGCAGACCCACCAGTTTCTCGGCTACCTCGAGGCGCCCTACGACGGTGAGCGCCTGGAACTCTCGGGCGACCGCGCGCCCTACGGTTACGACCGGGCCGAGCTCGACCGCATCGAGGACGCCGTCCACTGTCGCAATTGTTCACTCCCGATGCCATACGATTTCGTCGGCGTCGGCCAGGGCATGCTGCGTCCGTGGAAGCTGAACATCGTTCCGGGATGGCAGGACCAGCGATACAACATTCCGCCCAACGAATAGGTCGATGGGTGTGCGGTGGATAACACAACCGATGACTGAGAGACAGGGCAAATCACGACCCGAGACCCTGTGCCGTACCAGGGTCTCAAGTGTGAGGGCAATCGATTGGTTCTCAGGCATCGGCGGTTTCAGGCTGGGGCTCGAGCCGCTGGGTGTAGAGTTCGTGGCGCATTCGGAGGTGGACGACTATGCCGAAAAGGTCTACAGGCGGCACTGGCCCGATTGCCCGAACCTCGGGGACATCCGAGAGGTTGAGCCCGCCTCCATCCCCGCCGCAGATATGT
>Ga0255049_10000414_pt1 | contig 26489 bp, 31 predicted proteins | sample JV7_2_3_MG_FD_183615 | JGI IMG/M metagenome (GOLD analysis project Ga0255049, IMG submission 183615) | Seawater microbial communities from Jervis Inlet, British Columbia, Canada - JV7_2_3 | ecosystem: Environmental > Aquatic > Marine > Inlet | place: Canada: British Columbia | collected 2016-10-06
ATCCCGGGCAAAGGCTGATGTACGTCATCAATCAGAACAATGCGCGGATCGACATCTTCGAGCGCGAGAACGGCAATTTCCTGACCAGCTTCGGCCGCGCCGGCAATTATCCGGGTCAATTCAATCAGGCGCACAGCATCGGTGTCGATTCAAACGGCAATATTTATGTCGCCGAGAATCGCGGCCGGCGGGTGCAACGCTTCAGGCCCGTTACGGAATAGGGACACCGTTGCCGGCTATCGGGCCTGCTCTATTCCATCCTCTCGGGGCGTACCGCCGGGTTGCCTCAAACAGGGCGCCGAGCGCGGCCACGGGCGGGGTGCCACCCATCGTTCAGTGGCGGAGGGCACGGGGGACTTTAAGCCACGCCGCTTGCCGCCAGGGCTGTCAACGCATTAGCATGCCGCAGCGTTATTACCCCCGTTACGGGGAGGAACTACCTGATGAGAACCTGTGTTTCGGCGTTTCTGCTGCTACTAAGCCCCAGCCTGAGCTTCGCCCAGGTCAATGCGGCCGCCGGCTGCCTGATCGATCCGAACGCCACCGTCGTTGCGCCCGTCATTCGAGAAGCGGCCAGCGCACAATTTGCGATCGTTCGCGAGTGTGCCGCCAACGGCGACGGCGACTGCGCGGAGGCCGTCCTGGATGAGATGGACGAAGATACGCTGAACGACGATGAGCTTGCCGTCCTTGAATTGGCGCGTGGCGACACTGAACTGCTCCAGGGCAGCTCGCGGCGAGCGCGCAGGGCATACGAAGAAGTCCTGGACTTGCCAGACGCGAACCGCCAATTAAAACGCGCCGCAATTCAGCGGCTCGCCGTTCGTCATATCGAAGACGAGGACTTCGACGACGTCCTCGAGCAACTCGAAGGACTCGAGTGCGGCGAGTGGACACCCGACCTACTGTTCCTGCAGGCGCGAGCTCATTACGAAGAGGGCGAGTTTAGTAGTGCCCAATCAAGTGCCCAGGCTGCAATCGACGTCCAATCGACTTCGGGGACAGAAGTGCCCACAGAATGGAACACGCTTCTCCAGAATGCTCAAGTCGCCGCATCCCAGGAAGTCATCTGTACCTCGGAGAATAGGCCCAATTCAGTTATTCCGGTACGGGTTTGCACGACACGTACTCGGCGGGAAGCCGAATCCGAGGCGGCCCGTCAATGGCGGCTTACCGGCGACCCGCTCGGCGGAGCGGCGCACGACGCGTTCGGCGAAGGGTCAGGTGACACGATGCAGTAAGTCGTCTTCGTGATTGCGTCCGTTAACGTGCCTGAGAAGTACAGCCTCGCTACGATCAGAAATTATTCTCTAGAGATCAGCGGCAAGCTCAATGCCACCTATTGTGCAACGAAGGCTCTGGCTCGAGAGTTGGCTCGCGCTGGAGTCTAAGAACTCGTGCTATGCTGATTTTCAGGTGATCAGACCAAAATAGTCATCATTTCGGCCGGACCATAATGTCAATAAACAGAGGGGACCTAGCCATGCCTAATCGCAGAGAGTTCTTTAGGGCTGTGGGTAACACAACAGCCGGTATGTATCTATTGGGCCACGGACTCGGTGCCGCTGCTCAGACAGGCCGGAAGGAGATCGTTGTCGGCGGTAACGAAGTTAAGACAGTCGATATTCACGCCCACTGTGTATTTCGAGAAGTCGCAGATCTCATTGCGGGCACCGACTTCGACCGTGAGTTCCCCGATTGGTATCTCTTGGGCGATTTTCGCATGGATAGCATGGATGAGCGCGGCATTGATGTCGCGGCGCTGTCCGTCAATAACTACTGGTGGTACGCGGCGGATCGGGACCTCGCAAGCGCGATCGTCCAGACTCACGACGAAGGCCTGGCCGATTGGTGTAATGCGCACCCCGATCGATTCGTCGCATTGACGTCTCCCGCCCTGCAATATCCCGAGCTCGCGGCCGAGCAGGTAGAGTATGCAGTCAACGAACTAGGACATCGCGGCGTATCCGTCGGTGGGACGGTATTGGGAGAAGCTAACTCCTTACCGAAGTACGACCCGTTCTGGGCGAAGGTCGAGGAGCTGGCGGTCCCGGTGTTTATGCACCCGAACGACTCCATCTACCTCTTCAGAGAAGGTGGCCTTCCATCTCGAGCCAATCAGGGAAATATCCTCGGCAATCCTTTCGAGACGACCTTCTTTCTCAGTAATCTTATCTTCGATGGCACACTCGATCGCTTTCCAGGCTTGAGGGTGTGTGGAGCGCACGGTGGAGGCTATCTACCGTCTTACCTCGGACGCACCGAAGTCGCATGTGCACGCGGCAACGCGAACTGTCTCAACCAGCGGCAACCGAGCGAATATCTGCGCGAACAAATCCTCGCGGATACGATGGTGTTTTCCTCTGAAGGTCTGAGACACCTCGTGGCTGAGATGGGCGCTGGGCAGATCGTCTACGGGTCGGATCAGCCTTTCCCTTGGCCGGACACGATGGACCTGGTTGTGGAAGCAAGCTTTCTAACTGACGCTGAGAAGGAGGCGATTCTCGGCGGCAACCTGCGAAGTCTGCTGCGAATCGAATCTTCGTAAAGAGGGTCATGGAGGAGAACCTCGTTAACTGTTAAGGAAGGTCGTATGAAAATCTATCCAATCACCGCCTGGCGTAGCGGAATACTCGCGATCGCGTTCGTCTGCGCGATGGGCGGCACTGCCTCCGCCCAGTGGTTGTCGCTGCCGCTTCCCGGTACCCCGCGCACTGCCGACGGGCAGCCCGACCTGAGCGCGCCGGCGCCTCGCACGGCGGACGGCACACCTGATCATTCCGGCATCTGGCTACTGGATAGATCGCACCACAACTCCAACGCCAACCTGCTGGCGGAGGGTGCCGACGCACCGATGCTGCCGTGGGCGGTGGAAGTCTATGAGCGCCGCATGGAAACTTTTGGCTACGACCGGCCGATGACCGTTTGCCTGCCACACGGCGTACCCGATGGGGTCACGTCGCCTTACGGCTTCAAGGTCGTTCAGACGCCGATGCTGATGCTCCATCTCTACGAGGAATTCACGAAGTTCCGCCAGATTCACACTGACGGGCGCCAACTGCCCGTCGATCCCAACCCGCAGTACTACGGCTACTCGGTTGGCCGGTGGGAGGACGATACGTTCGTCGTCGTCACAGCCGGCTTCAAGGAAGGCAGTTGGCTCGACAACGACGGCCACCCGCATACCGACGCCCTGCGTACCACGGAGCGCTTCCGGCGGCTCAATTTTGGCACGATGGAAATTACCGTCACGATCGATGACGCCAAGGCATACTCACGGCCTTGGACGTCAGAGACGATGCGCCTCGCCCTGCAGCCCGACACGGAGCTGCTCGAGCATCTCTGTGAGAACAACAGGGACTTGGTTCCTCTGCTGAACATCTGGGAGGATCAAGAATCGTCCGCTACATCAACAACGGAGGATGAATGATGAGAGCCTTACTTGTGACTCTGGTGTGTATCGCCTCGATTGCGGCGTCCGGCCGGGCGCTGGCGCACCATTCGTTTGCGGCGACCTTCGACGAGAACAAACCGGTCACGTTGACTGGTACCGTTACGAAGGTTGAGTGGGCCAATCCCCACATCTGGTTCTTCGTGGACGTGGAGAACCCGGATGGCACGTTGACCAACTGGGGCCTTGAAATGGGGAGTCCGAATTTCCTCATGCGGGCTGGCTGGAGGCGCGACTCGATGAAAGTGGGTGATGTTGTGGACATCGATGGGCGCCAGTCGCGTGACGACAGCCCGAACGCTCACGCCGAGGCCGTTGTGCTGACCGGCACGGGCCAACCACTCTTCAGTATCGAGCCGTGAGCCTCGCAGTATACTCGCCGCGGAGGAGTACGTGAAAACTGTCACCGCGGATTAATCTTCGAACGCGCCGCCAGTGTAGTAATCGGGCGATCCGACTTTAGGTATTAGTACCTATTGTAGAATCCCTGGTGCCGAGCATAGTTTTTGGATCGGCTGATAAAGTTAAACTGAGCCGGAGCGGAGAGATCGTGCCTTGGCGATACAGTGTTTCAAGCGCAAAACGGGCTCTGGGGATAATCGGAGGCGGAGTACTTCTGGCGTCGCCCTGTAGTGCCCACCATTCGACTGCCGCTAACTTCGACCGGACCTCAACCATCTCTGTCAACGGAGTCGTGACGGACTTCAAGTTTCAGAATCCACACGCACAGTTCACGGTGGACGTCACTGACGAAGACGGAGAGAAAAAGACCTGGCTGATTGTGATGTCTGCCAAGAACCAGTTAGTCAGGACAGGGGCGTGGGCTGCGGATACGTTCAAACCGGGCCAAGTCGTAACCGTATTCGGCTGGGAGGGATACCGTCCAGGCCAGATGTTTTTGACAAAGGTCATCATGCCCGATGGGACTGAGCTGGCGCCGGGTCCTATTCTGACGGACCGACCGGCTCCGAATTCAGTTCTGAGGAATTCGCCATGACATTTCGCGCGACAGCCACCTCGTTTCTAATTCTGGTCTTCCTGTCACCCGTAGTCTTCGGACACCATTCCGCTTCGGTCTATTACGACGTCAGGAACATTGTCGAAATGGAAGGTGAGGTCACGGGGATCAGCTGGCGAAACCCACACGTGAGCTTCACGGTTAAGGCCGTGGACGAGAACGGTCAGGAAGCGCTCTGGTCGGTCGTAGGGACCTCGTTGAGCGTGCTGGAGCGGATGCAGGTCTCGCGCGATACGGTCCAGATAGGCGATCAAGTCAGAGCCGCCGGCTTTTCGTCACGACATGGGGCCGACGGGATGTTTGTCCGTAATATGCTGCTGCCGGACGGGCGGGAAATCCTATTCAATGCAGATATCGAGCCGCGCTGGTCCGACGAGACCGCGGGGACATCTGCAGGCCTCTTCGTCGACGAAACCACAGCCGGAGGTGTGACAAGTGCAGCGCAAGATATTTTTCGTGTATGGATACTGGACCGCGCTAATCTGATCCGATTTTACAAAGAAAGCTATCCGTTGACGGATGCGGCGCGTGTCGCTCACGAGGCATGGGATCCGTCGGAGAACCCCATTTTGGATTGCACGCCGAAAGGCATGCCGACAATCATGGATCAACCGTTTCCGATGGAGTTCGTCGAGCAGGATGGCGACATACGGCTCCGTATCGAGGAATACGAGCTGGTTCGCACGATCGAAATGCAGGCGGGTGGCGCCTCGGAGCGTCAGGCTGCTATCCCTCTGGGGTATTCGGTCGGGCGCTGGGACGACGCTACGCTGATCGTCACGACGACCGGTATCAATTGGCCTTATTTCGACCAGACCGGTATTCCACAGAGCGAAGCAGTGGAGATTGTCGAGCACTTCATTCTGAGAGCGGATGAGGCTCGTTTGGACTATGAGATGACGGTCACGGACCCGGCCACTTTCACAGAACCGGTAACACTGCAAAGATCATGGGTCTGGAGACCAGGCGAAGAAATCAAACCCTGGGAGTGCGTAGTCCAGGACGGGCGTTAGCTCTTGCCTTCAGACGAAGATCCAGGAAGCATGGGTGTGCGAGAGCAACCTAGCGCTGACCGCGGCTGGGTAACAGCCCGCCGAAACCTCCGAGATCGGGATGGCGTCAGAGCAGAGCATTCGAGAAGGCCTCAATGCACGCATTGGCTAATGGTCAGAGAGTAGAGACTATGAAATCGATAAAACTTCTGGTGTTCTCCACAATCCTGTTCTGCGTCACCGGCATTCCGGTGTCGGCACATCACAGCATCACTTACTTCGACATGGAAACGCAGATCATGCACAAGAATGTGACGGTCATCAGTTTTGACGTTAGAAATCCTCACGGAGCGCTGTTCTACGTGTTCGTCAATGATGACGGTGACGAAGAACAGTGGAAGGCTGAACTTCCGAGCGCAAACTTCGTTCGCCGCGCGGGAATCGATCCATCGACCCTGAGCCCGGGTGACATAGTGACGCTCGAAGGCTGGCTCGGGATTCCAGAGCGTACCAGAGGGAACCTGATACGAGTATCGCGCGCGGAATTTCCGAACGGAGACGTTGCGACGTTTACGGCCGTCAGTGCGACGCTGACTTCTGCAACTTCAGAAAATTCGAACTAGGAGCGAAGAATGAAATTTATGAATCTTGGCTCCGTACGTTCGCATCAGGTTGTGACGCTCTGCCTCTTTGTTCTGCCGTGCACACTATCTGCCCATCATTCCGTAACGGCATTCTACGATCGCAGTGTGACATCGGAGGTGGAGGGTACGGTTGCATCCGTGTTCTGGAGGAATCCCCACATCGGAATCACGATACTCGTCGAAAACGACCAGGGAGAAGAGGAGGAATGGATACTTCAGGGCGGCACTTACAATGATCTCGTGCGGCGAGGATTTACTAAAGACATGGTACAGATCGGTGACCGGGTCCTCGCCGTGGGAGCAGCGTCTCGTAGTGGCGAGAACGCGATCTTTCTCAACTCCCTCCTTGCGCCCGATGGTGAAGAGATATTGGCGGTGTTCGGGTTGACTGCGCCGGCCACGACTGCCGAGCCGGTAGCCGGCGAGTCGCCGACGGGCATTTTTCGGGTCTGGGTCAATGGCGGTCGGCTTTATCAATTGCGCGCGCCGCTGGCGCTGACGCCGGCAGCGGCGGCTGCGAGAGCGGCGTGGGATCCACTGACGGATGACCCAGGCCTTCGTTGTGAGGCACCCGGTATGCCGAACGCGATTCTCAATCCCTATCCCATTGAGTTCGCCGATGAAGGCGACAGCATACGACTGATAATCGAGGAATGGGACGCGGTGCGTGTGATCCACATGAACGCGGAGGACGACGCACGAAGTCAGGCTCCGAGCCCGCTCGGGTATTCTGTTGGACGGTGGCAGGGGAGAGCGCTCGTCATTGAGACAAGCCAGGTCGATTGGCCATTCCTTGATGATAAGGGCGCCCCGCAGAGCGAGAGCGTTGAGATCGTCGAGCGCATCACGCTTAGCGAGGACGAGACTCGCATCGATCATGAACTCAGCGTCACGGATCCGCAGAATCTCCTGGAGCCGGCCATCTGGGATTCGTTCTGGGTTTACGAGTCTGGCGCCGAAATCCACCCGTTCGAATGTGCATTACAATGATGCGAATGATCACGAGTATAGCCGTCGCCTTGTCGATCGTCGGGGCAGCAGGCTTGGCCGGCCCAGCCCATGGGCAGGCTGACTTCGAAGGCATTTGGGTTCCGGACAATCTGCCGGGTTCGGGAGGACCGTTGCCGGACAGCGAGATCAAGCTGACACCAGCGGGGCAAGTAGAGTCTGAGCGATTCAGCGCTGAGAACGATTCTATGTTTCAGTGCGTGATGCCGGGCATTCCCAAAGGGTTCGTCGACCCTTATCCGATTGAGATTATTCAGCAGGATCACCAGATCGTGATTTTGTATGAGTATTTTCACCAGGCACGTCGTGTATTCATGGACGGCCGAGAAGCGCCTGAGTATTGGCCGACCTCATTAGGAGGCCGCTCGACGGGGCACTGGGAGGGTGAGACGCTGGTAGTCCGAACGACTCATCTGTCACCGGATAATGACCTGGACTCCCGGGGTCGACCGTTTTCGGGTGCCGAGGATACGCATGTGATCGAACGTTACGAGCGCTCCGGTGACGAGCTGACGTTGACCGCCGAAATATACGATCCGACGTATTACGAAGAGCAGCCCCTCGTGAGCCGTCGTTGGAAATTTTCCCCGGATGGAGAGATCTGGGAGTACGAATGCGACCCCGAGTTCGGTACTGTTGACTAGGTTCGAGGAAAAAATACTGGAGATCGTTCGATCTGATGATCATCATCGATGAAACAGGTTGCGCTCGCGGATGTCAGATGAATTTTCGAGCCCTCACGTTCCTGCGTGCAACTGCGATGGTAATCGCAGTGACGCTTTGGACGTCGAGACCCGTTGCCGGCCAGTCGCTGCCACCATCTGCTCTGATCAACCAACGGTCATCGGAAGCTCAGGAAGCAGCCCGGGTGGCCTCTCCGCACACTGCCGAAGAGACATATGCTTACTTCGAGGACGACGCCGAGGCTGCAATTACGAGGGCAATCGAGAAGGTTTGGGACCCGGTGCGGCCTCGTCAAGCAGCCCCGCGCACATCATGGGGCGATCCCGAGGTGGGCGGTTACTGGATGAGCGCGACCTATACGCCGCTTGAGCGACCCGATGCCCTCGGCGAAAAGGCGCTGTATACGCCGCGGGAGGCGATCGAAGCCTTCCAGAGGGCGGTTGTACGAGACGCGTCTGTCGATCCGGCCATCGTGCACTATGATTTCGCAGAGTTCGGATTGGACAAGTGGCAGAGCCCGGTCAGGCCGAACCTGCGCACGGCATTGATCGTAGACCCTCTCGATGGGAAGAAGCCGTTCCTGACTCCTGAGGGAAGGGCGCGACTGCAGGCGAGTGCACCGGGCTACACGCTGGAATCCAGGAACCTGGCCGAGCGTTGCATCACGGGGGACCAGGGACCGCCAAGGATTCCGTTCGGCCCGGCAACCGGTGAGTCCCAGATCGTCCAGACTCCAGACTACGTGCTCATCCTTACGCAGGCGAATAGTGAGGTTCGTATCGTTCCGTTAATCGAGCGTTCGCCCGCTCCGGACAACGTTCGAGCTTACCTCGGAGATTCACGCGGCCATTGGGAGGGCGACACGCTCGTCGTAGAGACGTCACATTTCCATGAACAGGCATCGATCAGGCGTATTCAGGAAGCCGGGCCCGACCGGCGCCTGGTCGAACGATTCACTCGCGTTGAGGAAGATCTACTGCTCTACGAAGCGACACTGACCGATCCCGCGACCTGGGAAGCGCCGTGGACCGTGGAGGTTCCCTGGCCGAGGATGGATCCACCGGGGCTGTTCGAATACGCATGTCATGAGCAGAACTACGGTCTGATCAACGTCCTCACGGGTGCGCGGATCCGAGCTGCGGAGTATCAGGCGGAGTCGGAGAGATGATCGATACGCACGCCGGACGTTTCAGGGAGAACCCTGCCAGACCGCAGTGTCTGGATGAAAGGCGACCCAGGCAAACCAGAAGGCCGTAAATGTTGGAATCTCACGGCCCCGTGAGTCCAGCACTCGACCAGTGAGATTGTCGTGGTCGTATTCCACTACCACATTTTGACCGGCGTGCTGATCGGGAATTCTGTTTTCTTGTTTTGGGAGTTCCGAGAAAACGTAGGCTTTAAACTGGCCATCGATCTCGAGACCAATCACCATTTCCTTGGTCCGATACCTGTTGTCCTCATGCGTTACGGGGAACCAGACCTCCGCGCTTGAGGCATAACCCCAGTAGGGATTCTGATAGTAGCTTCGGTTGTACCCCGTATCGATAGAAAGAACTCGGGTGTCGGGATGGCGGCCAAACCAGTCTTCCCATGTTGTGTGCGTAACGGGTAACCGTTCCAGCGGTGTTCCCTTGTGAGGGCCAGAGATCGCCCTTCCGCCGATTTGCGACCATAAGGACTCCGTTTGCTGGTCGTACAACAGTACATCGCTGTTGTATAGCAAGCCCGATACCCCGAAGCTGTGATCGATGCCTTCAATCGATCCGCGGAACACTATCCCCGTGCCACAGAGCGGACAAAAGGTGACCACCACGGCTTCGTCGTTAAAGCGGTCATTGACGATTTCGTGAAAGTTTAAGATTTTAATGGGATAGGCACGGCTCACCCCATTCAGAGTAATGCCCAAGACGCGATCCGTTCGTTGGAGGAACTCTGCCTCCTTAGCCGACACGAAGCGCGGCCTGGAGAGGGCCGGGATGCCATCCCGAGGAGGTCCCCCCGACTGGATCGTATCCGCTGGAACAAGGGCATCCTCTAAGTTAAATCCATTTATTTCCTGCGCGGCAACTGTCGAGCCGAACGCTAAACTCAGCAACAGGAGTATTTTCTGGATCATGTCTACACCTCGGACGGCATTCAGATCAACGGTGCACATCGCTTCTGGTCTGCCTGGCATCTCTGTTCAACTACTGTTTATGAGACCGTCGTAGGGGGGGAATTGTTACAAATGCCGCAATTCCCAACCAAACTTGCCTTCAGCTAACCGTAAAAGGCTGAAGGTTCCCATTCTCACTTAACAGATCATCAGTACACGTTATCGATGAGGTCTCCGTTAAGATCCAGGCTATTAGCAGACATCCAGATGCGGTACTCTGCATATGCCCGCATAATCATTGACCGATTAAGAAAAAAATAATAAGGGAGACACCCATGGCGGAGTTCAACGCCGACAAGCTCAACGAGCGCCTGAATCAACTCAACAAGGAGCAACTCGCAACGATGGAGAAACTTGTCGAGAAGTTGCTCACAGAGATGGAAGAGACCAGGCCGGTTCCAAAACGCTCTGATCAAGCCAAGCCGCCGTCCCGCGCTGCCTGACGAGAATCGTCGAGCGGCCGCTATCTGACGGTATAAGGCGTCGCGAGGTCCGGTCGCTAACCGGTGTAACGCCCCTTGAGCATCGGTTCGCCGTTCACTTCGATCTGCTCGACCCAGATGGACGGCGCGTCGTTTCTCGCTGGCGCGCCCGTAATGATGACTTCGTCCCCAGTGTTAATCGTCTCCCGAGTCCAGCCCTCGTTTCGTGCCAGCCCAAGGCTGCTCGACATCCCGGCCAGCCAGGTCACAACCGAACCGTCTTCGCCAGTTATTTCGAACAGGATCAGGGTGTGAGGATTGACGAACTGAAACTCCGTTACGATCCCGGAGATGGTGATCGATTCGTTCAGATCGTAGACGACGTTCGAGCCGTGGTGACCAACCGAAGGCAGCGATAGGCCCGCGACGGCAAATCCGGCAAAAATGGCAACTAGTTTGGAGTTCATTTCAATCTCCCTGGACCATCGCCCGTAGACTATCCTCAATTATAATAGAGTCGACGGTCCGCAGATATAGGTACGGCGCATGACAAGTGCCGTGTTAGCTGAGTAGGCATAAGAGTAAGGGGTTCTTCGTGAGTAACCACAGCGTTTCCGGCAGCGTTATCTATGGCGTCATTGCCGCAGGATCATTGTTGTCGTCAGCGCCCGCAGTAGCGCAGAGCTGGGTCGAGGAATCGGTCTGCCCGGACAACGTCCCGCTTGAATTCCACCGCTGCGCGGTCGAAGCAGCGGGATCTTTCGACCCGCCGCTCACTGCAGACGGTCAGCCGAATCTCGGCGGAAATTGGATGCTCCCGGGCGGCCAGTTCGGGGGCGCTTACGAGGATCTCGAAGCACACGGCGTTGAACTCGATGCGATCGGCGGGGCGGCGACGATCGTGGATCCGCCCGATGGCGTGCTCCCGATGCGGCCTGGGATCGACGCACAAGTCGAAGAAAACGCCGCTCGATATATCCACCACAATGCGGCGTGTTTCATGGCCGGCGTGCCGAACACCATGTACCACGGTGGCGCACGCCAGTTTCTGCAATCGCCCGATTCTCTCGTGATCACGTCCTACAACTCTCACGCGTATCGCGTCGTTCATCTCGACGGGCGCCCGCAACTCGACGAGAAGATACGTTTGTGGAACGGCGACTCCAGAGGGCAATGGGACGGCAATACGCTCGTAATCGAGACGACGAATCAGAATGCCAGGGCCTGGCTCGATCAGCGCGGGCGGTTCTACACCGTCGATGCCCACGTTATCGAACGCATTACCCTCATCGATGCCGATACGCTTCACTATGAGGCGACGATGGAAGATCCGAACGTCTTTGCGCGGCCGTTCACGATCGCGCTGCCGTACCGGCGCATCACCGATGATCCCTACGAGATGGAAGAGCTTGCATGCTACGAGAACAATGAGCAGCTTCTCGAGATCTACCGAACTGTGGGTTACGGGATATTTCCCGGCATCAGCCCGGAGCAGGCCCGTGATGCGGCGGCGAGCCAATGAGCGCGGCTAAGCTGTTTTTGTTGGTTACCTCCTTCGCGGTGTTGGCCGCCTGTACCGACGCTCCGCAGGAAAGCGTAGATGTCGATCAGGACGCTGCGGATCCGGCTTACTCGGTGCCGCGTACGTCTTTCGATCATCCCGATCTGACGGGAATCTGGCAGACGATGAATACGGCCGTCTGGGACGTCGAAGCGCATTCCGCGAGCCTCGGCGTACCGGCCGGTCAGAGCGTAGTGCTCGGTGGCGAGATTCCCTATCGCGAATCGGCTCTTGCCCAGCGCGAGGAGAACTACGCGAATCGCCTGACGGCCGACCCCGAAGCGCAGTGCAAGATGGTCGGGGTACCGCGCATTACCTACACGCTGTACCCATTCCAGATCGTGCAGACTCCGACGCAAGTATCGATCCTCTACGAGTACGTACACACGGTCCGGAGCATTTTTCTAGACAGCGAGCACCCGGAAGACAGAGCGATCCGCTACTGGATGGGCGATTCACGCGGCCGCTGGGAAGGCGATACACTCGTTGTGGACATCGCCCACTTCACCGACGAGACCTGGTTCGATCGATCTGGGAATTTTCATAGCGAGGCGCTGCATGTCGTCGAGCGCTACACGCCGACCGGACCCGATCATATGCTCTACGAAGTCACGATCGAGGATCCCGAAGTCTTCACGGAGCCCTGGCGATTGAGTATGCCGTTATACCGCCGCCAGGAAGCCGACAGCCGCCTGCTCGAGTACGAGTGCTACGACTACGTCGAGAGCAGCCGATGACAGCCGTCGTTTAACAGCCGGCATGCGGGTAGCCTATCGACACTGAAGTAACGGAGCAGTGGAGGAGAGACATGATGAGCGTTCAGCGTTGTCTTAGGAAGCTACGATCGACAGGCGTATTACTAACTTCGGTGTTATTAGGAGGTCTCACGGCTTGGTCGTCGCCAGCGTTCACGCACCATTCCTTCGCTTCTGTCTATACCGCGGATGGAGAGGAAGCCATTCAGGTAATCGCGGGCTCTGTCAGGGTCTTCAAGATACTTAATCCTCACGGCGCGTTAATCGTGAATGTCACCAGCGACGCAGGTGCGATCGAAGGTTGGCTGATCGAGCTCAGTCCGGCAGCTCAGCTTGCTCGCGAGGGCTGGACAGACGATTCGCTCAGTGCTGGGGACGAAGTGACGGTCGCGATCTTTCCGTCTGTCACCCCGAACCGTGCTCGCCTTCGGGCCGTGTTGATCCATGGAAAGGCTGAGCAGGAGGCTGCACGATTGCTCGTTTCCTACGGCATTCGCGGCGACACGCCGGTCATGCGCCGGTTACGGGAGCGGCTGCCGGTGTGCGGGACCATCGACGCGAGCTACAACCGAACAGAGTGCTTTCTGGTGGACGCTGACGCGTCGCGCGCGCTCAACGAAGAATTTCCCGGCCACATGGGCTACGTGATGCCATGAGACGGCTGAACGAGTATCTGACGTCAGGTTTTTCGAAACCACGCTAATACGCGTTGCATCCAGCTAACGGGGGCGGCCTCCGGTTGATAGCGATGCAACACGGTAGTGCCTTCAGTCATCTCTTCCAATATGGCCATCGCCTGGCGCACTTTACTTCTGCTTGTGGCGTCATCGACTTGACCGGGTTTTAGTCGAGACGTCGCTTTTAGCGTATCCGTGTCTACGGTCGCGCATTCGGGTTGAGCGATCGTCCTAAGCGTATTCAGTTTGCGCGTCATCTCGCCGTCTCGGACGAATGTACCCGTGAGGTCGATTTTTTCCTCATCTTCCATGTTGTTATCTCAACGGGAGGATCGGAATGAGAAGGATCTGTCTTCTAATGGTCTAGGTATGTGACCGGTTTCACAGTCGCGCATTATCTACGATTAACATAATTAGACGATTTGCCGAGGGATAGGTTGTAACGCTACCGGCTAAACCAGCCGAGTAGCCGTTGCATCCAGCTAAGTCGGGTTGCTTCGGGCTGGTCTTGATGTTCCAGAGCGGAATCTTCCGTCATTTCGCGCAGTGTCGCTTGTGCTTCAAGCACTTTTGAAGTGGTTGTTCCGTCATTTTCATCGAGTAATCCGCCGAGACTTCTAAGCAGCCTGGTCTTACTCGTGACGTGATCGTATGGGACGAATGTCCCCGTTTCACTGATTTTATCTTCGTCGTCCATACGGCAGTTTCATTGGCATGATGGGCACAGCATCTACCATCGAACTGCGTAGGTATGTGATTTAGCTCACATTTGCGCGCGATGTCGACTAGGAGGCCTCTAAAATGATAGGCAGGTCGGGACGCTTAGTCGTTAACGACTCGTCACGCTGGGAGCGACGGAGCGGAGAGTTTGGTCAGGGTTCTGTCGCCAGTTTTTCCTGGACAGTCGGTTCCAGTCCAGTCATACCGGCTTTACGGCCAATGGCAAGCGCCGTCTCGTTGTCGGCGCCGTTAAGTTTCTCGCTCAGCGCCAACAGAGCGCCTGCTCGATTGCCGCTGCCGCAATGTAGGAGTACAGGGCCTGTCGCTTCGGACAATAGTTGATTGAGTATGTCCGCATTCTCGTAGCTGATGCCACTCGCCCCATCGATAGGCAGCGAGACGTAAGACATGCCAAGTCCTTCCACCGTTGATCTTTCGTCGATGCCCCGATTCTCCTCGGGTCTGCGCAGATCGATCACGGTGGTATAGCCGGACCCGGCCAGCGTTTCCAGCGACGCCAGATCGGGTTGCCCCGAGGTTGTCAGGTCTTCGAGGGGCTCAGCACGGTTTAGTAACTGGCCATTCTGGGCTTCGGCGGAACCGCCAACCAAGACGTTGATAACAAAAATAGCCATAAGGCTGTGAAAACGTGTATTAGTTCGCATGCTTGCGTCTCTCGTTTAGTTCGGGGTTGAGCTAGGATCGAGTTTGAACGGCGAGCAGCATCACTCAGCCTCGTTCGTCTGGGAGGTGTCCTGTACCGAGCGGATAAAATCGAGCAGCCTGTTGATAGTCGCTCGGGCTGTTGCTTCTGCTTCCACATCGGCACCGTCTTCCCACCAGAATTCGTAGCCCCACACGGGCATCGTCCGCGCACCATGAGCGATCACGATGTTACGGCCATCGATTATCTCGCGTAACGCCTCCGCTGGGAATTGACCTCCGTAGCGCCGGTCGAGTTGGGTCAGATCCGGCACGGCGACGGCCAGTGTTGCGGCCACGGGCCCATCGCCATGAGCGGACTCGCCATGACAACTGGAACAGAAGCGCTGGTAAAGTTCTGCACCGCTAAAGTCATCGAGACCGAACGCCCCAGGTTGAGCGATTGCGTTATCCGCCAAGAATGCTGTGACAATCAGCCAACTTATGCGCACAAATTTAGTTGTTATTCTCATTCCACGTAGATTATAGGCTTACTACCGTATCCGAACGACGTACTCACAGTGCGCCGTAAACTATTTCTCCGCCGACAAATGTCGCGACAGGAAGAATCTCCATTATCTCGTTTACCGGTACCGCCAGGTAATCACGGTCGAGTACGAGCATGTCGGCTAACAATCCGGGCCTTATCGTTCCGATGTTACTCTCTTGGAACATCAGGTACGCATTCGAGCGGGTGTGCGCGATCAGCGCTTCCTCGCGGGTCAATGTTTCGGCCAGGACTTTCTCCCCATTGAGGGCGAGGCCTGTTACTGCCCATCCGAGCGTTACGAAAGGATTGATCTGCGTTGCCTTTGTGCCATCTGTGCCTAGACCCCATGGAATGCCGCTGTCCTGGACGAGCCGCAGCGGCGGAATGTGGTAGGCCGCCTCACCGAGTTCTTCGATCAGGGTGACGCGCCTCGGTTGCATGGTCACGGAGACGCTACGCAGCTGCAGGTTCATACCCAAGTGCCGCATGCGTTCTATCTGCTCGCTACCGACGAGGTCAGCATGAGTTATGGACCACCGAAGTTGCCGCAGCGGGTATTCTGCGTTGATGTCTGTCATGACATCGAGCAACAGATCGATCGTCTCGGGTTGCGAGGCGTGGGTCTGTACTTGCCAACCACCCGCAGCCGCGGCGGTTAATATGCTCGTGCCTGCCGCGAGATCCGCTGCATTCGGAGTCTTGGGGACGAACAGACTGTCCCAGTGAAAGGGGCCGTAGTAGATTTCGCCGACTGCAATCAGATCGACCATCGCGTCGCCCTGAAACGGTCGCGCGGCATGAATCTCCTCGACTACTGCGCGCGCTTCCTCCGGCGTGCCGGGGACGCCGCCTCCCAACGTATGAAAAACTCTTACGGTCAGTCCCGCTTCGTCCGCCAGGGCCCGTATGCGTGCATAGCTCTCCCTGCGAATTCCGACACCCGCTGGATCGTAGACGCTCGTGAGACCGATACTGTTCAAGTAGGAGAAGGCAGTTTTGATGGCGTCGGATTGCCGCTCGGCCGTTACCTCGGGAAAACGTTGTAGCGCGAGATTCACCATGGCAATGCCGCCATTCAGCCGACCTGTTGCTGTGCCGGTTTCGTCCCGGACAACGTGAGCTGCGACTCCCGTCGCTTCCGCACGTTGCTCATAGTTCGCGACTAGTGGAACGCCCATCTCATTGAACCAGGCCGAATTGCCGAAAGCGTGGTCGTAAGTCGATTGAATGAACGTTGGTCTATTCGGCGCTATTTCATCGAGTTCTTCGAGAGTGAAATCCGATTTATCACCAACAAACTGATTTTCGGACCACCCACCGAGCGACATGAGCCACTCGCCCGCGGGTAGGGCGTCCGCTTTGGCCTCAAGTAGTGCGAGTGCCTCCACCCGACTGGTGACACCGTCCAGCCGTGCTTCGTTCGGCCAGTACTCGGTCGCTCGGATGACATGATTGTGATTATCGATCAAGCCCGGGATAACCGTCCGCCCATCCAGATCGATCGTGCGCGTGCTTGGGCCGGCGAGAGCTCGAATTGAGGCGTCGCTGCCGACCGCCGTGATCCGGTCACCTTGAATAGCGACGGCTTCTTGAATGGAGAAATAGTCATCGACAGTGACGATCTTGCCATTCAGAAGAATCGTAGAGGCGGCGTCCTGTGCGACTACCGAGGCGATGCTGCCTATGGTCAACAATCCGATCGCTATGGAGAGCGTAAGTCGTTTCATTCGGTGATCCTCGCTGAGATCGGGTGTCGACCGGGATTTATCTGCCGAGTTCATGGTCTATCCAGATATTAGTATTGGCGGTATTCGGCTTGGGCGATCTCTCTAGCCTATTATACGGCGACGTAGCCTAAACTTCGTACATCAAGGAATACAGTCTTCCGGAGAGCAATGTGATCGCTAGAGTGATAAGCCCCAGGAGCGTTATCGTCGCTGTCGCTGCACCGGCAGCGCTCCTAGCAAGTGGTTGCATCGCGCAAGAGAACGACGCGACATCGGCGGTAGACGAGCCGATCGGTGCGATCGCTCACATCACCGGAAATCTGTACGAGGCCTATGAAACGGGAGGCGGAGGCGGCAGCCACAATACGGTGTTCTTGGTGACATCCGACGGCATTATCCTCGGCGACCCGGTTCGTGTGGAGTTCGCCGAGTGGCTCAAGACGGAATTCTCGGAGCGCTTCGGGCAAACAGTAAAATATGTGATCTATAGCCACCATCACCCGGATCACGCCTCTGGCGGCACTGTGTACGCAGACACCGCCACATTCGTGGGCCATGAGCAGACGGTAGTCGACCTGGACGCGCCTCTGCCGAGCAATGCGGCGGATCTGGATGTCAACGGTAATGGACGGCTTGAAAGAGTCGAGGCGACCGGTCTCGCGTATCCCCAGAATTTCGATCGTTACGATCTGAACGCGGACGACATGCTGACGGGAGCAGAAATCAACGCGGAGACGCCGCGGCCGGCTATCGTCTACTCGAGCGAGATGACCATCACGCTAGGAGGTAGTTCGGTCGAGTTGATGCATCCGGGTCCGGCTCACTCCGACGATATGTCGGTTCTCTATTTTCCTGAAGAACGCGCTGTATTCGCTGTGGACTTCCTCCATGTCAAGCGCTTTCCGGTGACGTTGGGAGGGTATCCCGTCGCTCAGTACGTGGATGCGGTCGCCAGAGTTGAGACGCTGGATTTCGATATCCTGATTCCAGGTCACGGTGATGTCGGGGAAAAAGCGGATCTGGCCCTGTTTCTCGACTTCCTTCGCGCGCTCGAGGCCGCGGTCGCCGCCGGGATCGACGAAGGCAAGACCGTGGAGGAATTGAGTGAGACCGTCTCGATACCGGGCTATGAGGATTGGCTTCTCTATGATGCCCGTCGTGTCACTCTGATCACAGAGACTTACGCGCTTCTTACCGGGCTGTAGCCCGAGGCGTCGCCGTTGTTGCGGGATATGTGGACGAAGAAAATGAGATCGTTATTCGTCATCGTTGCGCTGACCACGCTTTTCGCCAGTTTCCCCGTACGGTCACACCACACGTTCGCGACCGAGTACGACCGTGAGCGCATGATTACGGTCGACGCGGTTGTCACGGCAGTGCATTTTCGAAACCCGCACGTTCGCCTGGACTTGCTCGTAATGACTGACCGCGAAGAGCAACAGGTTTGGGTGGCTAACTCCGTCAGCCCGGGGGCACTTTCGCACAGGGGCTGGCTGCGGGAGACGATATCTGTGGGCGATCGAGTGACGCTCCACGGCAATCTTGGCAGCAACGATTCGAAACGGCTCTGGCTTCAGACAGTGACGTTGGAGAATGGCATCGAAATCTATCCAGTAGGCCGCGTACCTGAGCACGACGATGTGCAGGCCGTACACTGATAATGAAGCATCTGTTCGATGTCGCCCATCCTTCTGTCGAGATAGCCGGTCGGTCCGAACGTTTTCCCGTGCATCGTATTTACTGCGTAGGCTGGAACTACGCCGCTCATGTCAGGGAGATGGGCTCGGAGCCGGAACGCGAGCCGCCGATATTCTTTTTGAAGCCGCGTGATGCGATGACGCCTGACGGCAGTAGAGTCGCTTATCCGCCCGCCACGGAGAATCTGCATTATGAGATCGAGTTGGTCGTCGCCATCGGTCGAGACGGACATGCCATCGCGAAGGAGCAGGCGTTAGACCATATCTGGGGCTACGGCGTCGGCATCGATATGACGCGACGGGATCTCCAGGCGGTGGCGAAGAGCCGAGGGCAGCCGTGGGAGGCGTCCAAGAGTTTCGATCAGTCGGCACCACTCTCGGAACTCCACTCAGCCGAGACCATCGGCCATCCGCGCTCGGGCCGAATCTGGTTGGACGTGAACGGCGAGACTCGTCAGGACGGTGACATCGATCAGCTCATCTGGGGTGTGCCGGAAATCATCGAACATCTATCGGCGCTCTTTCATCTGCGCGCTGGAGATCTGATCTACACGGGCACGCCCGCAGGTGTCAGTGCGATAGAACGCGGCGACCGGTTACGTGGTGGCGTCGATAGCGTCGCGACGATCGAGATCGAGATCGTCTGACGCCCACAGCCTATCCACGGTTACGCTACACTGGCCGCAACAGTAGAGCGGGGGACCCAATAATGAAACGACTGCACCTGATTGGACGGTGCGGATGCCGTTAGCGTCGAACAGGTTGTACGTGTACGCGCGGAACTGCAGTAGAGGTGAACGAACGATGAAGCAATTCTGGTTAGGAATCATGTTCGTGTTGGCGAGCGCGCTCGCGCACGGTCATCACAGCACGCTCGGTTTCTTCGATCCCGATCAGACAATTGAGATCGATGGAGTCATAACCTCGATCGCGTGGCGAAACCCGCACATTCGGTTCGGCCTCGAAGTCACCGACGATTCGGGCGAGACCGTCGAGTGGGCAGTCGAGTCATCGGCGTTTAGCGTACTCAGAACCCGTGGGCTGGACCAGAATTTCATGGCCGTCGGCGATCGTATCAGCGTTGCCGGCAGCCCTTCGCGGCGTGGTCGCCCGGAAATGAACGGACGAAACGTATTGCTGGCGGATGGCACGGAAGTACTGCTCGCACTCTCGGCGTCGCCCCATTTTTTCGACCCGGCCGCAGGGCGTTTGCTCGACCCGGTCTACAGCACTGCCACAGAGGAAGCGGCTATTCGTGATGCCGACGGCATCTTCCGTGTATGGAGCACGGTCCTCGACGATCCGGCGTCATTTCCCCTGTTCAAGGGGAACTATCCGTTAACCGACTCGGCCTCGGCCACGAAAGCGGCCTGGAACCCGGCCAGCGATACGCTGCTGTCGTGTTGGCAAAAAGGCATGCCGCTGCTGATGATTACGCCGGTTCCGATTGAATTTGTGCGCAGTGGTGACGACATCCTCATTCGATTCGAAGAGGATGATGCCGAGCGGTTGGTGCATATGAGCGGTAACGTGCCCGCAGAGCGGAGCTTGCTCGGCAATTCCACGGGTAGATGGGAGGGCGATACTCTTGTCGTAGAGACTGTCGAGATCGACGCGCCGGATTTCGACGATCGTGGGACGCCGCAGGGCAGCATGATCCGATTGGTTGAGCGATTTACGCTTAACGCTGACCAGGACAGGCTGGATTACAGAATATTAATTTCCGACCCAGACACCTTCACACGCCCCTTCGGGTTGACGCGTTATTGGGTCTGGCGGCCGGAAATCGTTGTTCAACGTTGGGACTGTGACAATTCGGTGTAATTTGGCGGAGTTATACGCCCATTTGAGGGGTTGAGCGGCGTAGCGAGCCGCTTGACAGGCTCGTGGCCAGAAGTCAGAGTAATCGCCAGTCCTCTGTTGCTTTACAACATACTAATAAGGGGAGTACCTACCATGCGAGCTACACTAGCCTTCGTCGCATTCGCGGCGTTATCAATTCCTGCTCTCGTCACCGCTCAACTCGGGCCGGACGCTGCGAGCGCGGAGCCGTTTAAACTCGGCACCTTCGAAGTCGATGGCGTTCAAACTATCGGCATCGTCCTTCGGGATGAGTTGATTGTCGAACTCAACGCGGCGAACGAAGAACTGCAACGAAACCCCACGTATCCGAATGTCGCGATGCCGGAAGATATGACGGCGCTCATCGGGCAGTATGAATACGGTCTGAAATATCGGCTGTACGAGATCGTGACCGATCTCGTCAATAACGCGAGTCTTGACGGCCGGGCGAGACCCAGTTTCGTACACGATGTGGATGACGTTCGTACGCTGGCACCGTTGATGCCCGGCAAGATGCTCAACGCAGCCGTTAACTTCTACAGCCATGTCGAAGAAGCCAATACGCCGGCGGAGCAACGGGCGGCGGCCGAACGTCGACGCGCCACTCGAGGTATTCCCTACCTCTTCATTAAACCCACAGAAGGCGCAGTTATCGGCCAGGGCGATGCAGTCGTTATCCCGTACGGACGTGATCGCATCGACTGGGAAGTGGAACTCGCCATCGTGATTGGTCGTACCGCCAAATACATCTCGGCTACCGACGCTGCGAATTATATCTTCGGCTACATGGTCAGCATCGATATCTCCGATCGCGGTGGCCGCCCACCGGATTCTCGACCGGGTTCCGACTGGCTCGTTGGTAAAGGCCATGACACCTTCGCGCCACTCGGCCCATGGATCGTGCCGAAGGAATTTTATGGCGACCCGATGGTACGACTGAGTCAGCGACTCGAGGTCGACGGCGATGTCATGCAGGAAGCCGGCCCGGGCGACATGATTCACTCGATCTACGAGATTCTCGAGTATGGTTCTTCAATCGTCACGCTTTTTCCGGGTGATGTCGTGAACAATGGCACGTCGGGTGGTACGGGTGCCGGAACGGCGGTTCGTGGCGCACAGCAATTCCTGCAGCCGGGCCAAACGATCGTTGCGAGCATTGAAGGAATAGGGACGTTAACGTTACCGGTTGTCGACGAACCTGCGCCTGCGGAGCGCACTGGTTCCTATCTACCGGCAGTCAGCACTTACGCACAATAGTCCGACTTAAGATCGACCGGCGGCCACTACTGGCCGCCGGCCGGTACGCGTTTCCGTAGCTGACGTAGGATAGAATGTACGGGCCACCTTGGTCTGCGTCATGCGGGGGACGACGATGAAACACCTCACTAGTCATGCGATTGCACTGGGGCTGTCACTGTTGCCGGCGCTGGCGCTCGCCCATCATTCGGTCGCGTATTTCTCGGACGAGATTCGAGAGCTGGACGGCGTACTTACCGAGATCGAGTGGCGAAACCCGCACATCGCGTTGACGCTGGAGGTCGCCACGTCGGCGGGCGACACTGAGGCGTGGCGTCTGGAGGCGAATTCGATCTACAACCTGCTGCGCAGCGGTATCACCGAGGATCTCTTCCAAATCGGCGACCGCCTACAGGTCACCGGTCGAATGTCGGTACGCCAGGAACGGGTCTTATTGACCAACGATGTGCTACTCCCGAGCGGTGAATTCGTCGTTCTGTGGAATAACGGCCAGTATCGTGATCCCCGCGGGGCCGGGTCGCCGGACACGGTAGCCGAGAACAAAGGCATATTTCGTGTGTGGAGCGTGCCTCGGCCGAATGGTCGCTCGCTGCACTTTCCGTTTACCGATGCCGCGATTGCCGCGAGAGAATCCTGGAATATGCTGGACAATTTCGCGCTTCGCTGTGAGCAGGAAGGCATGCCTCGAATCATGATCAATCCGCATCCATTCGAATTTGCGGACCATGGTAATGAGATCGTGCTGCGCACTGAGCTGTACGATATCGTCCGGACGATTCACATGAACGGCTCACCGCCTGACCTGAACCAAGCATCGTCTAGTTTGGGATACTCAGTGGGAGCGTGGGAAGGTGACGATCTGGTCGTTACAACGACGCATATCGACTGGCCCTATTTCGACAATATCGGCACTCCTCAGAGTGAGGACGTACAGATTGTCGAGCGGTACTCGTTGAGCGAGGACCAGAGCCGGTTGAATTACTTCATTACCGTCACGGATCCGAGTGCCTTCAGCGAGCCGGCGACGATTGAGGGCCAGTGGTTGGCGCTCGGCGAGGCACTGCCCGTCTACGACTGTCAGCCCTACGGTATCTAGCCGATCAAGAATCGCGACGAGGCCGTCCCCGTATTTGTGCGGCCGCCTGGCCGCGAAGCGCCGGTCATGGACGGCAATAGTTGACAGTGTCTTGCTTCCGCACTAGGTTCAACGAAGGATTCCGGCAATAGACCGGCCGTTCGTCGGCGCGCCGGATCGATAATAACGATAACAGGGGTGGCTCATGAAACGCGTCTATCTTCTACTCGCCTTAATATTGGCCGTACCGTCCTATCTGGTTGCCCAGGACGATCAGCCTTTTAAGCTCGGTCGGTTCGCCGACGGCGATCACAGATACGTCGGGCTCGTACTCGATGACAGCGTTGTCGTAGACATTGCGCAGGCGAATAACGCGTTGGCCGGCACGAAGCCTGCCATGCCGGCGACCATGCGCGGCCTCATCGGGCGCTATGACGAACTCAGGCCGCGACTGGGCGAAATTGCCGCCGCAGCCGCCGGGGCCGGGGCTCAGGCCGCTTATATTAAGGATTTGGGTGACGTAACGATCCTGCCGCCGATCGTGCCCAACATCATCTACAACGCCGCGGCCAATTACTCCCTGCACGCTGCCGAGATGGCGCGGCGGGCTGCACGAGAGGCTGGAGGTGAGGTGGCGCCATTACCTCCCGCACCGGACCCGATTCCGGGAATCTGGGAACGCAGCGAGGATGATATTCGCCAGAACCCGTATATTTTTCTGAAGTCGGCAAGCACAGTGATCGCGGACGGCGAAGCAATACGTATTCCTCCGCAACGCACCAGCCTCGATTGGGAATGTGAGCTCTCAGCGGTTATAGGCCGAGCGGCTAGCCGGGTCTCCCCGGAAGATGCGTCAGATTATATTTTTGGCTACACGCTAGAAAATGATGTCTCGGACCGCGGTGGCCGAGGCGATGGCCGCATGGGCTCCGATTGGTTTCTGCAGAAAAACCACGACACTTTCGGTCCCTTTGGGCCGTTTATCGTACCGAAGGAATTCGTCCCGGATCCACACGCGCTCGGGCAGACGCTGACGTTGAGTGGCACGGTGATGCAGGACTCGAACACCGGCAACATGACGCACAACACGTTCGACATGTTGAGTTATATCTCGCACATTCTGACACTCAGGCCCGGTGATGCGCTGGCGATGGGTAGCCCCTCGGGTGTCGGCACGGCGCGAGAGGTTCCGATCTACATGCAGGCCGGCGATACCGCCGTGTGCACGATTGAAAGCATCGGGACGCTCACTAATCCTGTTGTCGGACCGTAAGGCTGAACCGACATGAGCGGGCTATCCGCTCGCTTGCTGTTGTGGAGCTCCTTTTGCGTCTGCGCGTTCGCGCAGGCGCAGGACCGAATGCCGCCGCTGGCAGCCGAGGATCTGACCGAGGCGCAGATCGCTTCGGTCGCTGAACTCGAACGGGTTCGCGGTTACGGCCCACGCGGGCCGTGGATTCCACTTCTGCGCAGCCCGGAACTCCTGACTCGGGCGAGAGCGATGGGAGATTACCTGCGCTTCAATAGCTCTCTGCCGCCGCGTCTGAGCGAATTAGTGATTCTCATGGCGGCGCGGGAGTGGACACAAGAGTACGAGTGGCATGCGCATCGTGACATCGCGATCGACGCCGGGTTGCGACCGGGAATCGTTCAGGCAATTGCAGAAGGCCGACATCCGGACGGCATGGCGGAAGATGAAGCCGTACTGTACGAGTTCTGCCGGGAGCTGAACCGGAATAGATCAGTCAGTGACGAGATTTACGCTGGCATGATTGCTCAGTTCGGCGAGCGAGGCCTCATAGATGCGGTTGGTATCATGGGTTATTACACATTGCTGGCGATGGTCATGAATACGGCGCGCACGCCTGTGCCGGATGGCGCTGAGCCCGAACTCTCATCGATACCGTAATCCCGGCGCGATGCCGGCGGATCGTCGCTGAGCTAGCGGTTCTCAGCTGAGCTGCCAGACGTAATTGGGTCGGCACCGGATCTGATCGCGTCGAAGAGGTCTGCGATATCGCCGTTCGGTAGGACCACAGTGTATAGCCACATGCCGTTCGACTCGCCTCGACTTGGGGAGCCGGTCACCGTCAGTTTGTCGCCAGGGCTGATGAGGTCCGCCGGAACTCCGGCTCGGCGCAGATGGCTGGCGCTTAGCGCGCCTGCCGACCACTGCACTTCGTTGCCATGATCGTCGGTGCTCAGGAAGATCAACTGGGAGTGGGGATTCACGACCTTAAACGTCACCGCCGTCACGTTCTCGAGCGTAATCACCGTATTCATATCGAAGTACGACTCCCGATTGTGATGCGAGAGCGCTGCGCGAGTGCCGAGCAAACTCAGGATTACAACCAGCAGAAAAATACCAGTGTGTCTCATCGGGCAACTCCTGTTCTTGCTCATCCCGCACCGTTGAATTCAGCGTAGCACTCATACTCGAAGATCATTCCGTCCGGCGTGCGTTCCCGATAACCGCGTATCACATACGGATCCTCGTAGTACCTGGGATCGAACACTTCGGCGGTCAGGGTAAACTCATCGCCGTCGAAGGCGTAGCGTTCGATAACATAGCTTTCCGGATCGCCCGAAAAAGGCATACCGTTGTGCCACATAAAATTTTCAGCAGATAGGTGCGTCGTTTTCACTACGAGCGTGTTGCCCTCCCAGTTACCCACCGAGAAACCGACGAGTGATGGCCACCAGTCCTCGGGCGCCTCTCTGCCGTCCATAAAAAATCGCCGAACCATGTGAAAATGCTCATGCAAGAACACGATCTGGTGATCTTGTTGAATGATCTCGAGCGGATACGGATCGTAAATGCCCAGGGGTACGCCAGGCATGATGCATTTCAACGTCGGGTCTCTCTCAGTAGAGAAACTTTCGAATTCCGTTAACCCTTCGGGGGTCAATTTGATGTCCTCCACTTGCGGATGTCCCGATCCCGTACCCCGCGCGGGATCCCAGATACCTCCGATGGAGGGCGCAGCGACAACCAGCCCGGTCACGAATAGGTTTGCTGCCATCGCGGTGAATACAAGAAAAAGTGGCTGAGTCTTCATTGTCGTATCCTGGCAGTCGATTCTTCAGTAGTTGCTTTCTTGAATGGTGCACTCGTAAGGCTGTAGCGTTTCGCCGGGCAGCCAGATCCAGTCTCGCGTCAGTACCACCGGCTCCGTGAAAGTGTCCGGGTCAGTCGCCGTGATCGAGTAATTCAGACGCAGGCCGTTGTTGCTGAGCGTGAAACGCTCGAGAAATTCGACGGCATCAGTCTGCGGAACCCCGGTTTGATCGAACCATGGCCACGTAACATGCGTCGTCGCTACGACGAGCGTTTCACCGTCCCAGCGACCGACAGAATGACCCAGAGGGCTCGGCGACGGCTCAGGGAAGGCGTCCGTCATGTGCACTGTACGAATCATGTCCAGTTCTTCGAGGTGAATGAGAATCCGATCGCCTTCGGCGATGATTTCCATCGGAAAAAACTGATCCATGATGGCCAGCATGCCGTTCTCGCAACGAATGTACGGGTTATCCGCGACGCGGTCCCAATTAGCGTGCACCTCTTCAGCCTGCGGCGTCAGTGGGTAAGTCTCTTTCCACATCGTGCGGTCC
>Ga0255049_10000420_pt1 | contig 26364 bp, 17 predicted proteins | sample JV7_2_3_MG_FD_183615 | JGI IMG/M metagenome (GOLD analysis project Ga0255049, IMG submission 183615) | Seawater microbial communities from Jervis Inlet, British Columbia, Canada - JV7_2_3 | ecosystem: Environmental > Aquatic > Marine > Inlet | place: Canada: British Columbia | collected 2016-10-06
TGGCTGCCGATGTTGCGGCTAGAGTCAGCGCTACCGCGACAATACCACTTCGCAACAAATGTGAACTGCGCTTATTGCTTTGACCGGTGCGACTCTGCGCAGGTAAAGTATTTCTGTTATTCATACGACTTCTCCTATCGGTTAATACTCATGGGCTGCGTTTCCCTATATGACTTCCAGATCAAACAGTGCCCAATATTAAACTTTGTAAACGATATTGAAGTATCAAAAGGAATTGACTCCCAAATATCACTGGGCCCGATTTTCACAATTAGCGCAGGATTTCGTTACCGCCAGATGGTCAATGAATTTAGCCCTGATGGTCGGAGAAATTATCAGACCAAAGTCGGAAGTATCGATCTGCGTATGTGCGCGATATCCTTCGGCAGCGGTCAGCCTGTTGTACAATCCACACCACTCGCACCCCGTTTGATGGTTGCTTTCGGGGCACAGCGAGAGCGCTTTTCGAGAGCTAGTGATGTCCAGATGCTCTCAGGCATTGCACCATTGAGCGAATGCAATGGGCAGAAACAATGAGTGCATTGACGAATACTGTGTTCGACATTTTCTTGATTCTTATGATGGGTTAAATCCGATTTTCCCGACGCAGCCACTGTTGTAAACAATTCGAAAGATCAGCACGCTTAAAAGGCTTTGTCCCCATATCATCCATGGCGGCCTGTTCGCATAAAACTCTATCATCACTTGATCCATTGGCCGTCAAAGCAATGATGGGTATTGTGGATATTTTCTTTATCTATGGTCCGACTGGCCTTTGTTAACACCTCTGCTAGAGGCAGTTGCTTCGCTGATTGAGAGTCAATTACAATTGCATAGCATGTGGGCTAACGAAAATAATAGCCGGATACCCGCCTACACCCTTATCTAGCGTCAGATATACTGTTTCAAAATGTTTGGTTTTTGTTCTTGAATACGGTTGGGAAGAAGCCAAAGAGGCATATCTATTTTATGGGTACCAATGGCAGCTGTGTGCCGTTATCGGGCGTGCAGGAACGAATTGTGAGTGTCCGCTACCAAGTGCCCCAGCGTCGCTTGGAATGAATTATGGAGAGTTGGCTGGCGCCTACACAGCGCCTTCACGAGAAATCAATAAGAAATTAAACTCGAAAATACTCGTCTAATTCCTTGATTTAAATGGTGGGCCCGGGAGGACTTGAACCTCCGACCAATGGATTATGAGTCCGAAGGCCGCCTCTGTAGTGCGGAACTATTAAGTTGGTGGGCCCGGCAGGACTCGAACCTGCGACCAAGGGATTCACTGTACCCGATCATTTCTGAACGGAGCGGACTATCTCACCACCCACAATCGTTCGATTGCTCAGGGTGCGGGACGCTCTAGCCTGTTATTAAGAACACTTTAGTTCTCAGGTAGTCTCTGCACCTTCCAGAAGTGTACCTCTGGCTTGGCTCAGGGTTGCCTTCAGCCTGACTGCTAAGGGTTCCCTGAATTCATCCCGTTCATCCTATATCTTTCGATATAGGCGCACCATATTTGATGAGTCCCCTGCTCTAACCAGCTGAGCTACAGGCCCACATAAGCGGCGTATTCTAGCACCATGAAATTGAGCCGTCTTGTGAATTCATTTGCGTATGGAAATAAAGTAACAATCGAAAGTGTCCCCGCGGGTGCGGGGGCGGTTTATTGACTGGATCCCGGCTCGGGGGCCGGGATGACGGTCTTATTCGAAGGCTATTCGAGGGATCTAGTCGGCGTCGATGAAGCTGCGCAACTGCTCGGAGCGGCTCGGGTGGCGCAGTTTGCGCAGGGCCTTGGCTTCGATCTGGCGTATGCGTTCACGGGTGACGTCGAATTGCTTGCCGACTTCTTCCAGCGTGTGGTCGGTGTTCATGTCGATGCCGAAGCGCATGCGCAGCACCTTGGCTTCGCGCGGCGTCAGGCTCGACAGGATTTCACGCGTGGATTCGGACAGGCCCGCGTTGGTCGCGGTATCTGCCGGCAGCAGTACGTTGGTGTCCTCGATGAAATCGCCCAGGTTGGAATCCTCGTCGTCACCGATCGGTGTCGCCATTGAAATCGGTTCCTTGGAAATCTTCAGCACCTTGCGCACCTTGTCCTCGGGCAGGTCCATGCGTTCGGCCAGTTCTTCCGGCTGCGGGTCGCGGCCGAGTTCCTGCAGCATCTGCCGCGAGATACGGTTGAGCTTGTTGATCGTCTCGATCATGTGCACCGGGATGCGGATGGTGCGCGCCTGGTCCGCGATCGAGCGCGTGATCGCCTGGCGAATCCACCAGGTGGCGTAGGTCGAGAACTTGTAACCACGGCGGTATTCGAACTTGTCGACCGCCTTCATCAGGCCGATGTTGCCTTCCTGGATCAGGTCGAGGAATTGCAGGCCGCGGTTGGTGTACTTCTTCGCGATGGAGATAACCAGGCGCAGATTGGCCTCGATCATTTCCTTCTTGGCACGGCGTGCCTTGGCTTCACCAATCGACATCTTGCGATTGATTTCCTTGATCTCGTGGATCGACAGGTTGGAAATCTTTTCGATGTTTTTGAGGCGCTTCTGGTAGCGCAGAATCTCGTCCTTGCAGGCATCCAGCGTCTTCGAGTACTTCTCGCCCGACTTCAGGTGATTATCGATCCACTTGAGGTTGGTCTCGTTCGCCTTGAAGGTTTCGATGAAGGTCTTGCGCGGCATGTTCGCCTGCTTCACACAGATATCGAGTATGGTGCGCTCGTTGGTGCGAATGCGGTTGATGATGTCTTTCAGGTTGGCCGAGAGCTTGTCGATGAACAGCGGCAACAGCTTGATTTCCATCAGCTCGGTGACGGCGCGATTTATGTTTCGATCGTATCCCTTGACGTCGTCCTTGCCGATGCAGGCCATGGCGCGGTTGAAGGCGCGCTCGATCTTGACGAAGCGCCTCTCGGCTTCCTCGGGGTCGGGACCGGTATCTTCGACGTCGGCATCATCGTCATCGTCGCTGACCTGGGCTGCGGCCGGCAGCGGGATCGAATTCGGGTCTTCATTCGGGTCGACGAAACCGACCAGGATGTCGCTGAGCTTGGCCTCTTCCTCGCGCACCTCGTTGTAGCGCTCTAAAATCATGCGCATGGTGTCGGGATAGCGAGCCAGCGAACTCATCGCCTGGTTGAGCCCGTTTTCGATACGGCGCGCGATCTTGATTTCGCCTTCGCGGGTGAGCAGCTCGACGGTGCCCATTTCACGCATGTACATGCGCACCGGGTCGGTCGTGCGGCCGAACTCGCTGTCCAGTGACGCCAGTGCCGCGGCTGCCTCTTCGGCAGCGTCTTCATCCGGCTCGGTTTCGGTGTCGCTGAGGATTTCGTTCGACTCGGTCGGTGCCGATTCATGGACCTTGATGCCCATGTCATTGATCATGCGAATGATATCTTCGATTTGCTCCGGCTCGACGATGCCGTCAGGCAAATGGTCATTGACTTCGGTGTACGTCAGAAAGCCCTGCTCTTTGCCTTTGGCAATAAGCTCCTTAAGCCGCGATTGCTGATCTTGATCCATATGGCCTCGAAATTAGAAGATAGTGCGAGTGAACACGTCAGTATATAAGACTTTTTTTGGTTTTTCCAAGATATCGCAGCTCTTTAATTCTGATTGGTGAACAATTTTTTATGTTCCTGCTTTTCCGCCGCCGACAGCGCCTCACCGGACTGCAGTTTGGCGATCAACTGCTTCTGGCGGTGGTGAATATACTGTTTTTGCAAGCTTTGTAAACAATCGGCGAACATGCGATCGAGGCTCTCGTCATTCTCGACCGGCGGTTCCATTGCAGCGAGCTTGTACAGATGGCTTTCGTGATCGTCGCCGCGGAAGCGATCGAGCAGGTTCTGCGTTCTGATTTCGGGTTCTTCATGAATGATATCGAGGATTTTCAGTAGCAGGTCGACACCCGGAATGCCGCTGTCGGCGAGTTCGTTGTAGGTTCCGGTGGAGGATCCCAGGGCGGGCTTCTTTAACAGCAGGTTGATCGCGAGCCGGGTCGGCGTCCAGTGCTGCTCGGGAAGCTTGCCGGAGGTCGATTTAACGGGCTTGTCTTCACCCAGCAGGCGCAGCATGCGGCCGTCGATCTTCTGCCCCAGGCGCCGCTCGACCTCGGCCAGGATCTGATCCTTGAGGCTTTGCAGCGGAATCTGGGTGAAGTAGGGGCGCAGGCGATCGAGAAACTGGGCGCGGCCTTCGAGGCTGCGAATGTTGCACTCCGCGAGCAGGCTGTCGAACAGGTAAGTGGTCAGGGTCGATGCCTGCTCGACCTGCTGGTTGAAGTCCTGCTCACCGAACTCACTGATGTAGCTGTCCGGGTCCTGGCCCTCCGGCAGAAACAGGAAGCGTGCCAGCCGGCCTTCCTTGAGCGACACCAGGCATTGCTCGAGCGAGCGCCAGGCCGCTTTCTTGCCGGCGGCGTCACCGTCGAAGCAAAACACCAGGTTCTTGCAGACCCGAAACAGCGACTCGATCTGGCGATTGTTTATCGCCGTGCCGAGCGTCGCGACCGCGGTTTTTACGCCGTGTTCAGCCAGCGCGACGACATCCATGTAGCCCTCGGTGATGAAGATACGGTCGATATTGGTGACCGCTTTCTTCAGTTCGTAAAGCCCGTAGATTTCGTCGCTCTTGTGAAACAGCGGCGACTCGGGTGAATTCAGGTACTTGGGATTGTCCTCGGGGTCGATGACGCGGCCGCCGAAAGCGATGGTGCGCCCGCGGCGATCGCGGATCGGGAACATCAGGCGGTGGCGGAAGCGATCATACTGCTTGCCGTCGTCTTTTTTCACCAGCATGCCGGTTTCGACGAGCAGTTTTTCATCGCCCTTGAGGTTGCTCCAGCCGGGAGGCGCATAGCCGATCGCGAAGTCCCTGGCGGTTTCGCCGCTGACGCCGCGATTTTTCAGATACTCGATGGTCGCCGGGGCCTGTTTCAGTTGCGCCTGGAAGAACTGCGAACTCTGCTCCATCACCTGGTACATGGCTTCGAGCCCCTGCGCGGGCCGGGCAGGGGCGCTGCCCTGTTCGTGGGGAACGTCGATGCCGAGCGACTGCGCCAGCGATTCGATCGCCTCGACGAATTCCATGTGATCGTAGTCCATCAGGAAGCCGACCGCGTTGCCGGATTTCTGGCAACCGAAGCAATGGTAGAACTGCTTGCTCGCGCTCACCGAAAAGGAGGGGGATTTCTCGCCGTGGAAGGGGCAGCAGGCCCAGTACTCGCGCCCTTTCTTTTTTAACGGCACACGGCTGTCGATGACTTCGACGATATCGACTCGGATTAGCAGGTCATCGATGAAGCTGCGTGGAATCCGGCCTGACATCAGTAGCGGTACCCGTTCAGTGCCCGCAAACAGGCGGCGCGCGCCGGCTGGCGGTATTGCAACGGGGTAATTTCGAAAATGACGTCAGGCCGCGTTGCTTTGCAGCGTGCCCAGCAGGGAATCGAACTCGGCAGCCTTGGGTTTGACCATCCAGATCTTGCGCTGGAAGTGGTTGAAATTCTCGAGTATGTACTGCCCCCACTCGCTGTTGGTTTCCTGCACGTATTCGGTAATGGCCGACTGCAGGTAAACGCGATGGCTCTCCATGGATTCATCGGCGATGCGATGAATGTCGATGAGTTCCTTGTTAACGCGGTCAATGAAGTTGCGGTCGAGGTCGAGTACATAAGCGATGCCGCCGGTCATGCCGGCTCCGAAATTGTATCCGGTGTTTCCGAGAATTGTAACAATTCCACCGGTCATGTACTCACACCCGTGGTCACCGATGCCCTCGACCACCGCATGCGCGCCCGAGTTGCGCACCGCGAAGCGTTCTCCGGCAAGCCCCGCGGCGAGTAATTTACCGCCGGTCGCGCCGTAGAGACAGGTATTGCCGATGATGGTCGCATCCTGCGACTTGAAGTGGCTGTTTTTCGGCGGCGTAATCACGACCTTGCCGTCGGCCATGCCCTTGCATACGTAATCGTTGGCGTCGCCTTCGAGGTACATGTTGAGGCCGCCGGCATTCCACACGCCGAAACTCTGCCCGGCGCTACCGGTCAGTTTCAGCGTGATCGGCGCATCCGCCATGCCGTGATTACCGTGGCGCAGTGCGATTTCGCCCGACAGGCGCGCACCCAGCGAGCGCTGCGTGTTGTTGATCGGGTAACTGAATTCGCCGCCGCTCGAGTTTTCGATCGCGTCGAGGCAGTCGCTGACCATTTGCTCGGCGAGTTCACCCTTGTCCCAGGGTTCGTTGCGCGCTTCGCTGCAAAAGCGCGGTAGTTCCGGGTCGACGCCGCCATCGGAGAGAATGGGCGCCAGGTTCAGACCCCGCTGAGCGGCCGTCCCGCCCTCGATCACTTCCAGCATTTCTGTGTGCCCGATCAGGTCTTCGAGTTTGCGCACGCCGAGACTCGCCAGGATTTCACGCGTTTCCTCGGCGATGAAGCGAAAGTAGTTCTTGACCTTTTCGGTCGTGCCGACGTAATGCAGTTCGCGCAGCAGGTCGTTTTGCGTGGCGACTCCTGTGGCGCAGTTGTTCAGATGGCAGATGCGCAGGTACTTGCAGCCCATGGCGACCATTGGGCCGGTGCCGAAGCCGAAACTCTCGGCGCCGAGAATCGCCGCCTTGACCACGTCGAGCCCGGTCTTGAGGCCGCCATCGGTTTGCACGCGCACCTTGCTGCGCAGCTTGTTGGCGCGCAATACCTGGTGGGTCTCGGACAAGCCCAGTTCCCAGGGTGAGCCGGCGTACTTGACCGAGGTTAGCGGGCTGGCGCCGGTGCCGCCGTCGTAGCCGGCGATGGTAATCAGGTCGGCGTAGGCCTTGGCGACGCCGGCGGCGATAGTGCCCACGCCGGCCTCGGCGACCAGCTTGACCGAAACCAGCGCCTTCGGATTGACCTGCTTGAGGTCGAAGATCAGCTGTGCGAGATCTTCGATCGAGTAGATGTCGTGGTGCGGGGGCGGTGAAATCAGCGTAATGCCGGGTTCGGAGTTACGCAGGCGCGCGATTAACTGGTTGACCTTGTTGCCGGGCAGCTGTCCGCCTTCACCGGGCTTGGCGCCCTGGGCGACCTTGATCTGCAACACTTCGGCATTCACCAGGTAATGCGGGGTTACGCCGAAACGACCCGACGCGATCTGCTTGATCTTGGAAACCTTGTCGGTGCCGTAACGCGCCGGATCTTCGCCGCCTTCACCCGAGTTGGAGCGTCCCCCGAGCTGGTTCATCGCCTGCGCGAGCGTCTCGTGTGCCTCCGGAGAAAGGGCCCCCAGCGACATGCCGGCCGAGTCGAAGCGTGTCAGGATATCGACCGCGGGTTCGACTTCGTCGATTTTGATCGCCTGTTGCGGCCTGAGTTGCATCAGGTCGCGCAACGCGGTCGGCGGTCGGCTGTTGACGATGCGCGAGTACTGTTTCCACAGCGCGTAGTCGCCGCTGTTGACCGCCGCCTGCAGGCTGTGCACCACGTCCGGGTTATAGGCGTGGTATTCACCGCCGTGTATGTACTTCAGCAGGCCGCCCTGGTCGATGGACTTGCGCGGGTTCCAGGCGAACTTGTTGATCGCTTGCTGTTCGACTTCGAGTTCGTCGAAGCCGATGCCGTCGATGCGACAGGTGGTGCCCGGGAAGCACAGATCGACGATCTCGCGGTGCAGGCCGACGATCTCGAACAATTGCGAGCCGCGATAGCTGGAGATGGTCGAAATGCCCATCTTCGAAATAATCTTGTAAAGGCCCTTGTTGATGCCGTGGCGGTAGTTGGTGCCGGTATTGGGGCAGACCAGTTCGGGCAGTTCGCCGGTTCGCGTCATACCGACGATGCTGGCGTAGGCGAGGTAAGGGTAGATCGCGGTCGCGCCGAAGCCGAGCAATACCGCCATGTGATGCGAATCGCGCGCGCAGCCGGTCTTGACGACGATGTTGGTGTCGCAGCGTCCGCCGCAGTTACTGAGCCGGTAATGGACCGCACCGGTGGCGAGCGCCGAGTGCACCAGCAACTGCGATTGCGGGACGTCCTTGTCGCTCAGGACGACAATGACGATGCCGCGCCGCGAAGCTTTCTCGGCCTGATCCTGGATATCGATGATCGCCTGCTTGAGCGATTTTTTCTGCGGATCGTAGCCGAGCGAAATGATTTCGTGCGCATAGCCCTTGTCGTGCCAGGCGAGCAGGTCGACGAACTTTTGCTCCGACAGGATCGGAGAGCTGACGATCAGGCGATCGGCGTGTTCGGCGGCCTCGTTGAACAAATTGTGTTCGCGCCCGAAACAGGTTTCCAGCGACATGACGATTTTTTCGCGCAGTGGATCGATCGGCGGGTTGGTGACCTGCGCGAACTGCTGGCGAAAGCTGTCGAACAGCGAACGACGCTGCAGCGACAGCACCGGTAGCGGGGTATCGTCGCCCATCGATCCGGTCGCTTCCTGTGAATCCTGCGCGAGTATCTTGAGAATCTGGTTGCGTTCTTCGAAGCTGACCTGGAACAGCTTTTCGAGGCGGGTCAGGGTATCGCGGTTCATCGCCAGCGCCGAAAACGGCGAGTTGACCGGATCGGCGGAAAGCCGGATCAGACGTTCGCGCATCCACGCCTCGTAGGGGTGGCGGTTTTGCAGTTGATGGTCGATGTCGTCGGACATCAGCAACTTGCTGGTCTTGGTGTCGACCGCAATCATTTCACCGGGTTTCAGGCGCCCCTTGGCAATAACGTCCTCGGGCGTGTAGTCCCATACGCCGATTTCCGACGCCAGCGTAATGTGCCGGTCGCGGGTCTGTACCCAGCGAGCCGGGCGCAGTCCGTTGCGATCCATCACGCAGCAGGCGTGGCGGCCATCGGTGAGGACGATGCCGGCGGGCCCGTCCCAGGGTTCCATGTGCATCGACGAAAATTCGTAGAAAGCGTGCAGCGCCGGTTCCATGTGATCGACGTTTTGCCAGGCCGGTGGTATCAACAGGCGCACCGCACGAAACAGGTCCATGTCGCCGGAGAGCAGGAAATCGAGCATATTATCGAGCGAACTCGAATCCGAACCGGTCATGTTGACGATCGGCTGAATCACTTCCATGTCCGGCAACAAATCCGATCTAAACTTGTAGGCGCGCGCGTTTGCCCAGTTGCGGTTTCCCTGGATGGTGTTGATTTCACCGTTGTGCGCGAGATAACGGAAGGGTTGTGCGAGTTTCCATTGCGGCCAGGTGTTGGTCGAAAAGCGCTGATGGAAAACGCAAATCGCAGACTCCAGTCCCGGATCGCTCAGGTCCGAGTAAAAAATGGGCAGGTTTTCCGGCGTGATCAGGCCCTTGTAGGAGAGGACGTCATTGGACATGCTCGATATGTAGTAATACGCCTCGATGCGGCGATTGTCCTGCGCTTCGAAAGCGTGGCCCGAGGCGCGGCGCGCGAGGTAAAGCGAGCGGTTGAACTCGGCGCGTGATAGCGCATCGGGCGCGTTGACGTAGATGTGGAATATCGCCGGCAGCGATTTGAGTGCTTCTTCGCCGCAGGCCGATTTGTCGACCGGCATTTCACGCCAACCGGCTACTTCGAGTCCCTGGGCCGTGATTTTTTCCGCGACTACCGCCTGCGACGCTTCGGTTTCACCCGCGAACGGGGATATGAATACCAGCCCCACGGCGTAGCGGCGCGCGCAGTGGATGCCGAGTTCGGCGGCTTTCGCGCGCAGGAACGCATCCGGTTTCTTCAATAACAGACCACAGCCGTCACCCGACTTGCCATCGGCGGCAACCGCGCCGCGATGCGTCAGGCGCGCGAGCGCCTCGATCGACGTCTTCACCAGCCAGTGACTGGGCTTGTCGTCGATGTTGGCGATCATGCCGAAACCACAGCTGTCTTTTTCGAAGGCGGGATCGTACAGGCCGGTTAAACTACTATCGCTCATTGTTTCAGAATCATACCCGTGCTATCGGTGGTGGACTTATTGCGCATGCACCATTCAAGATCGCATTTCAGCGCAGCAAAAAAGGCCGAACATTATACCTGCGTGCCGTCAATAGTAGAAATAGGCGGGTATTTCCGGATCAGGTCTGCACCTCGATGGTGCAAGTGCTCAGGCGACCAGCGTTTGCAATAGTTTATCGTGGTCGTAGTCGGAACTGATGAAAGCTTCTCCCAGGGCGCGCAACAACACCAGCTTGATTTGACCATCGATGGACTTCTTGTCGATTGCCATGACGTCGAGATACTGCTCGATGCTGATGTTATCGGGCGGTGATACCGGCAGGCCGGCGCGGCGTAACAGGTCGACACTACGCTCGCGCACGGATTCATCGATCAGGCCTTCGCGTATGGATAAATCGATCGCCATCACCATGCCGGCCGCGACGGCTTCGCCGTGCAGCCAGTTGCCGTAACCCATCACGGTTTCGATCGCATGGCCGAAGGTGTGACCGAGGTTCAGGATCGCGCGCAGCCCGGACTCGCGCTCGTCCTGTTCCACCACGCGCGCCTTGATTTCGCAGGAAACCAGAACGGCCTGGGCGAGCAGATCCTGGTCGAGGTTCAACAGGCCGTCGATGTTTGCCTCCAGCCAGTTGAAGAAATCGGCGTCGTAAATCAGGCCGTACTTGATGACTTCGGCGAGACCCGCGCTCAATTCGCGCGCGGGCAGGGTGTTGAAGCTATCGATATCGGCGATGACGCATTGCGGCTGGTAAAACGCGCCGATCATGTTTTTGCCGAGCGGGTGGTTGACGCCGGTCTTGCCGCCAACCGAGGAATCGACCTGCGAAAGCAGGGTCGTTGGCATCTGGATGAAATTGACCCCGCGCTGGTAAATACTGGCGGCAAATCCGCCGATGTCGCCAATCACACCGCCACCGAGGGCGATCACCGTGCAGCGCCGGTCGTGCCGCTGGGCGAGTAGCAGGTCGACGATGCGGCTAACCGAATCCAGGGTTTTAAATTGCTCGCCGTCGTCGAGAACGATCCGGTCGTAGCGAATCCGACCCGAGTCCAGTGATTGCTCGACGGCTTCCATGTACAGCGGCGCGACGCTGTCGTTGGAGACGATCAGAGCCGACTGACCCTGGATGTGTCGGGTCAACAGTTCGGTTTCGCCGAGTAATCCGCTGCCGATATAAATCGGGTAACTACGCTCGCCAAGATCGAGCTTGAGGGTGTGTTTGATGGGCATTCTTACTTTAAATTTTCGGGTAACTGGTCGATGATATCAGCTGCAAGTCGCCGCGCCACGCGCTTATCTGTTATTACCACAAGATCGGCCAGGTCGAGGTAAATGGGGCGGCGTTCCAGCAGCATTGATTCGAGACGCGCGCGCGGGTTTTCGGTTTGTAACAGGGGCCTTTTCTTGTCGCGCCGCAGGCGCTGCATTTGCTGATTGAGCGAGGTGTCGAGAAAAACGATGTAGCCCTTTTGCTTGAGCAATTGCTGGTTTTCAGTGCGTAAAACGGATCCACCACCGGTCGCAATGACGCGATCATTGTCGCCCAGCAACTCGATCAGGGCGTTGCTTTCTCGCTCGCGAAAACCATGCTCGCCTTCGACATCGAAGATGCGCGCGATATCGACACCGGTGCGCTTTTCGATAAAGTGGTCGCTGTCCTGGAATTCGCGGTGCAGACGACGCGCAATAATTTTGCCGATCGTAGACTTGCCCGAACCCATCGGTCCGATGAGGATGATGTTGCGATGACTCATGCGACTATGATACCCACAAACAAAAAAAAGGCAGCCACCTGGCTGCCTTTTTTGATGTGATTATCGCGCCGTTTTAACGGATATCGAGATTCGCGCCCTGCAGGATTTTCGGAGTGACGAAAATCAGTAGCTCGGTGCGATCATCCACCTCCATCGACGACCTGAACAGGACGCCGACGAAGGGCAGATCGCTGAAGAACGGCACCCGGGTCACCTGGGTGGCTTTCTCGGTCTCGTAGATGCCGCCGAGAACGACGGTCTGACCGTTGTCCACCAGTAGCTGCGATTGCACTTCCCGCGTGTCGATACTGGGTGCGGACAGGCCGGCACCGAATGAGACGGTTTCACCCACGTTATCCTTGTGCACGTCGAGGTCCATGATGACCCGATCGTCCGGGGTGATTTGCGGGGTTACTTCAAGCGATAAAACCGCCTTTCTGAATTTCAGAGTCGCATCACCGTCAGAGAGTTCGAGGTAGGGGATTTCAACACCCTGTTCGATGCGCGCGGTATGCGAGTCGGCGGTGATGACGCGCGGGCTCGATACGACTTCAGCGTGGCCTTCGATCTGGGCTGCCGAGAGTTCCATTTCGAGCAGGGTGCCGAGCGGTAACTTGGCCAGTGCCAGCGCGAAACTACCGGCCGGGTTCTGTACCGGCATATTCACGTTGAGGCTTTCTTCACCGAGCGGTTCGTCATTCGACAGGGCTCTGACGCCGTTGAGCGTGCCCGAGGTATAACCCGCGTCCCCGGGCTGGGTTACGCCCTGGCTGTCGCGGCTGACACCAAAACGCACACCCAGTTCCTTGCTGAAGTCATCGCCAGCGATGACCACGCGCGATTCGATCAGTACCTGGCGCACCGGAATGTCCAGCTCCACCAGCAGGTCGCGTACGTTCACCAGGCTTGAATTGGTGTCCTTGACCAGCAGTGTATTGGTGCGTTCGTCGACGCTGACCGAACCGCGCGGTGACAGGATGGCGTTATCGACCTGCTTCAGCAAATTCGCCATGTCGGCAGCCTTGGCATAGTTCACCTTGATGAATTCGGTGCGCAGGCGCTCGAGTTCTTCAACCTGCTGGCGCGCCTCGAGTTCGAGTTTTTCGCGCGCCGCGATTTCATCAGTGGGCGCGATCAGGATAACGTTGCCCGCCTTGCGTTGACCCAGGCCCTTGGTCTTGAGGATGATATCCATCGCCTGGTCCCAGGGAACGTTTTTCAGGCGCAGGGTCAGGTTACCCACGACCGAATCCGAGACCACCAGGTTGAGGCCGGTGAAATCGGCGAGCAGTTGCAATACCGAGCGGACTTCGATGTCCTGGAAGTTAAGTGACAGGCGTTCCCCGGTGAAACCGAACTTTGCTTTCTTCTTCTTTTCCTCTTCTTCCTTGGATATCGGCGCGACTTCGATCGTGTAAACACGGTCGGTCTGGTAAGCGAGGTGCTCAAAGTCTCCGTTCGAGGAAATCGTCATGCGAATATTGGCGCCATCCTGAACCGAATCGACATGGTTAATCGGGGTCGCGAAATCGCTGACATCCATGCGACGCTGCAACTCCTTGGGTAGTTGCGAACCGACCAGCTCGATGTTGATTTCGTTGTTTTCGCGCCACACATCGGTACTGATCGAGGTGCTGGTCAGGTCGATAATGACGCGGCCTTCACCGTTGGGGCCACGCTTGAAGTCGATATTGGTTACGCCCTTGGCAATGCCGACTATCGGCGCAACGGTTTGAGTCTGGCTTGCTTCGCTTCCTGCTACTTCAGTTGCGGCCGCGGGTTGAATCACTTGTCCTTCGCCGGCAAGCGTCAGGGTCAGCTGGTTGCCGCTGATGCTGGTGGTGTAATCGGTTTTCTGGGAGAGGTTCAGTACCACACGGGTGCGATTTTTCGAGGCCGCGGAAATGATGCTTTGCATGGAGCCGATACCGACCTGCATATTGCGCTGTTGCAACTTGTTTTCGGTCTCACCGAAATCTAGCGCGATACGCGCGGGCTCGTCGATGGTAAAGGTTCGCGGCTCGACCGCGGCTTCGTCAAAGGTAAATACAATTTGTACCGTGTTGCCGATCATGACCGAGTAGTCGAGACCAACCAGGGCCCGGGCTCCGGCTTCGCTAAACGCGAGCAGGCAGATTCCCGCCAACGCGGCGTTGAGGAATCCAGTCATTTTCTTTCTTGTACTAACACTGTTCATGGGTGTTTCCTCTCGTTACTCGATCAACGTAATCGCCGATGAGCGTTCGATATAATTTCCTAGTCCGTCAGGGACAATTTCTGTCAATTCTATAGTCTGGTCGGATACCGCGATAATGCGACCATGATTTTGTCCCACATAATTGCCTTCGATTACGCGGTGTATGGTGTTATCGGGAGCAAAAACCAGACCCCATTTGATGCCTTCCTTGTCATCAATGGATCCCTTCAATCGCAGCGTGTCGAGTGGGAAGTCTTCAAGGGGTTCTTTAATCCGGTCGATATCGGGACGCAGGCCCGCGGTCAACTTGTCGATTTCTTCCTCGTTCAATTCGGGGCGTCTGAAATCGACCAGCCTGAAAGGATCGCGCAGGTCGTGAGAAGTGTATTCGAAATTCTGGTAGGGCTGAAATTCCGGGATCGGTTCGATACGCCCCGGCGGCTTGGCGCGGATTTGCTGAACGAATTGACGCAGGTCGCCAACGCCTTCACCACAGCCGCTGAGGAGTGCAAGCAGGGTGCCTAGCAGGGTAAATTTGAGCAGGGTATTGAGGCTTGAGGTCATTGCTCGTCCTCCTGCAGGTAGCGATAGGTCTTCGCCGTGGCGGCCATTTTCAGCTTGCCATCGGCCTGATCTTCCACGCTGAAGGGTTCCAGCGTCATATCGCTAATCGTAACAATGCGTGGTAACGCCGCGATACCGCTGATGAAAGTGGCGAGCTGGTGAAATGACCCGGACACTTCGAGTGCAATCGGTAACTCGGCGTAGAAACCTTTCTTCTCTTCATCGCTGGGTTTGAACTTCTTGATCTCGAGACCGGCTGCGAGACCGGTTTGCGATACGTCAACCAGCAGCGATTCGACTTCGGTCGTTTCCGGTAACTGGCGCAGCAGGGCGCCGAACGACGCTTCCATTTCCGCGAGTTGCTCCTTGTAGAGTTCAAGCTTTGCGGCCTTGTCGGCCTTGGCCTTGAATTCATCCTTGAGCTCGGTTTCTTTTCTTTCCTTGCGCTCCAGTACCTGCAGCTGATCGCGGGTGTCGAAATATATGCCGGCGCCGATGATGGCCACGAACAGCGTAATAAATACGCCCATTCTAATGGCCGCTGGCGCGGTGCCGATATTGTCGGGTTCAAGATGATGCTGAATATCGTCCCATTTCATTAGTTCAGACCTCCATCATCCTTGTCCTCGTCGCTTGCATTCGGCGAAGTCTGTTTTACGGTCAGGGTAAAGGTGCTGATTCGGTTTACGGTTTTATCTTCGATTTCGATTATCGTCAGGTTGGGGTCCTTGAGCCAGTCCGAGGATTGCAGGTTACGCATGTAAGTTGAGACCCGGGCGTTGGACTCGGCCTCGCCGTTGACCTTCAGGCTGCTACCGGTCTGCGCCAGGGATTCCAGATAGACGCCGTTGGGCACGGTCGAAACGATTTCGCTAAACAGGTGTACGATCGATGGACGGCTACCCTGCAGATCCTGTATGACTTCCATGCGTTCGACGAGACTGCGACGAACCTTTTGCAGTTCACTGATCTCCTTGATTTCCTCGTCGACCTTTGTGATTTCCGCGCTCATAAAGCGATTACGCGAATCCTGGTAATCAATCTTGCTCTGCATTTGAAAATGAATCAGTCCGACGATGGCCACCGCCAACACACAGGTCATCACCGCCATCACGCCGAATTGCTTTTTTTGCTCCTGGCGTAGTTCTTCACGCCAAGGGAGGAGATTTATGCTGGTTATGATCATGAGAATTCAGCTCCTCGGATCGCTAGTCCCGCGGCAATCAGGAACGAGGGCGCGTCTGCTTCGAGATTCGCCTTGTTGACGCGACTCGAAGAGGACATCTCTGCAAACGGGTTTGCGATAGTCGTCGGAACGCCGATATGCGATTCGGTCAATTCGGCAAGGTTCGGCAGTGAAGCGGTGCCACCGGCGAGTACGAGATTGTCGATGTCGCCGATTGGTCCGCCGGCCGAATAGAAAAACTGTAAAAAACGGCTCACCTGCTGTGCAGTGGTTTCCTTGAAGGGGTCCAGCACTTCGGGTTCATAGTTGTCGGGTAGTCCGCCCTGGCGCTTGGCCAGGCCGGCCTCTTCGTAGGACAGGCCGTAGCGGCGCATGATTTCTTCGGTGAGTTGCTTGCCGCCGAAATTCTGTTCACGGGTATAGATCAGGTGGTGATTGTGAATGACGCTCAAACTGGTCATGGTGGCGCCGATATCAACAATGGCGACCGTCTTGTCCATGCCCTCGTCGGGCAGCTGCGAGGCCATCGCCGAAAACACGGTTTCCACGGTATAGGCTTCGATGTCCACGATCTTGGGGGTCAATCCGGCGAGTTCGACCGCGGCAACGCGATCGTCGACATTTTCGCTTCGACAGGCAGCGAGCAAAACATCGACGGTCTCTGGATTGTTCTCGGTTTCGCCCATGACGTGGAAGTCGAGGTTGACCTCTTCGAGCGGATAAGGAATATACTGGTCGGCCTCAAGCTGGATTTGTCCCTCCATCTCTTCTTCGGACAGGCTTGCAGGCATGGTGATTTTTTTGGTGATGACCGAGGAGCCGGATACGGCGATGGCACAAAACTTGGATTTTATTTTTGACTTGGCGAGCGCACGCTTTACACTCTCGCCTACTGCTTCGACTTCCGCGACGTTTTTTTCGACGACCGCGTTAGCGGGCAGCGGTTCGACTCCGATACCTTCGATGCGGTAGCTGGAGCCAGTTCGGCTGAGCTCCATCAACTTGACCGATGTGGAGCTGATGTCTAGCCCAATAAGCGGCGGTTTTTTACGCGATAAAAACACCGGTATCCCTCATCATGTGCCTGTGATTCTCGATCCCGTATGATAAATCACATTAAGATCTAGTTGTAAGTATATAAAATGTTAAATTATTCTAATAAGTGTGAAAAGAGTCTAGTGCAAGAAATGATGCTTGTCGATACTTTTCATGTAATTAGTGATGTATATAGCCTAACTTGATGAAAAAGCTAGTAAAAATTGTATCCTGGCTATTTGCCGCCGGTTCTATAGTGTTGGTCGCGGGCGCGTTCTATATATACGCCGTGTTGGTGCCTACACTGCCATCCATCGACCACCTCGAAGACACCCAGTACCAGGTTCCCTTGCGGATTTACGATCGTAATGAAGTACTATTAGCAGAGTTTGGCGAACATCGCAGAATTCCGGTCAAATTTGAAAAGATACCGCGCTACCTGATCGATGCCGTGGTCTCGGTCGAAGATGACCAGTTCTGGAACCATCCCGGCGTCGATGTGTACGCACTCATGGCGGCGGTTTACGAGGTTGTGACGACCGGTCGCAAGACGCGTGGCGGCAGCACTATCACCATGCAGGTCGCGCGAAATTTCTTCCTCAGCCCGGAACAGACCTATACCCGCAAGTTCAACGAAATCCTGCTCGCACTCAGGATTGAAAAGGAATTGAGCAAGGAAAAGATCATAGAGCTCTACCTCAACAAGATTTTCCTCGGGCATCGCGCCTACGGCATCAGCGCGGCTTCGCAGGTTTACTACGATAAAAAGCTGGATGATTTGACGCTGGCGCAGGCGGCGATGCTGGCTGGCCTGCCCAAGGCTCCTTCCAAGTATAATCCCATCTCGAATCCCGAGCGGGCGCTGATACGACGTAACTACATACTCGGGCGTATGCGCATACTGAACTATATCGGTGAAGAGGACTTCGATCTCGCGCTCGCTGAACCGATCAGCGCCGAGTTGCACAAGACCCGCACCATTGCCGAGGCCCAATACGTTTCGGAACTGGTGCGCGCGCAACTGTTTGAGCAGTATGGCGAGGAAGTCTATAAAGCCGGCCTCAAGGTGTATACCACCATCGATGGCGAGCTGCAGTCGGTTGCCAACAAGGCATTGCGCAAGGTCCTGCTCGATTATGATCGGCGCCACGGTTACCGCGGAATCATCAAAAATATTGATATGTCGACGGTCATCGAAGATCCCTTTGACGAAGATCTGGTAACCGATGATCGGGTCGGTGGTTTGCGCAAGGGTATCGTTATTTCGATTAATGAAGCACTGCCTGGAAGCGCTGCCGATGGCAGTGATGTGGTAGCTGCGAGCGCGACCCTGCTGATCTCAAACTTCGAGCAGATCACGCTTCCATTCAAGGATAGCATCGAGTGGGCTTCCGGTTTTGTGGACGCTGATAACCGCGGAACCGCACCGAAGAAAGTTGGCGATGTCCTTGCCGTCGGCGATGTCGTCTGGCTCGAAAACCGGAATTCGAAATGGTTGTTGGCCGATGTGCCGAGCGTCGAGGGTGCGCTGGTATCGATTGATCCGGCCAATGGCGGAATCAATGCCATGGTCGGTGGTTTCGACTATTTCAAGAACAAGTTCAACCGGGCAACCCAGGCGCGTCGGCAGCCGGGATCCAATTTCAAGCCATTTATTTATTCGGCGGCATTGGAGAAGGGATATACGGCGGCGACCATCATCAATGATGCACCGGTGGTATTCGACGACGATTCGCTGGAGTCGACCTGGCGGCCGGAAAACTATTCCGGAAAAGTTTACGGGCCGACGCGCCTGCGTGAAGGCCTGATCAAATCACGCAACCTGGTTTCGATTCGAATATTGCAGTCGGTCGGCTTGCGCTACGCCATCAATTATCTTCAGCGTTTCGGTTTCGAGCGTGAAAACATGCCTTACGATCTTTCGCTGGCGCTGGGCAGCGGTAGTTTTTCACCCTTGCAGGTCGCGCGCGGCTACGCGGTATTTTCCAATGGCGGGTACCTGATCGATCCCTACATTATAGATCGAGTCGAATCCGGGACCGGTGAAGTCATCTATCAGAATCAGCCGAAGTCGGTTTGCCAGGGCTGTGAAGAAGAAGATCTTGCGGCGCTTGCCGCGGCCGAGGCCGCCGCCGAAGCCGTGGAGCCTGAGGCAACGGCCGATGCGCAAAGCGTCGAAGGTGCCGAGGCAACCGAAGTCGAAGGCGGCGAAGCGCAAACCTCCGATGAAAACGAGTCGATCTATGCGCCACGTGTCATCAGCGCGCAGAACGCGTTTATCATGCGTTCCATAATGATGGACGTGGTTCGACGCGGAACCGCAGTCCGCGCCAAGGCCCTGGGCCGTAAGGATATCGCCGGCAAAACCGGCACTACAAACGATCAGATCGACGCCTGGTTTAGTGGATTCAACGACCAGGTCGTGACCACGGCCTGGGTCGGGTTCGATAATCAGCGCAGCATGGGCAACCGCGAAACCGGGGGCAGGGCGGCGCTACCGATGTGGGTTGATTTCATGAAGGTTGCGCTCGACGGGCAGCCCGAAAACCTGCAGGAGCAGCCTGAGGGCCTGGTGACGATTCGCGTCGATGCCGAAACCGGCAAGCCTGCCGATATCAATTCCAGTAACAGCCTGTTTGAAGTGTTTCGCGTCGAGAATGCTCCCCGGCAGAAAGAGGTGGTCAAGTCGACTTCCGCCGGATCCGGCGGAGCCATTGTCGATGTCCCCGAAACCGAGGACGATATCGTAGAAGATATATTTTAGCTATCGCGCGGGTGCTTCCGACTCCTCGCTGGCGGCCGCGGAAATGGCTTCTTTCTGCTCCAGGGTCAAATTATCTGCTTGCAGGTGTTCCGGTAAATGCACCCGCACTTCCTTGCGCGCGAATTCGATTCCAGCCGCTTCAAACGCCTTCTGTACCCGGGTATACACTTCCTTGCGGATCACGAACTGACCGCCCGGAACCGTGCTGAACTTACCGCGTATGACGATGCCGATATCGGTAACATCTGCCGCCCCTTGCGATTTGAAAGGATTGATCAGTACCTCGGCAAGCTCCGGCACTTCCATCATATCCTGGCCTATCTTTTTGAATATCCTGCGCACCTGATCCTGGTCGGTATCGAACGGGACGGTGAACCTTAATTTCATCGTTACCCAGTCGCGACTGTTATTGGTCAGCTGTGACATAGAACCATAGGGAACAATATGCAATTGTCCGGTGTCCTGGCGTAATTGCAGTGAGCGCACCGAAATTTTGGAAACGACGCCATTGGTGCTGCCAACGGTAATAAATTCACCGAGCCGAAAAGCGTCATCGAGTAAAAAGAAAACACCGGATACGACATCCTTCACCAGAGTTTGTGCACCGAAACCGATCGCAAGCCCCAACACACCCGCACCGGCAAGCAGGGGCGCGATATTGACGCCTAACTGGCTCAGCGCGAGTAACACGGTGATGGTGATAATGGTTGCCTGCAGCGTCATGCGAAAAATGGGCAGTATGGTCGCCATTCTGGTCTGACCGGTGCCGCCCTCGGCGCCCGATTCTCCCTCGGGTACTTCCCTCGCCAGTCGTTTACTGATCATCAGGTTGGTGACTTCCCAGGCCAGGTAACCAAGCGCCAGGATCAACAGGAAGCCAACGGCGTTGGCGGCTACCTGGGCGCCGAAACCGGCCTCGGCCAGGTTGCGCAGGCTCACGCCCCACAATTTGCCGACGATCAGGATAATCAAACCTAGCAATACGACCCTGCCAATACGGATATAGCTGAGTCGTGTTTCATGATAGGCGTTTGCGACTACCTCACTGGCATCATCTCCGCTCGGAACAAGATGCGCCGCGATACCACGTACGATGGTATCCAGGAAAGGTGCCATGACGATGAGCGCAATCGCGGTAGCACTGCGTTCGGCGCTCAGGGTTTGATGCCCTGCGCTGAGAACAAACTGCACGAACAACCAGTTAAATGCGACCAGCGCCGCGGATGCCAGCGGCCACCAGATCGCCATTCGCTTTAGCCCCGGGGTCAGGTCTTCCTCGCCACCTTCGATAATCTGGGTCAAGCCCCGCTGCGCTTTAATGATGACGAATATGAGCCAGCAATGCATAGCTAAGCCCAACCAGAAACGCAGGGTATCGAGGTTGGAAATCGCGTATTTCTGCATGACGGCGGAGAGAAAAAAGCTAGTTCCAACGACAGCCGCAATCATGATCAGGTTGCGCTCGATAAACTGTGCGTTCCAGGAATCCGTAACTACCAGCCGTAGCTCGGGGCGCCTCGGCGCCAGTACGAAGTGCATGACCGAACCGGTAAGCCGCGTAAGCAGGATAACGCTAAAGATGAAGGTCGAAACCAGGAAGAAATTATCGTCGGCGTTTATCAGTATATTTGCGGCAATAATCGCGACGATGGTAAAGATGATGACGCCGCCAATCTCGATTCCCGCGCGTGTCGATAACACCTTCAGGGTATCGATTAGCGCTTCCGGTCGAGCCTGCCGGATCTTTTCACGCATATCCCTGGTGCTGCGCTTGAACAACCACTCGGCTATTACCCCGATACCGATGGTGACGGCAAATACCAGCAGAAAGCTAAGCGTGCCGCCGGTCCCGGATCTGTTGAAGATCAAGGCTATCGTTTCCCCGACGCTGGCTGCCATTTGCGGAAACGAGTGCAAGTGTCTGCTCAGGGTGGCGCGAAAATCGGAAAACCATTTTTTAACAATTTCAAGCATTCCACGGGATTCTGCCCCGCTCGGGTTTCCATCTTTGTCAGCAGAGCTCTGTAGAAGATCCATCAGCTCAACCAGGGCGGCGGTCTGGTCTTCGTCCAGTTTTGAAACCAGCGCTTTCATGGCATCGGGGCCGAGCGCCTGTGGCACTTCGACTTCCTGGGTTTCCGCGTTTTCGCTTTGCGCCTGCGCGATGCCACCGACCGACGCGAGCAATATGAAAATGCACAACAAACCGGCTGACAGGTAGTGCCTGGCTTTTCGTATATCGAACCGGGTCAATGGAGACAGGTCACTGTAGAAAGACGGGGTTTGCATCTTTAAACTCCAGGTTGAGCGTGAATAATTACTTGCGAATTTCGAATCCGGATTCGTGCACCGCGTTGACCAGCACACCGAGGTGATCGGGGTTTACCGTCTGGTGAATGCCGTGGCCGAGGTTGAAGATGTGGCCCGGGTGATTGCCAAAACGGGTGATAATATCCTTCGCTTTTGCACGGATAACGTCGGGGTCGGAATAGAGCACGCAAGGGTCGAGGTTGCCCTGTAACGCGACCCGGTCGCCGACGCGCTCGCGCGCCTCGTCGATATCGATGGTCCAGTCCAGTCCGAGTGCGTTGCAGCCGCTGTCGGCCATCGCTTCGAGCCACTGCGCGCCGCCCTTGGTGAACAGGGTCACCGGTATGGTCTGGCCTTCGTGCTCGCGCTTGAGGTCGGCGACGATCTGTTGCATGTAATCGAGCGAAAAGCTGCGATAGGTCTCCGGCGTGAGCACGCCGCCCCAGGTGTCAAAAATCATCACGGCCTGCGCGCCCGCTTCGATTTGCGCATTCAGGTAAGCGGTGACCGATTGCGCCAGCTTGTGCAAAAGCTGGTGTAAGGCTGCCGGATTCTGGTACATCATTCCTTTTATGTGGCGGTATTCCTTGGAGCTGCCGCCTTCGACCATGTAAGTCGACAGGGTCCAGGGGCTACCGCTGAATCCGATCAATGGAACCTCGCCGTCCAGTTCCCGGCGTATCAGGCTGACGGCGTCGGTAACATAACGCAGGCTGTCGCTCGGGTCAGGCACGCCCAGGCGTTTGATATCGGCTTCGCTGCGCAGCGGTCGTTCAAAACGAGGACCCTCACCCTCGGCGAAATACAATCCGAGGCCCATCGCATCCGGTATCGTCAGGATGTCGGAAAACAGGATTGCGGCGTCGAGTGCAAAGCGACGCAATGGTTGTAGCGTCACTTCACAGGCGAGTTCCCTGTTCTTGCACAGGTCGAGAAAACTGCCGGCCTGTTTGCGCACCTCGCGATACTCGGGCAGGTAGCGCCCGGCCTGGCGCATGATCCAGACGGGAGTGGTATCGGTCGGCTGGCGCAGCAGCGCCCGGATCAGGCGATCATTCTTGAGTGGGGGAAGTGGCATCATATTTCCAGGTAATCGAGGATGGCTTCGGCGGCCTGGCGCCCCTCGTAAATAGCGGTAACCACCAGGTCGGAACCGCGCACCATGTCGCCGCCGGCGAACACTTGTGGATTGCTGGTCTGGAAGGGCAGCTCCCCCTGTTCGGGAGCGACTACGCGGCCGCTGTCATCGATTTCTATGCCGTGGTCGCTAAACCAGGCAGGCGGGTCCGGTCGAAAGCCGAATGCGATGACGACAACGTCGGCCGGCAGCAATTCTTCAGACCCGGGAACTATCTCGGGCTGGCGTCGACCCTGTTCATCGGCCGCGCCCAGTTCGGTCGTGATCAGCTTGATGCCTTCAACCCCGGTATCGCCGACAATTTCCAGCGGCTGCCGGTTGAACAGAAATTCGACACCTTCTTCGAGCGCATTGTCAACTTCGCGCATCGAGCCGGGCATGTTGGCGCGATCGCGGCGATACACGCAGTTGACGCTTGCGGCGCCCTGGCGTACCGCGGTACGCACGCAATCCATCGCGGTATCACCGCCGCCGAGCACGATGACGCGCTTGTCTTTGAAATCGATGAACTCGGGTTTGCCGGCGCCAAAGTCAATCTGGTTGTGGATGTTGGCGACGAGATAGGGCAGGGCTTCGTGCACCCCTGGCTTGTCTTCGCCCGGAAAATTGGCCTTCATGTAGCGATAGGTGCCCATGCCTAGAAACACCGAGTCGTAGTCCGCGAGCAGCGAGTCGAAACTGACATCCCTTCCGACCTCGGTGTTGAGGCGGAATTCGATTCCCATGTCCTCGAATATTTCACGCCGGCGCGTGATGACTTCTTTTTCCAGCTTGAAAGGTGGAATGCCAAAGGTCAGCAGGCCGCCGATTTCCGGGTAGCGGTCGAACACCACAGAGGAGACGCCGTTGCGGGCGAGTACGTCGGCACAGGCGATGCCGGCCGGACCGGCGCCGACGATGGCCACGCGCTTGCCGCTGTCGGTGACCGCGGACAGGTCCGGACGCCAGCCCTGTTCGATGGCCGTGTCGGTGATGTACTTTTCGACCGAACCTATCGACACCGCGCCAAAACCGGTGTTCAGGGTGCAGGCTCCCTCGCATAGCCGGTCCTGGGGGCAGATGCGCCCGCAAACTTCGGGCAGGCTGTTGGTCTTGTGCGACATTTCGACGGCTTCCAGCAGGTTGCCTTCGGCCATCAGGCTCAGCCAGTTGGGGATGTAATTATGTACCGGGCATTTCCATTCGCAGTAAGGATTGCCGCATTCGAGACAGCGCTCCGCCTGTTCGGCGGCTTCCTGCTGTTCGAATTCACCATAGATTTCGCCAAATTCCTTGACGCGGATAAAGGCGGGTATTTTTCCGGGGTCGGCGCGTTGCACTTCCAGAAACTGGAATACGTTTGGCATTGGTAATCCCTAGGCGGAGAGCCGGGATTTGATCAACTGGCTGACTTTACCCATGTCGGCGCGCCCCTGTAACTGGGGTTTGAGCACGCCCATTAGTTTGCCCATATCCTTGATGGATGCGGCGCCGGTACTGGCGATTGATTGTTCGACCAGGTCGTTGATTTCGGTTTCGGACAGTGCCGCCGGCAGGTATTCCTGGATGATTTCTATCTCGGCCTGCTCGATCGCGACGAGATCGTCGCGGCCAGCGTTACTGTAATGTGAGATCGATTCTCGACGCTGCTTGACCATCTTGTCGAGTACTCCGAGCAGGCGCGTGTCATCCAGCTCGATGCGTTCGTCGACCTCGATCTGCTTGACGGCGGCGAGTATCAGGCGCACAACCCCGCGACGATGCTTGTCACCGCTTTTCATCGATGACTTCATGTCGGCTACGAGTTGTGGCTTGAGGGTGCTCGACATTTCGGGTCTAGTAGAGGCGTCTGCGAGTACCGAAATCCTTGGAGATACGCTTGTAGTTGCGTTTTACCGCGGCAGCGGACTTACGCTTGCGTACAGCGGTGGGTTTTTCGTAGTGCTGGCGGCGACGCGTTTCGGTCAGCACGCCGGCTTTTTCGCATGAGCGCTTGAAGCGGCGCAGTGCGAAATCAAAAGGTTCGTTGTCCTTTACTTTGACTGATGGCATATTTGTGGGTCCAGTTTGTTAAAAAGGGTGCCTGCTAAGCGGTCCCGGCTTTCAGAGCCGGACAATTATAAGGAGGCAGCACCAAATATCAATCGCCAGACGCAATTATTAACCCGTTTTATATGAAAGTTTTAGGTATCGAAAGTTCCTGTGACGAGACCGGTATCGCGGTTTACGACAGTAAATCCGGAGAGATCTGGCAGCGCCTGTACTCGCAGATTGAAAAGCATCGCGAGTATGGCGGCGTGGTGCCGGAGCTCGCCTCGCGCGATCACGTCGTCAAGGCGGCGCCCATGCTGGTTGAAATACTGCAGGAAATAGGCGGTCTCGATGCGCTCGATGCCATTGCCTATACCCGCGGTCCGGGCTTGATCGGCGCCTTGATGGTCGGCGCCAACCTCGCCCGTGGACTGGCCTGGGCGCTCGACAAACCGGTCCTCGGGGTACACCACATGGAGGGCCATTTGCTCGCGCCGATGCTTTCCGGGGACAGGCCGGAGCTGCCCTTTGTCGCCTTGCTGGTATCGGGTGGGCACACCATGCTGGTGGATGTTCGCGAACTCGGCGATTACCGTATTCTGGGTGAGTCGCTCGATGATGCGGTCGGTGAAGCCTTTGACAAGACCGCCAAGCTGCTGGGGCTGCCCTACCCGGGCGGACCCGAACTGGCCGCGCTGGCGGATTCGGTTACCGAATCCAGGTTTAAATTTCCGCGGCCGATGACCAATCGCCCAGGGCTCGAATTCAGTTTCAGCGGACTCAAGACTGCGGCCCTCAATATTGTCAGGCAGCAACAGCCACTGGATGACGAGCTGCGCGCCGAGGTGGCGCATGCCTTTCAGCACGCGGTCGTGGACACCCTGCGAATCAAGTGCAAGCGGGCGCTCGATGAAACCGGTTACCAGCAGCTGGTTGTTGCCGGCGGGGTGGGTGCTAATCGACGACTGCGCGAGGCGCTTGTGCAGCAGGTTGGCGAAGTGTCGGGGCGTGTGTTTTTTCCGGCGATCGAATATTGCACCGATAACGGCGCAATGATTGCCTATGCCGGCGCCCTGCGTTTAGCGCAGGGGCAGTCGGACGAAAACGTAAGCGACGTGCTGGCGCGCTGGTCGCTGGAATCGCTGCCCGCCATCGGCGCACGGCCAGCATAACCCTCCAGGAAATCGCAGGGCTCCTCAAGAAAGGGTTCTCGCAGGCTAGCCCTCGGTGCCGCTCAGCAGGCGCTGGATGTTGGCGCGGTGGCGCCAGATGAGGATGATCGACAAGGCGGCAAATACGGCGGCCACCCTGGTGTCCTGTTCGCGCCAGTAGACCAGGCCCGGCAGAGCGGTGAATGAAATTATCGCGGCCAGCGATGAAATCTTGAAAACGCGCGCGAACAGCAGCCAGATCGCGATCAGTAGCGCGCCCACGAGCGAGTTGAAAGCAACCGTTGCAGCCATCGCCGTGGCGACTCCCTTGCCGCC
>Ga0255049_10000425_pt1 | contig 26246 bp, 21 predicted proteins | sample JV7_2_3_MG_FD_183615 | JGI IMG/M metagenome (GOLD analysis project Ga0255049, IMG submission 183615) | Seawater microbial communities from Jervis Inlet, British Columbia, Canada - JV7_2_3 | ecosystem: Environmental > Aquatic > Marine > Inlet | place: Canada: British Columbia | collected 2016-10-06
CCCCTTCAGCACTCCGTTTTCGATCAACGTGTTGCACCGCGTCGGCGACCCCTCATCGTCCATATTCAGCGAGCCGCGCCGGCCTTCGAGCGTCCCATCGTCGACGACGGTGCACTCAGGCGACGCGACGCGTTCACCGATAAGCCCGGAAAAAGCCGAGGTGCCTTTGCGATTGAAATCACCCTCGAGCCCGTGACCGATCGCTTCGTGTAACAGGATCCCGGGCCAACCCGCACCGAGGACGACGGGCATGACACCGGCAGGCGCAGGAATCGCCTCCATGTTCACCGACGCCTGGCGGACCGCTTCCGCGGCCAGGTTGGTGACTGTATCCGTCGCCGTGAGCAAAGAAAGGTCTCCGCGACCGCCGCAGCCGGCGTAACCCTGTTCGCGGCGATCACCCTGCTGGGTGATGACTGAGACGTTGAGGCGTACGAGCGGCCTGATATCCGCGCCAAGAACCCCGTCCGAGCCTTGTACGAGTATTAACTCGTAAACGCTCGCAAGGCTACCGATGACCTGGGTAACGCGTTCATCCAGCGCCCGGGTCTCACGATCCAGACGCAGCAGCAATTCGATTTTGTCAGCATCGTCCAGACTCAGCGACGGGTCGTCGGCGGGATACAAGTGATGCGCGGACGTCGCCCGGGGTACCTGTACGCGGCCGTCGCCGCTTGTTCGAACGATTCTCCGCGCGGCGTCCACGGCATCGTCAAGCGCCTCGGCGTCGAGTTGGTCGGAGTAGGCGAACCCGGTTTTCTCTGCGGCAACGGCCCGTACACCGACGCCTTGATCGACACTGTGGACACCATCTTTGACGATGCCGTCCTCGATGGCCCAGGTTTCGAAACGCGTGAACTGGAAATAAATGTCGCCGTAGGTTAGCTGGCGGCTCATAAGCGCCCCCATGGCCCGATCCAACTGGCTCAAGTCGAGTCCCGCAGGCCGTAAGAGCTCCCTATCGACGATCTCCAGCGAGTCGACTGTCGGGCTGATATAGCTTTCGGGTTGCATAGACCCATCATAGCCAGATCTGCCACGCTCGCGCCAGGGTCCGGGTCGTGTTCTGCGGGAATCTCAACCGCCGACCAGCCGGGAACCGCTGCCGGCGGCTACTGTTGCGTTGGTTTTAGCCCGCCTGGAGGAAGGTCGGCGCACAGCTCACCGGAAGCCACGTCCTCTGGAGTCAGTCGCTCAATAGACGGGTCACCCCAGGTGCCGGACATGCAATAGGAAGCGCGACCAATGCCTTTTAGTGGCTCCTTGAATATTTGCGTAAAGATCAGCACCGCCGTCCCGATCCCGGGCCCCGCGAGAAATCCCATTGCCGGGAGTATCTTCCCGGGCTCGGCCGTCACAACAGCCTGTTGTTGGTAGGTCTGATCCTTCAGACCGGTCCGGCCAACGACACCGATGTCCGCCACCGGTCCGGTGAGCAGCAGATTGTCCGTGTAGGCGTTGCCATCGACGAGGACGAAGTTTCCGCTAACCTCATCGAAAACGAGGCCACGATTAAAGACGTCTCTGAAGTCCAGGGCTAATCGTCGCGGCAGTTCCGCAATACTCATCAGACCCATCATACGGCCTGCTCCGGGTTCCACGTCGAGCAGGCTACCTTGCTCCAATCGAATCGCGACATCGCCGCTGATACCCTGTCTCCAGTCCGCTGACGGTCCACCTGGCCAATAGACGTTCGCTGTCACCTCGGCAACCTCACCGTCAAGGACCGGATCGAGCGCAAGCTCATCGAGCGCACTGGCGACGTTCTCACTCCTGAGCGTCAGCGCCACTCGGGTCGTGGATCCCGGCGCGGGGCCGAACCATTCACCGCTACCGTCCAACGTAAAGCCTTCGCTAACAGTTCGGAACGTAGCCAGACGAAGACCCGAGGGCACGGCCTGGATGTCGGCATCGAGCTCACCGTAACGGCGCTGCCCGACGACGAAGTCAGTCGCGCTCACGAGCAGTCCCGGTAAGTCGCGTGGATCCGTTTGATCGGATTGCTCAGATTCATCGGGCTCGCCTGCAGAAAGATGTAGTTGCTGCATGTTCGCGACGATCTGGGAACCGCTGCCAAGGTCCAGCGGCACGACGAGCGTCCCCGCCATCGGCTCGCTGTCGATTTCCACCAGCCACTCCGGCGGCTGCCGCTCGATGACGAGTTTCGTCTGACCGAGATGTTGACCGAGGGCGGAGAAATCGGCGAACTCCAGGTCCGCAGTCGACAGTAGCGCATCCAATCCGGTCTGGGACGCGACATCGGCAAACACATCCAGCCAGTCATCCAAGTGCACCTCGCCGAGCGAGCCGCGAATATCCAGACCGTCCTGCGGAGGCAATAGCGGATAGGAGCCACCGAAACGAACACTTCCCTTGCGCAGCGACAATCCCTCGTCTCGATTCCACAGACTGACGGCGAAGCGATTCGCGGCGCCGAGATTGCCCTCAATGTCGAGCCGGTCGGACTGCGGAAAAATGAAGTCAACCTGAAAGCTCGTGGCCTCGGCCGGAGGCTTACTGAGAGGCTCGGGAAATTTGAGCGCGACACCGGAAAGATTCGAACTGACACTGACTTTCAACGGCGCTCTCGGTCCCGGCGCGTCGGGTGCCGGATTCTCGGGCAGCAGAAGAGTTCCCTGCCAACGCGTTTGCCCTGCGAGGTAAGCGTTGAGCGGCAAATCGAACGCGTCTCCGACTGACTCCGCCGCAACCTCTCCTTCGAAAGTGAGGCGCGACCGGTAGCCCGGCTCGTCCGCCGGAGGCTCAACACTCGTGGTCACCGGGCCGTCCAGTAAGGTAGCTTCGATACCCGAGCCGGTCACACGGTCGTCGGCCATCGTCAGGACACCGTTAATCTCAGTCGCCGCCAAACCGAACCCCGCGACGGTAAGTTCACCGCCCCGCATACTCACTTGTGCATCGAGGTCGTAGGCGGCGAAGTCGGTCAACGGCAGTCTTAGTGTAAGTTCTATCTCCGCGTCGCCCGCACCTGCTTCGAGCCGTCTTAAGTCAGGGCCCAAGCGGCGTGAGAATAGCGGAACCTCTTTGAGGTAATCGAGTATGTCGGCGAGAGCAGCCGGCGTCGCGATTTCGACGTCGATAGCCGCATTACTCATGTCCGCAATACCGCCGCTGACCTCGGCTGTGTCTTCGCCGAGAATTCTACTGACGCCGCTGGCCGTGAAGCCCTCGTTCAAGAACTCGACCGTACCCTGAATACCATCGGCGACAGGCCAACCGTCGACGAACTCCAGCACACCATCCTCGATATCGAACGTAGCCCAGAATCTCCCTTCCCCTTCGTAGAACGGGAAGGCCGTCACCGGGCCGACGAACGCAACTGCGGCCCGGGGAACGGACCCGCTGACGATGGATCGATCCAACCACCCAACGACCGGCGCCGGTAGCACGGCTGCAGGTAGGTAGTGACTCGTCCTGGTCGTGTCGAAACCAGATAGATTGCTCTCGAATTCGAGCAGCGGCGAGCTACCGTCAGGCGGGATCGTGAGCTCGAAATTCGAGCGGCTCGTCAGATCCTGATTGTTTATCGTGAGGTTATCGCTAACGAGACGAATTCCGTCCTGGCCCTGCCGCCAGATCAGGATGCCGGTCAACTCTTCGATATCGAGCTGTTGTCGGAAAATCGCGGGCCAGTCTACTTGCGCATCACGCGTCGAGAGCGCTACGCGGCCACTCCGGGAGTCCGCCCGGAGTTCGCCGGACAGCCCGGTCACGCCGGGCAACTGCTCGTAGACGGAAATCCCGATATCACGAAAATCTACTGACGCCGAGTACATCCAGGACTCGGCGCTCGACGCCCAGTCGAACTCCAGTGCCAGAAGATCGCCGACAGGCGCTAACTCGGCCCAGGCGTCCGTGACGGGATGCGCGGGAAAGGCTGCCAGCAGAGGAGTCAAATCCTCCAGCCTGAAGAAACTGCTGTTCAAGACAAACCCGTTCAGCCCGTTTGAGTCTTCCGTCACGCCAAGACTCATGCTGACACTACCGGGCCACGACCGACTCTGCCGCCTGAGATCCAAATTGCTCAGCGCGAGTTGCCAGCCTTCATCTTCACGGTTCCACTCCGTCGTCACGGCCACGTTCTCGTAAGTAGACTCCAGATCAGTGAAGCCCGGATGCTCCGCGAGCAGTAGATCCTCCAATGCCAACTCGGCCGTCGCACGTTGTACCCTACCGCCGATGAAATCGAGCCAGATGGATATGTCACCGACCCCCGAACGCGGCAGGCCGTGCTGATCCGGAAATCGCGTCTTAAGCGCACTCAGATCCAGGTCGCGCAACTCGGCGACGACTCGCCAGTCCCGGCCACTGCCGTCCTGCGGCTCGGTCAGACTGCCCTCCGCCGTGACATCGATGCGGCTACCCAACTCCGCCGGGACGTCGGCGCGAGCTTCGAGCCGAAGCCGGTCTACTTCTCTTGCCAGGCGGAGCCGGACATCGAGAAACTCCCAAGACGTGCCCTGCACTCGGTCCTCGAAAACGACGGTGCTGTCTCGGGCGATTATCTCGACCGGCGGCAAGTCTTCGATCTCGAATTGAGTCGCCGCCGTTTGTCGCGACGGCAGGCCTTGTAATTGCAAACTGCCGTCGGTGGCACGCTCGAGTTCCAGCCGAGTGCTGACAACCGTGAGTCGATTGACAACCAATCGACGCTCGGTGATAAGCGCCAGAGCACTGATTCCGATGCTCGCTTCCGGAGCGCTGAAGATCGGTTCGTTCTCCGCGCCGGGAATGCTGACGCTGGCGTCGTAGAAGGTCAGCTCAGGGCCGAGTAACGCCCAGCGAGCGTCTACCCGGCTGAAGTCCATCGTCAACCCGAGCGCCTCGCGGGCCCAGGCTTGGATCTCGCCTCGGTAACCGGGCAGTTGGGTCACGACCAGCCGGAACGCGCCGACTCCGATCGCGAGCACGATCACCACTAACGCGACCCCGATCGAGAGGTGCTTAGCTAGTTTGCGAAAAAGCTGCCACATACGCTTGCAATAAATTCACATGAGGACCACGTCGAACTGATCCGGCGCATAGAGTCCCTCACTCTGGAGCCGGATCGGCGATCCAGTCAACCCCTCTAGTTCGGCAACGCCCGCCGATTCCTCGTCCAGGAGCCGCTCGATAATGTCCGGCCTGGCAAGCACCAGTAACTCCTGAAAGTCGAATTGCCCATGCTGACGCAGAATCTCCCGAAAGATCTCGTAGCATACGGTTTCTGGCGTCTTAACGAAGCCACGGCCTTCACAGCTTGGACAAGCCTGGCAAAGGACGTGTTCCAGACTTTCACGGTTCCGCTTGCGGGTCATTTCTATGAGCCCGAGAGGCGACACGGCCATAATCTGGGTCTTCGCATGATCGCCGGCCAGCCGGCCTGACAACGCCTGGGAGACCTGGCGACGATGTTCCTCTTCGATCATATCGATGAAGTCGATGATGATGATCCCACCGAGATTCCGGAGTCTGAGCTGCCGAGCAATGGCGACGGCTGCCTCCAGATTCGTGCGAAAAATCGTTTCCTCGAGATTGCGATGACCGACATAGGCCCCGGTATTCACGTCGATAGTCGTCATCGCTTCCGTCTGATCGAAGATCAGATAACCGCCGGACTTTAATGGCACCTTCCTCTGCAACGCTCGTTGAATCTCATCTTCAATACCATAGAGATCGAAGATCGGTCGCTCACCTGTGTAACGCTCGATCATCGGCGACATGTCCGGCATAAATCGATCGGCGAAATCTTTCATGCGCGCAAACAGCGGATCCGAGTCCACTCGGACACGCTCCGTTTCCGCGCCCAGGAGATCCCTGAGAACTCTGATCGCCAACGGCAAATCCTCGTATACCAACTCGGCGGAACCTGCCTCGGCCCGCGATTCCTCAACGGCCGACCAGAGTCTGTCGAGAAACAGCATATCGGCCCGGAGCGCCTCCGCCGTCGCGCCCTCCGCGGCCGTTCTTACGATATAGCCCGGTGGCGAGTCCGGGTCCGTGATGCTCTCTATGCACTGGCGCAGACGTTCCCTCTCCGCATCATCTTCAATGCGAGCCGATACCCCGATACCCGCGCTCTGCGGCATCATGACAACATAGCGGGACGGGATGGTTACATGGGTTGTGAGACGCGCGCCTTTCGTTCCCAACGGGTCCTTCAGCACCTGCACAAGCAGGTCAGCGCCCTCTTCGACAAGGTCGCGAATGTCGATATCGGCTTCGCCGTTGGCGCGTTCTTCGTATCGGCTCCGAGCAATGTCCGAAGCGTGCAAAAACGCTGTGCGCTCGATGCCGATATCGACGAAAGCTGCCTGCATGCCGGGCAATACCCTCGACACTCGGCCCATATACAGATTACTGACCAACCCGCGATGACTGGCACGCTCGATCAGGGCCTCCTGAACTACACCATTCTCCAAGAGCGCCGCGCGCACCTCTCGTGGCGTGACATTAACCAGAATCTCTTCTCTCATGCGGGCTTCGCGTTTGTGTACAGCCAGGTCGGTACGCCAAACTCCGCCAGGAGCAGAGCCGTCATGGCAAGCGGCAAGCCCATGACAGCCGAATAGCTGCCGCTGATATGGTCTATGAAAACAGCGCCCATCCCTTGTATGGCATAGCCGCCGGCCTTATCTAACGGCTCTCCAGTGGCGACGTAGGCCACTCGCTCACGCTTGGTCGTCTCCCGAAACCGAACTTCGCTGGAACTTAGCTCGCTCAACAGCCGCGGTCCATGGCGTACGGCCACGGCGGTCAGAACACGGTGCGTCCGTCCCGAGAGATCTGCCAGCATATGTAATGCCGCCTCGGCGTCACCCGGTTTGCCGAACACCTGGTCATCGATGACGACGGCTGTATCGGCGCCGAGGACCGGACGCGCCTCGCCAGCCGCCACTTCGTCCCAAACGGTGTCGGCCTTCGCGCGCGCGAGGCGAGTCACATAGGCATGAGGAAGCTCGCCAGGGCGGAGCGCCTCGCAGATCTGTGCCGGCCGGGCCTGGAACGGCACGCCAATCTGCTCGAGCAAGGCGTAGCGCCGCGGAGATGCCGAGGCGAGATACATGAAATCCTTTTTCATTCAATGAAATATACGGGGAAACGGAGCTGAATCGAAGCTTTCTAGCGGTGATACGGGTGCCGCTCATTCAGGCTCCACGCCCGATACAGGGCTTCCGCAACGATCACACGCACCAGACCATGCGGGAACGTCAATGGCGATAGCGACCAGCGTTCTACGGCCCGCGCCTCGCAATCCGCGGAAAGCCCATCGGGCCCACCGACGAGCAGGCAGACCGGAGCGCCTAAGGTCGTCCAGTGCCGCAACCGTTTGGCCAGCTGTTCCGTCGTCCATGGCCGGCCCGAGACGCCCAACGAAACAACATGCGCCGCCGGCAAAATCGCCCGCAACATACGCTCGCCTTCGTCTTTCTGCGCCTTGTCGCTTGAAGCTTTGGAGCGGCGTCCCAGCGGAATCTGCGCCAGTTCCAAAGTGCAGCTGCCGCGCAGGCGCCGAGCATATTCGCCAAACCCTTCGTCGACCCAGGCTGGCTGCCGATTGCCGGCGGCGATGACGAGGAGTCGCATGATTTTTCGGGATTAGCCTGAGCGGTCGGGATGTCGGTACATCGCAAGTCAGCTAGAGTCCTCAGCGTCCTCCATGCTGTCAAGATCCCAAAGTTTCTCGAGATCGTAAAACTCTCTGACCTTCGGCAACATCACGTGCACAACGACATCGGCAAGATCAACGAGTATCCACTCTCCGCCGTCCTGACCCTCAACGCCAATCGGTTGGCAGTGATTTTCTTTCGATCGCTCGACGACTGCATTGGCTACGGCGCGAGCATGTCGAGCGGACCGGCCGTTCGCGATGATCATAAAATCCGTAACCGAAGTCAGATGCCTAACGTCCAAACACGTTACGGACTCGGCTTTAAGATCGTCAAGCACGTCTAACACGAGCTTGACTAGCGCTCTTGCGGACGTCAGTTGTTTTTTAGTTGTCTTCGACATAACACCCTGATTCGATGATCATCGTCCTTACGCTGTCCGGCATCAGAAACTTGGGATCGAGTCCGGCACCCAACAACGTTCGCAACTCCGTCGCCGAGATTTCGAGCTGCGTCACCGGAGTCACAAACACACGGCCACACTGAGAGTCGTGCAAGCTCGTGACCTCATCGGTACCGCGTTCGAGCATTAACTCTCCCAGGGCCCCATGTTCGGGCGCCAGCCATCCGGGTCGATGCGCCACGACCAGGTGCGCGAGTTCCGTTAGCTCTTCCCATTGATACCACTCGGGAAGCCCCAGAAACGCGTCCATACCCATCAACAGGCACAGAGACACCGATGGGTACTCGTTGCGTAAACTACGCAGCGTCTCGACCGAATAAGAAGGGCCTTCCCGCTTGAATTCCCGGTCGTCCACGACGAACGAAGGCTGCTCAGCGACCGCCGCCTTTACCATCTCAAGTCTGGACGCGCCTGTGGTAGGCCTCGTTTCACGGTGCGGCGGGTCCGCACAGGGAACGAAACGTATTTCCGTCAGGGATAGCCGTTGCAGCAACTCAAGTGCCGTGCGCAGATGACCATAGTGGATCGGGTCGAAGGTTCCGCCAAAAATTCCGATTGGACCCATACGCGAATTCAGTCACTCCTCATCAAGCTGCGCGGCCGCGGCCTGGATGGTCGGTATTCAACATGCCTATCACGAGCTGCGTCAGCTCGTCCCATGGCCGACCCTGGCTGACACCCTTGATCACCCCATCGACCTCTGCTGCTTGCGCCAGCAGGGCCGTGAGTTGGCCTAGCCGATAGTTTCGCAACGCTCTCGCGACAAGTGGCTGACGATACTGAGGCCACACACGCTGTTTCGATGACGCTCGACCCGCACTATCGCCCTGCAACTCTGCCGACTTCAGCCGCGTCAGCAAACAGAGCTCCCGGCTCAACGCCCATGATACCAGAGCGGGCGCGATGCCCTCGGCGCGCAGGCCCGCCACGATCGCGAGCGAACGTCGCGCATCACCCTCCAGGATTGCGTCGACGAGCCGGAACACATCGAAGCGCGAATTGTTAGCGACTGCGTCGAGAACCATCTGCTCGTCCACGCTCCCTTCACCCCGCAGGAGCGCTAATTTCTGGATCTCCTGATCCGCGGCTAACAGATTGCCTTCGACGCGATCAGCCAGAAGCTCCGCGGCTCCAGTCGAAAATTTCAAGCGCGCGCGGCCGGCCCGTTGCTGAATCCATCTCGGCAGTTTGGATCGCTCGATCGGCCAGACCTGCACTACCACTCCGCGCGTCTGGATCGATTTCACCCAGGCGCTCCTGGACGCTGCCGAGTCGAGCTTGGTCGTCGCAATCAGGAGAATGCGATCGGGGTCGAGCCTGCCGACCAGAGAACTGATCGTTCTCCTACCGTTGTCTCCCGGGCGAGGGCTTGCGAGTCGTAGCTCCAGGATCCTGCGTGTAGCGAATAACGATAGGTTGTCCGCGTCCGCTTCCAGCTCTTCCCACTTGAAACCGCGCTCGACAACAACAAGGTCTCTCTGCTCGAAGCCGTCTTGTCGGGCACGCACACGTATCGATTCGAGAGCTTCCGTAACCAGCAACGGTTCATCGCCCGTTACCAGATACACGGGCGCCAGATTCTTGGTCAGGTGGGTTGCGAGTCGATCCGCGGCAAATTTCAACGCGAACTCTTAAGAAGCGTCGAGCTGGGACAGAGAGATGCCTCGCTCTACTAACAGCACGGGAATTCCATTCGCGACGGGATACGCGATCTTGCCGTCGTCCGTCATCAGTGCCTCTTTAAGCTCCTCGGTCACGAGCGCGTCGTCGCGGTCGCGAATTTTCTGTTCGCGAATGAGGCTGTTGAGCTTAGCCAGCGTCGCGCTCGACATGGATACCATGGGCTGACGCGTCGCGGGACAGCAAACGATATCGAGCAGATTCTTGTCGAAACTCATGCTAAGCCACTACTCGTGAAGACTCTTCCGGTACCGGCCGACTCGAGCAGTCGGGACCGGGTCATAACCGAATTTCGCCCAGGGGTGGCAGCGCGCGACTCGCTTTATCGCCAGCCAACCACCGCGGACCGAGCCGTGAATCCGGATCGCCTCGACCGCATACGCGGAGCAACTCGGCGTATACCGGCAGCGAGGACCTAACCACGGCGAGAGCAGATACTGATAGGCCCGGATAAGCCCGACCAGTACGTGCGCGAGTGTGTTCGATAATCTGATCATCTTGTTGGGCCACTAACGTGCCCGCCGCCAACGCGAGCCGTCCGAGCTATCCTCTATCACTATGCCCGCATTCTCAAGCTGAGCCCGGATCCCGTCCGCCGCGGCAAAATCCCGCTCCACGCGAAACCGCTCGCGCTGGCTGACGAGCGCGTCGATCTCGGCAACGCCCAGCGCGTCCGTTTTCCCGGAATCGATAAACCAGGCCTCAGGATCCGCTTGCAGCAGTCCGAGGAGCCCCGCTCCTGCACGTAAGTCGGTGGCGATCTTCAGGCGTCGCTCAGAGTCCGTCTCCCGATTAGCCTCTCGTGTCAGGTCGAACAACGCCGCTAGCGCCCGCGGCGTATTCAAGTCGTCGTCGAGCGCTTCGACGACCGACGCCGGCGGTTCCTCAACGTCGTCCTGCGCCGTGCCGCTCACGCCCGCGGCACGCAGCGCACCGTACATTCTGTCGAGCTTCTGCTGGGCATCGGCGAGGACGTCGTCCGCCCAGTCCAACGGCTGCCGGTAATGGGCGGTCAACAGACCCAATCGAACCGTCTCGCCGGGCGCCTCGGCCAGCAAATCCCGAAGCAGAAGCACATTACCAAGGGACTTCGACATCTTCTCACGGTCGACATGGATGAGTCCGTTGTGTATCCAGTAACGACAGTACAGGCGGCCGGCATGCGCACAGGTACTCTGCGCGGTCTCGTTCTCGTGATGAGGAAACACCAGGTCCTGGCCGCCGCCGTGAATATCGATCGTCTCGCCGAGGTGGGTTTCCGCCATGGCCGAGCACTCGACGTGCCAACCCGGTCGACCTCGCCCCCAGGGACTGTCCCAGCCGATGACGTCATCCGCGGACGGCTTCCACAAAACGAAATCCGCCGGGTCCCGTTTATAGGGCGCTACATCGACGCGGGCGCCAGCCAGCATGTCATCGAGAGATCGGCCCGACAGGTGGCCGTAGTCCGTGTAGCTGGCGACGGAGAACAGTATGTGTCCCTCCGCCTCGTACACGTGATCGGTTCTCACCAGCCGTTCGATGAGATCGACGATCTGCGGGAGGTGCTCGGTTACACGCGGCGCCAGATCCGGCGGTTGCACACCCAGCGTCCCCATATCCTCGAGATACGCCGAGAGATACCGCGTTGTGAGGACCGCGATGTCGATGTTCTCGGCCTTAGCTGCCGCGTTGATTTTGTCGTCGACATCGGTGACGTTACGAGCGTAGACGAGACCGTAGGAGCGCCGCAACACGCGGGCGAGGACGTCGAAGACCACCGGCGGCCTGGCATTGCCGATATGGGAGAAGTTGTAGACCGTCGGCCCGCAGACATACATCGTCACGCGCTTCGGGTCGGCAGGCTCGAAGAGCTCCCGGGAACGGCTCAATGTGTTGTGGAGATAAAGGGCCATGCGACAGTGCGCTGCTGCGCTTCTCGATCTGCTGACGGATCGGCCTATGATAACAAGGGTAGCTTATAATCCCTTGCCCGCAGAATTGGATAGACAGGCCATGACTCAAGAATTCGCCCCGAGGACCAGCGTGGAGCAGGTGGAAGAGGGGACCGAACTGGCACCGAAGTTCGACGCGGACGGCTTGCTGCCTGCCGTGACCACGGACTATCACTCCGGGGAGTTACTCATGCATGCGTATATGAATGCAGAAGCCCTGAGTAAGACGATCCAGACTGGCGAGGCACATTATTACAGTCGAAGCCGAGGCGCACTGTGGCACAAAGGCGCAACGAGTGGGCTTGTACAGACCGTCAAGGAACTGATGGTCGACGACGATCAGGACTGTATCTGGTTAAAGGTCGAGGTCACTGGTGGCGCCAGTTGTCACGTCGGTTACCGGTCCTGCTTCTATCGCCGTGTCCGCATAGACGGCAACGGTCCGGCGCAGCCGCTCGAGTTCACGGAAAGCGAGAAAGTCTTCGACCCGGAGGCTGTTTATGGAGATGCACCGAACCCGACCAAGCTCTAGGGAATACGGGGACGGTCTACCTATTAATATTAATAGGTAGACCGTCCCCGTATTCGTCGTATCGACTGCTGTTGGTGGAAGCGGCCGCCTGGCCGCGATCTAAGGTCTGAGTTCCCAGGTGGGCTCGCCCGCCGCATCGATCAGTCCGTTCGACTCAAGCCAGCGTTGCGACGCGCGCCCATCGCCATCAAACCAGCTCCGCGCGCATCCTTCACGAAAACTATAGCCCCAGGCGTCTAGATCCCGAAAGACTCGATCGCGCCCGAGCCCGGGAATCGCATCGGCGAGCAGCACTTGCAGGTAGCAGACGGCAGATTCTTCATCGTCATTGCCGCCGGCATCTCGCCATAGAGCGTCGCGCCGACCGGCCGTCATACAGATGTAGTGACACGCCTCATGCAACAGCGAATGAGCCGGCGTGTCGCCACGAACGAACACGCACCGGCCGGCGAGACCGGCCTCCGGCTCCCCCCAGAACGATGCGGGGATCACAGCATCATCGCCGAGCTGAATCAACTCGAGTTCATAACGAGACAGTAACTGCCGAACGGCCGTCAGGTCGAGTTCGCGTAGTTCGGTGACATTCACCGGCTGAGGCGCTTTCAGTTTTGGACGGTGGCGACACGACCTTTATCGGCGCCCATCCGGCGCAAGACCTGCCGTGCCAGATCGTCAGCCAGGGACTGGCGCAGGACTGCCTCTTCTGTACTCTTGCCCAGGACGAGCGTCTCATCGTAGGTATAGCTGCGAGTCGCTACCAGCGACTCCGCTGGAATCAGGCTCTCGCCCTCAGCGTCCAGGGAATAGGTGATGGTGTAGAAAACCTCGTATTCTCGCGGAATATTGCGCGCAGAGACGGAGAGCATCCGCTGACCGGTATTATCCGCCAGAATTCTCAGTACGGCGCCGGCGCCCTGTGGCGATGTCACCACCTCCGCACCCCGTGCCCTGAGCGCAGCCGTGAGGCTGCCGTAAAACTCCGTGTGCGGGTTCGCCGCGTCGAGATAGGTCGTGGCAGCCGCGGCAGGTAATGTCCCCGCACCCTCCAGATGGAAGCCGCAGCCGCTCAGAATGGCGGCGCCCAAGAACGCGCTGACGATATTTAGATACATGGCCTGCTTGATTCTAACCGCTTTTACAAAGATCATCCGACACCACTGAATGCGCCATTGATCAGGCTTTCGAGTCTCGGCGCGAAGCACGGCCGGCCCGAGGACAATAGAGGACGATGGTAGGGTATCCCTTCAAGGAGATCGAGCCCAAGTGGCAACACTATTGGGAGCTTAACAAGACCTTCAAGACGCCGGCGGACGTCGATCAGTCGCGGCCGAAATTCTACGCGCTGGATATGTTCCCGTATCCGAGTGGTGATGGGCTGCATGTCGGACATCCCGAAGGCTACACGGCGTCCGACATCGTTTCCCGCTACAAGCGGATGCACGGTTTCAACGTGCTCCACCCGATCGGTTGGGATGCGTTCGGCCTGCCGGCCGAGCAGTACGCGCTGAAGACCGGCACGCATCCGAAGATTACAACCGAGCGGAACGTCCGTCGATTTCGCGAGCAACTGAAGTCGCTTGGGTTCTCCTATGACTGGGACCGAGAGGTAAATACCACCGACCCGGGCTACTACAGATGGACTCAATGGATCTTCAAGCAACTCTTCGATCGCGGTCTGGCGTACCAGGAAGAATTACCTGTCTGGTGGTGCGAAGAGCTAGGTACGACGCTGTCGAATGAAGAAGTCATCGACGGCCAGTCGGAGATCGGTGGCTTCCCCTGCATTAGACGCCCATTGCGCCAATGGGTTTTGCGAATAACGAAGTACGCCGACGACTTGCTGGATGGCCTCGATGATCTGGACTGGCCGGACAGCACGAAGGAAATGCAGCGTAACTGGATCGGGCGGAGCGAAGGCGCCGAGATCGATTTCAAGATCGATGGAGAGCCGGGTGGCTCAATCCGGGTGTTCACCACGCGCCCCGACACGCTGTTCGGCGCCACCTACATGGTCCTCGCCCCGGAACACGCTTTAGTTGACAGCTTGACCGGTGAGGCCGAGCGAGCCGATGTCGAGCATTACCGACAGGAGGCTACGCGTAAGAGCGAGTTCGAACGAACTGAACTGCAAAAAGACAAAACGGGTGTGTTCACAGGTGGGTACGCGGTCAACCCTGCCAACGGCGAGCTAATACCGATCTGGATTGCCGATTATGTGCTGGCCAGCTACGGGACCGGCGCAATCATGGCCGTACCCGGACAGGATCAACGCGATTGGGATTTCGCCAAAACCTTCGATCTGCCGGTTATCCGCACGGTGCAGCCGCCCGCGGACTTCGACGGCGAAGCCTATCTCGGCAACGGCCTCGTACTGAACAGCGGCTTTCTGAACGACCTGACGACCGTTGAAGCTAAATCCAAGATGATCGCGTGGCTCGATACGACGGGGCACGGCAACGCGAAGATCAACTACAAACTGCGCGACTGGCTATTCTCTCGTCAGCGTTACTGGGGCGAACCGTTCCCGGTGATCTTCGTTGATGGTAAGCCGAAGACGCTTCCCGATGACGCCCTACCGGTCACCTTGCCGGAGCTTGAGGAATTTAAGCCGAGCGGCTCTCCGGAGGGACCACTGTCTGCAGCCGTGGAATGGCTGGAAACGACGGATCCGGAATCCGGTCAGCCCGCGCGTCGCGAAACCAACACCATGCCCCAGTGGGCAGGTTCGTGTTGGTATTACCTTCGTTATCTCGATCCCGACAACGCTGACCAGCTGGTCGCGCCGGACCAGGCAGATTACTGGCTTCCGATTGATCTCTATATCGGCGGTGCTGAGCATGCAGTACTGCACCTTCTTTATGCTCGCTTCTGGCACAAGGTGCTTTATGACGTCGGTGTCGTGCCAACGCCGGAGCCATTCCTGAAGCTCGTGCACCAGGGCATGATCCTTGGCGAACTCGAATTCACGAAGTCTCTGAACGCTGAAGGGACATTGGTTTCGGCTGAACACGCTCGCTCCGGAAAAGATTCTCGCACGGGAGGGGAGCTACGGGATGAGACCGTCGCTCCGGAGGCCGTAACGAAGAGCGGCGATCATTTCGTGTTGATCGAAGACGAGACGATTCGAGTGGACGCGAGAGCGCATAAGATGAGTAAGAGCCGCGGCAACGTCGTCAATCCTGATGACGTCGTCGCCACCTACGGCGCCGATGCGTTCCGGCTTTACGAGATGTTCATGGGACCGCTGGAGCAGGTGAAACCCTGGAACACTCGTGGCGTGGAAGGCACGCATCGCTTTCTGAATAGAGTGTGGCGCCTGGTCGCCGCAGCAGATGGCGACGGACTGAATGAGACCGTTCAAGACTCGCCGCCATCAAGCGCCCAACTTCAGTCCCTTCATCAAACCATCGCGAAGGTCACCGACGACATAGAGAACCTCCGCTTCAATACCGCGATAGCGGCGTTGATGGAATTTACCAACACAGCCACCAAATGGCCAACGTTACCGCGTGATGTTGCGGAGCTATTCGTATTGATCATGGCGCCGCTCGCACCGCATATCGCGGAGGAACTCTGGCAACGATTAGGACATGAAGACTCGTTGGCGTATGCCGCGTGGCCCGAAGCCGACGCTGCGCTGCTGAAGACTGAAACGATCGAGATCCCGGTGCAGGTAAACGGCAAGATGAGAGGGCGAATCGAGATACCCGCAGACGCGACAGAAGACCTGGTTCTAAAGCTTGCTCGGGAGGACAGTAATGTAGCGCGTAATCTCGAAGGTAAGCAGGTAAAACGAGCGATCTATGTCCCGGGGCGAATCGTGAACTTTGTTATCGGCAACTGAAGCAGCAATACGAGCAGGGCAGCGATCACGACACCCGTGTTTCCCCAGCGCGCATACGGCGTCAGCCCAGTATATCCCTCGACTGCTCCTTTAAGAACATGCGGCTCGAACTGCGGCGAGGCCGCGACGACACGGCCGTGCGGATCGATAATTCCCGACACACCGGTATTCGTGGCCCGCAGTAAATAACGCCCGGCTTCGGCTGCCCGGACTCTCGCAATCTGCAGATGCTGATGCGGAGCGATGGAATTGCCGAACCAAGCGTCATTGCTGACATTGACGAGCAGAGTCGCCTCGGGGAGATAGTGCAGCTGTTCCGCGCCGAAGACGTCCTCATAGCAGATCGTTACCGCGATCCTCTCTCCGGCGAAATCGAGCGGAGGCTGACCTTCAGGTCCGGGCACCGCATCGCTGTATGGCAGGCTCATCAGCCGAAGCCAGTCGCGAATAAAGCCGGGAACCGGAAAGTACTCGCCGTAAGGAACCAGGTGGCGCTTGACGTAAAACGTCGACGGGTCGCCGAGAGCCACCAGAGAGTTCTGAAACGCACCACCAGCCGGATCGTCTCGCAATATCCCGAGCATCACGTTGCTGCCATGCTGATCCGCCCACGCTCTGATATCGGCGAGATAGCCGCTAACTCGCTCGTAGAACGCGGGAACCGCCGCTTCCGGCCAGACGATTAATCGGCTCCCTTCACTCTGATAGGTCAGGTCACGATAGAGGTCGAGTGTGGGTACGAATTGGGCAGCTTGCCATTTCAGATCCTGAGGTACGGCGCCTTGTACCAGTGCTACCGTCAACAAGTTGCCCCGCGGCTGGGTCCAGCTCGTTCCGTTAGCCAGATAGCCTCCAGCCCACAACGACAACGCTAGTACGCCGGCGACCGCCCGCGCTCGTATCGGCCCCGTAGCGAGCATCACCAGCGCGCCAGCCGTCAGCAGCACGGCCCAGCTCATGACGTGAATGCCGCCGAGCGCCGCGTAGCCCATGAGCCAGGAGTCAGTCTGACTGTATCCCGCCGCTAACCAGCCGAATCCACTGAGGATCCAGCCGCGGGACCACTCCGTCAGGATCCAGAGAGCCGGGAAAACACCAAGCCAGGCACGCGGTCCGTCGGTCACGAACCATCGCGCGGCCAGCCACCCCGAAGCCGCGACGAATAGTGCAAGAATAGCGACCAATGAGATAGTCAGGACGATGGCGAGGACCGCGTGCGCTTGACCGAAGTCGTGGATGCTGATGTACACCCAATGAACACCGCTCAGAAAACTCGCGGCGCCGAACGAGAATCCCAATAGAAACGCCCGCCGGGGCGTCGCCCCACGCCAGGCGTAGATAAGCGCTGCGTAACTGAGTGGCGCGATCCAGAACAGGTCGAATGGCGCGAAGGCCAACGTTAGTAGGCCACCCGCAACAATAACGAGTGGTAAATTCAGGTTAGCCCGCATGGTGCATCAGCGAAGAGTCGCGACGAGGCCGTTGTTCCTGCAGTGCATCGAGTTACTTCGCGACAGTGTCAGTCGGCGCCCGGTCTGCTCAGCAGGGCAGCCTCCACTGCATGGATTCGCCGTCGATCCGCCCGCAATACTTTGAACTGGAATCCGGCGAGATCGAGAACCTCACCTCTGCGTGGTAATCGACCGAGCTCATGCATAATCAGACCGCCGACCGTGTCGTACTCTTCGTCGCTCAGAGCGACGCCGAAGTACTCGTTGAAGTCGTCAATCCTCGTGAGCGCGAGCACGACGACCCGACCGTCATCCTGGACTTCGATGCTCTCGGCCTCCTCCGGGTCATGCTCGTCGTCTATGTCGCCGACAATCTGCTCGAGCACGTCTTCGATCGTTGCGAGCCCCGCTACTCCACCGTACTCATCGACTACGATCGCCATGTGATTATGGCTTTCCCTGAACTGCGACAGCAGCGTATTCAGCCGTTTGCTCTCTGGAATGAAAACCGGCAGACGAAGTAACTCACGGATGTCGAATTCATGAGTCTCCTGGCTCTCCGTGAAACGCTTCAGAAGATCTTTGGCTAACAGAATACCGATAATCTGATCCCGATCCTCTCCTATAACGGGAAAACGTGAGTGGCCGGATGTCAGGATCGTATCGAGCAGCGTGTCGAAAGGTTCGTCGAGATCCAGAACCACCATATGAGAACGAGGCACCATGATGTCTCGGACCTGAGTCTCGGAGACCTCGAGCACGCCCTTGAGCATCGCGTGCTCCTCACCCGCCAGAAGGTTTCGCCGCCGGCACTCCGCCAGAAACTCGGCTATATCCTCTCTTCCCGCGAGCTCACCCTCGCGGCGATAGATCAGCCGAGACCACCAACCGGACCTTGAGCTGATATTTTTATTGGAAGGTAATTCGTCAGGCATCGATGACCCATATCTTGCAATTCCCGCCGTCGGCTTGCAAGAGATCAGCCGTCGTCGGCATAGGGATCACCGAACCCCAGCGCCGCCAGAAGTTCGATTTCGCGGGCTTCCATCGCCTCGGCGTCTGTGGCGACATCATGCGCAAAGCCCACCAGATGCAGTGCGCCATGGATGGCAATATGTGCCCAGTGAGCGTCCAGCGACTTGCCCTGAGCAGCGGCCTCCCGCTCGAGTACTGGCGCACAGATCACGAGGTCTCCAAGCAGGGGCAGTTCGTCCGTTGGCGGCAGGTCCGGCGCCTCCGCCGGAAAAGCCAGCACGTTCGTCGCGCCTTGTCCGTGCCGATAGCGCTCGTTTAAGTCCGCGCCCTCAGGCTCGTCGACGACTCGCACGGTCAGTGCAACAGATCGATCACCGCCTAGTGCGTGCCGAACCCAGCGTTTCAAGCTCTCGGCGCGCGGTATCCCCTCGCAGGAAGAGGCGTTCTGGACAACGATTTCCAGCTCGTCGCGCTTATCGTTCGCCGCCATCGGCCGGCCCCCGACGCGCGCCTTCTTCTTCTCGGGCATAGGCCTCGACGATTCGCTGCACGAGCGGGTGACGTACGACGTCCTCGGCACTGAAGTAAACGAACTCAATATCCGGCAACCCGGCCAATACGCGGCTGACGTGCTTGAGCCCGGACTCCCGTCCACGCGGCAAGTCCGTTTGCGTCACGTCCCCGGTTACGACGGCACGGGATCCGAAGCCGATACGCGTCAGAAACATCTTCATCTGCTCCGCGGTCGTATTCTGAGCCTCGTCGAGGATCACGAAGGATTCGTTCAGCGTGCGCCCGCGCATGAACGCCAGTGGCGCAATCTCGATCACATTTCTCTCGATCAGACGTCCAACTCGATCGAATCCCAGCATCTCATAGAGCGCGTCATACATCGGCCGGAGATAGGGGTCGACCTTCTGTGACAGATCGCCCGGCAGGAACCCAAGCTTCTCGCCGGCTTCGACAGCAGGCCGTACGAGTACGATACGACGCACGAGATCGGCTTCGAGCGCATCGACGCTGGCCGCGACGGCAAGATAGGTCTTGCCGGTACCAGCCGGCCCAATACCGAAGGTGAGATCTTCACCACGCATCGCGCGAGCATAGGCGAGCTGATTCGGGCCTCTGGCGCGGATATCTCGACGTCTGGTGTGGAATGTCAAACTGTCCGCCTGCGCGTCGCGGTCCGGTCGTGCGTGCTCCTGCAGACTCATGTGTACGCGTTCGGGATCCACTGTCTCGGACTCGCTCAGGGCATAGAGCTCTTCAAGAACGCGGCGGCCAGCATCCGTGGCGCGCGCGTCGCCCGTCAGCTGAAAATGATTGCCGCGACTTTTGATTCGGATCTGGAGTCGATCCTCGATCAGACGCAAGTGCTCATCGAGATGGCCGCACAAATTGACCATGCGCCGTGTATCGTTCGGCGACAGGCTGACAGAGACTGGATTGACCGGTTGATCGGCGTCAGGCAACGGACCGCGCCAGAGTTGAGTCGAGCAGGCGCCCGCGCAAAGAGTTGGGCAACGCCTCAACGATTATGACATCGACAAAGAATCCAACCAGTTCTGAGTCGCCCTGAAAATTAACCCACCGGTTGTTCTCGGTTCGCCCTGTCAGTTCGCGTGGCGATTTTCTGGACGGCTTCTCCACCAGCACTCGCTCTACCCGTCCAATCATCTTGCGGCTGATGGCACCGGCCTGGCGGTTGATCAGCGCCTGGAGCTCCGCGAGCCGGCGTTGCTTGGCCTCGCGCGGCAGTGGATCGTGGACGGACGCCGCGGGCGTGCCGGGCCGCGGACTGTAGATAAAGCTGAATGACTGATCGAAGCCGACTTCCCGTATCAGATCCAGCGTGGCCTCGAAGTCGGCCTCTTCCTCACCGGGAAAGCCGACAATAAAGTCGGACGATATCGAGATACCCGGTCTGAGGGCGCGCAGCATACGAAGCTTTTCCTTGTACTCCTCGATCGTGTGACCGCGCTTCATGAGTCCAAGTATCCGATCGGAACCACTCTGTACCGGCAGGTGCAGATAATTAGCCAGTTGCTCAACCTGGCCGTAGGCGTCGATGAGCGGCTGCGTGAACTCTACCGGATGGGATGTCGTGAAACGGATTCGCTCGATCCCATCGATGGCGGCCACGTAGTGAATCAGCGTGGCGAGATCGGCGAAGCCGCCAACGTGAGCCAGTCCCCGATAAGCATTGACGTTCTGCCCTAGAAGATTGACTTCTTTGACCCCCAGATCGGCGAGGCCGGCGATCTCCGCGATGACATCGTCGAGCGGCCGACTGATTTCCTCGCCGCGCGTATAAGGCACGACACAGAACGTACAATATTTACTGCACCCTTCCATGATCGAGACGAAAGCCGTGCACGCCGATTCCTTCGCCGCTGGGATCTGGTCGAACTTCTCAATTTGAGGAAAGCTGACGTCGACGACTCCAGGATGGCCGGCGCGAACCTTCTGGATCATCGCCGGTAGCCGGTGCAGCGTCTGCGGACCGAAAACTACATCGACGAATGGGGCCCGGCGTAGAATCGCTTCGCCCTCCTGACTGGCGACACAGCCACCGACACCGATAATCGTATGCGGGTTCGCTTCCTTCTGTTGCCGCCAACGGCCAAGCAGCGAGAACACTTTTTCCTGCGCTTTCTCGCGAATCGAGCAGGTATTGAGCAGAAGAATGTCGGCTTCCTCCGCGTGTTCGATATGCTCAACATCCAGCGCGGACTTCAGCACGTCGACCATCTTCGCCGAGTCGTACTCGTTCATTTGACAGCCGAATGTCTTGATGAAGAGTCGCTCAGGCATATTATCTTAAGTTATTGTTATATATGATAAATATACCGATATCGGTAGCGAGGTGGTCGCCGGAGTCGCCTCGAACCTCCCTCACGCCCGGGATCAGAACGGGATATCGTCGTCGAATTCCGTACTGGCCGGGGGAGCGTCTGAGACAGCAGCCGACGGCGCCTGGGCTTGTGCCTGCGCCGGCGCGCCCGAACCCGGGCGCCCGCCGAGCATCTGCATCTCATTGGCGATGACTTCCGTAGTCCAGCGATCGTTTCCGTCGCGGTCCTGCCACTTGCGGGTGCGAAGTTTACCTTCGATATAGACTTGGGAGCCTTTGCGCAGGTATTCCCCCGCAACCTCAGCGAGACGGCCGAAAAAGGCGACGTTATGCCACTCGGTCCGCTCTTGCTGATCGCCCGTATTTTTGTCCTTCCAGGACTCGCTCGTGGCCACGCGAATATTCGTTACAGCGCTGCCGCTTGGCATAGCCCGCGATTCCGGATCCGCGCCCAGGTTGCCGACGAGAATTACTTTGTTGATACCCCTTGCCATTCGAGCTCCTCAGTAGTCTTCATCCCGGCTCCATGCGAGCCCGGGCCGGTTATTGTACGCCGTGGCCCCCGCAAAGGCACCCGCGTTTATCAGCAGACGGCGGAGAATTGCGCCACGGTTTTGCGACGTCGTATAGTAGGGGACTGCCTGCGCAAAGGACTTAAGCGGTGTCCACGAGCCAGATACTGATCCGCGGTGCTCGCACCCACAATCTGAAGAACATCGACCTGGACCTGCCCCGGGACCGGTTGATCGTGCTCACGGGACTGTCGGGCTCTGGAAAATCGTCGCTCGCCTTCGACACGCTCTACGCCGAGGGCCAACGCCGCTATGTCGAGTCGCTCTCAGCCTATGCCCGGCAGTTTCTCTCGATGATGGAGAAACCGGAGGTCGATCATATCGAGGGGCTCTCGCCCGCCATTTCGATCGAACAGAAGTCGACGTCGCACAATCCGCGATCCACTGTCGGTACGGTTACGGAAATCTACGATTACCTGCGCTTATTGTTCGCCCGCGCCGGTATTCCGTCATGCCCGACGCACCATACGGCTTTAGACGTGCAGAACGTGTCGCAGATGGTTGACCAGGTACTCTCGCTCGAGGAAGGCACGCGTGTCATGCTGCTGGCTCCTGTCGTCACGGCGCGCAAAGGCGAGCATTCACAAGTCATCGCGGATCTCAGGGCGCAGGGCTTCATCCGGGCGAGAATCGACGATGATGTCGTCGAGCTCGATGACCCACCAAAGCTGGACCGCAGGCGAAAACACAGTATCCAGGCTGTCGTCGATCGGCTGCGTGTCAGGCCCGACGTGCGACTCAGACTCGCCGAGTCCTTTGAGACGGCGTTGGGCCTCGCAGACGGTATCGCGCAGGTTGTGCTACTCGACGCTCCGGCCGAACCCGCGATGGTGTTCTCGGACAAGTTCGCGTGCTCGATCTGTGGCTACAGCATCTCCGAGTTAGAGCCGCGACTATTCTCTTTCAATAGTCCGTCCGGCGCGTGCCCGGACTGCGACGGGCTCGGCGTGCGCCGATTCTTCGATCCCCAGCGCGTCGTGACTCATTCGCACCTATCACTCGCCGGCGGCGCGGTACGCGGCTGGGATCGGCGTAATCCGTATTATTTTCAGCTGATCCAATCGCTGGCCAATCACTACTCCTTCGACATAGAAGCGCCGTTCGAGTCCCTGCCGGAACGTATCCGTGATGTCGTGCTGTACGGCAGTAAAGGCGAACGGATTCAATTTCACTACGTGAACGCTAAAGGTAGCGAGAGCCGATGGCGACATGATTTCGAGGGCATCATTCCCAACATGCAACGCCGTTACCAGGAAACGGAGTCGAGTGCTGTTAGGGAGGAGTTAGGCAAATTCCAGAGCATCCGCTCATGCAAGAGCTGCGAGGGCACGCGCCTGAACCAGGCAGCTCGAAGTGTGTTCGTCCAAGGCAACGCATTGCCGGAAGTTACGGCATTGAGTGTCGGCGAAGCGCTACGGTTCTTTACCGACCTCAAACTCGCCGGTTGGCGCGGCGAGGTCGCGGACAAAATCGTCAAAGAGATCCAGAATCGAGTCAAGTTTCTGGCGGACGTCGGTCTCGATTATCTGACCTTGGACCGCAGCGCAGAGACGCTATCCGGGGGCGAGGCCCAACGCATCAGGTTGGCGAGCCAAATCGGCTCCGGCCTCGTGGGTGTCATGTATATTCTCGACGAACCGTCGATCGGACTACATCAACGGGATCACAGGCGGCTACTGGAAACGTTGCAGCAGCTTCGCGACCTCGGCAACACCGTGCTCGTCGTCGAACACGACGCGGAGGCGATACTCGAGGCTGACTACGTCGTGGATCTGGGCCCGGGCGCCGGCATCCACGGCGGGAAGGTCGTGGCCCAAGGAACACCGGAGGAAATTAAGGCGGACCCCGCATCGCTGACTGGCCAGTATCTGGCCGGACACCGCCGGATTCCGCTGCCGTCAGAGCGACGGATATTCGATCCGCAAACCGTCGTCCATGTTCATGGCGCGCGTGGCAACAACCTGAAGAACGTGAACATCGACATTCCCCTCGGCCTCTTCACCTGTGTGACCGGTGTGTCGGGCTCCGGTAAGAGCACGCTCATCAACGACACGCTCTACCGGCTGGCCGCCGAGAAAATAAATAAGACCTCTTACGATCCAGCACCGTACGACCGCGTGGACGGCTTAGAGCGAATCGATCGGGTGATCGACATTAGTCAGAGCCCGATAGGCAGGACACCGCGCTCAAATCCCGCCACCTACACCGGGCTATTCACTCCGATCCGCGAGCTCTTCGCGGCGACGCAAGAAGCCCGCTCACGCGGCTACCAACCCGGGCGATTCAGCTTCAACGTTAAGGGCGGACGTTGCGAATCCTGCCAGGGCGACGGTGTTATCAAAGTCGAGATGCATTTCTTACCGGACGTCTACGTCCCCTGCGATATCTGCGTCAGCAAGCGTTACAACCGAGAAACCCTGGATATTCGCTACAAGGGAAAAAACATTCACGAGATTCTGCAACTGACCGTGGAAGACGCGCTGACGTTCTTTAGAAACGTACCGCAGATTGCGCGCAAGCTTGAGACGCTGGCGGCTGTCGGGCTGACGTATATCACGCTTGGACAGAATGCGACGACACTATCCGGGGGCGAAGCCCAGCGCATAAAGCTCGCGAAGGAGCTATCCAAACGCAGTACCGGCTCGACGCTCTATATACTCGACGAGCCGACGACCGGCCTGCATTTCCACGACATTTCTCAACTCCTCGAGGTGCTTTACAAGCTCAGGGACCAGGGTAATACGATTGTCGTCATCGAGCACAACCTCGAAGTCATTAAGACGGCCGACTGGATTATCGATCTCGGTCCGGAAGGCGGGGTCGGCGGCGGAGAAGTCGTCGCTACCGGCACGCCGGAGACCATTGTCGCGCACACAGAGACTCATACCGGACGATGTCTAGGCGAGTTATTCGACGCGGAAGATCGCTCGACGCTGGAACCTCTGGCGACTACGTCCGACTAGAGGAGCGGCGCATCAGGGCCGGTATGGCCCTGGAACCCATGAGCTCTCCTGGTCGATGAGTACGAGTCCGACGGTATTCGCGCTGCTTTGATGAATCACCAGGTTGCCGTCATGTGTCGCCCGCATATTGCGGATGATGCCGACCCCGGATGGGATAGCCCAGCTCTGGAACTGCTCGGTGTCCGGGTCGAACCGCAGGAGCACATCAGGCCGCTGTTCCGATTCGTTGAGCCAGACGATGTCGTCGACGACCTCAATCGCGTAAGGGTGTGAGCCCGCACCGTTAGGAGTCATCCATTCCCTGATCTCGCCGGTCTTCGGGTCGAGACGACCGAGGTAACCGCGCCCGGAATCCACATACCAGACGATATCGTTGCTGTCGATCGCGAGCCGCCGAACGTAGTAGTTGCCGTGGTGCGAGTCCGGATTTGGATTGGGCGTCTCGAATTCTTCGATCTCCCAGGAATCAGGATCGACACGGGCTATCTTGGGGGCGCCGCGGTAAGCAATCCAGATCATGCCTCTGGAGTCTTCGTCAATGCCGTAGGGCCGCGCGGCCTCGGTCGGGGGTTTAGTCAGCCGAACGTCACCCGTATCCGGGACCAAGCGGCCGATCATATTGCTGTTCTGCAGCGTAAACCAGATGTCTCCGTTGCTCGTGACGAGCGGCGTATGCGGATCACGTGCGTCGGGATCAGGCATTGGGTAGACCGTAATCTCACCGGTATCCGGGTCCAGCATGCCCATGGTCCCGTTGCTGTTGCCGGTGTACCAAATATTGCCCGCAGCATCGTTGATGATGCTGTGCGGCCTGGCCTGCGGATCGAGCATCCATTCCGTCATTTCGCCCGTGCTCGGGTCGAGCCGGCCAATCAGGCTGCCGTACATCCCCGCCCACCAGATCATCCCGTCCGGCGTCATGAGCGGATCCCGCGGCCGCTGCCCAAGAGTGGGTACGGTCCATTCGAGGAAAGTGATCTTGGCGTCGCCGGGCACCAGAATCGGACGGCGATCGTATTTCTCAGGAAAACTCGACGCGAGATACTGCGCGATATCCGAGGCCAGCGGATCCGGCAGATCGATCATCCTGCTGGTCAGACGGCGCCACTGGTCGTGCGTGTATCCGGTCGAGCTATAGATTACGTCGGTTTCGTGACACGCGACACAGGCGGCTTCGACCAACTCCTTACCCGACCCATCGGGCAAGCCACCCAGCGGGCTTTGCGCGTACCCTGGCAGACCGACGAAAAACAAGAGGCCGATTAGAAGACGTGGCGACAACAGAAACATGAGTATCTCCCCAGAATGAGGCCCGCATCGGGCCACCGTGTTAACAATCGCGTCTAAGTTTAGCTCCGATTCGGGAGT
>Ga0255049_10000426_pt1 | contig 26241 bp, 20 predicted proteins | sample JV7_2_3_MG_FD_183615 | JGI IMG/M metagenome (GOLD analysis project Ga0255049, IMG submission 183615) | Seawater microbial communities from Jervis Inlet, British Columbia, Canada - JV7_2_3 | ecosystem: Environmental > Aquatic > Marine > Inlet | place: Canada: British Columbia | collected 2016-10-06
GCCGTGCCCCATCTTCATCAAGTAGTCGTCGCCCATACCGACGTCGGAGTCCCACGTCCCGCTCGCTTCGGCGATGTTGGACGTGTTGAGGTTGTGCGTGCCGGGCGGCTCGTCGAAGATCCGCACGCCCGCGCGCTGATCCGCCTGCTCTTCCGAGTATCCGAGCTCGATGAGCGCGGATCTCGTCTCGAGATAGTGACGCCGGACGTAATTCTCCGCCTCGTCAAGCACCTTCACTTTCTGGACGGCCTGGTCCATCAGCAGCGTGACGTTGTTGAACATGCCTTCCGCGGCACTGGCGATCACGATATCGATCCTCGGCCTGCCGAGCCGGCTGCGCGGAATCACCTCGACGTCGACAACCTTGCCGCGCTCGTCCCAGACGGGCCGGGTACCCAGCAAATGGAAGATCTGCGACTCAAGCACGCCTTCGTGGCGCATCGTCTCATCGCCCCAGATGACGAAAGAGACCTTCGCGGGATAGGCGCCGTTTTCCTCGAAGTGCGCGGCCAGCATCTGATCGGCCAGTTGGACTCCGAGTCGCCACGCGGCGGGTTTCGGCACCTTTTCTGGATCGATACCGTAGAAATTTTTTCCAGTCGGGTAAGCGTCCGGCGTTCGAATCGGCTCGCCGCCGACACCGACTGGCACGAATCCGCCGCTCAACCCGCGCACGAGACTGTCGAGCTCTCGCGTACCCGCGGTGACGATTCGGTCTTCGATGTCAGCGGCCAGTACCACGGCCTCGTTTGGCAGGAGGCTGCGGTCGGTGCTGACGATCGCCTCGACCGTGCTGGCGAGATGCAGCGCCGTCGGAACGCGACCGAATGCGTGGAGCCCGTACGGGATGTATTCGCCTTTTAGATCCAGGATGTGATCCCGAATACGGTGAACGGTGGGATCGTCGAAGTTCGCAGCGACAGTCAGATCCAGCTCGAGATCCTTGGCAATGCCCAAATCGATGACCTGCGTACGAATCTCGTCCGCGTAAGCCGCCGCGAGCTCCGGGTTCTTGTGCAGATTCAAGTCGTAATCGTTGATGCTTTCGCTCAGCGCCGCCAATTCCGGATAGAGTCCGCCTGCCGTGAACGGCGGGACCATGTGATCGACGAGCGTTGCGAGCCCGCGGCGGCGTGCGACGAGGCCTTCCCCGACAACGTCGACGTTATAGATATAGAGATCCGGAAGATCCGCAATCAATGCGTCCGACGCGTCCGCTTCCGTTTGGCCGACGTCCTTGCCGTCCAGCCATTCGAGCGTGCCGTGCGTGCCGATGTGCACGACGGCGTGAGCGTCAAGGCCCTTTCTCAGCCAGAGGTAGGTGGCGACGTACTGATGATGCGGCGCGAGGTCCTTGGCGTGATACAGCTTCTCCTGATCCTCGCCCCAGCCGCGCGCGGGTTGCGGCAACAGCACGACGTTCCCGTATTGCACCACGGGCACGATGAATGCCGAACCCTCCGCATCGTGAGCGGCCATAAGTTTGGAATCCTCGGGATCGCCCCAGTCCGAGACGATCTTTTCTTTAAGCGCAGGCGCGATCTCGTCGAGCCACTGCCGATATTCAGCGACACTCACGCGCACGGCGTCGCCCTCAGTCAACATCTCCTCGAGTTCGCCCGGGGCATAGCCGCCGACGTTACGCGCTTTCGTCGAGATTTCCGAAAGGACGGCTTCGGAAGAGAGGTCCGCGTCACCGACGTCGTAACCTTCGGCCTGGAGACGCCGCAGAATGTTGGACAGCGAATCGGCCACATTCAGATAGCTCGCTCCGATGTTGGCCTTACCGGGCGGGTAGTTGTAGTACATCAGAGCGACGCGCTTGTCGTTATTCGGCGTTAACGCCAGCGCCGCATAGCGGAGTCCTCGCTGCACTGCGGTGGAGATCCGAGACTCGATCGGTCGGCTGGTGACGACGGATATGCCCGTCTCGAGGTCGAGAATCCGCTCGCGACTCCCAACGACCGTGGGGGCCGTGAGGCCGGCGAGTTCGGGCACGGCAACCTGAAAGGTCCCCTCAAACATCGACAGACCCGTGGCTGAATCCCGCCATTGTTGCTCGCTACGCCCATATAACGTGACGACATTGAGAACCGGGATATCGAGCCTTTCCAACGCAACGGCCGCCTCGAAACCTGCAAAACGAAACAAGAAGGCCAACGCTACGTCGGCGCGCGCGGCCCCACTCTCGTCCAGTAGCAACTGCTCGAACGCAAAGCTCCCGGGATATCCGAACACGGGGATCGCTTCTGCGCCTTGACGCTCGATCTCGCGGATGACGGCATCCAGCGTCTCGGTCTCGTTGCCGTAATACTTCGCCTTGTAAAAACCGACGGCCACACGGGGCGCGCCGGGAATTCGTTTGCCTTGAGCCGCCCGCCACGCGTCAAACGCCTCCCAGGTCTCGAACACGCGACCGCCATCCTCATCGGGATAGTAGTAGCCGAGATTCAGGCTCGGCTGCGGATCGACAACCGTCAGCCCCGACACGCCGCCGGCCGTGAGCGCAAACTTCATCAATGAGAGCTGATTCGTCGAGCCCGAATGCTGCCAGTAAGCCCGCGCTCGTTCGTCCCAGATGACACCCTGCTCCAGATAGTGTTCCTCGGGCAACAGCCCCACACCGACGGCGATCACCTGGCCATCACGAGCAACACGCGCGAGGAGATCGGCGTCGTAAGTCGAATTGAAGCGCTCCAGCATCTGCTGGTTCATGATGTCGAACACCAACACGTCTGCGGCACCCATCTGTGCAGAATCGACGCTGTCGAATACGGACTCCGTGACAAAATCCAGGCTGATCTGGCCACGCAACTCCGGGTGTTCGCTCAAAAGATCTTTGTAGGCGGTAAGCGTAACCGGCATCTGGCCGTCAGAGAAAAAGTAGACCAGCCGTACGCCCTGCGCACTCGCGGGCGCGACCAAACACAGGAATAACAGAAAACTAGCGAGTCGCCTCATCGCCCTCTATCTCACTATTTTCAGGCGTATCGGGCACGTAGATGATCTGACCGTTCGCGAGTCGATACGCCGTCCCCAGACGCTCACCGTCTCCCGTCATGGTTTCTCCGGTCACCCGATAGGCCTCAATCTCGTTGCCCTTCTTGATAATGATCTCGCTCTCCCCCTGAGCATTCGTTTTGACCATCGTCACTTCTGTCTCCGGGTCCATTAGATCGCCCATTCGGTAGACCGAGAAGAGCGTAATCATCAATCCGACGATAAACACAACTGAGACGTCGAACAGATTTGCGACACCCGACAGCGGATCGTCTTCGGGCTCCTCAGGAACGGGAAGTTTCAGGAATCGCCCCATGCGTTATTAACCCTTGGCTATCTCGCCGACCACGCGTTCGGCGAGATAACGTTGTTCGCGAACCGTCTCGTTCACCCAGTGGAGGCGAATTGTCAGGACCACGAAAGCGACTGTCCCACAGGCGATACCGATGATAGTCGTAGTAAAGGCAACCACCATCTGGCCCGCCATGGCTTCGAGATTACCGCTCGAGAGCGCCGCGAGCGCCGTGCCCATCGGAATGAGAGTACCGATCAGCCCGAGGCTCGGGCCGACTTTGACCAGCAGTCGAGAACCGCTCAGGGTCGCGCGCGCGCGCTCTTCAGCTTCGAGTACCAGATGCTCCAGGCCACCGTCATCAAGAGCCGACTCCGTTTTGCCTTTCTCTATGCCACTGAGCAGAGTTCTCAGCGCCGCAGGCAGCGCCTGACGCCGCGTGTCGCTCGCACCGAGTACGCCACCCTGCTGAAACCAGGATTCCACGTCGAAAGACTTCCGCTCCTGCCTGCGCGCCAGAAAACTCGCGATGGTACCGCCCGCCATAAACAGAGCCGCGGCCACGCAAACCCACAGCAGAGTCATAACTGGAAATCGCAACACTTGACCGAGCGCGAACAGTCCATTCTCGAGTATTGCGAGTACACTCATCGTCGTCTCCACAGCGAATACAACCCACCGAATAAAGCGCAGAACCCAACAAAGAGAAACACCCAGCCCGCTCCACCCGGGCTCTCGGCTCCCAGCGGCGTTGCCTTTAGTTCCAGCGCCGATCGCCAGCCCGCCGTGACTTCAGGCGCGACCGCCATAGCGAGCCCAAAGCCGATCAGAACGACCAACGCTTCCTCACGGAGTGTTGGCGTCGCGAAACCAGTCCGCCGCACCGCAAGATACGCGGCAACGGCCGGCAACACGACAACGACGAACAAGGCCGGCGCGAATGGTAACCCCTGGAGCTGTAGGACTGAAACCCACAGGCCTGCGAGAACGCCACCGCAGAAGACGGCCACTACCGACCAGGCGGGCTTCCAGAGCGTAAGCGCCGCGACGACGGCGGTAGTCGTGGCGATCCAGGATGGGCTTGGAAAGCGGCCAGCGCCGAGGAGCAGCGCTCCAACCAGGAGCCCCGTAAAGAATACGGCCGTACCCCGCAGGCTGCCGGCGGCCCATGTGGCCAGGCTCGTGGCTCCGAGTCCACAGAGCAACCCAAGCGCGTGTAATTCCAAAACCGGACCTCCTTATCAGGCGCGGCTACCCGGTTATTGGCTCGATCGAGGAGCCTCAGTCTAGAATGCTACCCTCAAACCCGCATAAGCCGAAGAACCCGGAGTATTGAATCCGGTGACTTCCTGATAGTCCTCGTCCGTTACGTTCTCCAGGCGGCCATACGCCTCCAGCGTGTCATTGATCGCGAAGGTCGCACTGATATCGAGAACCTCGTAGTCATCCAGCGGTACTCGCCCAACACCGAAAATCTCGTCAACCGAATCTCTGGAGAGGCGGTAATTCGCGAGAAGCTTGAATCGCTCGTTCGTCGAAGAGAAACGCAGGCCGATGTTGGCCACTTGCTCGGGCCGGCGGATGCGCTGCTGCCCTTCCGTGTTCTCCGTATCGTTATACGTCAGATTTCCCAACAGTCCCCATTGTGCGTTGATCGGGATCTCTGTGGCCAGTTCGACACCGGTCGAGTGGCTCATCCCAAGCGACTGAAGATATCCAGAGAAACCGGAGAGATCGAAAAATATCTCGTCTTCGATTTCCTGATCGAAATACGTTGCCTCGAAATACAGACCGTTGGCGCCGAGATACTCGAAACCGATGTCGTAGCCACCACTGGATTCCTCGGAAAGAGTCACGTCCGATGCGGGCGGAAGCGCGAATGCGCCGTTGTTGTAGGCGATCTCGGAAAGACTCGGTGCCCTGAACCCGGTCCCGTAGCTGGCACGGTACTTCAGCGTGGCCCCACTGCTCAGATCTTGAAGATAAGCCGCCGTCGTGCGCACGCTCGTATGTTCGCCGAAATCGTCATTGTCATCGAAGCGGGCGCCGGCGGTGATGAAAAAATGGTCGCTCAATCGGCCCTGATACTCGAAATAGTAACCGTTCTGATCACGCTCTAAGTCGTCACCACCGCTACTGATAATGTCCTCGGTCTCGAGATCCAGTCCATAGACGAATGTCGAAACGTCGTTGGGCTCATAGCTCCCGGTGTACTCGAGGCGTTGAATACCTCCTTCGGTCGAGAAGCTCGGGATTCCTGCCGCGAAGTTGGCCCGATCGACGTCCGTATTGGCTGCGGAGAAGTAATGGGTGAATGCGCCGGCGGCGTAGTCGGCCGATAGCTTGGACGTCGTTTGTTCATTCGTACCGCTGCAATCGTGGATGGTGGGAAAACCACATCCATCGAACTTGTTTAACGCATCGATGTCGCGCACGACCAATTGCAGTCTCAGATCGTCTGTCGGCACCCATCCCAGTTTCGTATGAAACGTGGTGTTTTCGTAACCGTCATTATCGATTAAGACCGTGTCGGATTCGCGCGAGTTGTAACCATCCGAGTCGATATCGGAGACCGAGACGAAGTAGTCTCCGCTTTCGCTACCACCTGAGATGTTCGCGTTCAGCTGCGTCGTGCTGAACTCGCCGAACTCGGCGCTCGCCTGCCCGCCGAAATCTCCCTCGCCGGTACGAGTCAGAATGTTGACCACGCCGCCGGCATCGGCACCGTAAATAAATCCCTGCGAGCCCCGAAGAATTTCTACGCGCTCGATGTCGCTGGTCGTCAGCAGGTGGGCGAAGCTCGGACCGACCTGCGTGCCCGTCGGATCCGACATCTCAACGCCGTCGATCATGACCAGCGTCCGGTAGCCCTCCTCGCCACGAATACGCAGTGCCGTTGGCTTACCGGTACCGCCCGTATTAGTGACAGCGATCCCCGGCTCGGTACGGAGGACATCCGCAAGAGCACTATATCCCCGGAGTTCTATGTCCTCAGAGGTAATAACCGAAACCGCCGTTCCTACCTCCCGCAGTGGCACGTCGAGTCGGCTGGAGACGGTGATCACTTCCTCTATCGGATCGGCCTCTTGCGCGAAGAGCGACGGAGTTATGGCAAACACCGAGACCAGAAGCAATGAAGATCCGGGCGAAGTGGCTCTAACGAATCGGATAGAAGAATTCATAGGCGTCCTTAACTGAAGGGACTACGGGAAAAGGCGTACGGGATCTGGACTCCCCCACTACATCCAAGGTCTAGACGCCATTATCGCCGGGATGTTTATATAACGTGGCTCTGAAACGGTTAAGTAACGGTTATTAACGTTACGTTAGGTGCCCGACATGTGGTAGGCACGGGGCCATCTGCCAGAAAACAGCCCCAAGGCGTAGATAGCTAACCTTCGGTGACGATGACCGGCTGGCCCTCCAGCAAGCGTTCCCCGCCGCGGACAACAATCGTGTCATCGGGAGCAAGATCTCCTTCCACTTCGATGAGGTCACCGTCACCCGCGCCGGTCGTTACCGGCACTTGCTCGGCAGTCTCGCCGACGCCGACGCGATAGACGTACGTGCCCTCACTCCTCAGGATCAGCGCATCGCGTGGTACGGCCAGCGCCTGTTTCGGTTGTGCGGTGGGAACATCCAGCCGCACGCTTTCTCCTACAATCCAGCTATCGGCCGGCACGTCGACGCGCAATTCGAACATATGCGACTCGGGATCACCGAACGGCACGATGGCCCGAACGGTTCCAGTGCCCCTCCGGTACTCGTTATAGATCGCCAATTCCGAATCAGGCTCTAGAAACGCGACTGCGTTCAATGGTGCGCGCGATGTAATTTCGATATTCCCGGGACTAACCAGGCGAACCACCACATCGAGACGGCTAATCATTTCACCGAGATTCACCAGGCGCTCGCTGACAACTCCATCGAACGGCGCCGGGATGGTCATCTTGTCGATCTGATCCTCAATCTGCCGAAGACGCGAATTGGCCACGCCCAAGTCGCCTCTTGCTACCTCCAGATCCGACTGGGTTTGGTTGAGTAAACTCTCTGCGGCGTTATTCTCCGCTGCGAGTGTCTCCAGGCGCACAACCTCCGGCTCGAGAAACGTTAAACGAGCGCGTTCACGCTCAACCAGTCCCCGATATTCCTCCCGTTGTATTTCAAGCGTCGTGCTCTCCAGTTGAACTAACGGGTCGCCCTCGGCAACGACGGTACCGACGTCGGCAAACCAAATGACACGGCCCTCGACTTCGGAAGCCAGGCGCGAGTCCAAGCGGCTCAACACGGTGCCCGGAATACTAATCGTGGGTGCGATTTCCGTTCGCCTGACTTTGTCGACGACGACGGTGGCAGGAGGAAAACCACCCTCTTGCGCCACAGCCGACGACGAGAAGAGTAGGACGCACGAACAAAGCATCACCCGAGTTATTCTGAATTCCGTCTTCAAACCGATCATCCTGTTTTCAGCTTCCGGCGTGGCCATCTGCTACAACCCCGGCCATGCGCTCCTAGCCGGGTTCCTCGCCGAGTCTCAACAGGCTCGGCAGTAAGATCAACGTAAATACCGTACTGACGCTCATGCCACCGACGATAACAGCCGCCATACCGCGATAGAGCTCGGTGCCGGCGCCGGGGATCAGAAGCAGCGGGAGCATAGCAAACAAGCTGGTCAGCGTGCTCATTAGAATCGGCCGCAATCGAATGCGAACCGCCTGTTCAACCGCCTCCCGGCGGTCGGTTCCCGCTCTTTCCAGCGACCGTGTCTGATGTACGAGAAGAATCGCATTGTTGACTACCAGTCCCAGCAGCGTAATGAAGCCGATCATCGTCAGCAGATCCATCGGCTGAAAAGTAAACAGGTTAGTCACCCGTAAACCAATAACACCGCCGACCGTGGCCAAGGGCAGAACCAGGAGGACCAGCAGGCTGTCTTTGAAGGACCGGAACAGCGCGCTGATCAACAGATACAGTATCGTGATCGCCAACGCGAAGCTCCTCGCCATGTTGCTGAGCGCCACCTGGAGATTGTCGGCGCTGCCGTAGTAACTGAGCTCGCCATCTTCGGGCAACGCGGCCAAGAGCGCCGGCTCGACCTCGTCTCTAAGGATCGAGATTGACTCTTCGAGAGCCAGATCGGGCGGAGGCGTGATCATCAGGGTGATGGTGCGGCGCCGATCGACCCGCCGAATCTGGTCCGGCCCCACCGTGCGTTCAATACGCACGAGCTCACCGACCGGAACGGTGCCTCGCATGGGCGTTGCCAGAGGCATTGCCGCGAGCTCTTCGGGATCCTCCCACTCCGGGCCGCGAATAACGATGTCTCGTTTCTTGACGCCGTCGAAGTACTCGCCGACGAACAACCCGTCACCAAGCGCACGGACCACGCGGGACATGATACTGGGATTCCATCCTGCTTCGGCTATTCGCCGTTCGTCGGGAATGAGCCTCAGCTCGGGTTGCGCCAGCTGATCTCCCGGGTCCGGTCTGACCTGAGACCCTGGCAGCGCGGCCGGTATGAGCATCATACCCGTCCTCGCCCCGGCCAGAATGGCATCGATGTCGCGACTCTGGATATTGAGCTCGATCTCGCGACCTCCTTCGAACCAGGAAAATATGGAGACCCGGTTCGCAAATGCGAGCGTATCCGGAATGCCGGCGAACATCTCGGCGTTGAGCAGTTGCAGCAGGTCGTCCATCTGATTCACGTTTGCAGCCCGGGCGCCCATGAAGCCGAATTGCCCAGCGATGCCGAGAAAATAAGATTCGATATGAGGCTCGCGCTGACCGTCCAGATGGGGGGCCAGGCGTTCCTGGACGACGTCGATAAACTCCGCTTTTGCCGCCTCTATACTCTGTCCGGGCGGCGGAAGTACGAACGCGAAGACGAAGTTCTGGTTCCCCTCGGGGAGATAGTCGGCAGGCGGCTTCAGAACCCAGGTGACGGTCGCCGCGACGAGCACCAAGCCGGCAATCCACGCAAAACGTCGTCGCCGCGTATCAGTGGTCCGCATCACCGCCCGTGTCATCCCATCCCACCAGGCTTCGTGCGGGTCATCCAAATTCACTTGCGGTAGCCAACTATGTGCGGCCGTCGGCACGAGCGCCACGGCAATCAGGAGTGACGCGATGATCGCGACGGAAATCGCGAACGCGAGATCCGCGAATAACTGTCCGGCGAAGTCCTGCAGAAACAGGATCGGTAAGAAAATGGCCACAGTCGTCAGCGTCGACGCGAGCAGAGCACCCCAGACCTGCTCCGGGCCGTTGTGAGCCGCTTCCTTACTCGACTCCCCTCTCTCCCGCAATCGAACGATGTTTTCCAGGACGATAATCGAGGCGTCCAGCACCATCCCCATGGCGAATGCCAGCGCAGCCAGCGAGATGACGTTCAGGGTCCTTCCGCCCAGGCTCAGCGCGAAGAAGGAAGCGAACAGAGAAACGGGAATGGCAATAGCGACAACGACAGTTGCCCGCAACCGGCGCAGGAACCACCACAGCACCCCGATGCCCAGCGCGATGCCGAGAACCAGATTCATCACCAGCATACCGACGGATTGCTTGACGTACTCGGAAACATCATAGACCTGAGAGATCGACAGACCTTCCCGGGCGAGAGGTCCTGCCTGAAGCTCCGCCAGTGCCACTTTAATCTCGTCCATGAGATCCAGGACATTGACCCCCTCTTCGGCGTTGACGCCGATGGCCAGAGCGGGCACACCCGACTCGACGAGCAACGTCGTCTGATCGACGAGGCGGCTTTCTACGGTCGCGACATCAAGTAGCCTGACCGGGTTGCCGTCACGCCAGGCCAACACCAGGTCGCCGAAGTCTTCGATCTCGTAGCGTCCCTCGAATCGAACCGTGTACTGGCGGCGCCCGACGTCGGAGAATCCTCCCGTCGTATCGGTGTTGCTCCCAGTGAGCACCGCGAGCGTCGGGATGTCGATGCCCAGCGCGGCGGCTTTATACGGGTCGAATGTCACCCGAATCTCGCTGGCGCGCTCGCCGAAAACTATCATGCGGCTGACGCCGTTGATTCGCTCGAGACGAGTTTGCACAACTTCCTCGACGAAGTCCTCATATCCCGCTATGTCGTTGTCGTTTCCGGCCGTGGTCGACATTGCCAGCCAGGCGATGGCACTGTCTAGATCGGATGCTCCGGTTTCGATCCTGGGCTCGCCGGCATCGACCGGGTAGCGCCGGACCTGATTCAACCCGTTGATGACTTCGATCAGTGCGCGCTCGACCGGCACGCCCGGGTCAAAGGTCAGCGTAATCGTCCCCTGCCCTTGAGAAGCGCTTGAGACCAGCTTGTCCACACCGGGGATGCCGCGCAACGCATCCTCCTGGACCTCGATAATCTCCGACTCGACTTCCTCCGGGGCGGCCGCGCGCCATGGCGTCTCGATCGTGATCCTCGGTATGACCACGGACGGGATCATCTGCACCGGTAATCCCACCAGAGCGATTGTCCCGAACAACAGCACCAGTAGAACCGCCACGACCGCGGCAACGGGATTGGACAGTGCGAGTCGAGTCAGATTCATGATGCCACCTGCGAAGAGCCGAGTATTTTAGGCGGATGGCACGCCTCGGTGCCACAAGCCTGCTAAAGTCGGATTGCTCCGGGCACCGGAATCCTAATAATTCAATAGCTTAGAAGCGCTTTCTCGACAGACAGAGAACTTCTGCTGGAACGACGTATCCGCTTCATCGCTACTCTTCCAAATTAAACAGCTGCTCTTCAGTCGGCTGTGTCGAGTCGGTCTCCACGAGCGGCGCATCGACGACCACACCATCGACAATTTCATCTTCGAGCTCAGGGGCATTCGGCGCAGCCAACGGGCGGGGCGGGGCAACCGGCAGCTGCCGGCCACGATCAGGAGCGGGAAAGAAGTTCGCGATTGCGAAATATTGCACAGGCTCCCGCAGAATGAAGCGGTTAACGAGATCGTTCATAAACAACAGCATGGCGATCGTTATAGAAGCGGCCCCAATGAACGCGATCGCGTACCTGATCACTACCGGTCGAGAGGGTTCCTGTTTCTTCATGCGTGCCGAATCGCGTTTTCAGAATTGCAGCTTCGTATTCTAGCATCGAGTAGAACCGTCGCTGTCAACCCTGTTGCCGTCCTGCGGTCTACGTCACAGCAGCCTGTGGTGCACGGACGGATAATCGCTCTGGAGAACGGGCTCATTAACAAGGACGATTCGATGACCAGGATAAGGCGGATGCACATCTCAGTCGATGGCCGAGAGGAATGGATCAGCTTGCTAGCCGGGAATAAACCGAATACCTATCGAGTGATTCCTGAGGACGGTGAGGAGTTCGTATTCACCGATGACCGACAACAGCCGCTCGAGAAGCAGATAGCCATGCTGCTGACCGAGAGATCGGTCGATACAGTGTAGGAGCGACGGCCCCGTCGCGATTCTTCAGTGGCTTATCGGCCAGGCGGCCGTTCCTACAGTCATGACGGCCCACGAACTGCCTAATAGATATAGATCGCGCCGGCGTCTCGCGCATCTTCGCTCATACGGTCGCCGTTGATGCCGCTCGCGGCACTGTCTTCGAACCGTGCGCCGACGATCATCGTCGTTCCATCTCCATTGAGCGCGATGACGGAACCGAACTCATCATATACGCCGACGTTCGGTGCTTTGACATACGACTGTTCGACCCAGACGCCTGCGTTGCGCCTGTAGAGATAGACCGCGCCGAACTCCGACCCGCCGGCTTGATCGTCCTCGCGGGTACCGTTGATCCCTGCCGCCGGACTGTCTTCAAGGGGGACACCTACGGCCAGGAGATCACCGTCTCCGCTCAATGCAACGCGCGTACCGAATTGATCGAACTGTCCAACGTGCGAGGGCTTGATGTAAGCCTGTTGTACCCAGGAGCCGTTCTCTCTCGCGAACACGTACGTCGCGCCGTTTGAGTGGTCGGTGCGCTCCTCGGAGCCGACTCGATAACCGACGTCTGCATTAACGCCGGTCGCGGTATTGTTCTCGTCAGGTGCACCAATGGCCAGTGTATTACCATCCGCGCTAAGCGAGACTGCCGCACCGAAAGCATCTGCACGCTCCGTGTTCAGCCCCTTAATATAGGCCTCCTGTGACCAGCTTTCGCCATTTCGCGAAAAGACGTAGCTAGCGCCCGAACCGCGCCCGGAATTGTCGGTTGGATCACCGTTGACACCGGGCTGACCTCCATCCTCATCGAGCGCACCCACGACAACCGTGTCACCGTCGTCGCTGATAGCGATCGAACTGCCAAAGAGATCGTTTTCCTCCGAATTCGAAGCCTTGAGATACGCTTGCTGCGTCCAGTTGGCTCCGTCCCGACTGAAGACGTACGCCGCACCCGCTCCGCCAGCGTCGTTGTTGATTTCGTCGGAATCTACGCCGGGAGCGGCACTGTCTTCTCCTTGTGCCGCCACGGCCAAGGTGTTGCCATCGAAACTAAGACCAACCTGATACCCAAATACGTCTGCGGCCTGGGTGTTCGACGCCTTTACGTAGGCTTGTTGGCTCCACGTCGCGCCATCGCGAACAAATACGTAGACCGCGCCCGCCCCGAGGACAGAGTTATCGTCCTGGTCTCCGTTAACTCCCGTGGCACTACTTGCCTCGAGATTGGCGCCAACTGCCAGCGTATTTCCGTCTCCACTTAACGCCACCGAATAACCGAACTGGTCGCTCCAGTCCGTATTGGAAGCTTTGACGTATGCCTGTTGTGTCCAACCATTGTCCCCCTGAGCGAACACGTAGACGGCGCCCGCGTCTAGCGCGGAGTTATCCGCGCCGTCACCGTCGATTCCGACGGCCGCGCTGTCTTCAAAAATAGAGGTGACAGCCATCGTTTTGCCATCGCGACTGATCGCAGCGGACAATCCGTAAATTACGCTGCCGCCGCCGAACTGGTCGTCCACGTCCGAGTTGGATGCTTTGACGTAACCAATCGTGTCGAACAGCCCATCGACAGGACTCACTTCCGCGGAACGTGTGCAGCCGTCAGCATTACAGGCTTCCAGCGCATAACGCGCGACTTCCCAGGGATACAGATGCACCGCTACGGAGATCGTCGTACTGGTGGTTGCAGCAGACAGGTTGCTGCCGATTTGCGAAAAACCGGCCGCGCCATCGAGGTTCGCCAGCAGTCGGTAATAGTCGGCGTCTGCGACAGCGAGCCAGTTCAGTTCAAATTGCTTCAAGCCGAAGCTCATCGTCAGCGTCGGCGCAGACGGCGGCGAGGAGCAAGCCGTCAGACCGGCTGCCAGAATGCCGAGGACTAGCCATCGCGACCAGCGATTACTTACCGTCATACTGTTTTTCTCTCTATGAATGGAGCTAGCGGTCGCGAAACAGCTCTTCGCCGCTCTCAACGTCTATCAGGATCGAGCCTTCAGACAGCGTCATGGCCGGCGAGCCATTTTTTAACGCACGGCCGGTCATTGAGATCCGGTCGCCCGGTTTGAAGGTCTCTTCATTCCACCCATACCGGGTACCTAAGTTGGTCGGGTTACCTAGTTCACCGCGCCAGCGCACCAGTTTTCCGTCAGCGCCCTCAACGTCCAGAATCAGTACAGAATGCGGATTGATCAAACGCCACTGCGCAACGACGCCGACCACAGTGGATACCTCGTCATTATAACGGCCTGCATCGCCGTGATGCGCCCAAGTCGGCCCAGCGACCGAAAATATAGCCGCAATGGCAGCAATCACGACGCCAAAAACTCTATGTCGCATCGGCAACACCTCCTCTAATTAGTGTGCATAACTCCGTCTGTAACGGCAAATTCGATTAGTTACAGAATATTTTCTTCGAGCCAGCTATGAACATACTCAGCGATCTCCTTGCTGTTCAGCTCGAGCATCATCTGATGACCATTGCCGGCAAGCCCGACATCTTCCATGCGTACGTATTCGGTCTCGACGCCGGCCTGATTCAACCAGTTCGCCAGGCAATGATCGAAAATGCGGTGATAACCACCCTCACCGTTCAAGAACAGCACTGGGATGTCGGTTAGGTTGCTCAGTTGGCGTGCCGGCTCTACTTGTTGATAGCATGGAACGAGGCCCGGGCCTTCCGCTTCCGCCTGCAACTCAACCTGCAGTTCCGAGGCGTCGGTTATTGGCGGATCGTAAGTGATCGGCGTATTGCCCACACCCCACGAAAGGCCGCCTCCCTCCCGGTAGACGACGTTGGACGTATCCACGCCACGGATCGGCGGTGCTGCCGGTTCGGCTGTGACGATGACGCGCACGAGATCAGGCCGTTCGTCGGCGATATTCCAACCGAACCAGCCTCCCTGCGAATGGGTGAAAAGAATCACCGGAGTCCCGATCATGTCCAGCAGCGCGACATTGGCGTCGATGGTCAGCCGTGCCTGACGCCCGCCGATGAACTGCACCTGCGTCTTAGTGAAGTTATCCATGATGGGATCGCCCATCAGCCCGGTACCGGGCCACTGGGTATGCTTCGATGCTTGCGGGAAATCCGCCGTAGCTGCCGAGGCCGTGAAGATCTGCTCCAGGCCCGGGCCGTTGCGAATGTTCATATCGCCATCGACGCCCGGCACATACTGCGAACGGCCCCGCGCCGGGAAATCCTGCATATAAACCACGTAGCCCATGTCGATGAAGTTGTAGGCCCAACCCGGTCGCCCGTCGGGCGTCTGCAACCAGTCGACACCGGTCTGCCCTGCGCCGTGCAGCAACACGATCGGGTACGGATGAAGAATCTCCTTCGGCACCAGTACTTCGACATACATAGCGCCGCCCATTGTCTCTTTCCCGGGCTCACCGACATATTCGCCGCCGGCATAAAAGAACCCTTGCCGCGCGACGTTATCGAGAGAAACGGTCGGTATGGTGTCGGGTGGCGCCTGAGCGTAGACGCCAATCCCCGAGGCCATCAGTACCGCTGCTAGCAATGTTTGATTCAGTTTCATCTTCTCATTCTCCATACACGACCCATCACATCAGGTGTTCCGATACATTGTGATGCGGTCAAGCTAAGTCGTTAGATCACTCCCAAGCTGAATAAACCGGCCTGCCGACCATGGTTTCCGCTCGAGCACCAGCCCGTGGCGTGTATTTCTGAACACGGCCGTTGCCGACTTCAGCGATATAGAAATTACCGTCCTGATCAACGCTCATCCCATGCACACCCCACTGCGCGCCCGGGAAGTTGCCGAACGTACCCCAGGAGTACAGGAAATTTCCTTCGAGGTCGTAGCCAAGTATTTTGTTCGTCGCTCGATCGGCAGCCCACAGCACGTTGTCCGCACCGATGTAGAACAAATGGATATCGGTCGGCTCAGGCCCGAAGCTCCATTCGTCTAAATATTCGCCATCGTCGGTGAAGACCTGCACTCGATTGTTGGCGCGATCGTTGACGAAGACGCGCGATGTCTGCACATCGACAGCGACACCGTGGACGTTATTCATGTAGCCCGGACGGGTTTCATTTGGCGGATTACCGGCCTCGCCCCAGGACATCAGATAATTTCCATCGTGGTCGAATTTGACGACGCGTGTATTCGCATAACCGTCGGCAACGAACATCGCATCGGGAAGAAACGCCAGAAACGTCGGCCGGAAGAAATGCGACTCGTCGTTGCCCGATTCATTCGGAATACCGATCGTCTGTACCAGTTCCGACCCGTCGTTAGTGAATTTGAAGATAGCGTGGCGGAAGTCGTCAACAACCCAGACGTGCTTCTCGGGATCGTAAGGGTTGATCGTTACGGAATGCGGGCGACGGAATAGTGAGTCCCATTGCGACCAGTCTTCGATGATATTGCCGTCACCGTCAACGACGAGTAGGCAATGCGCCCAGTTATGGTCTACGCCATGTTCACCGCGGTCCATATCGTTACCGTCCAACGCTCCGGGTAGACTGGCCCTGGGCCCGACAGACGCGTTGCGCCACGGTAGTTGTGCGACCGGGAATGACACTGCCGGCCCGGCTTCCGGATAAACGGCACGACTCGGCGCATCGATATTCGGTAGCTCGCCGCGGTGCAGGATATAGATCCGGTCCGGGCTTTCGGCGAAGACACCCTGCCCCGACCCATAAGTCCAGGCTTCATTGCCAGGTAATTCGGACACATCCTGCGGCCAACCGACAGCGACGTCGTATGGGCCGAAGATGTCCTGTCCACCCTTCTGCCCCGGCACCGCGGCAAAGCCAATCGCCTGTCCTTGAGCTGAAACGATCTGGTTGCCGAAGATCAAGGCTATCGCCAGGCCTACAGCTGTCCAACTAAGCGTTACTACACGACTCTGCATGACTAATTTCCCCGTTCAGATTATTGAAGGTTTTGTTGTATCCATTCATCGATAAACGCAATGATCTCGTCGCTGTTCAGCTCCAGCATCATCATGTGACCATTGCCGGTGATGCCGACATCTTCCAGCCGGACGAATTCCGTCCTCACGCCAGCCTGATTGAGCCACTTCGGTATGCAGCCATCGAATACCCGGTGATAGGTGCCATCCGCCGAGATCGCCAGCACATCCATATCGGCCATGTTGACCAACTGACGCGCCGGCTCCTGTTGCAGCCAACAAGGTACTTCGCCGGGCTGATCGCCTTCGTCCTCGAGATACGTGACAAGCTCGGATGGATCGTTGACCGGCGGATCATACATCAGCGGGTAGTTCACCGGTCCCCATGCGTTCGACGCGCGCCCGGAATAGGCGACGTCCGCAGTACTGACGTTTCCGATTTGCGGACCGCCGGGTTCGATCGTGACAATTCCCCGAACGAGCTCCGATCTACCGTCGGCAACACCCCAACCGACGCCCCCACCTTGCGAGTGCGTGAGCAGAATAACGGGTGTACCGATCGTATCTAGCAGCTCCATCGCCGCGGCACGAGCCATTGTCGTACTCTGTCCTGCGAACTGAACCTGCGTTTTGATGAAGTTGTCGAAGATCGGATCACCGGCATGGCCGGCACCGGGCCACTGGTCGTGGTTATCCTTCAGTGGGAAGTTGCCCTTCTCGCCGACGTTCGTCCAGATCGTCTCGAGTTGTTCAGCCGTCCGTATCCCCAGGTCACCATGGACACCGCCGGGGATATAAGCTGAACGACCGCGCGCGGGATAGTCAACCATGTAGAGCACGTAGCCTTGCTCAATCAGATAGTAGGCCCAGCCGGCTCGTTCATCGGGCGTCTGCAACCAGTCCACCCCCGTCTGACCGTTGCCGTGGAAAATCACGAGCGGATACGGCTGGGTGATCTCCTGTGGCTCCCAGACCTCAACATACATCTGCCCACCCATAACGGGCGGATCGCCGACATAATCACCGCCGGCGAAGTAGAAGCCTTTGCGCGCGAGATTCTCTGTGGAGAAGGTCGGGATGGCGGCCGATGGATAGGCGATGGAATCCTCGAGCGACGCTTGCTCCGCTACCGGCGCCGCGGCGGGCGCTGCCGGTTGCGAGACGGCAGCAGTCGTTTCCGGTTCGCTTTCTCCGGCGCAACCCGTTAACGCCAAGCTCGCGGCTATCAGCTTCCACAATAGGTTATCGGATGACTTCAGGCTCATGGTCTATCCCCTTATTTTTCCAGCCACTCTGTCTGCAGGGTCTAATCCGCAGCGTTGGGATCGTAGTTCAAAATGTCGTCTTCGAACGACAAGAAATTGACGTTGTCCATGCAAGCGAATTCCTCGATACTCCAGTCGACGCGTCTATAGCGCCGTTGCCCTGTCCAGGTCTCGGTGAAGGCGATCGGATCCTCGATCGTGATATCGATGAGCAGGTTACCGTCTTCATCGAGCCGAATTCGTTCGAGCACACGTAACTCCTCGCTATGAGGCACTCCCTCACGATCAACCCAGGTCTTGTCGTTGAAATTCACCGTTTCAACGACGAGTGTCTGGCCTTCCCAGTGTCCCGTAGCATCGCCCATCCACATGGGCGCCAGATCCGTTCGATGCTCACGGCCGTCGGTAAAAATCTGCCTGACCGCGTGATCGTACTCAAACAACATTAAGACCCGGCCCGTCGTTTGGATAATCTCCATCGGGAACGGATGCATATAGATCCTCGGCGTCCCCGGGCGGAAACACGCGTAGACCGGGTCGTTGGTCTCGAGAACCGCAACGCTTCTCGAGCCAAAAGTCGGTTTCGCCTGGTCGTAACGCGCCTGCGCCCAGGGCGTCATCGGCGGTGGATCGGCACGTAATGCGGAGTTTTGAAACGAGCGCGTACTCTCAGGCGCAAAATTAGTCCAGACTCCGGAAAAATCCGCACCGTGCTCAGTCTGCTGTGCGAATAGTGGCGAAGAAAAACTCACTACCGTCGCCAGGATGGTGAGCGGGAGGAATACGCGCTGTGGCATGACTTCCAGTCCTTGCAGAGTCCGGTTGCGTTCCGGACGGTCGAGTATCTCGAGCTGATTATTCCCCGCCGACGAGTGCAACACCGTGCGAGTCGATGACCGTTCGTAGACGCAGCGAAGGTGCACCGCCTCGAGCCGGGTTGCCTGACAGCGTTATTTCATCACCCCACTGTAGAATATCTTTGCTCCATGGGACGGTAGAGCCGCGTTCCATACGAGCCAGCCGGTTTGGACTGGTTAATTCACCGGACCATTCGACGATCTTTCCATTGTCGTCTGTAGCAGCAATATAAATGAGTACGTGTGGATTGATGAATTCGAACTTCGTCACCGTACCAACGACCGTCATCGTCTCGTCGCCGTCATAGGCTGCACCGCCATGATGCGCCGACGCGCCGGTAGCAAGCAACAACAAACCGGCCAAGAAAGCCGGCGCCATCTTCTTGATCATCAACGCCTCCGGGGCAGTCCCCAGCCGGATACCATTACCCGTCGGGAACATCCGCACTCATCGCTACGGTAAGTATCCCTGGGACATGCCCGTGCCGTCAACGTAATTCGCTGTTTTTGTATGCCAAACAATAGGTTAAATATTGTTAATCAATCGACTCTCGAGACCGACACGAAACGGGCCCCGCGAGGGGCCCGTCAACGATGCGAGTGTAATGTCTGGCCGACGGCTACCAGGCCGAGCGCACCGGCGGACCGACTAGGTAATCCGGATTCGCGCCCGGTCTCGGCGTGTACTTCTGTACGCCGCCGTTATCCACCTCGGCGATGTAGAAATTTCCCTCCTGATCCACGCTCATTCCGTGCACGCCCCACATGCCGCCCGGAAAGTCGCCCCACGTGCCCCAGGAATACAAGAACTGACCATCCAGGTCATACTTCAGGATCTTGTTTGTGCCTCGATCCGCCGCCCAAAGATAACCATCCGCGGTAATCTCGAATAGATGAACGTCAGATGGTGCATCGCCGAATCGCCACTGATCGAGGAACTCGCCGTTCTCGTCGAATATCTGTACACGATGATTGTATCGATCGTTGACGAAGACACGATTCGTCTCCGGATCGATCGCGACACCGTGAACATTGTGGAAGTAACCGGGCCGCGTATCGTTGCGCGTACCGTCGGCTTTCTCTCCCCACGACAAAAGATAATTGCCGTCCTTATCGAACTTCACGACGCGAGTGCCGTTGTACCCATCCGCAACCACGAAGCTGCTGTCTGGGAACCAAGCCAGAAACGCTGGCCGGTTGAAGTGAGTTTCGTCATCGCCCAACTCGCCATAGGTACCGATGCTCTGCACGAGTTCGCTACCGTCGTTCGTAAACTTGTGGATGACGTGCTTATGATCGTCCACGACCCAGACGTGCTTCTCGGGGTCGTACGGGTTGATAGCGACGAAGTGCGGTCGCTGTAACATGGAGTCCCACTGAGTCCAGGCTTCGATGACTTCCCCGTCTCCGTTCAGTACCAGGATGCAGTGCTCCCAGCGCGCATCGATACCGATACGGCCACCGTTGGCCTCCCAGGCGGCGATTCCCTCCTCAGCCAGGGTTCCCGCGCCGCCGTTTCCCGGCAGGCTCGATGCGGTCGCGTCGCGCCATGGCAAACGCCCAATCGGGAAGTAAACGCTCGGACCCACATCGAAAATCGGTCGTCGCTCCGGCCGTTCAACATTCGGCAACTCGCCGCGCTGGAGCACATAGATACGATCCGGACTCTCCGCAAATACGCTCTGTCCCGCACCCCAGGTCCAATCCTCGTGCCCCGGCAGGGTCGTCAGGTCTTTCGGCCAGTCGGCGGCGACGTCATAGGGTCCGGTGATATCCTGCCCGCCTCGCTGGCCACCCACGGCCGCAAATCCGGTCGCTCCCTGATCCTGAGCCGCTGCGAACTGGTTGCCGAGCATGCCGACAAAAATACAACCGCCAGTCAATGCAGCCAGCGCCACGAAACGTCTATGCATGAGATCGTCCTCTGTTATGTTTTTTTTGTTATGTCAGTCAGTTGGCCGGAAATTCAGCACCCTCGCGCGCCGAACCGGTTAATTCGAGAATGTGCAAGCCGGTGTTGGCACGATCCAACGCGTAGATAAAACCGCGCGGATCGTAATTGACGTTATTCGTTTGAATGGCCGTCTTACAACGCTGTTCGCCATCGGCCTCCACGCAGCGCTGGTCCGTGTTTTCCGTAATCGCAGGTATATAGTAAGCAATCTGCCGCGGATTGAACGGGTCGCGGATATCTACCGCGCGTACTCCGGCGTTGAAATAAGACAGGAACAACGTGTTCTTGTAGTAAACCGATGCCATCGAGTCATTGGCGGCGTGAGGCCCAAATCGCCCGCCGCGATTACAGAAATCCCCGCTTGCTTCCGGGACTTGGAAGGACGAGATAGCGAACGGCTTGTCTTCTTCCGTGATATCGACGAGAAAAGTCGCATGCCGCGAATTACCGCACTCGTTCGCGGTGACCTCCGACACGACGACCAGGATATCTCGCGAGCTATTCTTCTCATCGTCAGCGTAGTCCGCTATCGGCATGCCGAGAATCGGATGTACGCTGTGTCCGCCCCAGTAGCTCGGCAGGTCGATCCGCGCGATCTCGGGATAAAGAAAATTCTCCGGGGTTGGTGCAAACGGGCCCTCAGCGTTCGGATCGCCGTTAAGAAATTTATCCCGGTCGAGAATTTGGATTACGCCGTCGCTATCCATGCCATAGGCGAGATAGATACGATTGCCGAGAATCGTGGGCTGATGAAGTCCGGAGTAACCACCGGGGGCATCGACGGCAGGTATCGTTGACGTCGGCTCAGTACCGACGAGGCTGAAATCCCGGATATGAACAGGTTCTTCGGGACGACTCAGGTCGAACGCCTGCAGGTTCCGCCATTTTTTCCAGCCCGTGATGCTGGACGTGACATACGCAACGCCGGTCTCGCAGTCCCACCAATTCTTGTGCGTACCCTTCGTGTCATAAAAGTCTGCGCCAGGCTCCATCGGCGGCGAGTCGCCGGTCCACACGACCGTGACCACGAACTCGGGCGCGCTCGGATCGGTAACGTCGTAGACTTCGTGACTGACATTGCCCAGCGAGCGCAGCATGTAGACCTTGTCCGGATCGCCGTTCGCAAGCGCTGTGCCGTCACATACTTGCGCGTGCTGCGCGCCGGTACCCAGCGACATCGAGCCATGCTCCTCCCAAGGAGGTGCGGCAATATGGCTCAAGTAAATTGGGTTACGCGGGTCCGTTACATCGAGCACAGAGGTACCGTTGCCTTCGACCTCGCCATTCAGAGAATTCACCGCCTCCCCTGCATGATGGCCCGCGAACAGTATCCAGCGGTCACCGTATTGATGCGGCATTGGTGTATACGATGGGCGGCCATCCAACGGATGGTGCGCCAATAAGGCCATGTTCTCTGCCTCCGCAGCCGATTGAGCCTGCGCCCAAGATGACGGTAAGACAAACACAGAAATCATGATCCCAATCTGCCAGACAGTCTGGCAACCAACACGGAAGCTATACATCGACAATCCCCTACGCTGTTCGTACCCTTCTGTGTCGCGCGGTAAAATGCGACGCTCAGTCGAGTGGGTTATTTTTCGTGAAGCACGCGGCCCCGGATTATTGTACCGCTCAACGCGATGTTCTACGACCGGCGGCTGGAATCGCCGTTCTTGCCATTGTTGCCGTTCCTGCGAAACCACAGACTCAGGCCGAAAAGACTGAGCACGATCAAGGTAACGCCGACGGCGTCCATCAAGACCGGGCCGACGCGTGCAAGGATCTTGCCGCTGTGCAGATCCAGTAGCAGCCGCTCCAAGCTAAGTCCTCGGCCACGATACAGCTGTTGCAGAGCGGCAAGAGCGGCCGGCGATACCGTAGACGGGGTCGACCACTGTATTTCGCCGACGTCTAGAGCGCGGCATGGACTGAACGCCAGCAGTTCTTCATCCGTCCGATACAGGTCATCGCCGCTGCGTAGTACCAGGGTCGCGCCCGCGATACCGATGGCTGTAACGCCTGCCGGCAAAAATGTCTGGGTGTCGACACGTTCTACGAGTGTGCCGCTCAGCGTGACGAGTAGCAGATCCGTGGACGTGGCGATCGCAACAAATGACGGCGTCGACACCGCACCGACGAGTCCCGACAGTCCGTTCATCAGCTCGCTGTCGTCGTAATAGAGACGCTCCCCGATCAGCGTGATCCGATGGCGGGCGGCGACAAAACTCGAGTCCGGGGCGGGAACTTCGATTCCGTACCATTCCAACAACCACGGTGAACGCAGATAACGGCCGTCCAGATTCATATCATCCGAGTGATTGAGGGCGATGCCGGTCACGCTTAGCAAAAGAATGAACGCAATCGAGCCGACACCGAGCCAACGGTGCCAACGGTGCCAACTAGACAACCAACGTCGTGAAGAGCTCTGCTCGGATCGATTTTCAGCCATTGGCTACACCTGTGTGCCGGTACAAAAAGAGCGCCAGGCGAACGACGCGATTTACCGCATTAACCGATAGTGTCGCGCCGGTTATGCCGTCGATCTGCCGATCGAGTTCATCGCCACCATCCAGTCTTACATCATTGAATTGATCGGTAAAAAATGGGTAACGAACCTCCCATCCCCGCGACTCACGAAACTCGAGCACGCGAACCATCGACGCAGCGTCATCTTCGACCACGACACCGACGGTAATGGGCCGCTCCCTGCCGACTTCATCGAGTATCCAAGCGGTTCGCCGGTCACGATGCCAGTATCGGACTCGAAGCATCGCGATATCGTAGTCCAGCGTGTCGTCCGCCAACTCACGCAACTCTCTGGTCACCCAGAGTGTCTCGGGAATCGGTTCACCCGTCGGGAAAGCGTCACGGAGATAATCCGCAGTCTCGATATAGAGCTCTTGGCTGCCGGCCGTGGTCGTGACCGCAAGGTAGGCACTGAACAGCGCGATTATTCTCATCGATCGCGCTTTGGGCCAGCTCAGAGAGTTTAGAGCCATCAGAACTGGTAACCGATACCAAGATCGAACGCGCCGAAATCTCTACCTGCGTCGGAAAACAGGTCATGCTCTCGTGATCGATAATCCATCTTCAGGGTGACACCCGGAACCGGCCAGTAACTCAAACCCGCTTCCCACTGCGAAAACCTGTCCTGATCACGGGCACCGTCGACATCTTCATAACGCGCATAGACCCCCCAATTCGGAGTCAGACGGAAACTCGGCTCGACATACCAACCGGATTGTTCATCGGCCCCCGCCTCTTGAACGGCCGTGCCGCTGAACGACCACTTACCGTAGAGTGCGCGCAAAGAAAACCGGCCTTGAGCGTAGATCGCATGGGTCGTGAAGAGATTTCCCGAGTCCAGACCATCGTCCGCGACCTGGCTTGGATCTGCCTGGTATTGGTAACTCGCCGCGAGTTCCAGACCCGGCACGCCGGTGTACTTCAATCGAGCCGTATAAGCCGGATCGCTGGCGTCGGCTTTCGCGACCTTCTGCCGGCCGCTGCGCACCCGGAATGCATTGCTGCCATCGGTAGGAATCGCAAGCCCGGAATGCAACGCGAAGTCCCAACTCAGCCCGTTGGCGAAGTTACCGTTGAACCCGGCGCCCGCTTCCCACCATGTCGACGGGATAATGACGTTTTCTACGCTATTGCGTTCCACGCCGTAAAACGTCGGCGGCTCATGGGTTTCATTGAGGATGCCGAGAGGCAGCAGGAACAAGCCGCCCAGTGCTGAGGTGCTGTCGTTTAACGTGAACTCAACATACGCCTGCTCAAGCTCTAGCTCGCCAGGCTTGCCGTCGCCGGCAAGCGAGTGTTCAAGCTCTAGCTCGGAGAAGAAGCGGACTCGCTCATTAAATTCGTGACCGAAGAGCAGCACGAAACGATGAAAGTCGATCTGATCCAGATCATGGGCGGGATCCTCCGCGTCCAGCTGGGTATAGTGAAGCTCGCCGTAACCGCCGATCGTAGTATCCGAGCCTCCAGCGGCCGGTATCTCGAGCGTTTCAACGTAATCGGCCGTCGCGACGACCATCTCCTGAGTCGCTTCGATAGACTCGTCCGCCCCAGCAATCTGGGCCTGAGCCGCACCGACCTGCCGCTTGAGCTCCTCTATCTCCCGCTGTTGCTGCTGAATGACGTCCCATAAGGCCTCGAGTGACGGCGCATCCTGCGCCGCGGCCGGTAGAGCCGCACCGAGCGCCGCCAGGGCAACCAATGTAAGTCGAACGCGCGCCATATCCTTGCTCTATGCAGTCGGGTGAAGAGTGACGCATAGCAGAATAAATTAGCGGTAACGCGAATGCAAATCATTCTCATTACGGATACTACGTATACTTGTTGAGCTGGTCGAGGCAACCGAAAGTGAGTCCGGCGCGAAAAAGGTGACCGACCGTCCCCGTAAAACCCCCCGTAAAACCTATGCGCGAGTGTCGGTCTCTACGGCGGCGATCGCCTGCAACTCGGGGAATTTGACGATCGTACCCGGCGCGACGCGGTCGAGATCCAGGTCAGGATTGAACTGCCGTACGAGCCATACCGGTACCCGGTAGGTGCGAAGGGCGAGAATGAATAGCGAGTCACCGGTGCGCACGACATACTCATGCGTGTCGGTGATCTGATTCGCGAGGAAGAAAGCTTCCTGCGTCTGGCGTTGATACTCGATTCGGCGCTGTTCGAAGGTGGCGCGATCTACTACCGAGAAGTTCAGCTCGAGACGCCGCCCCATCACGACCGCCTGCCCGAACGGCATCCCATTGAGGTCCCGAAGGCTCTGCGTCCGGAGCCCGAGCCAGTCCGCGTAATGCCCGAGCGTCTCCTGCGCCTGCACTTCGATCGTGCCATCCGCATTGACGAGATAGTCGCTGGGATCGGCTGCCATCTCGGCTTGAACACTCGCCAGAACGTTCTCATCCGCAGAGAACTCCGCTTCTGCTTCCGACTCCTGCGAATCAGCGACAACGGCCAGTACAGCTTCTTCGATCACCAGGTCGCCGGACTCACGAATCAATACCGGCGGCTCCGGTATTCTCTCGGCCGGTTGGAATTCCACCAGCTCGGGTACGTACGCCGTGGCGACGTCCGGAACCGACGCCATCGCCTCTGGCACCTGTCGAGCCGGCGCTACCGAATCGACTGACGTTGGCAACGACGACGATTCGATTGGCTGCTCCACACGGGCAAGCATCGCCTCGGCAACCGGCTCCGGCAACGGTTCGGTGGGATTCCCGATGCGCAGCTCCTGGCCGACGAAGATCAGGTTTTTGTCAGCGAGATCGTTACGCGCCAGCAGTAAATCCTCGGGCACACCGAACCGGCGCGAGATACCGTCGATACTGTCACCGGCTCGGATGATATAAACCTCGCCGGCCCTTACGGCATAAGTTTCGGCCGATTGCTCACCGTTTAACTGCGCGAGCGTCATCGGAACGGTGCCTTCGTTACCCGGCAAGCGCAATATCTGGCCCGCGCGAATAAAGTTTCGGCTCCGTAACCCATTGAGCTGTACGAGCGAGTTAATACTGACCCGGTAACGATCGGCGATCCCCGACACCGAATCGCCGCTGC
>Ga0255049_10000427_pt1 | contig 26199 bp, 22 predicted proteins | sample JV7_2_3_MG_FD_183615 | JGI IMG/M metagenome (GOLD analysis project Ga0255049, IMG submission 183615) | Seawater microbial communities from Jervis Inlet, British Columbia, Canada - JV7_2_3 | ecosystem: Environmental > Aquatic > Marine > Inlet | place: Canada: British Columbia | collected 2016-10-06
CTGCAAAATCGGCATACCGTACATCCTTGTACATAACCGATTTTTTTGCTCCTGCAAAATCGGCATACCGTACATCCTTGTACATAACCGATTTTTTTGCTCCTGCAAAATCGGCATGCCGTACCTACTGTAAATCAGCTCCGTGCTGATGCGTCTGCCCGGTCGATCCTCATGTACCAGATAACGCTCGTCGACATTGCAGTCGCCTTTATCCCTGTGCTGGCCACTGTGATTATCATCGGCTACTGGTCGCATAGTACAAAATCGGCACTTGTTGCAATTTCGCGCATGCTGATACAGCTCCTGATGATCGGTTACGTACTCAATTTTATTTTTGACGCGAATAGCCAGTGGATCATTCTTTTGGTATTGATATTCATGCTATCTGCGGCAAGTTGGATAGGGCTTAATGCGTTACCGGTCGATTCCGGACCATTGTTTATCTACAGCTTTGCTGCCATTTCTTGTGGGGGTGGCTTCATTTTACTATTCATTTCTCAGGGGGTTTTACATGTCGACCCCTGGTACCAGCCACAGGTGATGATTCCAATTGCGGGAATGATTTTCTCGAATTCGATGAACGCCGTCAGCCTCGCGGGTGAACGCTTTTATAGCGAACTTGACCATCACCAGGACTTTTCCAAAGCACGCAATATTGCGTTTCGTGCGGCGATGATTCCGCTGATCAATGCCCTGCTTGCGGTTGGACTGGTTTCGCTTCCGGGCATGATGACCGGGCAAATACTGGCTGGTACTTCACCGCTGACCGCAGCACGTTATCAAATCATCGTCATGTGCATGATTTTCAGCTCTGCCGGGATTTCTGCGGCGCTGTTCTTGTCTTTGCTGAAATATCGCATAACGGATCGTCAGTAACAGGGTTATGGTTATAGCACTCAGCATAATAGCTACGCTAATCATGCTTGCGATGATTTATCTGGCCAGTCTCGACGGCAATTATCGAATCCGGCGTGGCCTGCAGATCAATGCCCCGGTTAAACAGGTATTTGCGGTAATTCGAGATCTCAAAACCTGGCACGAGTGGAGCCCGTGGATACTGCACGATCCCGAGACAAAAATCGTCTATAGCAAAGACTGTAACCAGGAGGGTGGATATTATCGCTGGGATGGCAAACTGGTTGGTGCCGGCAAACTTACCCATTTGAAAATTAACCCTGAAAGTAGCATCGACCAGCAAATCGAATTCATACGCCCGTTTAAATCGTTGAACCAGGTGAACTGGTATTTCGAGAATAAGAATGGCTCGACTGTAATTGAATGGGAAATGATCGGTTGTATGCCATTTCTACTCCGCTTTATGAAAAAACAAATAGAACCAATGATAAGTAAAGATTACGACCTCGGGCTGGCCCTTCTAAATGGCTATCTTTTACCTGCGGCGCCGCATCCGGTGATTTCGTTTTGTGGTAGAGAATCTCTCGACAACTTCCAGTACTGGTCTATTCCATTTAGTGGCAATCTCCGCGAGATGCAGATGATACGCAAACCCGGTTTGATTGCGCTGGAAACTGCCGCTGGTGAAAACGCTGGACTGGGACTGACGATTTATCGCCAGATCGATTGGCGCCAATCTCAATACCGGGGGGAGATTGCAATTCCGGTCACCGAGTCATCGACGCAATCAAACTATACTAGCAGGCAATTTGACGGCGGGGATTATTATAAAGTCGAGGTCAAGGGTGATCACGACTTTCTGCCATTGGCCTGGTATGCGGCGTTTTCGCATTGTCGTATGTTCAAGATCAAGCTCGACAAATCACGGCCCTCACTTGAAATCTATTACGATAACCCTGAAGCAACCGACGACAGCAACACGATCAAAACCATCCTCTATGTTGCAGTTAAAAAAGCACCAAAAAAAATGGCCGGTTGAGTAATCAACCAGCCATAATTGTCGTAATGACAAATAACCAAAGGAGGACATCAGTAACAAAGATTAAGTGCTCAACCTCTGCTACTAATGTTTATATAGTACCTTTTTGATTTTTTGCCAGTAATTGTGCAAAAAAGCGTCAAATATTGTCGTTTACCATGCCAATTCCTCAATTTCGAGAAACATTTTGTCGATGTGCTTGCCGAGCTGGACGTCGAATCCCGCCCAGTCACTATAAGCATCGAATCGCTGCAAGTTGGCCTGTTTTATTTCATATCCCTGTAATTCTTCTTCGATTCCAGCCTCGACGACCTCACGTAAAAGATACAAATACTCTAAATAGGGTATGACTGCTTCGTCCAGGCTACCACTTAACCCGTGACCGGGTACAAATTGTTTAAAATCCAGATCTGTTATGGCTTCGAGGGCTTCGATATTACCGATAATTTTCGAACTGCCATCAAATCGCCCGATTCGACCATTTAAACAATTGTCACCCAGAAACAGGGTTTTGCTATTAACATGCTCGATCATAATGTCGGTGTCTGTATGCGCGGGGATAATGCCATGGATGCGAAAAACTTCGCCATCAACCCGGATTTCGTTACCCGTGATCAGCGATTCTTGCGGTACAACTAGCCGGGTCGGGTCACTGAATCCCTCGGTGCGTCGAGACATTAAATCAAGCCTGTTCGAGCATTTTTTCATGGGCGTAAATCTTTACATCAGGAAATGCCCGCGCTACCGCATCATTGGCGAGCCAATGATCACCATGAATGTGCGTATTAAAGATAGCCAGTACGGGTTTTTCGGTGATTTTACGCATTTCATCAAGCACCCTTTCACCCACGACCAGTGATGAGCCCGGATCTATCAATATCACGCCATTTTTCGAAACGACTATGCCGGGATTATTCAAAAATCCCCGGTTCGCTACGTTTGGCTCGGCGTTTGGATCCTCAAAGGGCCCATGCATGACGTACAGGTTTGTACCGATAGATTCAAATTTATACTCACCGACGCCGGGCAGTTCCCAGGCAATTGCAGAATTGCAGGCTAACCAGGTAAAAATGAAAAAGAACATTTTATTCACAACCTGATCAATTTATATTCAATTTCCCAAAATTGATATATGCCTGAGGTGATGCTGGCCCTATATCTATTTCTAGAGATATGATTTCGGTTAAATCGATTGACTTATCAGCAAGATAGGGCCGTACCTGTTCACACAATGGAAGTATCAATTGTACCCCCTGATAATCCGCTGATTCCTGATCTAGACTTTTTACCAACTGGTACAAATGCTGAATGTAACTTTCGACACGCCTACATTGCTGATCGGTGTCCAGGTTCTGGAAATCTTCGCGGAATCTGACTTCTACTCTTCGACAATTGCGAGATTCGTCGTCAATGACTTCAATTACAAACGGACCCTCAATCTGCATTTTAATGTAGCGCCAATGGCGGGCCGTCAGCGGGCGCGCCATTTTTGATTTCCGCATCACTGGCTTCACGGATCGCATGAATCTTAACGCGATAAATCAAATTCTTGCCCACCAAAGGATTGTTGCCGTCAATCGTGATTTCTTTTTCGCTGACGTTTGTGACTACAAAAGATTTAGTTTCGCCGCGGTCATTCTGGAAACCGACCTCGGCTCCGACCCGATGATATTGCGGCGGCACGTTATCGACACTATCGGTAAATATCAGCTCAGGATCAGGCTCGCCAAACCCCTCTTCGGGTGTCAGGCTTACTTCGAGAATATCTCCAACCTGCGCACCGTCCATTGCTGCTTCGACCTTATCGAACATACGCTGAGTTCCACCGTGAATATAGGGGATGGGCACTTCAATCGCTTCCAGAACTTCACCTGACTCGACGTCGGTAATGGTATAGCTGAATACTACGTGCTTGTTTTTTCCAATAACCCGCGACATAGGTGTTTACTTGCGCGTGAGCCGACGAATCAGGCTCGAGGTATCCCAACGTCCACCGCCCATCGCCTGAATTTCAGCATAGTAGTCATTGACAATGCGCGTAATAGGGAGAGCAGCACCATTTTTCTCGCTTTCCTCGATGCAAAATCCCAGATCCTTACGCATCCAGTCAACCGCGAAACCAAAATCAAATTCGTCTTTTAGCATGGTATATGCGCGGTTTTCCATCTGCCAGGATCCAGCTGCACCCTTCGATATTACGTCAACAACCCTGGCACCATCGAGGCCGGAACGCTGGGCAAAATCGAGTCCCTCCGACAATCCCTGCACCAGACCCGCAATACATATCTGATTCACCATCTTGGTGAGTTGACCCGCGCCGGCCGACCCGAGCAATTCAGCCGCGCGCGCATAACTCATAATCGCCGGTTTTGCCTTGTCGAACGCGGTTTGCTCACCACCTATCATTACAGTCAACACGCCATTTTCAGCACCAGCCTGTCCACCAGATACCGGCGCATCTAGAAATGGCACCTGCGCCTTTTCTGAAATTTCACGCGCGACATTAGCCGACGCGGTTGTATGATCAACCAAAATAGCGTCATCCCCAATACCCGCCAGCACACCATCGTCGCCGTATACCACCGACCGCAGGTCATCGTCGTTACCGACACAGATAAATACCAAATCGGCACCCTCGGCGGCTTCACGGGGTGTTTTTGCCCAGTTGCCGGTGTAGTCATTGCACCATTTTTCGGCTTTGGCCGAGGTGCGATTGTAAACAGTAGTCTGGTGCCCGGCTTTGGACAGGTGTCCAGCCATTGGATAGCCCATTACTCCCAGCCCGATAAAGGCGACTTTTTCATTGCTCATTTGGTTTGATTTCCTGTATCGATAAATGTTGGCGAATTTTAACACTAGAGAAAGTGTGGTTCTTGAATTTTTTTGTTACGATTATTAGTCCATCTAGTGACGAAGTTTTTTCGCACACCAATGCTTTCATTTTTTCATAGTTCATTATGAGTAAGTGCGCGAGTCACTTTTCTCTGCAGCGAGAAAAGTAACCAAAAGCGCCGCCCCGAACAAGCCCTCATCTCGTCAAAATAGCACCCATATCAGGTCGGTCCACACGCGTTCCAAGCACGAGTGGACCTGAAATGGCTTCCTTGCCATTTCACCCTGATCTGAATACTATTTTGCCGAGGGCTTGAAAGGGGGAAGGAAAAACCGTACCGTCAGGATTGGGGTTTCAAACCGCCCTCATTTGTGTGCTGGAAACGAATCGATTTCGGTGGGTCTGCGGGCAGGGATGCCCGTAGAGCTTCTTCGAGCATATGTCCATGGATGGACGGTAGTAGAGCAATGCAGGAGCAATTGCCGAGGATGCGAGTTGAAGCGTGCCCGCCTAAATCGGTTCATTTCCAGGGAGCCGAAGGCCACACAATCGGGCTGCCCTTTTCTTGGATACTTCTTTTTGGCATAAAAAGAAGTCTCTCGCGCACTTACTCGAATATGGCTACGAAGTGCTAAAAGAGTTAGTGTGCGAAATAAATTTCGACAAATTGAAGCCTACCGTAACGGCAATCTACGCAGATTGCAGATTAGCCAAACTAGCCATCAACCACTTACTCCCTGCACCCTCAAAATTAACCTGCACCCTCGACTGCGACCCCTGCCCTTCAAGATTTAAAATAATTCCGCTACCGAATTTGGAATGGATTACCCGCTGCCCGACTATCAGCCCGGTATCGATCTCCGCTGTTTGGTGGCTAAATTTTTCGGAGCCGTGGTAACTCGGCCTCGAGAATTGCGCTTTCGGTCTAATTTCCTGAAGGAACTCTGGCGGAATTTCGCGGATGAACCTCGATACAATATTATAACTCTCGTTACCGTAAAGCCGACGTACCTCGGCGCTGGTAACCACCAGCTGCTCGCGTGCACGTGTGATCCCGACATAACAGAGTCGTCGCTCTTCTTCCATCCGCCCCGGTTCTTCGCTGGAGCGTTGGTGTGGGAATAAACCCTCCTCCATACCAACCAGGAATACCAGTGGAAATTCGAGTCCTTTGACTGAGTGCAAGGTCATCAGCTGAACGCAATCTTCCCATTCGTCGGCCTGGCCTTCGCCGGCTTCGAGTGCCGCGTGCGCCAGGAAGGCGTCTAGCGTACTCATGTTTTCATCTTCGATTTCGACATCGATCGCAAAACCTTTGCCCGCGCCGACCAGTTCCTGCAGATTTTCGAGTCGCGACACGCCCTTTTCAGTCGTGTCCTTTTCGAAATGCGTCTTAAGGCCACTGCGTTCAATACAAAGGTTGATCTGTTCGGATAAACTTAAAAGATCGAGTCCATCCTGCATGTTGCGTATCAAGTCTATATAGGTTTGCAATGCAGTTGTCGCGCGTGGCGTCATTTGCCTCGATTCAAGCAATCCGATTGCGGCATTCCAGAGCGCTACCGAATGCTGTTTGGCATACTCGCGAATCTGATCGATTGATTTTTGGCCGAGGCCGCGCGGCGGATGATTAACCGTCCTGTCAAATGCGTGATCGGCCAGTGGGTTTGCCAGCATACGCAGGTAAGCCAGCGTATCCTTGACCTCGGCACGTTCGAAAAATCGTAATCCACCGTACACCCGATAGGGCATGCCACGCGTCACCAGGGATTCCTCAAACTGACGCGACTGCGCATTGGATCGATATATAACTGCTATTTCATTACGACTACGCCCCGCATCGACCCAGTTTTGAATTCGATCGACGACGAACCGCGCCTCGTCCTTTTCATTATAGGCCGAGTAGTACATCAGCGGTTCACCGTCTTCACTCTCCGTCCAGAGCTTCTTACCCATACGGCTCTTATTGTTGTCGATCAGCGCATTGGCTGCTTTTAAGATAGTGCCGGTAGAACGATAATTTTGCTCAAGCCGGATGATATTGGTGCCACTAAAGTCCTTTTCGAAATGCTGGATATTTTCGATGCGTGCGCCGCGCCAGCCATAAATCGACTGATCGTCGTCACCGACCACGAATACCGGTGTCCGGCTGCCCGCGAGCAAGCGCAACCAGGCGTATTGAATCGCGTTGGTATCCTGAAACTCGTCGACCAGGATATGCTGAAACCGTCGCTGGTAATGCCCTCGTAAATCGTCATTGTCACGAATCAACTCCAGCGAGCGCAGCAGCAACTCGGCAAAATCAACCACGCCCGCGCGCTGGCAAAGTTCCTCGTACAAGCGATAAATAGCTAACAATTGTTGCTGGCTGTAGTCGTTGCCAGGGTCGATATGGGCAGGTCGCAAGCCTTCGTCTTTATTGTGGTTGATATACCACTGTGCCTGTTTCGATGGCCAGTTGGCCTCGTCCAGATCAAGCTGTTTGGTAGCTCGCTTGACCATACGTAACTGGTCATCGCTATCGAGTATCTGGAAGGTCTGCGGCAGTTTTGCCGCCTCCCAGTGGGCACGTAACATCCGGTGCGCGAGGCCATGAAAGGTGCCGACCCACATCGCGCCTGCCGATATGCCTAGCAATGCCTCGACCCGCGAGCGCATTTCGCTGGCTGCCTTATTGGTGAAAGTCACCGCCAGCACCGCAAATGGCGACAGACCGCCAACTTCACATATCCAGGCGATGCGCTGGGTTAATACCCGCGTCTTACCGCTACCAGCGCCAGCCAGTATTAACAAGTGTCCTGGCTCAGCACTGACCGCCTCGCGCTGGCGATCGTTAAGGGAATCTAGCAGGTGGGATACATCCATCGTACTGCGCTTTAATCGTCGACTAATCAATGCGCGATTGTATCAGGAATTTCGGTTTCGAAAGGCCCGGGCTAATGAAAAAATAGCTGCTTATATAAATGGATGGAACTTACCACTTACTCTTGGCTTCACTATCACTCGCTTTTGCTTCCACCCAGCTTTCGCCCTGCTCATCGGTTTCCTTTTTCCAGAAAGGGGCGTCTGTTTTGAGATAATCCATAATGAATTCGCAGGCGGCGAATGCTGCTTTGCGGTGTGCCGATACAACACTGACCAGTACGATCTGGTCGGCGGGTTTTAATTCACCGACGCGGTGGATAATCGCAGCATCCAGTATTTCCCATCGTTGTTGCGCAGTTTCGACAATTTTAGCGAGGGATTTCTCGGTCATGCCCGGATAGTGCTCGAGCGTCATCTTGTGCAAATGAATTTGTGGCAGGTCGCGCACCAGGCCGATAAAGCTGGCGATGGCTCCGACATCGCTGCGACCGGCACAGAGTTGCCGATTTACCTCGGCAATATCAAAATCTTCTTCCTGCACCCTAATAAGCATATCGATACCTATGCCAGCAATTGTTCGAATGAAAAATAATCGACCTTGTCGCCCGCCTTCAGGGTCTGCCCCTCGGCAATTTCGATAAAGCCCTGCGCCCAGACCACTGAGCTGAGCACGCCTGAATCCTGGTTTGGATAAATTCGTGCTACTACCTGTTGATCGACATCAAGCTCCAGGCGCGCTCGCAGGAATTCCCGGCGACTATCCGGCTTGTGCCAGTCGAACCCGGCGGTCACCTGGATAGCGACTGGTTTTTGCCAGGGTCTTCCCTGCATGGTTTTGATCAAAGGACTAACAAACAGGCAGAAGGTCGCGAATACCGAAACCGGATTGCCGGGCAGGCCGACAAACGGCGTTGAATCGATCGAACCGAAAGCCAGTGGTTTTCCCGGCTTGATACGCAGTCGCCAGAGATGCAAATCTCCCAGCTGCTCGATTGCAATTCGCACATAATCTTCTTCACCCACCGATACCCCACCGCAGGTGACCACCAAATCGGCCTGTTGTGCCGCGTTTAGCATGGCAGTTTTGGTCTCCTGCAAGGTATCACCGACGAGGCCGAGATCGACTATTTCGCAACCCAGTGCATGTAACAACCCATGCAAGGTATAACGATTTGAATCATAAATTTTCCCGGCGGCCAATGGTTTGCCGGGCTCGACCAGTTCGTCGCCGGTCAAAAACATGCCGACACGAATTTTTTCATATACCGGCAGGGTTTCCAGCCCAACCGATGCCGCTAGCCCAATGTCCTGCGCGCGCAACCGGCAACCTTTTTGCAAAATCGTATCGCCGCTTCGAATATCGTTGCCAGCCTGCCGAATATTCATACCGGATTCAGGCTTAATATCAAATTGAATCATATCGCCGACGATAGCTATTTTTTCCTGCATGATGACGACATTTGCACCCTCTGGAATCGGTGCGCCGGTGAATATTCTCGCGGCGGAACCGGATTTTAGTGGCTCTGCGGCTTCTCCGGCGGTAATACGTTGCAATACCGGGAGCGCAGTCTCGCCCGATGCCGCCAAATCGCTGGTATTCAAAGCGTAACCGTCCATCGCCGAGTTATCGGCAGGTGGTACATCGATTTTTGAGTGCTGGGACTCTGCCAGCACTTCGCCGAGTGAAGCAGTCAATGGTTTTCTAACAACCCTTTGCAGCGGCGACACTTTCGCGACCAGTGCCTGTAGCGCTTCATCGTATGGGATCAATCGATCCTGGGGTAGGTCACATTGATTCATATTAACTGGCATCGGGTTTATAACGATTGGTGAGTGTTCCGACACCGTCTATTTCCACACTGACGGTGGTGTCTGGCTTCATCGTCTTCACCCCCAGCGAAGTGCCGCAGGCAATTACATCACCGGGGTTGAGCGTCATATCTCCGGAGATCAGGCTCACCAGGTCCAGTGGTGAAAAAAACATATCGGATACAGGATAGTTCTGCCGCTCTTCGCCGTTTACCAGCGTTCGAATACTTAGCGAGTCCGGATTTTCCAGCTCGGTAATACAGGGGCCAATCACGCCGAAGGTATCGAAACTTTTGGCGCGGGTCCACTGCGGAAAAGCTTCATACTTGAACAGTAAGTGGATAGCGGTAACGTCGTTGATACAGGTATAGCCGAGCACGTAGTCGGCAACCTCGTCGCGGCTGACGCCTTTACAGGTTTTGCCGATGACAACGCCCAGCTCGCCCTCGTAGATGAGACGACCGTCGTAACCCTCTGGATGCAGGATTTCATCGCCGTGGCCGATTACGCAACTTGCTGGCTTGATAAAATAAAAAGGAAATTCCGGCGGCACCAGATCCTGTGCCTCGGCGAGTTGATGAAAATTATTCCACATCGCAACAATTTTGGTGGGCTCGCAGGGTGCTAGCAAACGCACGTCCTGCAGCTGCAAGGTCTCACCACTGGATTGCGGATTGTGAAACATATCGCCACTGTAGCAATGGATAGTGTCCTGCTCGATTACTCCAAAACCCCGTTCACCGGCATGCTCGTAGCGCACCCACTTTTTTGTCATTATTTCAGTCCTCTTATGGTATTAGTGCCGCGGGTCTAGCCCGCATATTGCATGAAGGGCTAGGTTTACCCGACTTCAGTATAACCCTGTTTTTGTCCAATCCAGTTATTCATTAGTTGCTTGCGCATATGCGTGTATTCATCTTTACGCATCAACCCGGCCAATTTGCTTACATCGCTAAACCAGCGTTGATCTCGCATCAAATCGGCTATTTTGAAGCTGGCTTCGCCGGTTTGCCGGGTTCCCAGCACTTCACCGGCACCGCGCAGTTCGAGATCTTTTTGCGCGATGACAAAGCCGTCCTGATGCTTGCGAATAATTTCCAGGCGTTTGTTGGCCTGCGCGGACAAATTGTTTTTGACCAGTAAAATACAAAAACTTTCGCGCGCCCCGCGACCTACCCGCCCGCGTAACTGGTGAATTTGTGCCAGGCCCAGGCGTTCCGGGTTTTCAATAATCATGATATTCGCATTCGGCACATCGACGCCAACTTCTATCACCGTGGTCGCTACCAGTATATCGATATCGCCCGCTTTAAAAGCCTGGATCACTGCATCTTTTTGCGCTGCTTTCATGCGCCCGTGAACTAGTGCGACCGACAGCCCGGGCATTTGTTTTTGCAGGGATTCGAAGGTCAATTCTGCTGCCTCGCATTGCAAGGCTTCAGACTCCTCGATCAGGGTACAAACCCAATAAACCTGACCACCCTGCTCACAGGCCCGGGCGACCCTTTCAATTAAATGGCTACGTTTTTGCTCCGCTACCACCGAGGTAGTTACTGGTTTCCGCCCCGGTGGCATTTCATCGATTTGTGAATAGTCGAGATCGGCATAGATCGACATCGCCAGCGTGCGCGGGATCGGTGTCGCGGTCATGATTAGCTGGTGCGGCATTTCATATTGCGTGGTTTTTTTCTGCAGCGCCAGGCGCTGATCCACGCCAAAACGGTGTTGTTCATCGATGATAATAAATCCCAGCGCATGAAACAGAACACTGGCCTGAAACAGGGCATGCGTGCCGATCACTATATTGGCTTCACCCGAGGCGATGATTTCCAGTTTTCGCTTTCTTTTAGTCCCCTTATCGGCACCCATCAGGCTGACAACTTGCAGGCCAAGCGGCGAGAGCCATTTGCTGAAGTTGCGCGTGTGCTGCTCGGCAAGTATCTCGGTAGGCGCCATCAATGCGCACTGAAAACCGGATTCGACCACCGGCAGGCAAGCGAGCGCCGCGACAACCGTTTTACCACAACCAACGTCTCCCTGAAGCAGGCGTAACATCGGCTTGCCACACTCAAAATCCTGCATCAATTCCCGCATTACGCGCTGTTGAGCTGCTGTCAACTCAAATGGTAAATCGCTGGATAGTGTTTTTAACAGAACTCCATCAGTTTTAATTTTCGGGTTTTCCTGCGTCCTTATTTTCTCCCGGCGCTCCAGCAGGGCGAGCCGATGGGCAGTTAACTCCTCGACGATAAATCGGTATTGCGCCGGATGCGCATACTGCGCAATCAATTCAGTATCGCGTGCTTCGCCCGGGCGATGGAGATGTAACATTGCAGTTTTGAAATCGGGGAAATGGTGTTGCTCGAGCCAGCTCGGCGGCAGCGTTTCGGCCATGCCTTTGCTGGCTAAATTCTCGACTGCCTGACGCACTATTTTGCCGATCGAAAGTTGGTGCAAACCTTCAGTTGTCGGATACACCGGGGTTAAATTTTGCGCCAGTGCAGGCGGCTCGTCGATATCGATAACATCTATTTCGGGATGCACCATTTCCAGCTCACCCTGGGCGATTCGGACCTCTCCGTAACAACGCAACCAGTTGCCTTTTTCCAGCATCTGCTGCTGGCGCGCGCTGAAATAAAATAATCGAATCGTCAGCAGACCACTGTGGTCTTCCAGCTTCGCAACCAGCACCCTGCGCGACCTGCCCTGTCGCCGAAAGCTTATTGCCGCCTGCAATACTTGCGCCTGGATCAGGCTTCTGCAACCGGGTTGCAAAGCGCCAATCGCGGTTACATTGGTGCGATCTTCGTAACGCAGTGGCAAATGAAACAACAAATCCCGTTGTGTCTGTATACCCAGTTTTTGCAGTTTTTCCGCAACCTTGGGACCTACCCCTTTTAAATATCGAACGCCTTGCTCGGACCAGTCTTCCATTAGACTCGTTTGGGCTACTCCAGTACCAGCACTGCATCCATTTCGATTTCGACGCCTTTCGGTAGTGCAGACACCTCGACTGCCGCCCGGGCCGGATAGGGCTCGACAAAATAACGCGCCATGGTTTCGTTGACGGTGGGGAAACAACTCAAGTCGGTGAGGAAAATATTCAATTTAACGATGTCCTTGAGGCTACTACCCGATGCCTGCGCCACAGCGCTGAGGTTTTCAAACACCCGCGTTATCTGCGCATCTATGCCGCCTTCGACAATTTCCATACTGGCTGGGTCGAGCGGAATCTGACCTGAAATATAAACCGTGTTATCAACCTTAACCGCCTGCGAATAGGTACCAATCGCCTGTGGCGCATTATCGGTTTGAATTATTGTTTTTGCCATGAGGCAGCCTCCTAAAAAAATAAGAGCTCGATTATGCTGTAAAACTGGTTTCCTGCAATTGTTTTTTACTTGCGCCATATACGGTTAACCACAGGCAGTCTGCGTAGTTTTTTCATGATTCTGGCGAGATGAGTACGATTTTTGACGGAAATGACAAATTCAATGGTAGATATGCGGCCATCTTTTTCGGTTAAATTAATATATTCAATATTGGATGACATATCGGCGATAGTTGCCGCCAGATTGGCTAGCACACCGCGTTGGTTGGAAACCTGGACCCGCATAAAGGCGAGATATTCGCCTTCGACATGCTCCGACCATTGCACAGATAACTGGCGATTTTCGCTGCTTGTCTCGGTCATATTGCGGCAATTTTGCTGGTGCACGACAATACCTTTACCCGAGGACATAAAACCGATAATCGCATCACCGGGTACCGGTCGACAGCATTTGGCAAAAGAAACCACCATGCCTTCGGTGCCTTTAATCGCCAGCGGTTTCCCGGAATTGTCAAATTCGGTCACGTCGTCTTCGATCTCATACATCGCCTTGGCAACAAGACTGGAATTACGATTCCCGAGGCCAATTTCCGCGAGTAACTCCTGTGAATCCTTGATCCGATATTGTTCCAGCACCCTGGCCAATTTTTCCTTGGTGATGGCCTCGTCGCGGCCCACTACGTTGGCTACCGACTGTTGCAATAGCCGTTGACCGAGCGTGATGGCCTCGGCCTTTTGCAACGACTTGAGGAAATGGCGGATATTAGTACGTGCCCGCGCGGTTATCACAAAATCGAGCCAGCTTGGGTGCGGGCGACTCGCATCGGAACAAATTATCTCAATTGTTTGCCCATTATAAAGCCGGCTACTCAGCGGTGACATACGACCATCAACTCGCGCTGCAACGCAGGTATTACCAACATCGGTATGCACCGCGAAGGCAAAATCCAGAACGGTTGATCCACGGGGTAATTTTTTAATATCACCCTTGGGTGTGAATACGTAAATTTCATCCGGAAACAGATCAACCTTGACGCTCTCCAGGAATTCCTGCGAACTACCTGATTTCTGCTGCATTTCGAGCAGATTTTTGAGCCACTCAAGGGCCCTGGACTGGGCCGTTGTCGTGCTGTTTTCGCCCTCCTTGTAAAGCCAGTGTGCGGCGATTCCCGATTCGGCAAAATTATCCATGTCCTCGGTTCTGATCTGAACCTCGATCGCTACGCCATGCGGACCGAACAAACTACTATGCAGCGATTGATAGCCATTTGTTTTCGGGATCGCCAGGTAATCCTTGAATTTCCCGGGTAGCGGTTTATACAGGCTATGCATCGCCCCGAGGACTCTGTAACAGTCATCGACCGAATTGGTCATTATGCGCACGCCGAACACATCGGTTAGCGCCTTAAAGCTGACTTTTTTCTCCTTCATCTTGCGATAAATACTGTGAATATTTTTCTGCCGATATTTCACCGTGGCATTGATATCACTTTCCTTTAATCGATTTCGAATAGCGGTTTCGATGGTATTGAAAATCTCCTTGCGATAACCGACCACTTCCCTGCAAGCGCTTTCGAGGGCCCGGTAACGCATTGGATAGGCGCTTTTGATGGATAAATCGAGAAGCTCATGGCGCATCTTAAAAATGCCCAGGCGATTGGCAATCGGCGCATAGATATCCATAGTTTCATGCGCAATACGCCGGCGCTTGTCGGGTGGCATCGCATCCAGTGTGCGCATATTGTGCAGGCGATCGGCAAGTTTGATAATGATGACACGAATGTCTTTTACCATCGCCAGCATCATTTTACGGAAATTTTCGGCCTGTGCCTCGGCCCTGCTGCGAAAATCGATCTGTGTGAGCTTACTTACCCCGTCAACCAGTTCGGCCACTTCTTCACCAAACTCATCTACCAGATTTTCTTTCAGGGTTGGCGTGTCTTCGATCACATCGTGCAGTATTGCGGCGATAATACTGTCGGCATCCATGCGCATTTCACTAAGGATTCGGGCCACGGCTACAGGATGGCTGATATAGGGTTCACCGGAAACACGGCTTTGTCCCTGGTGTGCATGCGCGCCAAGCAAATAAGCGCGGTGTACTTCCTCGACCTGCTCGGGTTCCAGATAAGCGTCGAGTTCTGCGCGAAGCTCGCCAAACAGCGAGAGGTCCTCGCTCAGGGGCTGTCCGTCAGCGATAACTTCAAATAAGTTGGCGTTTTCCGCCCGTGCTACCATTAATCTGTAAACCCCGACCTTACTGGTCAGTAATTAGCCATTTATCAAGTATTTATATCACATCTGGCTAATATACGTTAGATTTACTCAAGTAGACGGTATCCGTTTGCAGGACAAACGGTGGTATTAAGGCAGTGAAATACGGTTTACTTTATTCGGTGATTACGCTATTCAGGCTGGCCTGGGCAATTTCCCGCACCAACTCATCTTCAGAGGTAATCCTCTCCATCTCGTGCTGGGCTTCCATTTCGTCCATACCCGATTTGGAAATCAGGTTTTCAGCTATTTCGCGCAAGGCGATGACCGTTGGTTTGTCATTTTCAGGCTCTACCAGTGGATCGGCGCCCTGGGAGATTTGTCTCGCTCGGCGCGCAGCCAGTAATACCAGGTCAAAGCGGTTATCGACGTGTTCGAGGCAATCTTCAACGGTAATTCGGGCCATGTTTTAGCTCCAGGGGTCTGCGCTATAAAAAAGGGGCGTAATAATAGCCAAATTAGAACAAAATCTAAACTGTTTCTTTGGGAATTGAGTCAAATAAGGCCTTATTTTTCATTTTTTGACGCGATAAAGTCAAACTTTGCGTATGAATTATGCATTCGAGGGCATATAGGGCCTTTTCGAAGTCCTGGTTTATCACCAGGTATTCAGCGTCACCGTAGTGTGACATCTCATTATCTGCTTCCATCATACGGCGCTCGATGGTTTTCCTGTCGTCGGTGGCACGATCGTTCAGGCGCTGTTCGAGCACCTCGCGCGATGGCGGCAGAATATAGATGCAAACTGTTTCTGGCATCTTTTCCTTTACCTGTCGTGCGCCCTGCCAGTCGATTTCGAGGATGACGTGCTTGCCACTCTCGAGTAATTTTTCGACCGATTCACGCGCAGTGCCGTAGTAGTTATCGAACACCCTTGCATGCTCAAGAAACGCATCATCACGCACCATTCCTTCGAATACCTCCAGCGAAACAAAATGGTAATCGACGCCGTCGATTTCACCCTGCCGAATCGACCGTGTTGAATGTGAAACGCTTACCGCTACCGAATTTTGCATTTTTTCCCGCAGCGCCTTCAACAGACTGGTTTTGCCCGCACCGGAAGGTGCAGATATGGTAAACAGGCAGGCAGTATTCATTCAGGATTCCAATTTATTTGAGCAACTTATTGTAATGACAGTTGAAGTAGAGACCAATACACTCCGGTTATTAATTTTTCCTGGACCAGCGATGTTGAGCCAAGACTACATTCAGCGATTCGAAGGCCTGGCTAGAGTATACGGTTTCGATGCGCTCGAACAATTACAAAAAGCCCATTTCTGTATTGTTGGCGTTGGCGGCGTCGGTTCCTGGGCCGCAGAAGCCGCTGCACGCAGTGGCATCGGTCATATTACCCTGATCGATCACGATGATATCGATATTGGCAATACCAACCGTCAAATCCATACCCTGGCTGGAACAATCGGCGAGAGCAAGGTCGAGGTGTTAAAGGACCGGATAATACTGATTAATCCGGAGTGCAACTGTGTTGCAATCGACGACCTGGTCACACGCGCCAGTATCGGAAAATTCGAATTTGACCGGTTTGACTACGTCATCGATGCAATCGATCATGTTCAGCATAAAGTTCCCCTGGTACACCATTGCCGGCGCAACAAAATCCGCTTTGTCTCCACTGGAGGTGCGGGCGGATTAACCGACCCGAGTAAAATCGAAGTGTGCGACCTGACACAAACCTATAACGATCCCCTGCTCGCCAAACTGCGCTCCAATCTACGCCATCAAATCGGTTATAGCCGGAACCCGAAACGCCGCTTTGCGATCGACTGTGTTTTTTCCACCGAACAGGCGGTATACCCTGTCGGAGACGGCAGCGTCAGTTTCGCTAAACCCGGGCAGGAGGAAAGAACCACACTTGATTGTGCTACAGGTATAGGCTCGTTTGTTGGAGTCACCGCCTGTTTTGGGTTTACTGCAGTGGCGCATGCAATTTCGAAATATTTGAAATAGCCTGCCAGCAAGTTGACAGATTTTTTGTTGAACTTGATTTTAGCGATGCTTATTTCGCACACCAGTGCTTTAGCAACCCCGTAGTAAATATCGAAAGCCCCGGTGTGCGAAAACCTGTTTCGATATAAATCAAATATCAATAGCCCCCAAATTCAAACCATGCTCCCGCGCGCAGGCTTTCGCCTCTTCATATCCGGCATCGGCGTGACGCATGACGCCGGTGGCCGGGTCATTCCATAACACGCGTTTGATGCGCTCACTGGCAGCATCGGTACCGTCACAACAGATTACCAGTCCGGCATGCTGGGCGTAACCCATGCCCACGCCCCCACCGTGGTGGAATGAGACCCAGGTAGCGCCACCCGAGGTGCTGAGCAGTAGATTCAGCAATGCCCAGTCGGAGACTGCATCCGAGCCATCCATCATTGCCTCGGTTTCCCGATTGGGGCTGGCAACCGACCCGGAGTCCAGGTGGTCGCGGCCGATCACCACAGGTGCCTTCAATTCCCCCGACTTGACCATTTCGTTGAACGCCAGTCCGAGTCGATCACGATTGCCCAGGCCTACCCAGCAAATACGTGCCGGCAGGCCCTGAAAACTGATACGGTCTCGCGCCATGTCGAGCCAGTTATGCAGGTGCGGATCGTCCGGTATCAATTCCTTTACCTTGGCGTCAGTTTTATAGATATCCTCAGGATCACCCGACAAGGCTACCCAGCGAAAGGGACCCACGCCACGGCAAAACAACGGGCGAATATAGGCCGGCACAAAACCGGGGAAATCGAACGCATTCTTGACGCCCTGGTTAAAGGCCTCCTGTCGAATATTATTTCCGTAATCTACCGTGGCGATGCCCTGGTTATGGAAATTGAGCATCGCCTGTACGTGTATCGCCATCGATTTTCTTGCCTCGCTGGCTACCAGTTCCGGGTCGGTACTACGCTTCATGGTCCATTGCTCCATGGTCCAGCCAATTGGCAAATAACCATTTACCGGGTCGTGCGCCGAGGTTTGATCGGTGACCAGATCAGGTTTGACGCCTCGTTTCACCAGCTCGGGCAGAATTTCGCCACCATTACCGAGCAGACCGACTGATATTGCCTCGCCGTTTGCACAGGCTGTGGCGATCATCTGCAGGGCTTCGTCGAGTGTCGCGGCTTTTTTGTCGAGGTATTTGGTACGCAGACGGAAATCGATACGACTCTCGTCACACTCGATACACAGAATGCAAAATCCCGCCATCGTTGCCGCTAGCGGCTGCGCACCACCCATGCCGCCAAGCCCGGATGTGACAATCCATTTGCCTCGGGGATCGCCATCGAAATGCTGGCGACCCGCTTCGACAAAGGTTTCGTAAGTTCCCTGCACGATGCCCTGGCTACCAATATAAATCCACGATCCCGCGGTCATCTGACCGTACATCATCAATCCCTTGCGATCGAGTTCATTGAAGTGCTCCCAGTTTGCCCAGGCCGGCACTAAATTGGAATTGGCAATCAGCACACGCGGGGCGTCGACATGGGTTTTAAAAACCCCAACTGGCTTACCCGATTGAATCAATAGACTTTCGTCGTCTTCCAGCGCTTTGAGGCATTCGAGTATCTTGTCGTAACATTCCCAGTTTCGCGCAGCACGCCCAATGCCGCCGTAGACTATGAGCTGCTCGGGTTTTTCAGCAACCTCGGCATCCAGGTTATTCTGGATCATGCGGTAGGGCGCTTCGGTCAGCCAGCTTTTACAGCTCAGTTCGGTCCCCCGCGGGGCGCGGATCTTGCGGGTGTTGTCGGTACGATCTAAAGGCATGTTTCTATCCTCAGGATTAGATTAAACGGCATAGCGTGCACCCAGGTCGTAGCGACTGCTGGGATATGTCATGGTTACATAGGTGACGACCTGATCTTTTTTCCAGGTTCGTCGCGAGAGTTGCAGGCAGGGTTCACTGCGCTCGATTGATAACATTTTTCGTGCCGCTTCATCCGGTATCACCGCGCGCACGATGTGCTCCATTTCATCCGGCTGAAATTGCTTTAACAAATAACTGGTCGATGTAATACGGGCAAAATCCTGTTGCAGGAAATCGGGCATCAAATCGGGATTCACAAACCGGGATTCGAGTTGAATCGGAATATCGTCCTGGTAGTGCACCGCATTTAAACGGTACATCGGGTTACCAGCAGGTAATTGCATATGTATCGCGATTTCTGCGCTTGCCTTTTCCCTGCCCAGGGACAATACCCGCGATGAATGACGTTTGCCGCTTTGCTCAATTTCGATGGCGATATCCTTCAATTCGATCAGGCTGGCATGGCGTGGAGCGTCGGCGATAAACGAGCCGATTCCATGCACACGGTTAATCAAACCATCCAGGGTGAGTTCGCGTAACGCGCGGTTAATCGTCATTCGGCTCACACCAAGCGCATCTACCAGTTCGTTTTCAGATGGCAGCTTTTGTCCAGACTTCCAGTCGCCGTTTCTAATCTTTTCCTGAATGGTATTTTTTATCTGCTGATACAGCGGTTCGGCCGCGGCCTTATCGATGTCGTCAAAACTTTTCAGTATCGCGCTCATGCCGCCTCACTGCTTTCCAGCGGTTTGCGCCAGTTCCCGGCTTGCATCACCGCGGCACAGGCATTCATGCCTATTTGATAGGATAGCTTTGAAGGTTTGTCGAAATCCCAAACTACCAGGTCAGCCTGTTTCCCAGCCACGAGGGAACCGATTTCCGTTTCCAGCCCGAGCGCTTTTGCGGCGTTGATAGTAACTCCGCGCAACGCCTCGGCCGGTGTTAGTTTAAATAATGTGCAGGCCATATTCATCATCAGCAATAACGAGGTGACCGGCGAGCTGCCGGGGTTCGCATCGGTAGCAATCGCCACGGGGACCTTATTTGCACGCAGTGCTTCGATCGGCGGTAGCTGGGTTTCGCGTAATATATAAAATGCGCCCGGCAATAAAACCGCAACGCTGTCGTGCTCTAACAAATGCGGCACATCATCCACCTTCAGGTATTCGATGTGATCTACCGACAACGCCGAACGCCTGGCGGCCATTACCGCACCACCCAAATCGCTTAATTGCTCGACATGCGCCTTTATCGGCAGACCCAGTTTTAGTGCGACGTCAAAAACTCGTTCAGCTTGCGACAGACTAAAACCTATAGATTCGATAAACACATCGACCGCATCGACCAGGCCCTCGGCATATGCCCTGGGTAACATATCTTCGCAGACCAATCGAATATAATCATCGGCCCGACCGCTGTATTCCGGTGGCAGGGCATGGGCGCCGAGAAAGGTTTTTTGAATCCGGAGCTGGTTTTCGTCGCCCAGTTGTTTGGCAACCCGCAGCATTTTGATTTCGTTTTCGGCATCGAGACCGTAACCCGATTTGATTTCAAGCGTGGTTACACCCTCCGACAATAATTGTCTGAGTCGCGGCCGCGTCTGCGCCAGCAACTCTGACTCTGAAGCTTGACGTGTGGCCTTTACTGTAGACACTATGCCGCCGCCTTTTCGGGCGATTTCTTCATAGCTCGCGCCTTCCAGCCGCAGCTCAAATTCATCGGCGCGGTCCCCACCGTAGACCAGGTGCGTATGGCAATCGATCAATCCCGGTGTGATAAGCCTGCTACCACAATTTACCGTTTCGGCCCCTGCGACTGGTTTCAGATCGCTCATCGGGCCTATCCATTCGATCACGCGGCCATTAACCAGTAATGCGCCATCATCGATCAGGCCATAACCGGAGTCTCCAGTAAGCGTGGCAATTCGTGCATGTGTAAAAAGAATATGGGGCATTTAATCGTTGATATCTATACTTGTATATACAAGTATGGTACGCTGATTATATTGATACCGCAAGACCTATCGATTGACGATTAAAGATTTAGTAAAAATATGCCCCAGAATCTCTTTATACGCAGGTTGAACTGATGATTAAAAAAATGTGGACGGCTTCAGCACTGCTCCCGGACGGCTGGTTTGAGTCGGTTGAAATAACGCTCGACGAATACGGCAATATCACTCAGGTTAGCACTGGTAAACCTTATTCGGATGGCGAGCGCATTGAAGTTCTGATTCCCGGTATTCCAAACGTGCATTCGCATGCACATCAACGTGCGATGGCCGGTCTGGGTGAACGTGCGAGGGAAACCGCCGACAGCTTCTGGACCTGGCGCAAGGTCATGTACCACTATCTGGAGCGTATTCAACCGCAACATTTGTTCCATATCTCGGCGCAACTTTATCTTGAGATGTTGAAAGCCGGATACACCTGTGTTGGCGAGTTTCAGTACCTGCACCACGATATCGAGGGCCAACATTACGATAATCGGGCCGAAATGAGCCTGCAATGCATGCAGGCGGCCGCATCGGTCGGGCTTGGTTTCACAGCACTGCCAGTCTTGTATCGCTACGGTGGTTTTGGTGAGGCTGACCCTCTGCCCGGCCAGAAACGCTTCCTTAATGATGGCGATGATTTTGTACGTATCGTCAATTCTTTGCAAACTGCTACAAAGGACGATGCCAATACTTCGGTCGGTATCGCACCCCATTCGTTACGGGCGATAAGCCGGCCCCTGTTGAAAAATGTCATCGATAGCCTTGGCGTCGATAACCTGGCCGCGATCCATGTTCATATCGCCGAGCAAATAAAAGAGGTCGACGATTGCCGCGCCTGGAGTCAACAACGCCCGGTCGAGTGGCTATTCAATCACTTCGACATCGACCAGAACTGGTGTCTGATCCACGCTACTCATATGAGCGAAGCGGAAACAATGACAATGGCAAAGAGCAACTGCGTTGCCGGTTTATGCCCGACCACTGAAGCGAATCTCGGTGACGGTTTCTTCAACGCGATCGACTACTTTAAAGCCAACGGGCGATGGGCCATCGGTTCTGATAGCCATATCTCCATCGATCCGGTAGAAGAACTACGCTGGCTTGAGTATGGTCAACGCCTGAACACGCGCAATCGCAACCTGCTGGTATCGGCACAGAACTCGAATACCGGCCGCAATTTATTAGACGGCGTTTTAAAGGGTGGCGCGCAGGCATGCGGACGGAAAGTTGGCCGCATCGAAGCCGGATACCGCGCCGATTTCGTGTCGCTGGATGCACAGCAACCCCGCCTCTACGGGCGTATACAGGACGAATTGATCGATAGCTGGATATTCTCCGGTAACGTCAGTCTAGTCGAGTCTGTATACGTGGGAGGTAAAATAGTAATCGATCATGGCCATCACACCCATGAAGAAACCATTGCGCAGAATTTCATGCAAACCCTGGATCAACTGGCAGACTAAGGCTAGCCCGTATATTGCACGAAGGCGGTAACGACTTGCGATATTTATGATTAATTTCAAACAGTTAGATACGAAAATCATGAACAATGTAAAATACAGTTTATACCTGAACAAAATCAGGAAAAATCTAGCTGCCAATCTTGATCGATCCCCCTTGTTTGCCAGATTTCTCCTGAGATTCGTTCCCTTCATGCAACACCCGGGCTCTATATATCCATGAATGAAAAACTCTTACTCAAGCCCGGATCGATGACGCTTGACGAACTGTGTCACGTTTATCGTGAGGATCCGGAAATTCAGCTGGACGAAACCTGTAAAACCCGGGTCGATGCCGCGGCGCTTATTGTCGAGAAGGCAGCCGCTGGCGATAACGCTGTTTACGGTATTAACACCGGCTTTGGCAAACTTGCGAGTACGCGTATACCGGCAGCACAAACCACGCAATTACAACGTAATTTAATATTGTCGCATTGCTGCGGTGTCGGCGATCCATTGCCTGTGAGTATCGTGCGCATGGTTATGGTGCTGAAGATAATATCGCTGGGCCGCGGCGCCTCGGGTGTGCGTTGGCAGGTGATTAAGCGGCTTGAGACATTTTTGCAAATCGGTCTTACCCCGGTTGTACCGGAAAAGGGATCGGTCGGAGCCTCGGGTGATCTCGCACCACTCGCCCATCTTACCGCAGTCATTCTGGGTGAAGGTTATGCAAACTACCTGGGCGACACCATGCCAGCGGCGCAAGCCTTAAAAAAGGCAGGACTCGAACCGCTAGAGCTCGGCCCGAAGGAAGGTCTGGGTATGATTAATGGCACGCAGGTCTCTACTGCCATCGCGCTGGCGGCCCTTTTTGACAGCTGGAGCCTGGCTCAGACGGCGCTTATTTCAGGGGCCATGACCACCGACGCACTGATGGATTCCACTGCGCCGTTTCGGCCTGAAATTCATGCTTTACGTGGATTACAGGGACAGATTGATGCCGCCACCTCGTTACGCAGCTTACTCGCTGACTCGGCGATTCGCGAGTCGCATCGCGACGACGACGAGCGTGTGCAGGACCCTTATAGCATCCGTTGCCAACCCCAGGTGATGGGCGCCTGTCTGGACATGTTGCGGCAAATTGGTAAAACACTCGAAATTGAAGCCAATGCCGTGACCGATAATCCAATTGTGGTGATAGAGGACGGATCGATTTTATCGGGTGGTAACTTCCACGCCGAGCCGGTGGCATTTGCCGCCGACCAATGCGCGCTCGCCATCGCCGAAATCGGCTCGATCACCGAACGTCGAATCGCGATCACCGTCGATCCGGCTCAGAGTTTTGGTCTCCCTGCTTTTTTATCGCCGAATCCCGGTTTGAATTCGGGTTTCATGATCGCCGAGGTTACCTCGGCAGCATTGATGTCGGAAAATAAACACAAAGCCATGCCCTGTTCGATCGACTCAACACCGACCAGCGCTAATCAGGAGGATCACGTTTCGATGGCCTGCCACGCGGCGAGACGTCTTGAGGCAATGAACCATAATCTGGCCAGCATCGTCGCCATTGAATTACTCACCAGTGTGCAGGGTATCGAATTTCGCGCACCGGTTAAAACCAGCCACGCACTGGTCAATGTGATGAAGGTAATACGCAGTCGCGTTAAACGTCTCGAAGATGATAGGTATCTGGCCGACGATATTGCTAGCGTGCAAAAAATGGTGATGAAACGCGACATCATAGGGGCACTTGGCGATGACAGCTTGCTGCCATTATTAAGCGTTCTATAACCCTGATGAAGCCCGATATTTCAATCGGTGATAGTCCGATAATCCTGGCGCAACCGCACGGCGGCATTGAAATTCCGCAGCATATTCTCAACCGCCTCAATCCGAAAGGCAGGGCGATGGAAGATACCGACTGGCATATCACGCGCTTATACGATGGACTGGTCGATAATATTACGGTAGTCAGCACGCCGATCCATCGTTACGTAGTCGACGCCAATCGCGACCCGTCCGATGAGTCGCTTTACCCCGGCCAAAACACAACCAGTCTTTGCCCGACCACTACATTCGACGGGGCAGCTATTTACCTTGAAGGCGAAGAGCCCTCCGAAGACGAAATCGTCGATCGCCAACAACAATATCATGCGCCATATCACAGCGCCCTACGCGAACAAATTGAAAGGCTTCATCAAAAGCATGGCCACGTTGTGTTGTATGATTGCCATTCGATCCGCTCAAAAGTGCCCTATTTATTCGACGGCAGACTACCAGACTTAAATATCGGTACGAATGGCGGCGAGTCTTGCAATTCGCTAATCGAGTCTATAGTCGAAAATGTTTGCGCGCGGGAAAGCAAATACTCCTATGTCGTCAACGGTCGATTCAAAGGTGGTTGGACAACACGCCACTATGGCAATCCGCAGTCAGGTTATCACACTATCCAGATGGAACTGGCGCAATGTAACTATATGCAGGAAGATGCGCCCTGGAATTACGATGTTAAAAAGGCCGAAAAGCTTCGGGTATCTCTGCGCAAAGTTTTGCAGGAAATTTTGGAATTCATGCCTAATATTTAACTTAGTTCAAGATATTGTGGGTACTAGTAGTAAAATAAAACCTCTCGCAAAGCCGCAAAGAGAAAGGCGGGAAACAGGATCGTGAAGTGTTTTACATGTAGTGAAATTCATATTTAATTTGCGGTTTTTGCCTTATTGCATATTCCTTTGTATGCTTTGCGCCTCTGCGAGAATATTTATAGAATCCCAACAACTAATGCTCTGTTTCAGGTAAAATCGCGCTTCGCCCGGAAGCCGATATGCAAATTACTCTTTCAAGTCAATCCAAACCGCTAAACCAGTACCCCCTGTACTGGGCAGAGTGCTTCGGTGTGACGCCTTTTCTGCCGATGTCGCGCGCGGAAATGGATCAACTGGGATGGGATAGCTGCGATATTATTATCGTTACCGGCGATGCCTACGTGGACCACCCCAGTTTTGGCATGGCGATAATTGGTCGCTTGCTCGAGGCACAGGGATTCAGGGTCGGTATCATCGATCAACCCGATTGGCACTCAGCCGAGCCGTTCGGGGCTATGGGTAAACCCAATCTATTTTTCGGCGTTACCGCGGGTAATATGGATTCGATGATTAACCGCTATACCGCCGACCGAAAAATCCGTTCGGATGACGCTTACTCGCCCGACGACATTGGCGGCAAACGGCCCGATCGTTGCTCGGTAGTCTATGCGCAGCGTTGCCGGGAAGCCTACCGGGATGTGCCGATCCTGATAGGTGGTATCGAGGCCTCGTTACGACGTATCGCTCATTACGATTATTGGCAGGACAAGGTACGCCGCTCGATCCTGGCCGATGCTAAAGCCGATATGCTGATTTATGGCAATGGTGAAAGAGCGATTGTTGAAATTGCCCATCGCCTGTCACGGGGCGAGAATATTAGCGACATAAACGATGTACGTGGTACGGCGTTTTTCATTAAGGATTTACCCACCGGCTGGCGGGTCCTCGATTCGACCAATGTCGACAAGCCCGGTCGCCTGGAGAAACCGCTCAACCCTTACGAAATTATTGACCAGCCTGCTTGCGATAATAATGCAAGGGCCGAGGCCGGTAAACCAGGCAGAGCTGTCGAAGTGGAACTAGGCGGCAAACTCGCAAAAATGCAACAGCGCCTGGAACAGCGACTTAAAACCGTTATCCGTTTACCATCGTTCAACGATGTTAGTCGTGACCCGGTTTTATACGCGCACGCAAATCGCATTATGCACCTGGAGACCAACCCTGGTAATGCGATGGCGCTCGTACAAAATCAGGGCGGCCAGAAAATCTGGTTTAACCCACCACCGATCCCCCTGACTACCGAAGAAATGGATTTTGTTTTTGGTTTTGAATACGCGCGTGTACCGCACCCTGTTTACCAGG
>Ga0255049_10000428_pt1 | contig 26195 bp, 27 predicted proteins | sample JV7_2_3_MG_FD_183615 | JGI IMG/M metagenome (GOLD analysis project Ga0255049, IMG submission 183615) | Seawater microbial communities from Jervis Inlet, British Columbia, Canada - JV7_2_3 | ecosystem: Environmental > Aquatic > Marine > Inlet | place: Canada: British Columbia | collected 2016-10-06
GAAGGGGTATTTGCACGATAAGCTGAATGCGGATCTGATGAATACTAAGTCGACGGGTAACGGGCGTCGAGAATCTTTCGCGTATCCGCCCATGCCGCGAATGACCAACACTTACATGTTACCGGGCAAGCATGCACCCGAAGACGTCATCGCATCGGTGGATAAGGGAATCTACGCGCCGAACTTCGGTGGGGGGCAAGTCGATATTACTTCCGGAAAATTCGTGTTTTCCGCGAGTGAGGCTTATCTGATCGAAAAGGGAAAAATCGCCGCGCCCGTGAAGGGCGTCATGTTGATAGGCAACGGGCCCGAAGTATTAACACGTGTGTCGATGGTTGGTTCGGACCTCGAACTCGACGCAGGCGTTGGGGTCTGTGGCAAAGAAGGCCAGTCGGTGCCCGTCGGTGTCGGGCAGCCGACATTACGGATCGACGCCTTAACCGTCGGCGGAACCGCGGCCTGACTATTCGCAGAACAGCAAGAAGAACGGATACCGAGCAGCGCTAAGCTGCGTGCTATCCCCGGATAATTCGAGCGGCCTGCTACGCCGGCTCGCCGAGCATCGTTAGGAGTACCGATGATCATGTGGCTTTCGAGACCCTTATACGAGTCTCTTCCCTATAACTATATTGCGGTCGGCTTAGTGGCTTTGGCAGGGAGCTTCTTTCTGAGCTATTGGTACTGGCCGATTATTAGTGCCGGCATCGGGCTCGCCAGTTTGATCGCTGGACTTGTCGTTTGGCTCAAACGCCGGGGCTATCGTCAGAGTCGCAGCCGTCAAGCCGTGGACAACTCAGCGCAACGTCAAAAGAACAGTTAGCGCTTCGCTCGTTCTCGCGCCGTATCGTCGGGGTCGTCTTGAATCTCGTGCTCTTGTTCGCGGCCGCGAAGATCACGGTAGAGGATCTTGTGCCTACCAATCGTGATGATGTCCCCATCGTTTAGCTGGTGGTGGCGTACCCGCTTAGAGCCCACATAGATGCCGTTCGTGCTATTGAGATCCTCCAGCATTGATTGCTGCAGATCCGTGACGATTTGCGCGTGATGTCTGCTGATTACCTTGCTGGGAATCGTCAGATCGTTACCGGCGTCGCTGCCGATAATCGTGCGTCCTGCCGGTAATTCGTGATCGCTGATGATCTGGTTGTTCTCGCGGATCTCAAGTCTCGCAAGAGGGATGCCGCCGATGTAGCGCTCATCGGTATTGTCGAGTATCCGTTCTCGCTCGCGTAATCGTTCGACGTACGGTACCCATTGCAATTCGTCCACCGCCGCCTCGAGGAGTTCCTGGTCGACGTGGTTCTTCTCGTCAGCGAAAGCGCACAGCATGGCTGAATCGCACAGAATGTTAATGAGCCGGGGGACGCCGCCGGTGTAGCGAAACACAAGCCGCAGCGCTTCGGCGTCGAAGATCTTGCGACGGCCCGCCCCGGCGATTTTGAGGCGGTGAGCGATGTATTCGTGAGTTTCGCGTTTCGACAGCGCGGCAATGTGGAAGCGAAGCCTGACTCGCTGGCTTAGTTGCTCAAGACGCGGTGAGTCGAGTGTCTCCCCGAGCTCGGGCTGACCGGCCAGGATAATGCGCAGCACTTTCTCCTTCTGCGCCTCGACACCGGAGAGCAGGCGAATCTCCTCGAGAACTTTGCGCGACAGATTCTGAGCCTCGTCGATGACGATCAATACTCGTCGTCCGCCCGAGTACTGCTCGATGAGATACTCTCTCAGCAGGGTGAGCAGCTCTATCTTGCGCATGCCGAACGGCCTGAATCCGAGTTCTACAAGCAGGGACTGTAGAAACTCGACCGGGGATAACTGCGTCTGAGATATGTGCGCCAGCACGACATCTTTCGGCAATGATTCAATAAAACTCTCGATCAGCGTCGTCTTGCCGCAGCCGATATCGCCGGTCAGGATAACGAAACCGTCCGCCAGCCAGACGGAGGATTCCATGTACGCCTTGGCGCGGGCGTGCTGTTTACTCGCGAAGAGAAATTGCGGGTCCGGGCTTAACCGGAACGGCAGTTCTTTTAGTTCGAAGAGCTCGCAATACATCGAATATCCGGTGGATTCAGCTGGCGCGATGGAGGTGCGTCAAACGCTTATCTTTACTGGCCAGTAGACCCGGATGTAACGGTTGGGTCCGGTGTATTTCGGCCGCGATCAGTCTGCTTGTCGCGGAACTCGGTCAGCGCCGCCGAGATCGCGGCATGTTTATTGGCGAGTATAGCGGCAGCCAGAAGAGCCGCGTTGATTGCTCCGGGCTTGCCAATGGCCAGGGTGCCGACAGGAATACCGGCCGGCATCTGAACCATGGAGAGTAGAGAGTCGATGCCATTCAGCGCTTGAGATTGCATCGGAACGCCGAGTACCGGTAGCTGTGTTTTCGCGGCGGTGACACCCGCGAGATGAGCTGCGCCTCCCGCAGCCGCGATCAACACTTCCAGCCCACGCTCGGATGCGCTCGAGGCGTATTCGAACAGTAGATCCGGCGTTCGGTGCGCTGAAATGATGCGGACTTCATTGGGGATTCCCAACCCGTCGCAGGTGTCCGCCGTATGACGCATGATGTCCCAATCCGACATCGAGCCCATAATTATTCCGACCAAGGGTTTCATCGGGGCATTGTACAGCAGTTAGAATCACCTTCTCACTCACTAGGTAGATGATTAATGGACGCACACGGGCTGCAACAGTCTCTTCAGGTCACGGCAGCGGATGCCGTCGCGGTCGCTCGGTCACTCGGTGCCGATCAGGTAGAAGCGGGCCTGAGTTTTGACGAGGGACTGTCGGTGGCCGTGCGTATGGGCGAGTTGGAGTCGATCGAGCGGCAGCGCGATCGCACATTGGCGATTACCGTGTATGTCGGGGGACGAAAAGGGACCGCCAGCACGACACAGTCCTCTCCGGCAGCGCTCGAAGCAACCGCTCGTAAAGCGCTAAGCATCGCGAGCTTCACGGCCGAGGACGAATACGCTGGCCTCGCGGACGAGCAGTTGATGACAACGGAAATACGTGATCTCGATCTCTATCACCCGTGGGAACTGACGGTCGAAGCTGCGGAGGAGCTCGCGCGACGAGCGGAGGATACGGCGCGGGCGATCGATCCCAGGATCAAAAACTCGGAGGGAGCATCCGTAGCGACTGGCGCGGGAGTGCAGGTCTACGCCAATAGTCACGGCTTCTGCGGCGGCTACCCGACGACCAGTCACAGCCTTAGCTGCGGCGTCGTTGCGGAGGGCGAGGACGCATTGGAGCGCGACTACTGGGTAACGGCGGCAAGAAACGCCGAGCTTCTCGAAACACCGGAGCACGTCGGGACAGAGGCGGCGCGAAGGACGTTGCGCCGCTTGGGAGCCAGGCAGCTCTCAACGAGGCAGGTGCCGGTCGTTTATCCGGCGGAGGTCGCCCGGGGCCTGTTCGGTCATCTTATCTCTGCAATCCGGGGAACGAGCCAATATCGGGAGGCGTCCTTTTTGTTGGATGCCTGCGGGGATCGGATTTTTCCTGAGTTTATCGAGATCGACGAGGATCCGTTTATTCTCGGCGCGATGGCCAGTGCACCGTTCGATAACGACGGCGTCGCAACTCGCCAGCGAAAGCTAATCGACGCGGGTGTTCTGCAAGGCTATGTCCTGTCGAGTTACTCTGCTCGGCGCCTGGGACTGGAGACGACCGCCAATGCTGGCGGCGTTCATAATCTCGTCGTCAAGCCTACAGCCGGTTCGCTGCAGCAACTGCTCGGCGATCTGCCGGGAGTTTTTTTGGTTGGGGAATTGCTCGGGCAGGGCGTCAATACGGTCACCGGAGACTACTCGCGCGGCGCAGCGGGCTTCTGGGTTGAGAACGGTGAGATCGTGTACCCGGTCCACGAGGTCACGATCGCGGGCAACCTGAAGGATCTGTTTCTGGGTATCCAGGCGGTCGGTTCCGACACCGATGTGCGCGGGACGGTTCGTTGTGGATCGGTTCTCGTCGAAGGACTGACGGTCGCCGGCAATTGACGGTTTTCGTTACGGCGATTTCGCCTGTGCTTGCGCGGCGTCTTCATCGACCAGGTCAGCCAGAGAACGAGAATCGACCGCCTCGTTCACGGCCGCATCGATATTTTCGGCGACAGCTTGAACGGTAGGATTCCACTGAGCCGGGTCCGTCGCATGTCGGTCACCGACCGATGTGCGAACGGCAGCGAGAATCTCGCCGACGCTGATCTTGCGCAGATCCCGGGCAGGAATCAGCTGTTCCTCGGTGGTCTCAACGAGCAGTCGGGCTTCCCGCAGCGCGCCGACAACGGGCTCCAGCAGATGTCGTGGGACGCCGATTTGGGCCGCCAGGCCTAGAACTCCCCAACCATCGGTAGGTCCCTCTCTCTTCTGACTCACGAGCAACATCACGTTGACGGCCAGACGCTCCGTAAATTCGTTCGACAGATTCGGTGTGCGCTTTTCGAGACGAAGGTAATCGCGGTTCTGATAGTAGAAAGTGAATTGCGCGCCGAGCAGCAGAATCAGCCAGGAGAAGTAGAGCCACAACATCCCGAAGATCACGATCGCGAAACCAGAGTAGATGACGACGGTACGGTCGGTGCCGGCGACGAATTGCGCAAACAGTTTGCCGCTAGCGACCCAGACGATACCCGCGAGCACACCGCCCAGCAGCGCGGTTCGAATCCGAACCCTCGCATTCGGTACGAACGCGTAAAGAAAACTGAATGTGCCGATCACCAGCACATAGGGTGCGAGCTCCGTCGCACCGACCACCAGAGTCCCGAGCGGTTCCACGGCTCGCAGCCGATTGACGATCGACGCATTCTGTATCGTCGCCAGCATGCCCATGGCGATACTCATGATCACGGGGCCCACGAGCATCACACTCAGGTACTCACTGAACCGGCGTCCGAAGCTGCGCGGGCGATCGACTCGCCACACGAAGTTAAAGCTATTCTCGACTTTCTGCGCCATAGAGAAGGCCGTCAGTAGTAACAGCGTCAGGCTGACGCCCGCGAGCGCCGAGCCCTGCACGTTATCGACAAAGCCGATGATCTGTGCAGTCAGTTCCTCGCTGCGTGGGCCGAGCGGTGCGAGGACACTAAGTAGCAGGGGTTCCATCTGACGGTGGAAGCCGAAGCCTTTCAGGATCGAGAAGCTCAGCGCCAATAACGGCACGATCGCGAGCATGGTGGTATACACCAGACTCATCGCGCGCAGTGTGAGTTCGCCCGATGCGAGTTCTCGGGCTAGGGCGTAAGCAAAGCGCGCAACGATCAGCAGGGTCCGCCGCCAAGGCTGTGCTGGCGGATCGGGAGGCCACAGCCAGGTTCGAATACGCCGGTTAAGCTGGTCCATTAGCGGATCCCGTCGGGTTACGAAAAATTCCGGAGCAAGCTCATCCCGTTAGAAGATCGAAGGCTTCGGAGTACTTCTCGCGAGTTCGTTCGATTACAACCGACGGAAGATGGGGCCCCGGGGGGTTCTTGTCCCAGTCCAATGTTTCGAGATAGTCGCGGACGTATTGCTTGTCGAAACTCTGCGGGGAAGAGCCCGGTTCATAGCTCGCGACCGGCCAGAATCGTGACGAGTCGGGTGTGAATAGTTCGTCGATCAGATACAGATCTCCGTCGTCATCGAGGCCGAACTCGAACTTCGTGTCCGCTATGATAATGCCGCACTCTCGAGCGTACTGCGTCGCCTCCGAGTAGAGTTGCAGTGAGAGGTCGGACACGCGTTGTCTGAGCTCGTTGCCTATCAACGAGTCGACATCGTCGGCAGAGATGTTCTCATCGTGGCCGCCAACAGCCGCCTTCGTACTCGGCGTAAAGATCGGTTCGCGAAGTTGTTCTGCAAGCTCCAGGCCCGGAGGCAGGGGGATCCCACTGATGCTGCCCGATGCGCAGTAGTCTTTCCAGCCGGAGCCGATCAGATATCCTCGAACGACTGCTTCCATGGGCAGGGGATGGAGACGTTTCACGACAACGGATCGTCCCGCGACGATAGCGTGGTCCTGCGTATCTTGCAGGATGCTAAGCGGATCGATATCGGTCAGATGGTTCGGCACGACGTGCCCGAGTCGCTCGAACCAGAAATTCGAAATCGCCGTTAGCGCGATACCCTTGCCCGGAATCGGATCTGGGAGTACGACGTCGAAGGCGGAGATTCGGTCACTAGCGACGATAAGTAGATGGTCGTCATCGACACGGTAGATGTCGCGCACCTTTCCACGGGCGATTAGATCCAGGCTCGTCAGATTGGACTCTGGCACGGCATCTGTTGGCAGCTCAGTCATAGGCGATGGCGTCCTTCGGGGCTTGGCAAATGAACGGTAGGGATGTAAAACGCGATAATGACTCGTCAAGTGGTCCGTCAGCAACTCCAGTATGAAATACGGTAACTCAGAACCCCGCCCGAGTAACATCTCCGTCGAACGATATGCAGTGGATCGGTAAGGCGGTCGGGGGCGTTCTGGGCTATGCCGTGGCTGGCCCGTTCCGTCTGGTCGGTCTGGCGCTGGGCGTCTTGCTTGGGCATCAGTTCGATGTCGGGTTGGGGACCCGGCAGGCAGTGCGTGGGCGCGTGGGATTCGGCTCGGCAAAAATTCAGCAACTGTTCTTCGAATCCACCTTCCTGTTGATGGGACACATCGCCAAGGTCGACGGACGGGTTTCAGAGGAGGACGTTCGGGTAGCCCGCCGGATCATGCATAGCATGGCTTTGTCTCCCGAGCAGGTTCAACAGGCGATCGCGCATTTCACGGCGGGTAAGGGCGCGGAGTTTCGTCGGTCTGAGAGCCTGGGGACGCTGCACGATCGACTGCGTGGCCGCCGTGAGCTGATCAGAGCCTTCATGGAAATTCAGATGCAGGCCGCATTGACGGTCGGGTCGATCAGTAAGGCGAAGCGAGAGCTGCTATGGATTGTGGCGAGATCTCTCGGTGTGGGTCGGGTGGAACTCGCCCAGATTGAAGCATTGATTCGCGCCCAGCAGTTTCGCACCGGCGGCACGCACGATAAGCAGGTCGGCCTGGAGGACGCCTTTCGGGTTCTCGGTCTGGACTCCAGCGCGAGTAATCAAGAAGTGAAGCGCGCTTACAGACGGCTGATGAATCAACATCATCCCGACAAGCTCGTCGCCCGGGGCTTACCGGAGTCAATGAAGCGTGTGGCCGAAGAAAAGACCCAGGAAATCCGCGCCGCCTATGAGCGGGTCAAGACCCACCGAAGTTTCAAATAACTTAAGCGGGTCGGCGCATGGCTTCTCTGCGGGGTTTCGGCAACTCTCTGCGCGCGTTAAAGACGACGATCGTTTTGCCGCTCGCGCTGACGAGGCCTTGTTCCTCTAACACCTTCAATACGCGGCCTGCCATCTCTCGGGAACAGCCAACCAGCCTGGAGAGCTCCTGGCGGGACACCTTTATCTGCATGCCGTCCGGATGGGTCATGGCGTCGGGCTCATTGCACAGATCCATGATCGCGTGAGCGACTCGACCTGTGACATCGACAAATGCCAGGTCGCCTAATTTTCGGTTCGTCCTGTCCAGTCTCGAAGCAAGCTGCGTGGCCAGCTCGAAGATCAGTCCGGGACTTTCAGAGGCGATCTGTCGAAAGCGTGGATAGGTCATCTCGGCGATTTCGCTTTCGGTCCGCGTTCTGACCCATGCACTTCGAGTTGGTTGCTCGTAGAACAGGCCCATCTCGCCGAAGAATTGGCCCTTGTTCAGGTAGGCCAAGACCATTTCGTTGCCGTCCTCGTCTTCAATCATGACCTCGACCGATCCGGATACGATGTAATACATCACATCAGGCAGGTCGCCGGCATGAATCATGACGGTCTTGGCGGGAACTGTGCGTACGCGACAGTAACTTAGAAAGCGATTTATCGCCGGAATTTCACTCAGGGGTCGGACGGCATCTTCCATGGCTTCACACTCCGTTTGACGTAATGTGTTATTTAATCAGTTTATGGGCCTATGACAAGTAAACAGGGGTCCAGGTTGTGACGTAGTTCACACCCACAGCGCCGTACGACGCAAAAATTCGCCTCCGAGTGCCATCAGAGACCGGATCGGGCGAGGAAGTTCGGTTCCTCCCGATAACCTCGCGGTCGTCCCGTGATGCGCCTCGTCGGTGGCCATCTTGTCGAGAATGGCTTTACTTCTTGCGTCCTCGGCAGGGAGTCGCCCCAGATGATCCCTTATATGCGCTTCGACCTGGCGTTCCGTCTCGGCGATGAATCCTAGGCTTACCTTATCGCTGGCGCTGCCGGCCAACACGCCCAGCAGAAAGCTTCCTCCATACCAGACTGGATCGAGCAGGCTCCTGCGGCCTTCCAGTTCAGAGATTCGTTGCGCACACCAGGCGAGATGATCCTGCTCCTCGGCCGCCGCCTCGAGCAGTTGATCGCGCGTATTCGCTGCGCGAGCCATGACCGATTGGCCACTGTAGAGCGCCTGCGCGGCGATCTCGCCTGCGTGGTTGACGCGCATCAAGGCACTGCTCATCCGCCGCTCCTCTGCGGAAAACTCAGGCTCGTCGAGGCCTTCCGCCGGCGATGGGCGCGCCGCCTCGGGCGGATCGGTCAGCGTACGTAGTGCCTGGTCCGCAGCCGCGACGAGCCGATCCTGCCAACTGATTCTGCGGGTCATGGGGCTATTATAGCCACCGGTAACGCCTTGCAAGGGCCTGAGCAGGCGCGTAATATTCCGCCTCTTTGGTCGGCGGTCTCGCCCAAACCCCAAGCAGCTTATGAAGACGTTCTCGGCTAAGCCGGCAGAAGTCCGGCACGACTGGTTTCTCGTAGACGCGAGCGGTAAAACGCTTGGCCGGCTAGCGTCGGAGATCGCCCGGCGCTTGCGAGGAAAGCACAAGCCCGAGTACACCCCACACGTAGACACAGGCGACTATATCGTCGTGATCAACGCTGAGAAAATCCGGGTTACCGGGGCCAAATTAAAAGATAAGATTTATTATCGGCATACCGGCTATATCGGTAATCTTAAGTCCGAGTCCCTCGAGCATCTCTTGGAGCGTGCGCCGGAGCAGGTACTGGAGCGCGCCGTCAAAGGCATGCTGCCTCGGAACCCGCTCGGAAGACAAATGTTTAAGAAGTTGAAAGTCGTTCGTGGGACCGAGCATCCGCACCAGGCCCAACAGCCTCATCCGCTGGAGTTATAAAAGTATGGCCACCGACATCTACTACGGAACAGGCCGAAGAAAAACCTCGGCGGCAAGAGTCTTCTTGAGACCCGGGAAAGGGGAGATCAAGGTAAACGGCCGACCGCTGGATATCTTCTTCGGCAGAGAGACAGCACGAATGATCGTCCGCCAGCCGCTGGAACTCTCGCAACTCGAGAGCAAGTTCGATATCCAGGTAAGCGTTCGCGGCGGTGGCACCACGGGCCAAGCCGGTGCGATTCGACATGGTATTACACGGGCGCTGATGGAGTACGATGAGTCGCTGCGCCAATCGCTGCGCAAAGCCGGATTTGTCACGCGGGATGCCAGGGAAGTGGAGCGTAAGAAAGTCGGCCTTCGCAAGGCCCGCAGAGCGACGCAGTACTCCAAGCGCTAGTAGTTGTAGATCCCACGACTGGGGGATCGTCTAGTGGTAGGACTTCGGACTCTGACTCCGACAGCGGGGGTTCGAATCCCTCTCCCCCAGCCATTTGCACGCCGGGCCACCGGCCGGGCTAGCGGATCTCTTTGACGCCGTCGTCTGTGCTGACGAGCAATACGTCAGCACCTCTCTGAGCGAATAGGCCGATCGTGACCACGCCGGGGATCTGATTCAGGCTGTTCTCGACCTCGAGCGGATTCGGTATCTTCAGATTGTGGACATCCAGAATGTGATTGCCGTTATCGGTCAGAAAATTCTCCCGCCAGATCGGTTGACCGCCTGCCTTGACGAGCTGCCTGGCGACGAACGAACGCGCCATCGGGATGACTTCGACCGGGAGAGGAAATTTGCCCAATGTGCCGACGAGTTTGGTGTCGTCAATGATGCAAATGAATCGTCGCGACGCGCCCGCAATAATTTTCTCGCGCGTCAGTGCTCCACCTCCGCCTTTGATTAGATGCAGGTGCTTTGTCGCCTCATCCGCGCCATCGACGTACAGATCCAGGTCACCGGCGCCGGCAAGATCCGATACCTCGATGCCCAGATTCTGCAGTCTCTCGGTGGATGCCTCGGAGCTTGAGACGACCGTCTCCAGGTGTCCGGCCTTCTCGGTCAAGGCGTCGATAAAGAAATTCACCGTACTACCGGTGCCGACACCCAGCGACATCCCGACCTCGATCTCTGCGATTGCTGCCACTGCCGCCAAGCGTTTCTTGGCATCTTGATCCATTTCACACCACCAAAAAAAAGTGCCCGCATAGTGCGGGCACTTCGTTTATGTCAGAACCAGAAGGCTGACACAAGGCACTAAAGAAACTACCGTTTCTTGCGAGAAGCCTTTCTCTTGGCCTTCTTGCGAGTAGCTTTCTTCTTAGCCTTTTTCTTGGCTTTCTTGCGAGTGGCCTTCTTCTTGGCCTTCTTGCGAGTAGCCTTCTTTTTAGCCTTCTTCTTGGCCTTTTTCTTAGCTTTCTTGCGAGTAGCTTTCTTCTTAGCCTTCTTCTTGGCTTTTTTCTTTGCTTTCTTGCGAGTAGCTTTCTTTTTGGCCTTTTTCTTTGTAGCCTTCTTCTTGGCTTTCTTACGTGTTGCTTTCTTCCTCGTCGCCTTCTTGCGAGTAGCTTTCTTACGCGTCGCCTTTTTCTTGGTGGCGCGCTTCTTAGCTACCTTGCGCCGCACTGTCTTGCGTTTGGCGCTCGCCTTCTTGCGAGATGTTCGCTTCTTAGAAGCAGGTCGTTTAGCCATGGGTAGTCTCCGTGTCGGGGTTAATCGGCGTTGAGTATATATAAAAGGATCAAGATTTCCAGCAAGTTATAGTTTTTTGCGCATGCGATTTAGCGCGTTTAACGCGAAGAGTGTGAACGACCACACACTCTTGATAAATGAATAATGAAAATCAAAATTGATCTCGTATCGAAGAACGCGATTCGAATTCTCGTAACGTGAGAAAAATTTCAGCAACAAAAACGCATTACTGAATTCACGCGTGGGAAATATCTCGTCACTAGAAACGAATCCGGTAACAACAATGTCTAAGTAATGGCGCGGAAAGCCGCTAGGTTACTGGGTTCTTGCGCACGGGATGCGCAATGGCCGAATCGACGAATACATTGGCTGTCGCTCCTAGTCTGTCATGGTTACACATTAGCGAAACCGTTTGCGCGACTCTTGTTTGTGTTTGCGACACGTTTCTCGCGGTTTGATGGTCGTGTCATCATCGCGGATAGGTGCTCAGTCGTTCGTGCTTCGCGTGAATTGCTACGTGGCGCGACAAGCGAAATCAAGAAGTAAAAATTTCGCTTTTTCTCGGAATTGCGCAGAGATTTGCGCAACTATGCGATTCGACTACGCGTCGGCTGGTTATCGCCTTGAGGCTAGTACGTCCGTCTTCGTGCCGAAATTCAACCTGCATGAAGCACTCCGACCTGAGTTTCAGTCAAAAATAATAGCTGTCTGATTCGGTAACTGCGCACCAGAGACGGACGTCCCACGCTTCCGCGTCGATGTCTTTTACGTGTTGATGTTCGTACCCTACGCCGACCAGTTTCGGTTTCCACCACTTTTCTCGTGCGGCCAGAAACTCGAAGCATCGATCGTAGAAACCGCCTCCCATGCCGAGTCTCACACCGCGGTCATCAAACGCGACGAGCGGCGTCAAAACGAGGTCCAGCGATCGGGCGTCAATATAGGATTCACCTGACGGTTCGAGAATTCCGAAGCGGTTCGGCGTCAGTGTCATGCCGGATCGAAGCGCAGCGAATCTCAGGCTGTCTCCACGTAGCACAGGAGCGTAGAGATGCTTATTTCGGCGTGCGGCACCCTTCATGAAAACTTCGAGGGAGATTTCCTGGTCGACCGCCAGATAGATGCCTATGTGTTGGGCGCGTTGAATTTGCCCCAGCCGCCACAAGCGTCGGGCAAGCAGTAGCTCGGCTCGGGCCATTTGCGGTTTCGTGACGGATTGGCGAATGAGGCGAACCCGCTGCCGCTGTTCGATTCGCTCGTCGCTACGACTGAGTGAGCTGTCGGACAAGAGAGCGGTTAATCCATCTTAAGTGTGATCGTGAAGGCGGAAGATGACGCTCCCCGCCTGTGCCGTTGCGGTTGGTTGCTCTCGACTCAGAGCAATAAGTGGGGTAAGCCGTGGTAGTTGCAGGCGATCCAGCAGAACCGGATGTGCACAACGCTACCGACAGGACACAACCCCAAGATCAAGATTTAGGGCCGAAAGACTCTCCAATCCGCATCGAACACCGCAGGGAGCGCCAATAACACTATAGACTCAATTGTTGCTCGCTGCTGCCGAGCGCCGAATCCAGTCTCTCGCGCATCGCCTTCACCCGAAGACCGACGATATCCTGTAGCTCTCGATCTTGACCCGTTCTCTGCAGCAGTTCATTCGCCATATTCAGGGCTGCCATGACGGCGACTCGATCCAGGCCGACGACTTTGCCGCTGTCGCGAATCTCGCGCATTTTCTGATTGAGAAGTTCCGCCGAAGCGACGAGGTCGGCCTTCTCGCCGGCTGGGCAGGCGACCTGATACTCTTTCTCCAGTATCCGGATACTGACATGGGCATACATATCGTTCATTGTGCCTGTTCCATTGCCTTGAGCCGACTGATCATTGCTTCGACACGGCCTCGAACCTGCTCATTCTTCTGCAGCAACGTTGCCCGGTCCTCAATTAAGGTGTCCTGGCGCTGCTTCAGAGACTGATTTTCCTCCTGGAGTTGCCTACAGATAACGACCAGTTCATCCAGCCGCTTCTCCAGGCGCTGCAGTTCCAGGTCGACCCGTTCATTGGTTTCGCGCTCACTCATGCCACAGACTATAGAACCGCAAGCGTTCGGCGGTCAACAAGCGCGGGACGGTGTTAGCATTGAGGCTTCTCGCGCACCGAGCTTTCTGGGAATGGCCGACTCACACACGGATTACGCGACATTGAGTGTGGCGCTGGACGGGCTCGGCGGCGCAATGACGGTGTCGGAGCTGCACGGCGGCTTCTGCGGTGTGTTGTGCGCCGGCGGCGCTGCGGCCGCCTCGACCTGGATCGAAGAGTGTGTCGCGGAGACCGAGGCACCGGCGGACGAAGCTGAGGAGGCGCTCGGCATTTTTCGGGTAATGGAGGTTGAGACCAGGCGTGCACTGGCCAGCGCAGATCTGGAGTTTACGCCGTTGTTGCCGGAAGACGATTCGCCGCTGGATGTTCGCGTCGAGGAACTGGCGCTCTGGTGCCACGCCTTTCTCTCGGGGCTGGCCTTTGGTGGCCTGTCGCTAACAGAAGGCTCCACGCGAATGTCGATAGACTCGGACGCGGCATCGGCGACCGAGACTTCGCTCGAGGAGATCGTCAAGGACTTTGCCGCGATCAGTCGCGCCGGCCTCAGTGCCGGTGAGCTCAGCGACCCAACGGACTCGGACTTCGCTTTGGCGGAAATCATCGAATATGTTCGCGTCAGCGTCCAGATCGTCTTGGAAGAAATTGCGGATACCCGCGGCAACGAGGCTGGGTTAACTACATCAATGAGCGAGCATTAATGCATCCACAAGAATTTTCCAGGCGTCGGCGTCATCTAATGGAACTCATCGGTTCCGGCGGCATCGCGGTTTTGCCGGCCGCCCCCGAAAGAACACGCAGCCGCGATACGTTGTATTCCTATCGTCCGGACAGTGATTTCTTTTATGTTACCGGCTTCGAGGAACCGGAAGCTGTCGCGGTACTGATCCCGGGCCGCCCGCACGGTGAGTTCATTGTCTTCTGCCGTGAACGCAACGGAGGCAAGGAGCTATGGGATGGGCCTCGAGAGGGCCCCGAGGGACTTGTGGCTAAGTACGGAGCGGACGATGCGTTCCCGATTAGCGACATCGATGAAATTCTCCCGGGCCTGTTGGAGCGAAGCGAGCGGGTCTACTACTCCATGGGGATCTCCAGCGAGTTCGATCACCGTCTGCTGGGTTGGATGCATGCGTTGTACGCGAGAAGACAAAGCCGTCATGTGCCCGACGAACTTGTCGATATGGACCATCTGCTGCATGAGATGCGGCTCTTCAAGAGTCGTCGAGAAGTCAGTGTCATGAAACGGTCGGCACGAATCGCGGTAGAAGCCCATCGCCGTGCGCTGCGTGCGTGTACGCCCGGAATGTACGAGTACGAACTTGAGGCCGAGTTTCGCTACGAGTTCGCGCGCCACGGCGCTCAGTGTTCCTACGAGCCCATCGTCGCCTCTGGTCGCAACGCCTGCGTATTGCACTATCACGCGAATAAGTCCGTTTTAAATGACGGTGATCTGGTATTGATCGACGCTGGTTGCGAGGTCGAATATTACGCGTCGGATGTGACTCGGACGTTTCCTGTCAATGGCGAATTTTCGGCGCCACAGAGAGATCTTTATGAGATCGTCTACGCTGCGAATCTCGCTGCGACGGAGAAAGCCATATCGGGTAACCATTGGAATGACCCGCACGAAACGGCGGTCAAGGAGATCACCCGTGGGTTACGAGATCTCGGTATCCTCAAGGGGCGCTTACCCTCCCTACTGAAGACTGAGGCCTACCGGCCCTTCTTCATGCACAAGACAGGCCACTGGATCGGTATGGATGTTCATGACGTTGGCGACTACAAAGTCGGCGAGCAGTGGCGGTTGCTGGAACCCGGCATGGTCACGACCATCGAACCAGGCATCTATATTGCGCCGAACGCTAAGGGTGTCCCGAAGCGCTGGAGGGGAATCGGTATTCGCCTCGAGGACGACGTCCATGTGTCCAAGGATGGCCCCGTCGTGCTGACCGCAGGGTTGCCTCTACATGCCGATGAGATCGAGCAACTCATGGGTAGTGGCGAATGAGTCGGGATCGCCTCGAAACGGATGTATTGATCGTCGGCGGCGGACTTGCGGGTTCCACGCTCGCGCATGCCCTGGCTCAGACGCCGCTATCGACCGTTCTGGTGGAGGTGCGCGATCCGTCACAACTCGAGCAACCGAGTTTCGACGGCAGGGCCACGGCGCTCGCGAACGGAAGTCAGCGAATCCTGGAATCGCTCGGCCTGTGGGATCGAGTAGCGGCGGACGCAGAGCCGATACAGTCGATTCATATATCCGAGCGCGGCCGCTTCGGCGCTGCGCGAATTCATGCGCTGGAGGAGGGTGTAGCCGCGCTCGGTTATACGCTCGAAAACCGGATACTCGGTGGCGTACTGTGGCAGGCGTTGGACTCGGCAGAGGGGTTTACTTGTTTCGCCCCGGCAGAGCTGTCCTCGCTGACAATCGGTAAGAACAGCGTTGAGGCCGAAGTAACTGCCGCTGAGAAGCGCGTCTCGATTGTCGCGAAAGTTGTCGTGGCTGCTGATGGCGCAAATTCGGACGTCCGCCGAAAGCTTGCCATCGCGACCCATGAAGATTGCTATGAGCAGCAGGCCGTCATTCTGAACTGTGCCACCGAATTGCCTCACGCCGGCCGCGCGTTCGAGCGATTTACCCCCGACGGACCGTTGGCGTTTCTGCCGCTTAGCGCCGGCCGAGTCGCTGTCGTGTGGACGTTATCTCACGAGAAAGCGGCACGGGTCTCGGCGCTCAAGGAGCGCGAATTCCGTAGCGAACTACAGGTCGCGTTTGGCTATCGGTTAGGCCGCATTACTCGGACCGGCGCCCGGACCGCCTATCCACTGGCGCGTGTTCGAAGTGCAGCGGTTATTGGTCCGCGCGCGGTACTGATTGGTAGTGCGGCCGTCAATCTCCACCCCGTCGCAGGGCAGGGGTTCAACCTCGCGTTGCGAGATGTCGCTTCGGTGGCGGAGATCTTCACAGAGCAACTCGCCGATCGCGCCGTGGTGAGCGATCCGGGAGCTGGGGACACGCTGGATCGATATCAGCAGTGGCGGGAACAGGATCAGAAAAAAGCCGCGGCGCTTACACATGGATTAATTCGCTTGTTCGGGTACGGCGCACCGCCGCTCGCGGCCTCGAGAGGACTGGCATTAATGGCCTTCGACTTGGTGCCCGGTGCTAAAGCGGAGCTCGCGAAGCAAACGATGGGACTCTCCGGCCGACTATCCCGCCTGGCGCGCGGGTTGCCACTGATGCCATCGGGCTAGATGTCGCGGGCAAAGCGCAGATGGCGAATCTAAGAGATGTGTCGGTTGTAATCGTTGGTGCCGGTCCAGTCGGATTAACGGTCGCTGCACTGCTGCTCGCAAGTTCTCATTCCGATCGATGGCGGATTCATGTGCTGGAGCCTCGATCCGTTCCTGCCTGGGATCCGGAACAGATGGACCTCAGGGTCTATGCATTGTCCAGGGCGACGCAGCACATCTTCGAATACCTGGGTGTTTGGCAACAACTCACATCGGCTCGCGCGAGCCCGTATCAGCGCATGCACATCTGGGAGGGCGACTACGCTGGGCGTTTGGGATCGTTGTCGTTCGACAGCGCCGAAGTAGGCGAGCCCGATCTGGGGCACATCGTCGAGGACCGACTGATCAGGGATCGACTTTTCCAGCTGCTGAATGCGTCCGACAAAGTGGATCTGCGCATCGGCGCCCAGCTCGCGGCAGTCCGACAAGGAAAGCGTGCTATCGAGATTGACACGCAGACCGGCGAGACCATCCAGGCGACGGTATTAATCGCGGCCGACGGCGGCATGTCCACGGTGCGTCAGCTAATGGATCTGCCCGTGACGGCCGTGCCCTATGGGCAAGACGCCGTGGTCACGCATGTGACGACGGAAAAATCTCACGCCGAGACCGCGTGGCAACGTTTTCTGCCTGACGGTCCGCTGGCGTTTCTGCCGCTGCTCGATGGCCGGAGTTCGGTGGTTTGGTCGATGAGTTCTGAAAACGCGCGGCGCCTGTCGGCGGCGGCTGAACAATCCTTTATCGACGAGTTACAGACCGCGAGCGGCGGCGTGCTCGGTACGATTAAATCCGGCGCCTCGCGGGCGAGCTTCCCGCTCGGGGCACTGCACGCCAATCGTTATTGTTGTGCGCGAGTCGCTTTGGTGGGCGATGCGGCACATACGATACATCCCCTCGCCGGACAAGGGATGAATCTTGGACTTCTCGATGCCGCGGCATTAGCGGACACGTTGGCTGCTGCATTGGACCAGGGGGAGGACCCCGGCGACCTGCGCGTTCTGCGGCGCTATGAGCGTCAGCGTAAAGGCGGAAATCTCAAAACGTTACTGGGGATGGATGCGCTGCATCGCCTGTTCCGGCTGCCGGGCCCGTTGTTCGCGCCGCTGAGGTCCGCAGGGCTTTCGGCCATCGATACAACGCCGATCGCCAAGCGTCGCTTAATGAGAGAAGCACTGGGTCTCGCCGGCGAGTTGCCGAATTCGGCCCGCGCACGGGTCGCGCTGGAATACGGGGACGGTCTACCTAAATAAAAAGTGCCTTTTATTTAGGTAGACCGTCCCCGTATTCCCCCCGTATTCCACGCCTGTTTTTTTGTGACGAATAGAGATGACCGGAGCCAGACAAACACCGTTATACGAAACCCACGTCGGCCTGGGGGCGCGCATGGTGGAATTCGGTGGCTGGAGCATGCCGATCTACTATGCGTCGCAACTGGAAGAGCATCATGCCGTTCGAGAGCACGCTGGATTATTCGACGTATCGCACATGACCGTCGTGGATGCTGTGGGCGCCGACGCCGAACGGTATCTACGCGGTGTACTTGCCAACGATGTGCGCAAGCTTCGGTCGACTCCCGACGGGCAGTGTCGCGCGTTGTACAGTTGTATGCTGCGAAACGATGGCGGGATTCTGGACGATCTGATCGTCTATCGGTTGTCGGATGGCGAATATCGGCTGGTTGTGAACGCTGCCACCCGGGAGAAAGATCTCGCGTGGTTACTTCAACAGGCTGGTGACTACTCTCTCGTGCTGCGCGAGCAGCCGGACCGGGCCATGATCGCGGTGCAAGGTCCGCAGGCCCGCGAATTAGTGGCGCAGACACTCCCACACGGCGAAGGCCTACTCGCGCTGGCGCCGTTCAGCGCGCGCCGAGATGACGAAATCTTAGTAGCGCGAACCGGTTACACCGGCGAGGATGGGTTCGAGATAATCCTTCCGAATTCTAAGGCCCCGGGCCTGTGGGCCGAACTGCAGGTTCTCGGTATTACCCCGTGTGGCTTGGGGGCGCGAGACACGCTCCGTCTGGAAGCGGGTTTAAATCTCTATGGCCTAGATATGGACGAGACTGTTAGCCCGTTGGAATGCGGGCTTAGCTGGACGGTCGATACGAAAACCGATCGCGATTTCATCGGCCGCAGAGCGATCGAGCGTCTGTCGGCCGCTGGTGTGGCGGCCGAGCAAGCGGGATTAATCCTCGAGGACAAGGGCATTCTCAGAGCCGGTTACGTTGTACACACGTCGAAAGGCGACGGATTGGTGACGAGCGGCACCTACTCACCGACGCTGGCTCGCTCCGTCGCGCTTGCCAGGGTGCCTGCTGGCGCAGGAAATGACTGCGAGGTAGTTATCAGGAATCGTAGCCATGCCGCGCGCATTGTCATGCCACCGTTCGTCAGGAACGGAAAAATTAGAATCGATTGTTGAAGCAAGACGCATCTAGGAGATCAACCTATGAGTGAAATTCCGGCTGAACTGAAATATACGAAGGACCATGAGTGGGTTCGAGAACGAGACGACGGTAGTGTGATACTTGGTATTACCGACCACGCCCAAGTCTCTCTGGGCGATCTGGTTTTTGTGGAGCTTCCCGAAACGGATTCGGTGATCGACGCGGGCGATGCTTGCGCCATCGTGGAATCCGTTAAAGCGGCGTCGGATATTTATCTTCCGCTGTCGGGCACGATAGTTGAGGCGAATGAAGCACTGGCGGATTCTCCGGAACTCGTGAATACAGATCCGTACGGCGAGGGCTGGTTGTTTCGCTTTAAACCCGACACGCCCGCAGAATTGGAAGAGCTTCTGAACAGCGAGGACTACGAACGCTTCGTCGCCGAGCTTCACGACTGATATATAAGGACGAGACCGTGCCGTTTATTCCTCACACCGACAATGACACGCAACAGATGCTGCATGCGATCGGCGTCGACGATATCAGCAGGCTGTTCGATGAGATTCCGATGGAACTCCGCTGCGGACACCTCGACGGTGTACCCGAAGCGAGCTCAGAGTACGAAGTCGGACGGCTCATGCGCCGGCAGGCCGAGCGTGATCAAGTTGGGCTTAATTTTCTTGGCGCCGGCGCCTATGAACATCATATTCCCGCAGCCGTCTGGGAGCTGACGACGCGCGGCGAGTTCTACAGCGCCTATACGCCTTACCAGGCTGAAGCGAGCCAGGGAACTCTGCAGGTCATCTACGAATATCAAACGATGATAGCGAGCCTGACTGGGCAAGATGTCTCGAATGCGTCTATGTACGATGGCGCCTCTGCGCTAGCGGAAGCGATACTGATGGCCGTGCGGGTCAATCGCGCATCGAAATCCAAGAAGGTGCTGATACCGCGAACCGTTCACCCGCACTATGCGGCGACCGTGAGGGCAATTACCGCGAGTCAGGGAATCGAGGTTGTCGATATTCCCTACGTGCCCGACAGTGGACGGACGGATCTCGGCGCTTTGCAGACTCACGCTGGCACGGACGTTACCGCCGTGGTGATTCCGCAGCCAAATATTTTCGGCGTACTGGAAGAGGTCGATGAGCTTGCGGACTGGGCAGTCGAGCACGACGCGCTTGGTATCGCGCTCGCCAATCCAACCTCTCTGGGTTTGTTGCGCCCTCCCGGAGAATGGGGTCGAGAAGGCGTAACGATCGTCTGTGGAGAAGGTCAACCGCTCGGCGTTCCTTTGAGCTCCGGTGGACCGTACTTCGGTTTTCTGGCTTGTAAGGAAGCACTCGTTCGGCAGCTTCCCGGCCGCGTGGTCGGTCGCACTGTCGATAGCGAAGGCAAGTCGGGTTTCACGCTCACGTTGCAGGCGCGCGAACAGCATATTCGACGCTCCCGAGCGACATCCAATATCTGTACGAATCAGGGTCTGATGGTGACCGCTGCCACGATCTATATGAGTTTGCTGGGGCCCGAAGGTCTACGACGCGTCGCGATCGAAAGCCATGCGAAGACCCGCGCCTTAACGGCGGCGGCGGAGGATATTCAGGGTGTGGAAGCCGTGTTCACGGCGCCGAACTTTCATGAAGTCGTGTTGCGCTTGCCGGTGCCTGCATCGTCTGTACTCGAGCGGATGCGACAGGAGGGGATACTGGCCGGTGTCGATCTATCGGCGTGGTTCCCGGAGCTTTTGGATTGCCTGTTGGTTTGCGCGACTGAAACGAAGACCGATGAGGACATTCAGACGTATGTGCAGTCGCTTAGAGAACAGGTCGAAGCAGCAAGGACAATGGGATGAGTGAGCCTCTGATATTCGAGCGCGGCCGGCCTGGCAGGTCGGCGGGGGCGCAGTTTCCTCGGCACGAGAGTGCCCACGAGCTGCCGGCGCAGTTTCTTCGAGAACGACCGCCGTTATTGCCGGAAGCGTCGGAACTTGACGTCGTTCGTCATTACACACGCTTGTCGCAGATGAATTTTTCGATCGACACTCAGTTCTATCCACTGGGCTCGTGCACGATGAAATACAATCCGCGCGGCTGCAACTCGTACGCGATGTTGCCCGGTTTCGCCGCGCGGCACCCGCTGACGCCCGAGAGCTCGTCGCAAGGATTCATGACCTGCCTGTTCGAGCTGCAAGAGATGCTGAAGTCCGTGACGGGAATGTCGGCGTTCTCGCTGACGCCAATGGCTGGTGCCCAGGGTGAGCTCGCCGGCGTCGCGATGATTCGTGCCTACCACGTCGATCGCGGCGACGAGGACAGGACGGAGATCATCGTTCCGGATGCGGCTCACGGTACCAATCCCGCGACAGCTACGATGTGCGGTTGCACCGTAAGAGAACTTCCGACTCGAGCCGACGGCGATGTCGACCTTGGCGCGCTTCGTGAACTGGTCGGTCCACGGACGGCCGGGATCATGCTGACGAATCCATCGACGTTGGGAGTCTTTGAACGGAGCATCACGGCAATTCAGGATATCGTTCATAGCGCCGGCGGACTCCTCTATTACGATGGCGCCAATCTAAACGCGATACTCGGTAAAGTCCTGCCGGCAGAAATGGGTTTCGACGTCATGCATATCAATCTGCACAAGACGTTTGCGACGCCCCACGGTGGTGGCGGCCCGGGATCGGGTGTCATCGGCGTTGGCGAGAAACTAAAGCCGTTCTTGCCCGTACCGTTGGTCGGGTCGACCAAGGACGGCTATCGCTGGTTGAATGAAGCGGATGTACCCAAGAGTATCGGTCGCCTGTCGGCGTTCATGGGTAACGCCGGTGTGTTGCTGCGGGCCTATATCTACATGCGTCTGCTCGGGCAGGAAGGCATGGAGCGTGTCGCCGACTATGCGGTATTGAACGCCAACTATGTCATGGTTCAGCTCAGACAGGCCGGCTTCGACATCGCGTTTCCCGACCGCCGAGCCAGTCATGAGTTTATCGTCACGCTGAAGAGGCAAGCGACGTCGTACGGGGTTAGTGCGATGGACTTTGCCAAGGCGCTGCTGGATCGAGGATTCCACTCCCCGACAACTTACTTTCCGCTGCTCGTTCCGGAGTGTCTGCTGATCGAGCCCACCGAGACGGAGAGCAAGCAAACGTTGGATGAATTCATCGGAGCGATGGCGGAAATTCTCGCGATGGCCAAATCAGATCCGGCGAAATGCAAAGATGCGCCGACGACCACGCCGGTCAGGAGGCTCGATGACGTACGCGCAGCCAGGCGGCTGGATGTCCGATATCAGCCGCCGGAAGTCCAGATCAGCGCGGAGATAGTCGACATAGCCGAGAACTAGGCACGATTTAAGCGCCAACTAGGGATAAACTACCCGTCTTTGTGGTCACAACTCCGGTACCAACCTTACAATCGAGCCTTATGAAACCTCATTTCGCCTCTGCCGCGTGCGCGGCCACCGCCCTGTTTTCGCTCACGACTGCGGCTCAAGAGCCGACTTGGAACGATACCCTGGCGAAGATATCGTCCGGGGTCGTCTCGATCCAAGTGGACAGTACTCGAGCCTTCGATACCGGACGCAACCAATCCAGTCAGGCGACCGGTTTCGTTGTCGATGCGGAGCGGGGTTTGATCCTGACGAATCGCCATGTCGTTACACCGGGACCGGTTGTGGCGCAGGCGATCTTCCCCAATCAGGAGGAAGTGCCACTCGTGCCGGTCTACCGCGATCCGGTTCACGATTTCGGTTTCTTTAGTTACGACCCGGAACACCTGATGTTCATAGAGCCGGCGGAACTGCCGCTCGTTCCGGAGGCCGCTCAAATCGGTCGAGATATCCGCGTTGTCGGTAATGACGCTGGCGAGCAGATGTCCATACTTGCCGGCACGATCGCCCGGCTGGACCGACAGGCGCCGAATTACGGGCGTGGTAACTACAACGACTTCAATACGTTCTATATGCAGGCGGCTTCCGGTACATCCGGCGGCTCGTCTGGTTCGCCGGTTCTGGACATCAAGGGTCAGGTCGTCGCGCTAAACGCCGGGGCGAGCAGCCAGGCGGCGTCGAGTTTCTTTCTGCCTCTAGACCGTGTCCGGCGCGCACTGGAATTCGTCCAACAGGGACTGCCGGTGCCGAGAGGAAGCCTGCAGAGCGAGTTCGTACACAGACCGTTCGCGGAGCTGCGACGTCTCGGCCTGACCGAGCGTACCGAGGCCGAGGTCCGAGAGGCCGACCCGGCACAGACGGGGATGCTGGTTGTCGAGCGCGTGATTCCGGGCGCCGAAGCCGGCGAATTCCTCCGGCCGGGCGATATTCTCGTGCGGGTTAACGGTGAGTTGATCGCTGGCTTTGTGCCGGTGGAGGCAACGCTGGACGACAACGTCGCGAACAGCGTGACGCTCCAGATTGAGCGCGGCGGTGAGGTCTTGGAGCGCGCGCTGATCGTCGACGACTTACACAAAATAACTCCCGACGAGTTTATTCACTACGGTGAGGGGGTCTTTAACAACCTGTCCTACCAGCAGGCGCGTCACTTCAACCGTCCGGTCTCGGGTGTCTACGTGGCGAATCCAGGCTACGTATTCGGCTCGGCCGCAATCCCGCGGGCAAGCCTGCTGTTGGGCGTCGATGGCGAAGCCGTACAGGATCTCGACGATCTGCAGCGCGTGTTAGAGCGACTTCCAGACGGTCAGCGAACGACAGTTCGATTCGCGCAGTTCGATGATCCACAGACAGAGCGGCAACGCATCATCACCAACGATCGGGACTGGTTTCCGGCACAACGGTGCAAACGGGACGACGAAACGGGACTGTGGCCTTGTCAGGAGATCTCGTCGGGGCCGGTTGCAGAGGTTACGGAATCTCAGGACACCACCTTCCCGCCGCAGCCCGGGGAGCGCCATATACAACGCATCCTCCCGTCCTTGGTGCTCGTAAATTTCGACATGCCCTATACAGTTTCCGGTGTCTCTGATCGACATTACTATGGAACGGGCCTGATAGCGGATGCTGAGCGTGGTTTGGTCGTCGTCGATCGCAACACCGTGCCGGTCGCCATGGGTGACGTTCGTATTACGTTCGCAGGCTCACTCGAGATACCGGGACGAGTAGAGTACGTGCATCCGCTGCACAATCTCTCGGTCGTGTCCTACGATCCGGCGCTGATCGGCAGCACGCCGACGCGTAGTGCGACATTCACAACGGACGAAGTGCTGCCGGGCGACGCCCTTGAGGTGGTTGGATTGAAGGCGGACCATAAGTTGTCTTCGCAGTCCAGCGAGGTCGCGGCAGTTGAGGCCGCGAACTTCCCTCTGTCCCGAACCTTACGTTTTCGCGAGTCGAATATGGAGGGCATCACACTCGTCAATGGTCCGGACGATTTCGACGGCGTCGTCGTCAACCGTCAGGGCAGAGTAGCCGCACTCTGGGCAACTTTTGCCTATCAGACAGGTCGCGAGCTGACTCAGGTCAACATGGGGATACCGGCAGAACTGATTGTCGATATGGTTGCGCGTCTGAGAGATGACCAACCTCTCCACTCTCTGGATGTTGAATGGCGCTATATGCCGCTGGCGTCAGCTAGAAAATTCGGCCTGCCGGAGGCTTGGGTTGAGAGTTACGAGTCACATAATCCCCGCCGGCGTCAAGTCTTGGCGGTGACGAGCGCCGTCGCAGGATCGCCGGCCGCCGACTTCTTTCGCGCCGGCGATATTCTCTTAAGTATCGACGGTGAACCCTTGAATACTTTTAGAGAGGCCGAGTTGGCAGCCCAACGTCCCGAGGTTGAGGTAACCGTATTCAGAGACGGCGGGGAGTTGAGCGAACTCGTCGATACAGTCGAGCTGAGCGGAGAAGGAATTCAACGCGTCGTACTATGGGCTGGAGCGCTGTTACAGGCTCCGCATCGCGCGATCTCCGCGCAACGCGGTATCGATTCCCAAGGCGTCTACGTTTCGTACTTCGGCTTCGGTTCCCCTGCTAGTCGATCCGGGCTGTTCGCCGGGCGACGCATCGTCGCCGTCGACGGGCAGCCGACCCCGGATCTGGACAGTTTTATGGGAGCGGTGGACGGCCTGGCGGACCGGGATTCGGTTAGGCTCAATACCATGACCTGGAACAGCGTACCGCAGGTCATCACGCTGAAGCTGGATACTCACTACTGGCCGAGCTACGAGCTGCGGCGCGAAGGCGACGGGTGGCAGCGTTATCAGCTGAACTAGCGGCGCGACTGGCGTTGCTGCTCCTGAGCATCGGTCTTACGGGGGCCGCTCATGCTCAGCGCATGTACACGTACCAAGATGCGAACGGCGTATGGGTTTATTCCGATCGGCAGCCGGAAGGGAACCAGGAATTCCACGAGGAAGCGCTACAGCGTACGGTAGATACGCCCGAAGTGCGGGTGTTTGAGCAACAGACTGCAGACGGGTTGCGTCTGATCGCCGAGAATTCCTATTTCTGTTCCGTCCAGATCACCTATCAGCTGGGGTCTATGGAAAACGTGGCGGCGGATACCGCGGAGCAAGGTCTCACGGTAGTGCCTGCGCGAAGCCAGGCGGAACTGCTAACCGTCAATCGCGGCGACAGAACCATGCCTATGCGGCTCGAATACCAGTTCCAATTCCTACCGGGAGACCCCGAAGCGCGCCACGAGCCAGAGAGTTTGTATCGCCTTCCTTACGCGTCGGCTGAGAATTTTAATGTATCGCAGGCTTACCCGGATGAACTCACTCATGCAGACCCTTCCAGTCAGCACGCAATCGATTTTGAGATGCCGATCGGTACTGGCGTCTACGCCGCGCGGAGCGGCATCGTGATCGAAGTCGCCAGCGATTTTTTTCAGTCGGGAACGGACCTCACTGTTGATGGACCTCGAGCGAACGTTGTTCGCGTCCATCATGACGACGGCACGATGAGTCTGTACGCCCATCTGAATTGGAACTCGATTCGCGTGGTACCTGGCCAGCGAGTCGAGCGCGGTGAGTATCTCGCCGACTCGGGTAACACAGGTTTCAGTACCGGGCCTCATCTACACTTCGCGGTGCAGAGAAACTCCGGTAGCTCCATCGTCTCGGTTCCAATCCAATTTGCCGGAATCGATGGCGAAGCCGTTACGCTGCGTGCCGGAGACAGCCGAACGGCGTACTGAGGGCCGTGAGAGCCGCACCGCAGCAACAGCCTCTGTCGATTGTTTCAGGCGGTCAGACGGGCGTCGACCAGGGGGCACTTGCCGCGGCGATGGCCTGCGGCGTGAGTTGTGGGGGTTGGTGTCCGGACGGCCGTCGAAGCGAAGACGGGAAGATTCCCGCGCACTACCCGGTCCGTGAACTCAGCGGTTCGGGTTATCGGGAGCGTACGCTGCAGAACGTCGTCGATTCCGACGGCACGGCGATCATTTTCAACAAAGATCTCGAGGGCGGCACCCGACTGACCGCAGAGCTCTGCGGTCAGGAGAGTAAACCGCATCTGCTGATCGATGCAGCAACTCTGAACCGAACTGACGCTGTCGATGCGTTAGGAGAATTTATTCGCGACAATCATATTTTGATATTGAACGTTGCCGGGCCGCGCGC
>Ga0255049_10000431_pt1 | contig 26081 bp, 24 predicted proteins | sample JV7_2_3_MG_FD_183615 | JGI IMG/M metagenome (GOLD analysis project Ga0255049, IMG submission 183615) | Seawater microbial communities from Jervis Inlet, British Columbia, Canada - JV7_2_3 | ecosystem: Environmental > Aquatic > Marine > Inlet | place: Canada: British Columbia | collected 2016-10-06
TTGGTCAAGGGTATCGGCGAGCGCACGGTGAATCTGAACCGGACTGACATCCGGGTATCCGCGGCGAAAAAGAAGTAGTTCGTCATTCTGTCGGCGACCCTGTGGTCGCGTCAGCTGTTTGCTGGCGCGACCTGGATCGCAAGCGTGTTAGTGACACTCGTCATGACGGCGGCGGCGCCTTTTGGCTATGATTCGGATTCATTCACGAGATTGGAGTACCGTCTTGGATCAGCAAGTCAGAGCAGCCGTATTTCCCGTAGCAGGGCGAGGCACCCGATTTTTGCCCGCAACGAAGGCAAGTCCGAAAGAGATGTTGCCGATCGTCGACAAACCGCTGATTCAGTATGCGGTCGAGGAGGCGATAGAGGCAGGCGTGACCAAACTGGTATTTATCACGGGTAGCTCCAAGCGATCGATTGAGGATCATTTCGACACGGATACGGGTCTCGAACAGGCGCTCATCGACGCCGGCAAGGACGAGTTGCTGCAATCGATTCGCGGCATCGTGCCGCCGGGCGTTACCTGCATTTACATTCGGCAGGGAGAGCCACTCGGGCTTGGGCACGCGGTGCTGTGCTCGCGACCAGCCGTTGGTGATGAGTCGTTCTTCGTACACCTGGCCGACGACCTGATCGCGGGCAAGCCTGGATGTTTGTCGCAAATGGCCGGCGAACACCGTCGCCATGGTGGCGGTGTGATCGCTGTCGAAACCGTACCGCGTCAGGACACATCGAGCTACGGTATCGTCGCCGTCGACGAGTCAGATCAAAATCGCATCACCGAGATCGTTGAAAAGCCGGCGCCAGAAGATGCACCCTCGAATTCCGGAGTGGTGGGACGCTACCTGCTGACCCCGGAAATATTCGACAAACTCGAACACATCGGCAAAGGTGCCGGCGGCGAGATTCAATTGACCGACGGTATCGCGCAATTGATGGGCGATCAGGCGATATATGCCTATTCGTTCGACGGCGTGCGTTATGACTGCGGCAGCAAGCTTGGCTACCTGCAGGCAACCGTTGCGTACGGCCTGAATCACCCGGATACCGGGGCCCGCTTCCGCGAACACCTCAAAGAGGTGCTCGCAGATTAGACCGTTGGTGCTCTCCTAGCCTGCGGCGGCGTCGCGGTACAGAAACGCGACCACCAATGCCACGATTACGACCAATACGCTGTCGCCGATGATCTGTTGCACCGCCAGCATGCCCGGCGTTTGCTGCACCGTGTAATAGATCATGAATGTTGGAATTGGAGCGAGCAGGGCGATCGCGATACCGAACCGCAGCCCTTGCTGCAACCACGGCTTGCTTTCGTTGCCGCGCTGATAAATCCAGACAAAAGCGCCGGCCATCAGAACGTGCGCCAGCAACATGAAGTGAAACAGGCCCATTTGTTCTTCTTCGGGACGGGACATGTTTGTCATCGCTGCATACGTGTCACCGAGCCAGACACCATGGACGAGAAAACTGCCCGTCATCCAGACAACAAACACAACCACCCACGAAACGAGGAAGATCTTGTTCATATAGCCACCTTACGACCGGCGTTTAATTAGAGTTTTTGGTCCGGCCGGTTCTGGCCCTTATCTTAGCGCAACAACAGGCCCAAAAGGCGTCAATTCACCGCGGCCTCGAACCGAGTAAGCCTTTGTTATGCAACTAAAAAAAAACGTAGCGCCTTGGCCTGCTATGGTGACTGGGCACAACCAACCTTGCGAGGTCGCCTTTTGTGTCAGAAGAGCGTGAATTCGATTTTTGCGATCTTACGTTTCGATCCGCTGTCCTGGATTCCATTCCGGCAAATATTGCCATCCTCGATCCGAATGGAGTGATCGTCGCGGTAAACGCGCGCTGGCAGGCTTTCGCAGAAGCCAATCACTTAGGCGACGAAGCCATGTGTGTGGGCGCAAACTACCTGGAGGTTTGTCGGATTGCCCGTGCCGACCCAAGTGCTCGAGTGGCTGCGGATGGAATTCTGGACGTGATGAAGGGATTCCGATCGACTTTCTATCATGAATACCCATGCCACAGCCCGGACGAACAACGCTGGTTCACTCTTCGGGCGACACCGCTCATCGACTATTCGCATTTTGTCGTGGTATTACACGAAGATATTACCGAGCGAATCCTGGCCCAAACGGCGGTCCCACCTACGACAGAAAAATGAGAGGCGGCCGACACTCGAGTCTTGCGGGCCAATTGGCCGGCACACAAAAAAGGCCTTCTTTTGAAGGCCTTTTCGGAATTTGGCTCCCCGACCCGGACTCGAACCAGGGACCAATTGATTAACAGTCAATCGCTCTACCAACTGAGCTATCGGGGAATTTCTCGACACCACGAGGTGCGGGCCGGGATTTTGGAATAGCACCCGGCCGAAGTCAAGCTGACAAGACCCGTTTTATACGACGAATAGCTTCCTCGAGTGATTCCATCGAACAGGCGAATGACAGCCGAAGGTAATGCGGCGCGCCGAAGGCGGATCCCGGTACGCAGGCGAGGTCGGCCTCCTTGAGAAGCAGCGCGACCAGGTCCAAATCCGTCTCGAGGCCCTGTTGCTCCAAAGCACCGGCAACTTTGGGAAACGCATAAAAAGTGCCTTCGCCGCGACGACACTCAAATCCGTCAATCTCATTGAGAGCCGCAACGAAATAGTCATGGCGCGCCTGGTAAGCAGCAGCCATTTCATTCACGCGTGCCTGAACGCCATTCAGCGCAGCTTGGGCAGCGGCCTGCGAGATACTGCAGGGATTCGAGGTGCTCTGACTTTGCACGGTCTTCATGGCGTTGATCAGGACTTGCGGACCCGCCGCATAACCAATCCGCCACCCTGTCATCGCGTATGCTTTGGAGATGCCATTGGTCGTGACGATTCGATCATTGAGGGCCGGACAGGCGGTCGCAAAGCTCATAAACGGCTCTTCGCCCCAATGAATGTGCTCATAAATGTCGTCCGAAACGGTCACGACGGCGGTATGCTTCTCCAGCACATCGCCGAGGGCCTGGAGTTCCTGCTTGCTGTAGCTGGCCCCGGTAGGATTCGAAGGACTGTTGAGAATGAACAGCCTGCTCTTGTCACTTATTGCAGCCTCCAGTTGCTCGGGCGTGATCTTGAAGTCACGTTCAATGCCGGCTTCGACAAACACGGGCTCTGCGCCTGCGAGTCTTACCATGTCCGGGTAGGACACCCAATAGGGCGCAGGTATTATCGCTTCGTCGCCTGGTCCCAGGAGACCCATACAGAGATTAAACAACGCCTGTTTGGCACCGCTGGTCACGAGAATCTCGGCAGGCGTGTAGTTGAGTTGATTGTCGCGGACGAATTTCTGTTGAATTGCGCTTTTGAGTTCTGCGGTGCCGTCAATCGGCGTGTACTTGGTTTGGCCGGACTCTATTGCCGCGATCGCCGCGTCCTTGATGTGCCGCGGTGTGTCGAAATCCGGCTCACCCGCACCAAGACTCAGAATATCGCGGCCAGCCGCGCGTAACTCGGTGGCAAGGGCCAGCACAGCTCCGGTTGGTGAAGGCTTGACGGCTGCCATCCGTTTGGAAACTGATAAACTCAATCGATTGCCTCCGAAATATTGACGCTCATGGTACGTGAATCCAAAGCCCTGCCCAACAAACAGCACGTGGAACGTGATCGGCTGACGCTGGTGTCCGAATTTGAACCTGCGGGGGATCAGGGCGCAGCGATTGCGGGTCTGTGCGACGGACTGAACGACGGACTGGCTCGCCAGACCTTGCTAGGTGTCACCGGATCGGGCAAGACGTTTACCGTTGCAAGTGTCATCGAGAGACTGCAACGGCCCGCGATTGTTCTCGCTCCGAACAAAACCTTGGCGGCACAGCTGTACGGTGAGATGCGGGAGTTTTTCCCGCGCAATGCGGTCGAGTACTTCGTGTCCTACTACGACTACTACCAGCCGGAAGCGTATGTGCCGAGTTCCGACACCTACATCGAAAAGGACGCGTCCATTAACGAGCACATCGAGCAGATGCGCTTATCGGCCACCAAAGCGCTGATAGAACGACCCGATGTCATAATCGTCGCGACCGTGTCTGCGATCTACGGGCTCGGGGATCCGGAGGCGTATTTCAGCATGGTGTTGCACCTGGTTCGTGGGGATCGCATCGACCAACGCACCATCCTCAGACGCCTTGCCGAACTGCAGTATCAACGCAACGAGCTCGATTTTTCGCACGGCACATACCGCGTGCGTGGGGACGTCATCGACATATTTCCGGCGGAATCGGATCGTGACGCTGTGCGCATTGAGCTGTTTGACGACGAAATCGAGTCGCTGTCGTTTTTCGACCCGTTAACCGGCGAAGTGGTGCGGCGGGTACCCAGGCTCACCATATTTCCGAAGACCCACTATGTGACGCCGAGAGAGCGCCTGCTGGAGGCCTGCGAGCACATCAAGGTCGAACTGAAAGAGCGCCTGGAGTACCTCAGAAGGAACGAAAAACTGTTGGAAGCTCAAAGACTTGAACAACGAACTTTATTTGATTTAGAGATGATTCGGGAACTTGGGTACTGCTCCGGAATCGAGAACTACTCGCGCTATTTGTCCGGGCGTAATGTCGGCGAGCCGCCGCCTTGCCTGTTTGATTATGTGCCGGACAACGCCATCCTGGTGATTGACGAAAGTCACGTCACGGTGCCGCAGCTCGGCGGCATGTATAAGGGCGATCGTTCACGCAAGGAAACGCTGGTCGCGTTTGGCTTTCGATTACCGTCTGCCCTCGACAACCGGCCACTGCGATTCGATGAGTTCGAGGGCCAGTCACCGCAGACGATTTATGTTTCGGCGACGCCGGGCAATTACGAAAAAGAACACGCGGACGACGTCGTAGAGCAACTCGTGCGACCGACCGGTCTTATCGATCCGACCGTCGAAGTGCGGCCCGCAAAAACCCAGGTTGACGACGTGTTGTCGGAGATCGGGCAGCGCGTAGCCAACGATGAGCGGGTGTTAATTACGACGCTGACAAAAAGGATGTCGGAGGATTTGACCGACTACCTCGGCGAGCATGGTGTCCGCGTGCGATACCTGCACTCGGATATTGGCACAGTGGAGCGCACCGAGATTATCCGAGACCTGCGCCTGGGTGCTTTCGATGTGCTTGTCGGCATTAACCTGTTGCGAGAAGGGCTCGATATGCCGGAGGTTTCACTCGTCGCTATTCTCGACGCCGACAAGGAAGGCTTCCTGCGATCCGACCGATCCCTGATCCAGACCATCGGTCGGGCAGCCCGCAATCTGCATGGCAAGGCGATTCTCTACGCCGACAAAATGACAGGCTCGATGCAAAGGGCGCTGGAGGAGACCGGTCGGCGACGAGAAACGCAGCTCGCCTATAACGAGGCGCACGGCATTACACCTGCCACGATCGTCAAGCAGGTCACAGATGTTATGGAGGCCGCTTACCCCACGCCTCAAAAGGGGCGCCGCAAGGTTGCCGACGATACCCCGATGTACGAACTGATGAGCACCGAACAACTCATGAAATGCGCCGCTAAGCTCGAGAAAAAGATGCTCAAACACGCGAGGGATCTGGAATTCGAAGAGGCGGCGAGGCTCAGGGACGAGATACAGACCGTCCGAGATTTCGGACTCGGGCTTACAACGCGAAAAGCGGGCTAATAAGCCTTGCAGTAACCGAGGGGCTTCAGTATCTTACGGCTCGCTTCGCGGAGGCCAGGGGCGATTAGCTCAGGGGCATACGAACGAAGGCACCACGGCATTGAATTGGGCGATTAGCTCAGGGGCATACGAACGAAGGCACCACGGCATTGAATTGGGCGATTAGCTCAGGGGTAGAGCGCCACGTTGACATCGTGGAGGTCGGTGGTTCGAGACCACCATCGCCCACCAATTCGCAGCCAAGCCAGCCGGGCCTCAAAAAGTGCGGCGTTCGGCAACAAAACACCTGATTTTTTTAAAGAATTCCGTGTTTCGATGGTTGTTTCTTGGCATCCGGCTATATAGAATCGCGGTCCCGCTTTGGCTGCGGCGATTTGCCGTGGGCCGGAAGGGGCGGGGACCGATGAGTTACTGGAGGATTTGGGTATCGCAGTTACAAAGCGCGTAAGGCGTAACGAGGAAATCGAGGCCACCGAGGTACGAGTAATTCGCTCTGATGGTGAACAGGCAGGGGTCATGGGCATCGCAGCGGCGATCGAATTGGCCAAAGACGAGGGATTGGATCTCGTCGAGGTTTCGCCAATGGCGGAGCCACCGGTCTGCCGGGTCATGGATTTCGGCAAGTACTTGTTCGAACAGAACAAGAAAAACCAGTCTGCGAAACGCAAACAAAAACAGGTTCACGTTAAAGAAATCAAGTTTCGTCCGGGTACGGACGAAGGTGACTACCAGATCAAGCTCAGGAAACTGGTGCATTTTCTGGAAACCGGTGATAAGACCAAAGTCACGCTAAGATTCAGAGGTCGGGAGATGGCGCACAAGGAACTTGGCGCGCAGCTGCTGACCAGGGTCCGGGATGACCTGGAAGAATTCGGTTCGGTGGAACAAATGCCGCAAATGGAAGGACGGCAAATGGTCATGGTAATAGCGCCTAAGAAGAAATAGGCAGCAACGAACCGACGAAAAAGTGAGTAACAGCCCGAGGGTGTAACTACCTGACAGGCTCTACCCGCCTGCAGCGGCCGGATAAGCCGGTACGTGGCAAGGCCAAAAGGATGACAAAATGTCTAAGATGAAGACCAACCGGGGCGCCGCGAAGCGCTTCAGTAAAACGGGCAAGGGTGGCTACAAGCGCTCGCAGTCCCACCTCAATCACATTCTTACCAAGAAGAAGTCAAAGCGTAAGCGCCAGCTCGGCGCGACCCTACAGGTCGCAGAAGCCGATGTGAAGGCCGTAAAACGCATGCTTCCCTACAGCTAAGAGGAGATTGAGCGATGGCAAGAGTAAAACGTGGCGTAACTGCCAAAGCCCGCCATAAAAAAGTCCTCGGTAAAGCGAAGGGCTATTACGGCGCGCGCAGCAAATTATTCAAGACGGCCAAGCAGGCCGTTATCAAGGCGGGTCAGTACGCGTACCGCGATCGTCGCCAGCGGAAGCGCCAGTTCCGGGCGCTTTGGATTACGCGTATCAACGCAGCTGCGCGTCTGCATGGTCTGTCGTACAGCCGTCTTATCAACGGCCTGAATCGTGCCGATATCGAAGTTGACCGCAAGGTGCTCGCCGATATCGCTGTTCACGATCCAGAGGCATTTGGTGCGATTGCAGAGGCTGCCAAGGCGGGTCTCGAGCAAGCTGCTGGATAATTGACACCGAATCGCGCGTGGGCAACTGTGCCGGGTTCGGGTTATCGACGATGCAGTCACTGAGCGAGCTTATCGATCAAGCGACAGCCGAAGTGGCTGCCGCAACCGATCTTGCCGTGCTGGACGCGGTTCGGGTTTCCTATCTCGGTAAAAAGGGCGAACTCACGGCTCGCCTGAAGTCTCTGAGTCAGCTGTCGGCCGAAGAACGACCTGCTGCAGGCCAGGAAATAAACAAAGCCAAGCGGATCGTGCAGGGGCAAATCAACGCGCGCCGTGAGGCGCTCGAAGCGGCCGCGCTCGAGACGAAACTCGCGGCCGACGCCGTCGACGTTTCGTTGCCGGGTCGCGGCAGTTCGATTGGTGGTCGTCATCCGGTTACGCGCGCCATGGTGCGCATTGAAAAGATCTTTCGTAATGCCGGATTCGGGGTGCGTACCGGCCCGGAAATCGAGGACGATTTTCACAATTTCACGGCGTTGAATATCCCAGAGAATCACCCGGCTCGTGCAATGCACGATACGTTCTATTTCCCGGGCGGTTTGTTGCTAAGAACGCACACATCGCCCGTGCAAATTCGATCGATTGTAGAAGAAGGCGTGCCAATTCGGATTATCGCGCCAGGTCGTGTCTATCGTTGCGACTCGGATCAAACGCACACGCCAATGTTCCACCAGGTTGAAGGGCTGGTAATCGACGAGAACATCAGTTTTGCAAATCTGAAAGCTGTGTTGCACCAATTCGTCGAGGCGTTTTTTGAGCGCAAAGCGGAACTCCGATTCCGGCCGTCGTACTTTCCGTTTACGGAACCATCCGCCGAAGTTGACGTTAGTTGGGGCGAAGACAAGTGGCTCGAAATCCTCGGCTGCGGCATGGTGCATCCGAATGTACTCGAAAGCGCAGGTGTGGATTCCGAGAAATATACCGGCTACGCATTCGGCATGGGTATCGATCGTCTCGCGATGCTGCGTTATGGCGTCAACGATGTTAGGACGTTTTTTGAGAACGACCTTCGTTTCTTGCTGCAGTTCGGGTAGTTACGATGAAGGTCGCAGAATCCTGGTTACGCGAATGGGTGAACCCCGACGTTGATACCGAGGCGCTCGGTCATCAGCTGACCATGCTGGGCCACGAGGTAGACGGCATCGTATACGAGGGTGCCGGCATTGACGAAGTTGTTATCGCGGAAGTCATCGAGGTTGAAAAACACCCTGACGCCGATAGGCTGAGCGTCTGCAAGGTCTCCGATGGCAATGCCGAACTCATTGATGTTGTGTGTGGTGCGCCGAACGTTTCGAAAGGGATGAAAAGCCCTCTGGCGAAACCGGGCGTCAGATTGCCAAACGGACTGAAGCTCAAGAAGTCGAAGATTCGCGGCGTGGTCTCGAACGGCATGCTGTGTTCCGCTATCGAATTGGGTCTTGGCGATGAGTCAGACGGCATAATCGCACTGCCTGATGACGCGCCGGTAGGTGCGCCGTTGGTCGACTTTCTTAGGCTGCCGGACGCGGTTATCGATCTTGATCTCACGCCAAATCGTGGCGATTGCTTTTGCGTACTCGGTATCGCACGTGATGTGTCGGCATTGACGGGTGCAACGCTCAAGGACGCGGCGACGAATCCTGTAAAGCCGACCATCAAGGACCAGCAAGCCGTAGAACTGGTTGAGCCGGCTGGATGCCCACGATTCGCGGGTCGGGTGGTCCGCGGCATCGACCCCAATGCGAAATCGCCCATTTGGATGGCAGAGCGACTGCGCCGCGCCGGGCTGCGCGCCATATCGCCGGTCGTTGATATTACGAACTACGTCATGCTGGAGCTCGGTCAGCCACTGCACGCCTACGACAGCGCACTCGTGCAGGGGCCGATACGGCCGCGACTGGCAAGATCTGGCGAAAAGGTCGTCCTGCTGGACGAGAAAGAGATCGAACTCAGCGATGACACGCTGATAATCACTGATGACAGTGGCCCAATCGGTATCGCGGGCATCATGGGTGGCCTTAGTACGGCGGTAAGCGACAAAACGACGGACGTGTTTTTCGAGGCGGCCTTTTGGCCACCGGACTTCATGGCAGGCCGCGCGCGCGCCTATGGCATGCACACGGATGCGTCATTGCGATTCGAGCGCGGGGTGGATCCTGAAGGTCAGAGCCGCGCCGTCGAGCGCGCGACGCAACTGTTGCTCGATATTGCGGGGGGCCAGGCCGGCCCGCTGGTCGTCGAGTCAGCCCAGGACCATTTGCCGGGACGCGAGACGGTGCTGCTGCGCAAGGAGCGTCTGACGCGCCTGCTCGGGCTTGAAATTGCGGACACGGAAGTTGCGAGGATTCTCAAAGGCCTCGAACTTGGTGTCAAAAATGTGAAAGAGGGCTGGAAAGTGACGCCACCCAGCCATCGTTTCGACATCGAAATCGAGGCGGACCTCATCGAAGAGGTGGCGCGAATTCATGGCTACGATTCGATTCCAGAAACGACGGAGTCCGCACAGTCGCCATTGGAAAAGGTCACCGAAACGCGTATCGAATTGGAGCGTGCGGCGGAGCTGCTTATTGCTCGCGACTACCAGGAAGTTGTTACCTACAGCTTTATTGATGCCGATGCGAACAAGACATTTACGGGCAGCGCCTCCGAACTTGTATTGAGCAATCCAATCTCGTCGGAAATGTCTGTCATGCGTGCTTCATTATGGCCTGGCATGATTGCTGCAGCAGCTGCGAACGTAGCGCGACAGCAGGATCGCGTACGTATTTTCGAGGCGAGCAAGTCTTTCCACGGTACTTTGGAATCACACACGGAAGTACTACGCATCGCGGGTCTCGTTACGGGCCCGATCGTGCGCGAACAATGGGGAGAGAAATCGGGTAATGCCGATTTCTTTGACATAAAGGCCGATGTCGAGGCGCTGGTTCTGCTTGGCGCCGATGCCGATGAACTGAGTTTTGTTCCTGTCAGGCAGGCTGCGTTGCAGTCGGGACAGGCCGCCGAAATCAGGCGGAATGGCACTGTCATTGGCGTGTTGGGCAAACTCCATCCCGGCATTGCAAAGAGTTACGATTTCAAGCGGCCGGTCTACGTATTCGAGTTGGACGCGGCGCAAGCACTGGCGTCCAAGATACCCGCCGCATCGGTAGTATCGAGATTTCCGGCGATACGCCGCGACATTGCGGTGATCGTAGATGACGCGGTATCCGCGGACGAGCTGGTCGCCACGATCGCGGCAAGCGCGCCTGAGCTTATTCAGGATGTCAGGATTTTTGACATTTACACGGGCGCAGGTATAGAAGCTGGGCGAAAAAGCGTCGCAATAGGCTTGATTTTACAGGAAACATCGCGCACCCTTACTGACGATGATGCGGACGTCGTGATAGCTACGACAGTAAGCAATTTAAAAGACAAATTTGCCGCTGACCTGAGAGACTAATCCCGATGGCATTGACAAAAGCAGAGATGGCCGAGTCGTTGTTCAATGAGCTTGGTCTCAACAAAAGGGAAGCGCGGGAACTTGTCGACATGTATTTTGAGGAACTGCGTGCATCACTTGCAGTTGGGGAACAAGTCAAACTTTCCGGATTCGGGAATTTTGATCTTCGGGATAAAAAAGAACGTCCTGGCAGAAATCCAAAAACCGGACAGGAAATTCCAATCAGTGCGCGTCGCGTTGTGACTTTCCGCCCAGGACAAAAACTAAAGGCCCGAGTGGAAGCATATGCTGGAACCGGGGAATAACGACGAACTCCCTCCAATTCCTGGTAAGCGCTACTTCACGATAGGTGAAGTCAGTGACTTGTGCGCCGTCAAGCCGCACGTACTGAGGTATTGGGAGCAGGAGTTCCCACAGCTGAAGCCTGTTAAGCGTCGCGGCAACCGCCGCTATTATCAGCGTCAGGATGTTCTGATTATTCGTCAGATCAGAAGTCTGCTGTACGACGAAGGCTTTACTATTGGCGGCGCCCGTCAACGCCTCACTGGCGAAGATGCCAAGTCCGATGTGTCGCAAAGTCAGCAGATTATCAAGCAGATGCGAATGGAACTTGAACAAGTTCTTAAGTTACTGCGACGCTAAATTCTTACCTTCCCTCAATCGACAACGGCAAGTATCATTGCCGCCCTCAGCTTTTGCTCAGAACACGGTCGGGGCGTAGCGCAGCCTGGTAGCGCACCACAATGGGGTTGTGGGGGTCGGAGGTTCGAATCCTCTCGCCCCGACCAATTTAGAAAAAAGGCCGCTCTCACTTTTGGTGAGCGGTCTTTTTTTGTATTGGGAGGAGTTGTGGAACCGAATTGCGGTTCGTACCGAGGTCGACGCAGTCGACCGACAGGCGTCGCCGCGACGCGGCGCGCCAATCCACTCGGCCCGACCATCTACATCCTTAGACGGTGCTCACCGTTGGGAGTTTCCGGTCCTGAATACCGAGCAGTATTGGCCGCGCGGTTTCACGATAAATATTTACTTTTGCATTGAAGGCGACGCGTGAAAGACCGTGTTTGTCTTTGATGGTCAGGCGCCGAATGTTGAATTCGCCGCCGCCCATATTCTCGCCCGTCAAATAACATTTGATTGCGGTGACACGTTCTCCGGAAAGTTCCATGCCGCTCAGTTGTGACAGATTTCCCTGCGCTCTCTCAAGGAATGTCACCGCATCGATGTTGGGATCGACGAAGTTTTCGTCCTTATAAGCGTCGTCGTCGATATCCGCCATGAAATCGCCGACCAGAATTTGACCAGGCAAAGCAGCATCAATCATCCGGGCCAGTTCAATGGTCACGTCACCGACAATGAAATCATGCATGGTTGGATTCAGGCCTTCCGCCTGGTGAAATTCGTAGCAGCTGCCGACGTGAAAACAGGCGCGTAAGCGTGGCACCGCTCGCGACGCGGATTTGCTACGCGCAATGGCGTTATCGGCCAACACGATGTGCATCAGGTGGTACAGGTTTACGCTTGCCTCAAGGCCGTCATCGCGGTTCCAAATATAGAAGCCGTCACCGCTCGAAGAGCGAGCAAAGTTCAGATTGACGTCCTGCTCCAGCATCTTGGAATGCGCCGAATTCAACGAATAGGAGAGGCTGTTGAGCTGTGTCATCTGCTCAAACGGTGTTAACAGGCTGAATCCAACGATATCGAACAAGGTCACAGCGCGACTCGCGACGTAGTTAATCCCATATCGCCGGATCATTTTCTCGATAATCTGCGTCTCGACCTTGTTGCCAGCCAAGGCCTGCCGCAACGGTACATTGATCGGATCGACTTCCAGTAAACGCGCAACTTTTTTCATTTGCGATATGGAGAGCTGGCGCTCGCCTGAAATCAGCTCGGTAATGAAACGGGGTGATAACCGCGGCGGCAGGCCGTTGGCTCTTGGCGTCGTGTATTCAGCAACTGCATAGTGGGGGACAACGAGGATCAACACGCCTTCGTCCAGCGGTGACCAGCTAAGGATATTGTTTTGCCCCAACGACCAGTGACTGTGCAGGCACTTTTCAAGGTGCACGAGATTGCTGCGTTGGCGAAGGCCCATTTGCTGGGCCAGGCCGGCCAGCTGATCGAGGTACGGCGAATAGTCGGCTATTCGTCGTATCCCGGATGGCGACAAATTATCTAGTTCCATGCTTAGGCCCGCAGCGACTTTCGCGACGCGGCATTTTAATTGCCGCAGATCGCAGCACCCAAACTAATCAAGTCTGTTAGACATCGCAAGCACTATCAGGAAGTTGCCGTATCTATTTTAATTTACAGATATTAACCTTTAGGTATCCAGGGCCTATTTGACATAACAAATGACAGCAGCTGGACCAGATATCGAGGATATTGGCGCGTTGCGCGACCGTATCGCCCAGCAGACGATCGCGACACCCATTATTCGTTGCGCGGCGATCGAAGAATTGATCGGCGAGGATACCCGCGTATTCGCGAAGCTGGAATTCCTGCAGCGCACCGGTACGTTCAAAGCCCGAGGGGCGCTGGCGACCCTGTATGAGCTGACGCCCGAGCAACTCGTGGCTGGCGTTACGGCGGTCAGTGCCGGCAACCATGCGATCGCGACTGCCTACGCGGCAGAGGCGATGGGGACGACGGCGAAAGTCGTGATGACTCGGACAGCCAATCCGTCGCGAATCGAAGCCTGTCAATCCTACGGCGCCGAAGTGGTGCTTGCCGATGACGTGCATCAGGCATTCGAGGTCGCGGAGAGGATTCAGAATGAGGAGGGCAGGTACTTCGTGCACCCCTTTGAGGGGCCCGCGGTCGCGATGGGTACGGGCACCGTGGGTCTTGAGATTTGCGAACAATGCGATGAACTCGACGTAGTCATCGTTCCTGTCGGTGGCGGCGGTTTGATTGGCGGCATCGCGAACGTGATAAAGCGTCTCCGACCAGACTGTGAAGTCATTGGTGTTGAACCGGAAGGTGCGGACAGCATGCACAAGAGCCTCGCCAACGGAGAGCCGATGAAGATCGAGGCGGTGCGAACGATTGCCGACAGCCTCGGCGCCCCGTTCGCATCGCCTTATTCCTTCGGACTCTGCCAGTTGCATGTCGACCGCCTCGCCTTGGTCTCCGACCGGCAGTTGCAAAAGGCGATGGGTTTTTTGTTTCGCGCAATGAAAATTGCGGTTGAACCCGCTTGTGCTGCCAGTACCGCAGCATTGTTAGGCCCCCTTCGTGATTCGCTGTCTGGCAAGCGGGTCATGCTGGTGATGTGTGGCAGCAATATTGACTGGGCGACGTTTGAAAAACAGGCGATATTCGATGACAGCGCTGACTGATCGACTGAAATCGATTGTCGGATCCGGCGGATGGAAAACGGACCCGCACGACCTGCATCCGCACCTGACTGAGTGGCGCGGCTTGGTGGTGGGCAAGACACCGATCATGGTTATGCCCAAGAGCACTGAGGAGGTTTCTGAAGTTGTTCGCGCGTGTTCCGAAGTGGGTGTAGCGATCGTGCCGCAAGGCGGCAATACCGGTTTGTGTGCGGGTGCTGTCCCGGATGAGTCCGGCGGCCAGGTGCTGTTGTCGCTTGAGCGAATGAATAACATTCGGGACGTCGATGCCTTCAATTTCTCGATGGAAGTGGAGGCGGGTTGCGTTCTGGCGCACATTCAGGAGGCGGCGCGAGCGGTTGATCGTCATTTTCCACTGAGTCTTGGGGCGGAGGGCAGCTGCCAGATCGGAGGCAACCTCGCGACCAACGCCGGTGGTGTCAACGTCATTCGTTACGGAACTGCCCGCGCACTGGTGCTGGGTCTCGAAGTCGTATTGGCGGATGGCACCATTCTGAACAGCTTGCGATCGTTGCGAAAAGACACGGCCGGTTACGATCTCAAGCAGCTCTTCGTCGGCAGTGAGGGCACGCTCGGAATCATTACGGCCGCCACACTGCGCCTGTTTCCAGACCCGGGTGAGACCAGCACTGCAATTATTGCCATCAGCGAGAGCGGTGATGCGGTACGTTTGTTGGCAGACCTGCGTGCCTCGCTGGCGGATCGCATCGAGGCGTTCGAACTTGTGTCCGAACGTGTTTTCAGTCTCGTTGAAAAACATATTGCTGATTCCAGATTGCCTTTCACAGAGAGCTGTCCCTGGTACGTGCTCATCGAGACCGCAACGGGTGGTGACTCGGAGGTACTCGAAAATGCGCTGATGAGCGCGGCGGATGATTCGCTGTTGCTCGATGCGGTCGTCGCCAAGAACGACACGGAAGCGGCGAAGTTCTGGCGGCTGCGGCACTCAATCGCAGAAGCGGAGCGCCACGAGGGAACGGGCTTGAAACACGATATATCGGTACCGATCGGTCGCATGCAGGAGTTTCTCGTTCGAGGAGATGCGTTGCTGACAAAAATGATGCCGGCAGCGAAGTTACTGGCCTTCGGACACGTCGGCGACGGCAATCTGCATTACAACGTGACTTTGCCAACGGGTCTCGCGCCGGACGCAATAGCCGCGGAAGGTAGCCGGATAACGCGGGCAATTTATGATCTGGTAGCCGAATTGGGAGGGAGCTTTAGCGCGGAACATGGCGTAGGGCGCCTCAAGAAACCCTATCTCGAGCGCTACCGCGGCGGCGCTGAGATTGAGCTCATGCGGCGCCTGAAGCGGGCGCTGGACCCGAAAAACACACTGAATCCGGGGAAAGTAATATGACGACCAGTTCCGGGACGAAACGAGGCCCGCTGCGTAGACTGGCCCGTTAATTATGAGTGCCAAATCCAACAAGATCAGCGACGGCTTCGCCGAACAACTCGCCAGCTTCGATGACCAGCTGGGCGCCTCGGCGAATGACCTCGATATGCTCGCCGATATCCAGCAACGTATCAGCGACCTGTTGGCGTCCAATCGAAACAGTGAAGCCGAAATCAGGCTCGTCTTGCAGGAGCGCTATGGCGCCGGCAGCTTGCGCAAAGAGACGTTTCAGCTTGTAGAATCGATTCTGGACCGCTTTGCCGGCAACGATGTTCCTTTTGACGGAACCGCTGGTACGGTGGAGGCACCACCTTTACCTACGGGCCCGTCGATTATGGATCAGAATGACGATTCCCCAGCTGACGATGACTTCGGCACAACAACCGTCATTCCGAACGATGTGCCGACTGTTGAGACGGCGGATTCACGCGTGCAGGTCGGTTCGGTGCTGCGAGATCGATTCCTGCTGCAGGAGAAGATATCGGGCGGCAGCATGGGGGTGGTTTACAAGGCGCTCGATCGGCGTCTGGCTGAAGCCGAATCCAGCGAACCCTGGGTTGCGATTAAGGTCCTGTCACCGCAGCTGGCGAAGAACGGACAAGCGCTACGCGCACTGCAACAGGAGGCGGCGAAGGGCCGCTGTCTGGTGCATACCAATATCGTTCGGTTCATCGACCTCGACAGGGATGATGATCTCTATTTTCTGATCATGGAGTGGCTGGATGGTCGAACGCTGGCCAGTATCCTGGACTCGACGGATGCCAAGAGCATTGACCGGGATGCGGCGCTCCGTATTGTCAACCAGATCGGCAACGCGCTCGAATATGCGCATCGATGCGGCATCGTGCATGCCGATGTGAAACCCGCCAACATCATGATCATGCCGAATGGCGACGCCAAATTGTTTGATTTCGGCGTTGCTCGGGTACAGCAGCAAAACGCGGATTCGGAATTCGATCCGGGTGTTTTAGGCGCGCTGACACCGGCCTACTCGAGTATGCAGGTGCTCACAGGTGACGAACCAGTCGCCTCCGACGACGTATTCTCGCTTGCTTGCCTCTTGTATCGGCTGATTGCCGGCTACCGGGTATTCGGCCCTCGAAATGCTGCAGAAGCATCCCAGGAAGGTATGAAACCGCAGCGGCCGCAGGCGTTGACCGGCGGAGAATGGCGGGCCGTCAAGAAAGCGCTCTCTTATGCGCGGGTGACGAGGTTTGATTCGGTAGAGCGCTTTACTGATGCACTACGCAATAACAACGATAACAGCGATGAGACGATCAGCCTTGAACCGGGCGATCGAATAGTCGTTGCAGGCGAGCCTGTCAGAAATAGCAGCAGGGCTATCGGCTTGTTCGTCATCATGCTGTTGTTACTGGGCGGTGCACTATACCAATTCGGAGTACTCGATCAGTGGTTGAATGGACTAAATCAAGCAACGGAAAATATTGACGTAGAGGACGCAGCTTCGTTATCGACGGATGACTTTATCGAGGCAACTGCAGAGGATGCCGTTGTCGAAACCATTTCGAAGGACATTCCGGAGGACGCGCAACCTGTCGTCGCTGTGCAGGAACCGCTAATCGACTTTTCCAAGTTGCCGCCGGCGGATGTCGAGGTGACATTCACGATGGGCGTTCCGGCGTCGACGGACTACAAGGTGCGGCTGCGCGAGGATGGGCGCCCGCTCATTGTCGATTTCGTGCGCTCCGGCGGTCTCGCTTTGCCTTTGGCGCTGAAACTGGACGAGATCGGTTTTAGCGGTAATCGCTCACCCTGGGGTTCGCGCCAGTATACGTTTTCCGACATTGTTCGCTTTCCTGCCGGGCAGGAACGCAGCCGCATCAGATTTAAAATGGCATCGGACCCCTTGCGCGAAGCCGATCAGGTCTCGACGTTGCGCCTGCGTGAAGTCGACTCCGCCGAATCAGAATTGGCGGTTATTTTCGTCACACTGGAAGACGATGACCAACGCGCCTTTGAGTTTCGATTGCCGACCAATCAAATCGGGTTTGCTTCAAGTCAGGCATCGATCCGGGAAACAGATCCGGCCGTACAAATCGATCTGGTGCGATTCAATCCGGACGATTCGCGAGTGATTATGGAATTCACAGTTAGCGACGTGACAGCCACTGAAGGCGCCGACTACTTTGCGCCAAGTAGCTACTCTATTACTTTCGGACCCATGCAACGGTCTGCGCGCCTGCTCATTCCGTTGGTGCAGGATTCCCTGGTGGAAGGTGACGAGGCATTCGTTATCGAGCTCGCAGGCTCCGACGAGCAGGTGGTTCCGAATGTCTTCCAAAGGATCGTTGTCATGATCCGCGACGATGAGCCGCAAACCCCCTGATTTGCTGCTAGACTGCCGCTCCGGCCCTTGGCGGGCACCGGCTTTAGATTGCGGAGCAAGTTACCAACATGAGTGACAGAGAACTGCGGCGCTATTCTCGCGTCGTTGTGGACGGTGTGGAGCAGGCACCGAGTCGCGCAATGCTGCGCGCTGTAGGATTTTCGGAAGACGACTTCAATCGGCCACAGATCGGAATCGCGTCGACCTGGAGCATGGTGACGCCCTGCAATATGCACATCGGTGGATTGGCTGACGAGGCAGCGCGAGCGGCAAGCAATGCGGGCGGCAAGGGCGTTGTATTCAACACCATCAGTGTCTCTGACGGCATCTCGATGGGTACACCGGGCATGCGCTATTCACTCGTGTCACGGGAAATAATCGCCGATTCGATCGAGGCCGTCGCCGGAGCCGAAGGATTTGATGGCGTGATTGCGATCGGCGGTTGTGACAAGAACATGCCAGCTTGCGTCATGGCGATGGCACGCATGAACCGGCCGTCGGTGTTTGTCTACGGTGGCACTATCAAGCCTGGCGCCAAACGGCGCGATATCGTTTCTGTGTTTGAAGCCGTAGGGGCACGATCGGGCGGCAAAATAAGTGACGCGGAACTTCTGGAGGTGGAAAAAACGGCGATACCGGGGCCGGGCGCGTGTGGTGGCATGTACACGGCCAACACGATGGCCTCGGCCATTGAAGCGCTCGGTATGAGCCTCGCGAACAGTTCCGCCCAGGAGGCCGTGTCCGAACAGAAGATCGAAGACTGTCGTCGCGCCGGAGCGGCTGTGATGAACCTGATTCGCAAGGACATCAAGCCACGCGACATTATGACGCGCGAGGCGTTCGAGAACGCAATTTCTGTCGTCATTGCGCTGGCTGGCTCGACGAATGCGGTGTTGCATTTGCTCGCTATGGCGCGTGAAGCCGAAGTGTCGCTATCGCTGGACGACTTCACGCGCATAGGCGCGCGAGTACCGGTTCTTGGTGACGTCAAGCCCAGTGGCAGGTACCTGATGTCCGAACTCATCGAGATCGGCGGTATACAGCCGCTCATGAAACGCATGCTGGACCGGGAGTTGTTACACGGCGACTGTATGACCGTCACCGGGCGGACGCTGGCCGAGAATCTTGCTGACGTCGAAGACTATCCCGAAGGGCAGGACATTATTCGCGACTTCAATGATCCGATTAAGCCCGACAGTCACCTGTCGATTCTCTACGGCAACGTTGCTCCTGATGGCTCGGTTGCAAAGATAACGGGAAAAGAAGGATTGCGATTCGAGGGGACGGCGCGCGTTTTCCATTCCGAGGAAGAAGCGCTGCAGGCCATTCTCGATGGCAACGTCAAAGCAGGCGACGTGCTCGTCGTCCGCTACGAGGGGCCGAAAGGCGCGCCGGGAATGCGTGAGATGCTGAGCCCGACCAGTGCCATCATGGGCAAAGGCCTGGGAGCCGAGGTCGCATTAATAACGGATGGCCGTTTTTCGGGCGGCAGCCATGGCTTTGTGGTCGGGCACGTGTCTCCCGAGGCGGCCGCCGGTGGCCCCATCGCTCTAATAGAAGACGGCGATACCCTTACAATTGATGCGCAAACCAAAGAGATCAACGTCGATGTCAGTGAGGCAGAGTTCGCCAGGCGCCGAGCGGCCTGGAAGCGCCCTACGTCACCCGTAAAGCGGGGTGTACTTGCCAAATACCGCAATGAAGTCTCGTCCGCGTCCGAAGGGGCGGTTACGATACCGCCTGCTTGGGACGAATAATGGCGCTGAGGCTTGACGTTTGCGGCAAGTTTCGCTCTACTTCAGCGATGTATTTTTACGACACCCCCGTAAAGTGCCAACGTAGCGACATGTTCGATACGAAAAAACATACAAAATATATGGCGCGCCAGAGGTGCGTGGGTGCGAGTGGCAAAGGTACCGGCTAGTAATAAAGTTCGGACATTGTCATCAAACCCGCCAGGAGCTTCCTAGCGGGTTTTTTTTTGGGTTACGACGACCGAGTGAGTGCATGAGCGAGAAAGTCTCTGAAGCTGTCTTTGACGATAGCAGAGTCCTGGGTGCGCCAGACTCAATTGCCGAATCACCCTGGGTAGTAATGAAATTCGGCGGCAGCAGCGTGTCGACTGCCGAGAATTGGGCAACTATCGCGGCGCTGGTAACCCGGCGACTCGAGGACGGTCTGAAGCCGATCGTAGTTCATTCCGCCTTGCAAGGCGTCTCCAATGCACTTGAGGAAGTATTGCGTGCAGCTGTCGCCGGCGACGTCTCGGATAAACTGGAATTGATCCGCGCGCAACATTACCAATTGGCGGCTGCGCTTGACTTGGACGGACGAGCGTTGCTCGACGAGACCCTGCACCAGCTGGAGCAACTCGTCGCTGGCGTGCGCCTGGTAAAGGAAGTCAGCGTTCGCGTTCGGGTTCGCATAATGGCACTTGGAGAACTCATGTCGACGCGCCTCGGCGCAGAATACCTGGCACGTGTCGGCGTACCGGTCGAGTGGGTCGACGCGCGTGACTTGCTGCTTTGTAAGTCAAGAAATGGCCGCAATGCGGTGAACGCGTATCTTTCCGCCACCTGCGAATTTTCGCCCGATAAAGCCATGCAAGAGGACCTTGCAGCACGCAATAAAGTAATCCTGACGCAAGGCTTTATCGCACGCAACGATGCCGGTGCGACGGTGTTGTTGGGGCGCGGTGGCTCAGACACATCGGCTGCGTATTTCGCAGCAAAACTCGGCGCTCGTCGCCTCGAGGTCTGGACCGACGTGCCGGGAATGTTTAGTGCGGACCCGCGGGTTGTACCCTCGGCGCGGTTGTTAGTCGCGTTACACTACGACGAGGCGCAAGAACTCGCATCGGCTGGCAGTTCCGTATTACACCCGCGTTGTATATCACCGCTGCGCGAATACGATATTCCGCTCTTCGTGCGCAGCACAGCGTCACCCGAAATCGCCGGCACCGTCATTTCGTCAGTGACCGAGGAAATCGAGCCACAGGTCAAAGGCATCTGCATTCGTGATGGCTTGACACTGGTGTCCATGAGCACGGTCGGCATGTGGCACGAAGTCGGTTTTCTGGCAAAGGCGTTCGGTGCATTTAGCGATAATGGCGTCTCGGTCGATCTGGTGTCGACGTCGGAAACGAACGTCACGGTATCGATCGACACGAGCGATGGCATGCTGCCTGACGATGTCGAGGCATCTCTGGTCCACGATCTTGAGGCGCTGTGTCGGGTACGAGTCATTTCCAACTGTTCCGCGGTAAGCCTGGTCGGGAGGAAGATACGCACGATCATTCCACGCCTGGCGCCTGCGCTCGAAGTGTTCGAAGAAGAGCGCATTCACCTGATGTCACAGGCCGCCAATGATCTCAATCTCACCTTTGTTGTCGACAGGCAGCAGGGACCTCGACTGGTCAGCAAGCTACACGCCTCAATTATTCGGAAGAAAGGGGCTTCGACGGTGTTTGGCGCGAGCTGGGAACGCCTGTATGCGGGCGACGAGCCGGTCGCCCGAGTCGCGGACACCTGGTGGATGCAGAAACGCGACCGGCTGCTAAAAGTGGCCGACGGGCAAATGAACGCCTACGTCTATGATCGCGAGAGTGTAGAACAGGCGGCCAAGAGCCTGCTCGATTTGCGAAGCGTCGACCGAATACTTTATGCGGTTAAAGCGAACTTCAACGCCGACCTGTTGCGCACCATGGGTGACGCGGGTGTCGATTTCGAATGCGTATCGCCTGGCGAGGTTGAGTGGCTTGAGGAAATCTTTCCCGACCTCGATATGGCACGCATTTTGTTTACGCCGAATTTTGCGCCGCGCGAAGAGTACCAATGGGGTATTGAGAAAGGGTTACAGGTTACGTTGGACAATCTTTACCCGTTGCAGGCTTGGCCCGAGCTATTCGCCGAACAAAAACTGTTTATACGCGTAGACCCGGGGCAGGGGCGTGGTCACCACGAACACGTCAAGACCGCGGGTGTGCATTCGAAATTCGGTGTGCCGCGGTTTGAGGTCGAGGAACTCATTCGTCTCGTGAAGGCGGCCGGCGCTGAAGTTGTGGGAATCCATGCTCACAGCGGTAGCGGGATTCTCGACCCGGACAACTGGCGCAGTGTGGCCGCGGAGCTCGTTCAGATCGCCGGGTATTTTCCGGCCGTTGATACCATCGATCTCGGCGGCGGACTGGGTGTGCCGGAAAAACCCGGCGATAAGTCCTTCGATCTCGATCGACTGGACCGGACGCTCGGCGAGATTCGTGAGTCCTATCCGCAATACAAGTTATGGCTGGAACCAGGCCGTTTCCTGGTTGCACGGGCCGGCGTCCTGCTGACCAAAGTCACGCAGATCAAGGGGAAAGGTGAAATGCAATACATTGGCGTCGGGACGGGGATGAACTCGCTGATTCGACCCGCGTTGTACGGGTCGTATCACGAAATCGTGAACCTGTCCCGAGCCGATGAGGCACCTAGCGAGACCGTGACAGTCGTTGGTCCTATTTGCGAGACCGGCGATCGTCTTGGCAGTGACCGTCTGCTGCCGCCGACCGCAGAGGGGGACGTTATTCTGGTGGCCAATGCTGGTGCGTATGGTTACGTAATGAGTTCACACTACAATCGGCGCGAGGTCGCGAAGGAGATCGTCATATGAAACTATTCTGGTCGCCGCAGACCCGTTCGACGCGGGCCATATGGATGCTGGAGGAGGCCGGCATCGACTACGAGATGGAACTCGTCGACATTCGCAGCCCCGAACGCAATGACAGCGATGAGTTCCTCGCCGCGAGCCCGATGGGAAAGGTACCGGCCATTATTGATGGTGTTAATGCGCTGTCCGAATCCGCCGCAATCTGTCTGTATGTTGCGGACCGCTACGGCGTTGGCACACTCGCGCCTGCTGTCGTTGCTCCGACCCGAGGCAAATTTTTGTATTGGACGATGTATACGCCCGCTGTCGTCGAGCCTGCCATGGCTGAGAAATTCAGCAACGTCGAATCGAATCGAGGCCGAAATGGTTGGGGCGATTTCGACCTGATGATCAAAACATTTGATGACGCGCTGGACGGTAACGAGTGGATACTTGGCGATCAGTTTACGGCAGCGGATGTAATGCTCGGCTCAAGCGCGGTATTCTTGCGGATGTTCGACATGTTACCGGATACGAAAAACATCGGCGGCTATGCCGATCGCTGTTTGGAGAGGCCAGCCTTTGAAAAAGCGCAGGCGAAAGCGAGCGGCTAAGCTTGTCGTGTCGCACGAAATAGGGCCTTCCTGACAAGCAGGAAGGCCCCGCAACATTTCGCTTACTTGAAGGTGATTTCGCGCATCAGGTACTCACCGGTTATTTCTCGTATATCCGGATAGGTCAGGACGACCTCGTCGGATCTCTTCTCGTTTTCCTCGCCCCATTTTTTCATGAACGCATCGTATTTGGCTTTTGCAGGCTGCAAATCGGTAGAGCTTTTGAAGTTCGTTACGAGCACAACATTGAAGTCGCCACTGTTTTGTAATTCGCTGACAAAAACCGAATAACTCTCCATCTGGCCCAATTCAACTAAGACATCATTCGCCGGTGCCCAGGTCGCCTTAAGACCTTCCAGGTATTTGTCGACCATATTGGAGTCAACTTTGACTGTTGTGACGTTGGAAACCCCTTCTCCAATATCGTAATCAGTCCACGGATCAAGATCGGCTAGTGCAATACTCGCGACGCCGAAAAGTATTGTTCCGGCCAGTAATTGACGTAATTTCATCTTGTTATTCCCCTTGTCGTTTCTTGGTTGTTGTTGGCGAACGTCTCGAGAGTGAGCGTTCGAAGCGCTCGACATTACGCGAGAATGTGTTAGAAATCGAGACGGTAATCGCATAAGGCGAAAAAATGCCGCCGTGTTCGGTCCCGGCGATTTGTATTGCTCGATATGGAATCTCCTCGGCATGGCGGGGCTGAGTGAGGCCGATTGGACGCCGCAATATAAATACTGGCGTCGCCCGAAAAAAATGGACGATGGCGGGGCGAACCTGATCGACTGAACAGCTGTGTTGTCAGGTCGGTGAATTACGATCGGAGTGTCGTAACTTGAGACGCCCAGCGACGTCAGCAAGGGTCAAGCCCTGATCTGCGAGCAATACGACCGTGTGGTAGATGAGGTCTGCGGCTTCGTCGATGATCTCGTCCCGATCGCCTGACTGCGCCGCAAGCGCGAGCTCTACGCCTTCTTCGCCAACCTTTTGTGCGATCCGTTTGGCGCCCGCTTTGGCGAGCCTGGCCGTGTAGCTGTCGTCACTCGGGTTTCTCAAGCGATCCTGAACGATCGCTTCGAGCTCGGCAATAAAGGCAATGTCGGTTTTGCTCACAGTTGTTCCTTAGCGTCTGAGGTCTACCTGGTTTTCTACCAGGTAGTCCTTAAGGTCAGGTATGGGTATTTCCGCGTTGTGGAACACGCTCGCGGCAAGTGCGCCATCCACACGGGCATGTTGAAATACGTGCAGGAAATGCTCCCTGGCGCCAGCACCACCCGATGCAATCAGGGGTACGCTGCAATTCGTACGTACCGCCGCCAGTTGCCTGGTGTCATAGCCTTTGCGTACGCCATCCTGGTTCATGCAGTTCAGGACTATCTCTCCGGCACCGCGTTCCTGCACTTCAATCACCCAGCTAAGCGTCGTCCGCTGTGCGGCGGTCGTCTTGCCCGGATCACCCGTGTACTGATAAACAAAGTAGTCGTTGTTTTCCTCACGACTGTCGATGCCGACAACGACGCATTGAGAACCGAAGCGTCTGGCAAGTTCAGTTATCAGATCGGGATTGGCCAGAGCAGGCGAGTTGATTGAGATCTTGTCGGCGCCTTTATTTAATACGTCCTCTGCATTGGCGACGCTACGGATGCCTCCGGCTACGCAGAAAGGTATATCCAGCACCTGCGCTACGCGAGTCACCCAGCTGCGATCGACGCTTCTGTCGTCGGGGCTCGCAGTGATATCATAGAAGACGAGTTCATCGGCGCCCTCCGCGCAATAGCGTTCCACGAGGTCGAGGATATTTCCGACGACGCGATGATTTCGAAATTGAACGCCTTTGACGACAACGCCGTCGCGAACGTCGAGGCAGGGAATTATACGCTTTGCCGGAATGACGCCACCTCTCTCGTAGTAATCTCACCATCGAGTAAGGCTCGGCCGGAGATCGCCGCTGGTACGCCATGCGATCGCAGCTCTGTGAGGTCGTCGATATTGCGAACACCGCCCGACGCTTGCAGACTCAGGTCCGGGTAACGTCGCAGGGTTTCCACATACAGTTCGACGTTCGGACCAGCCATTGCGCCATCACGACTCACGTCGGTACACAGCACGTGTTTGATGCCTGTGCCGGAGTAGCGATCGATACAGTCCCACAGCGAGACGCCGGAGTCTGCGGTCCAGCCGTGTGTCGTGAGCATCGGCGTCCCGTCGTCGCCCAGTTTCACGTCAAGTGCCAACACGATTCGCTCGCTGCCGAACTCCGCCAGCCACTCGGTGACGGTCGGAATCTCAATGATCGCCATGCTGCCAATCACGCAGCGACTTACGCCGCCGCTTAGCCAGTCCGCGATCGCAGACCGATCGCGAATACCGCCACCCAATTGGATATCAAGTCCCGTCTCCGCCGCAATAGCCTGCACGATGGCGGCGTTCTGCTGTTTCCCGGATCGGGCACCGTCGAGATCGACGATGTGCAAGTCCTCAACGTCCAGCGCCGAGAAACGCCGGCCCATCTCAACCGGGTCGTTGCTGTACTCGGTTGTCTGGTCGAAATCGCCCTTGAACAAGCGTACGCACTTACCGTCTTTGAGATCGATGGCGGGAATGATCCTCATGCTTCGTCTTCCAGGAAGTTGCGTAGCAGTTGAGCGCCGGCCGCCGACGATCGCTCCGGGTGAAACTGCGCGGCAAGGAAATTACCCTGCCCAATCACGGCCGAAAACGGCTCCGCGTGTTCTGCGGTCGCCAGAGTATGGTCGGCGATGGGCAGGGCGTAGCTGTGCAGGAAATAGAAGTGACTGCCGTCGTCGATTTCGTTGAGCAACAAGTGATCGGATGTCTTTTGCGTGGCGCACCAACCCATGTTCGGTACGGGGCAGGCAGGAGAAGATGACAGACGGGCAGCGATACCCGGCATGATTCCCAGGCACTCGACGTCTTCTTCATCAGACCCGTCAAGTAGCAGTTGCATACCAAGACAAATGCCGAGCACGGGTTGCGTCAGCTTGCGTATAACGTCGATCAGAT
>Ga0255049_10000433_pt1 | contig 26075 bp, 25 predicted proteins | sample JV7_2_3_MG_FD_183615 | JGI IMG/M metagenome (GOLD analysis project Ga0255049, IMG submission 183615) | Seawater microbial communities from Jervis Inlet, British Columbia, Canada - JV7_2_3 | ecosystem: Environmental > Aquatic > Marine > Inlet | place: Canada: British Columbia | collected 2016-10-06
CTAATGTCCATATCACCAGATATAAGAATATTTTTCTCATTCGTATAAGCGCAACACATCTCGCGATTCAGCTCGGACGTCTTAATCACTCCAGTACAAAATGTCCCGATACTTGTTCGCAGGTCACTTGAACATCTGCCGGTTTCCAAGAGAAGCGATCCGCCGTACCTGCGTAATAATGCTTGTCATATTCGTAGCGCTCAGACGGGTCCTCAATGATTCCTTCGCAACGAGCAACTCTGTTCTCAGACGAGCAAGTAGAGTTCTTTCTATACTCTCCAAAAAGATCGCCTCGCCTGTTTCTAGGACAAGCGCTCTCTACATACTCCACGTACCAGTCGCCCATCTCACTTAAATCATATACCACGCATGTGCCGAACACTTTCCGTAAATCACAAGAATCTATACGATTCAAAAGAGGCGGCTCATCGGCTGGGAAGAGTTCGGGCTGGTTATCGCACGCGGTTAGTAACAGCACACATATGGTGGCACCAATCTTCATATCCATATCGTGCAACTCCGCCACCCTCAATCAATCACGACCCTCTAAAGTGCCGAATTATTACGACATATAGCCAAGTGGTATGCCCGCTTTGGGTCACACGCAGACCTTCACTCCGACTAATACCTGAACGGCCGGTTCCGGGAGTAAAGCGGACATCGGCTGACTCGGTAGCACCGGCCCGTTACCGGCCGGCCAGCTAGAAGCGCTCTCTGAACGGCGCAAAAACAGGAAAATCGAAGATTCCCGGTGCGGCAGCGCACACCTCGGGAATGCTGTTGATCACCGAGCCGGCGACCCCGTATTGAACGGCTTTGGTCTTTACACTCGCGTCTTCAGGCTCAACAAGATTCATAGTGATGTCCAAACCGGGCTTGCCGCGCAATTGAATGGTCCAGTGATCAGAGCCTGCATAACCCGGGAGGTCCTCATCCATAATCCAGTTGACCGACAAGGTAATAAAGCGCTGTCCAGCCACGATGGCATGCCAGCGCCAATTGGTTGCCGCCACGGTTCCTGCGCGCACCACGCCGGCTACCGCATGAATGTCTTTTGGGGTCGTAGTGACTTCGTGGTCTGCTTCGATCCGATCGAGTTCCACCCCAAGCCGCTGCGCCAGGTGGCATACCAGTTCTGCGAACTGCCCGGTAAAGAGTTCAGCCAGCGGTCCGGTGCCCAGGTCGAGTTCGTTCGGATTCGAGCCCATGCCCATCACGTCGAAAACGTAATCGTGCCCGGGCATTTCCCGGCAGTTGTACACCTCGCGAATACTGATTGAATCTATTGCCGTGCATATTCCGGTTGCGGCCGCGGCAATTTTGTCAACGACAAATCCCGGATTGAGGCCCGTGCAAAAAAATGTCGAGCCTCCTTCTGCACACGCATTCTCAAATGTCTTCGCGTACGCCTGCCCGTGATAAGCCGGATAGCTGTGGCCGTTGATGGTGATCAGGTTCTTGCCGGACGCGAGCAAGCGACAGATATCCTCTTTGTGGGCATCGTAAGGAAACTGGATGCGCGGCGCGTGGATGATTACGTCGGCATCGATCGCCAGGATTTCCTCCACTGAGCGCGTCGCGATGATGCCTGTGGGCTCACGGTGCGCTATCTCACCGGCGTCCCGGCCGTCCTTGCTGTCGCTATAAACATAAAGACCTGCCAGCTCCAGATCGGGATGGTCGATGACTGCGCGCAAACAGGTCTTGCCCATCGCTCCGCTGGCCCATTGGATGACTCGATATGACACTTTCTACTCCAGGATTGAGAAATTTACTCGGTTCATCATTGGAATATCACGCAACGTTTACCGGCCTGCAGAACGTATGTCTTCATACACGAGCTGCGCTGATTTGGCGGCCCCCATGGAACCTTCGTAGCCCGACGGGCAGGCCGCATCTCCAACATTGTAGAGGTTCCGTATGGGTGTGCGGTGGCCTGCATGCTTCCCGGGCACGGTTCTGAATCCCGGCCATTTGCCGCGGTAACAGGTCTTGGTCAAAACAGTACACTGCCGGTCGAAATCGGGAATGATGTCATTCAGATCCTTCATGACCTCTGCAAATTCCTGTTTGATATCGCCGGGGTTCAGGCTGTCCAGCGGTGCCGCACCCACCGTGTAGAGATGCTTGCCGGGTGGTGCGATCCCTTCGGCCTGCATTGACGGCACATCGATCATGTTGACCCGCCGGCTACAAGCGACACTGATTGCGGAATAGTCCAGCAATAACTCGTTGCTGGAAAAGTGCAGCCACATGATGGCGGTAGGTGTCATCGACGTATGTATCTTTTCGAGATACCCCGGGTCCAGCTGACCTTCAGGTATCAGTGCTGCGGTGCCGGCGGGGCCAATATTGCTGACGACAATTGGGGCATTGATATCCAGTGTCTGCCGGTTCCTGCGAATGTGCACACCGGCTGCCCGGCCTTTTTGAACCTTAAAGCACTCGGCAGCAGCACCAGTCCATACCTCGCCACCGGCTTCGCGAATCAATGTGGCCATCCGCTCCCACAGGGCGAGACTACCGCCCTCGATGAATCCAAAGGTCAGCGGTGAGATGACTTTCATTACCTTGAAATACTCAGCGGCCGGCAGTTCATAGCTGTTGACGGTCAGCAGTGAAGAAATAGTCGCCTGAAAAACGCCGTGTATGCCGGGGTTGTGGGTGTACTGGTCAAGCCAGTCTTTGAAGCTGATGTCGTGACCTGGCGCTTTCCGGCTCATGGCATTGTTTAGCGCATCAGTGACCCGGCGCGCTTCACCTTCGTCTTCGGCAACCTGCCTGATGATCGTACGGGTACCGCCTTTGCTCAAATCGTAAAAATCGCCAGCCAGCCATGTAGCCACTTTGGTGGCGGGTTTTACTCCGGAAGATATCCCGATGGCCTGGCAAACCTGTTCCATGTTGTGGCCAACGGGCACTGCCAGGCCGCCTGTAGCACACAAGTATCCATTGTGGTTGACGGTGGAAAAGCGACCACCCAGGTACCTTCGTTTCTCGGCCAGCAAGACTCGGAAACCATTGCAGGAAAGTAACGCGGCGATGCACATGCCACCTACACCGGAGCCTGTCACAACCGCATCAAAATTTCGCTGGCGCAAGATCTGATTCCCTTTTGCTATCATCGTACATCAGAAGTTGCAGTGAACCAGAAAGGACGCCAGCATTCGTCTACGTGTGGAAAATGTCCGGACACTTTGAAGACAAGGTAATTGCGATCACCGGTGCGGGCAAGGGCCTGGGTCGCGGTTACGCCCTGCATCTTGCCACACTGGGTGCGAGTGTCGTAGTCAACAACCGGCGTCACAGCAGCGAGGAACAATCGTCTGCAGACCTAACTGTCGAGGAGATCGTCGGCGGTGGGGGCAGGGCGGTTGCAGAATACAGCTCCGTAGAAAGTAACGATGCCGGGAGTAACCTGCTCGAATGTGCGCTCGATAACTACGGGCGCATCGACGCAGTAATCGCGAATGCCGGGATTTCGGAGCACAAGAGCTTTCGCAAGCAGTCCCTCGACGAATTCCGGCAGGTGATCGAGATCAACCTGATTGGGACGGCCAATGTCCTGCACCCGGCGTTCAGCCATATGTATGAGAGCGGCGGCGGCAGCATTGTTGTGAGCACATCGGCTGCCGGCCTCTTCGGGGAGCATGGCCTGTCGGCCTACTCATCGTCGAAAGCCGCATTACTTGGCCTTACGCATGCACTGAGTCAGGAGGGTGCTTCGCGAGGCGTACGCGTCAATGCCATTGCGCCTTATGCGGCGACACAAATGACCGAAGACCATCTACCCGAACAGCTGCGGTCAACGCTTGGTGTGGGCCACGTCTCGCCGGTGGTCGCCTGGTTGGTCAGCGACGCATGCGCTGCGACGGGTGAGATCCTGATCTCCGGCGCCGGAATGACGGCCCGCGCTCGAATGATGACCAGTACCGGTGTGCCTACGCCCGAAATGTCCGAACCCGTCTGGCAGAGACTCGAAGCGCAGGCGCTGGACAAAGAACATGATAGTGCGGTTCGCCACTTTCAGGCATTCGTCCCAAATGTTGTCGCGGAAGGCTAGTTCCGAGACCGTCTATACACAACCAGTGCTTCAGCTATGCTGCGCTGACCGCAATTCCGCGGTGGTAAGGCGGAAATATCTCTTCTTCCAGTTCAGTGCCCATCATCTTATCGACACAGACAATGGCCGACAGCGCTGCCAGATCGATTCCGCAGCCCCAACTTTTCTCTCCATACTGGTCGCCGGCGAACCACAAACCCTCAACATACGGATTCTTGTGGGTCGGGCGGTCCGTGCCCACGGGGCGGTAAGTGCCGAGTGCTTCGGGTGACGGGGTCCAGAGGATGAATTCTACATCCTCATCCCAGGTGGGAAAATTAGCCCGGGCCCAGGCTTCGCAGCGTTCAATGACCAGATTGACCCGCTCAGGATCGCGCATTTCCTTATCAGTCAAAGCGGTTGAAAACAAGAATTCGGTCTTGCCTTCCGGGGCGCGGTCAGCTTCGCCATCTTTCCAGGAGTCAAACTCGCACATCACCATGTCCACAACACCGATGAAACCTTCATCCTCTGTAGTGATGCCCGGCATGTAGATAAACGAACGTTTGTCGATTCCAAGGTCCCCGATGATTGACCGTCTGGTGCCAACCCAGCCAGTCAAAAGCCCGATGCCCCAGTGTTCCTCTTTGAGGAAATTGACCCATTCCGCCGGGAAAGTCTCTTTCGGCAGCACCTGGAAGGCGTACTTGGGCGGGACCGTACAGATGACATTGTCCGCCATCATCGTGTGCTTTTCACCGTCCTTTTTGTACGTCACACCCTCGACGCTGCCGTCTTCGATGATGACCTCGGTCACCGGCGTGTTGCGCCAAACCTCACCACCATGCTCCTTGATTGACTGTTCCATGGCCAACGGAATGGCGATTGCACCGGGGTTGTCGACCGTTGCAACGGAACCTGTTATCAGGTTCATGCGGATATCCCGCGCCATGGCCATATAGCCGAGGAAATCAGATGCGTTTGTCATTCTGGGTTCGGCCATGCCGGTCTGAGATGCGGCCAGAACCTTGATGTACTCATAAGCCTCCGGGTCCATGTTTCGTCCCTCAAGCCACTCCTGAAGAGACTTGCGTGACAGCTTGGTAAGGTCTTCGAAAGTGAGCCTGCTCATGTCGCTGAGTTGCTCCATAGTATTGGCGAAACCTTCCTCGCTCATCCACGGATAGGGGCGACCCTTCTGAACCTGGTGGGCAATGGTGGGCTTGACCGTGCCATCCTCACTTAAGCCCTGCCACTCGATGAAACCGAGGCCACGGTTAAGCGGCATCTCCACATGCTGTCCAAAATGCTCAAGTACCAGGTCGGCGCGGTTATTATTGCCCCAGAAAAGGCCATGGCCGCCTGCCTCAAAGGTGCGTCCATCGAGGAGTTCCTGTTCGAAAATGGTATCGATATCCGGCGTGCATTTTCCCAGGAAACAACTGGCCAGCGGCAGTGACTTGCGAAATTGTCGGGCATCCATTTCAACACCATCTGCAACGACCTTGTTGCCATGACCGACATATGAAAGACACCGTCCGCCAAGGAAAGGCGCCCGTTCAAAGACAACAACTTTTTTTCCGCAATCCTGTGCCAACGCAGCGGCTGCGGTCATGCCTGCGACCCCGGCACCGATCACGATAGTGTCGAATTTTTCTGTAGGCATTTCTTACCCTCGTAAATCTGAAACAGACGTATGCTCAGGGGCAGATTGTTGTTGCGCCCGACCGATTTATGGCACAATATCACCTGAAGGTCTTACAATGCAAGTAACTCATTTTATGATGCGAGTAGACTACTTTCCACCAATGAAATGCATCTGTTGCGACCCTGTTCGGGTCACCGGAACAGTGAGGAAATCCTATGGATTTTGATTATTCAGACCGTACCAGGGAATACATGGAGTCCTTGTCGACGTTCATGAACGAACATGTGTTTCCAGCAGAAGCCATCTACGAAGAGGAAGTGTCAATAGGCGACCGCTGGCAACCGACAGAAGTGATGGAACGACTCAAGGACAAAGCAAAGGAGTTGGGTCTCTGGAACCTGTTCTTGCCCGACGCAGAACACGGGGCTGGTCTGACCAACCTTGAGTATGCACCGCTGGCCGAGATCATGGGTAGGTCCGCGATCGCGTCCGAGGCGTGTAACTGCCAGGCACCCGATAGCGGAAATATGGAAATACTGGCGCAGTTCGGAACGCGGGAACAGAAAGACGAATGGTTGCAACCGCTGTTGTCGGGAGAGATTCGGTCCGGGTTTGCCATGACCGAACCGGACGTGGCTTCTTCAGACGCGACCAATATCGAGTCGAGCATCACTCGTGACGGCGATGAATACGTCCTCAATGGCCTCAAATGGTGGACCTCCGGGGCCACGGACCCGCGTTGCAAGCTGCTGATATTCATGGGGAAAAGCAACGCGGATGCACACAAGTATCAACAGCAATCAATGGTGCTGGTCCCCATGGATACGCCTGGTGTGAAGGTTGTTCGGGCGCTAAAGGTGTTTGGCGAGGATCACGCACCGCATGGACATGCCGAGGTGAGTTTTGTCGATGCCCGGGTTCCGGTCGGCAACCTGCTCCTGGGTGAAGGACGAGGCTTTGAGATCGCTCAGGCGCGGCTCGGACCGGGCAGAATTCATCATTGCATGCGCTTGATCGGACAGGCAGAGAGGGCCCTGGAGGCAATGTGTATAAGAGCGCAGCAAAGGACGACTTTCGGCCGGAGAATCTGTGATCACGGTGTCATTCGCCAGTACATTGCCGATTCCCGCATGGAGATTGACCAGGCCCGGCTTCTCACGCTCAATGCCGCCTATATGATGGACACGGTCGGCAATAAAGCTGCCCGGGCGGAAATCGGCATGATCAAGGTGGTTGCGCCCAACATGGCCCAGAAGGTCATAGACCGGGCCATACAGGTTCACGGCGGCGCCGGTGTCTGTCAGGACTTCGGTCTGGCCGCAAGTTGGGGGTGGGCGCGATCCCTGCGTATTGCTGACGGTCCTGACGAGGTGCATCGCGACCAGATCGCCCGGCTTGAGCTGCGTAAACATCCCACAGATGAGGCATGAAGTGAACCAGAGTACGGGCCTGGAGCCGGTGCGCGATACGCATCGTTTCGAAGAGAGTGTTCTGAAATCCTATTTGGGCGGAGTCTTGCCTGACTTTGCCGGGCCCATGTCGGTGCTGCAGTTCAGTGGTGGCCAGTCCAATCCCACTTTCCACATCGGCACTGCGGAAAAAGAATATGTTCTGCGCAAGAAACCGCCCGGGAAACTATTGCCGTCGGCGCACGCGGTAGATCGCGAATACCGGGTACTGAGCGCACTTCTGGATTCAGGTGTTCCCGTACCGCGTGTACTGCATTTTTGCGATAACGACGCCGTGATCGGCACGCCGTTCTATGTCATGGAATACCTGTCAGGCCGGATTCTGCGGGATCCTCTGTTGCCGGCTATGGATTCGGCTGAACGCAAGGCGATCTATGACGCCATGAATGACACCCTGGCTCGCCTGCACAATCTGGATTGGAAAGCCATCGGATTGGAGGACTATGGCAAGCCGGAAAACTATATTGCTCGCCAGATAGCGCTGTGGGCGCGGCAATACGAGGCGTCCCAAACGTCAAATGTGCCGGCCATGGATCATTTGATGAACTGGTTACGGGAGAATATTCCAGCCGACGACAGCACATCGATTGTGCATGGTGATTTCCGTCTGGAAAACCTGATGTTTGATGCAGAGGAACCAAAAGTCATTGCGGTTCTTGACTGGGAATTGTCGACGTTGGGCCATCCCCTGGGTGATCTGGCTTTCAACTGCATGACATATCACCTGGCTTCCGACAATGAGATAGCCCGGGGATTCGTTGGCACTGACATTGTGCCCCTGGCCATTCCGTCCGAAGAAGATTATGTGTCTGCGTACTGCAAACGTACTGGCCGGGCTGGTATCGATGACTGGACCTTCTTCATGGCATTCAGCCTGTTCAGGACTGCCGCTATTCAACACGGCATTTACGCCCGCGCGTTGAAGGGTAATGCCAGTTCCGAAACAGCCCACCAGTTCGGCAAGATGTCTGTTTTTGTCGCCGAGCAGGGCTGGTCACTTGTGGAAGAGTCGCAATAAATCAGGAGACTTTGTGTGAGCAAACTTAGGGGAAATGTCGCCATCGCAGGTATCGGGGAGGTTGCAACCGGCCGGTTTCCCGAACAAGGGGCCATTAGTTTTGCACTCGAATCGGCCCGCATGGCTATTGCGGACGCCGGAATGAACAAAGACGATATCGACTACGTCATCCCGACCGGCGCCTTGTTCAGCGGCCCATTCAACACCGAGCTGGTTACCGGCCGTATTGTTGAAGAACTCGGCCTGCAAAATGTAAGAAAGAACATCCAGGTATTTTCTGGCGGATCTTCAAGTAGTAACGCACTGCAAATTGCCGGCGCACTGATCTATGCGGGTCTGGCCAAGAACGTTCTGTTCGTACATGCCGACAAGTTGGGAACAGGCGTTACATTGCAAGGCGGCATCGACCTCTTTTCGACGGCCGGCATATCTTCTGAGTGGGAGGTGCCATACGGTCAGCATTATTCGACCGTGGCCGCTCTGGCTACCACGCGATACAAATATGAGACCGGGTGTACGGACGAGCAACTCTCTGCCGTCTGTGTGTCGAACCGAAAATGGGCCGAACTCAATCCCAGCGCTTTTTTTAGAAAACCACTCACAATCGAAGAAGTCATGGCGTCGAAGATGCTCTCGACCCCATTGCGGGCAAAACACTCGAACATGCTTTTCGACGGTGGCGGAGCTTTTATCGTGACTTCTGCCGACCGGGCGCGCGACCTGCCCAATAAGCCGGTTTATATCCTCGGTGAAAGCGGTGTTGTGAGCCATTTCGTTTACTCACAGGAGCCGGACCTGACCCGTTTCGGCTGGGCCCAGGCAGGGCGAGAGGCGTTTGAAGAAGCTCGGTTGACGCCGCAGGATATCGACGTGGCCGAAATCTACGATTCTTATCCGATTTATCAATTGCTGACATTTGAAGAAATCGGTTTGTGCGAGCGTGGTGCGGCAGGCGAGATTTTCCTGAGTGGAGATACCTGCCCCGGGGGCCGCATCCCGACCACGACTGACGGCGGCATGCTGTCAAAGGGTCACATCGGGGCGGGCGGGTCAGTGTCTTTACTCATTGAAGCAACCCGACAACTGATGGGCAAAGCGGGCGAACGGCAGGTGCCGGATGCAAGGTTTGCTGTCGAAACCGCTACAGGCGGAACTTATTTTGATGCCCAGGTCACGATTCTCGGCACAGAGATTCCGTAGGAATAACGGCAAGGAGAACAGCAGATGGAAAAGCAAGAACAGCCGACTGCCCCAGCGAAGCCGATACCGGTCGTAAACACGTGGGCACAACCGTTCTGGGATGCCGCCAGGGAAGAACGCCTCATCATCCAGAAGTGCGGCGCATGTGGCAGCCATGTTTTCTACCCACGCATAGCCTGCCCACATTGTTCGGCGGATAATCTGGAATGGGTTGAGGCCAGCGGCAAAGGAACGGTTTACAGCTACACGGTGGTAGAGTCGAACGCGCCGTCGTCATTTCTGCAGGATATGCCCTATGTCGTTGCCGTGATTCGGCTGGAAGAAGGCGTGCAGATGCTAAGCAACGTAATCGGTTGTGAACCTCACGACGTCGAGTGCGACATGCCGGTGGAAGTAGCCTTCGAGGAACTCAACGACGAATTTACCTTGCCCAAATTCAGGCCCACAGCGGCTTAGGAGAATTCGATGCAACACAGCAAGTACGGTGATGATTTCAACGTTGGGGATATTTTTTCGACCGCCGCCATCACGATGACTGAAGCCCACGTCGTCAGCTGGGCAGGTCTCACCCTGGATTTCTATCCGCTTCACATGGACGCGGAGTACGCTGCCAAATCGCAATTCGGCGAACGGCTGGTGCATGGCCCCTTGATTTTCGCGATGTCCGTAGGACTCGTCGGCTCTGCCGGGTTTGCAGGTGATTCGGCGATCGCCTGGCTGGGCGTTGACGATCTGCGCATGCTCGCACCCGTAATGATTGGTGACACAATCTCTGTAACGGTTGAAGTGGTGAAGAAGAGTTCCACGAGCGACCCAACAAAAGGAATACAAGTCTGGCGTTACACGGTCCGCAATCAGCGTAATGAGAAAGTCATGCAACATGATTACAAGATGATGTTTCATATGCGTGCGCAGGCAGAGTAATTGGCGGGGCATCCTGCATAGGAGAACTAAAACCATGCTTCGCTCAACTGTTGGAGAACTGTATGACCGCTGCGTGGACTTCTACGGAGACCACACTGCAATCGTCCATGGCACCCGTTCATGCACCTATGCGGAAATGGGGACGAGTGCCAATTGCCTTGCGCGGGCGCTTCAGGAACTGGGAGTAAAGAAGGGTGAAACTGTCGCCTTTCTGATGGCGAATTGCCCGGAGTACTTTTTTTGCGAGTATGCACTGGCCAAGATCGGGGCTGTCCGAGTGCCGCTAGCCGTCCTGTTAAGCCCGCAGGACCATGTCTACATGCTAAACGAGTCGAAATGTACCACCCTGATTTACCACGAAAGCATGGGCGAGCGCGTTGCGGGAATGATCCCAGGGCTAAATACGGTGACTCGTTTTGTTTGCGTTGGCGACTCGGTCGATCCAGATTCCGGTCACCTGCTTCTTGCGGACTTGATAGACAGGTATCCGCCGGATCCCTTTCCCGTTGATATCGATCCCGAGGATCTCGCAGGAATCTATTTCACCGGCGGTACGACGGGTCGCCCCAAAGGGGTCATGCTGTCCCACCGGTCCTGGGCGTATACCTATGCGATGGAAATGCTGGAATTCGGTTTTGGCTGGGAAGAAACTTTTCTTTACCTGACGCCGCTAACCCACGCGGGCGGTTGTCTAACGCTGCCGGTATTGTTGCGCAAAGGACGCTGCGTCATTGTTGATCATTTTGAACCCGAAGTGTTCCTGGAGACAGTGGCGCGCGAGAACGTGACGATGACATTTCTGGTCCCAACGATGATTTACGTTTTGCTGGATCATCCGTCTCTGGATAAATACGATCTCAGCAGTCTGCGCAACATTATCTATGGCGCATCTGCAATCGCGCCAGATCGACTCAAGCAGGCAATGCAAAAGTTTGGTCCCGTGATGACGCAGTTGTTCGGGCAGACCGAGGCCCCGATGGTTCTCAGTGCCCTGTCACGGGAACAACATATCGTCCCGGATCCGGAAAGGGAGAAACAGATTTTTTCATCGGCCGGGCGACCGACCGTTCATACCGAGCTCAGATTGCTCGATGACGATGGCAACGAAGTTCCGCGTGGCGAAGCTGGAGAGATCGTGGTGCGCTGCGCCAACATGATGAGCGGTTATCTGAATAACCCGGAAGCGACGGCCGAGACCGTCCGTGGCGGCTGGCTTTACACTGGCGATGTCGCCTTCCAGGATGAAGAAGGATTTATTTATATCGTTGATCGCAAGAAAGATATGATCATAAGCGGCGGCTTTAATATCTACCCGCGTGAGATCGAAGACGTATTGCATGAACATCCTGCGGTCAGGGGAGTTGCCGTCGTGGGTATGCCACATGAGAAATGGGGCGAAGAAGTGCGCGCCATTGTGCAGTTACACGACAAAAGCAAGGCGGACGAGGCGGAACTCATTGCTTTTGTCAAAGAGAGAAAAGGAAGCCTCATCGCCCCGAAGCAGGTCGAGTTTTGGGATGAAATCCCGCTGACTAACCTGGGTAAGATCGACAAAAAAGAAATTCGCGCCAGGCTCATGGCCGTTCGACGGGAATGACTTCGCGCTCGATAATCTCTTGAACAAGCGATTCGGGCCAAGGGACCGATTTCATGCTCTTCTGGTCGGCAGCTACCACAACAAATTGAGCTGTGGTGATTAGTTCTTCTTTGCCTGCAAGATAGACCTCGAAGCAAACCTTCATGCTCGAGCGACCGATATAGCTCGTGCGCACAAAGACTTCAAGCTCGTCATCAAAGTGGGCAGGGGAGTGATACTCCACGACTGCTTTTACGATATGAATGTCTTTGTTGTGATGCTCGACAAAGTGTAAATAGTCGAACGACAACGTGCGCATGTATTCGTTATGTGCGGAATCGAAATAAGTCAGGTAGTTCCCAAAAAAAACGATTGCTTGTGCATCGACTTCCGAATAACGAACTCGAAAAGCATGATGAAACGCGAAATCAGATTTGGCCATCTAACCAGACCGATGCTCTGTCTTGACTCATTTGGCGGGAAGCCCGAGCCTGTTGGCGATATTATTCTTCTGCATCTTGGATGACCCACCAACGATTGGCATGCAGACCATGTCCCGCACATAGCGCTCCATATCATAGTCACTCGCACATCCGTAGGCGCCCATGATTTGCTGACATTTCAGCACGATGTCAACGCCGGTATCGGCAATGAAAAGCTTGGCCATGGAGCTTTCCACGCCGCAGTCCCGCCCCTCATTCGCCAGCCAGGCGGCGTGGTAGAGCATGTGCCGACAGGCCTGGAGCCTGGTTCGTGCGTCTACAAGATCATGTCGAACCGATTGGTGCACGCAGATGGGATGGCCGAATTGTTTGCGTTCCTGAGCGTAATCCCAGGCGTCTTCGACCGCTGCCGCCGCCGTGCCCAGGGCCACTGCGGTGATTTCCAGTTTCTCGACATCTAGCGCTCGCCCGGCCAGCATCCGCCAACCCTTGTTCCATTGTTCTGTGCCACCAACGATATTTGCTATTGGCACTCTACAATCTTCGAAGATGACATCCGTAGTGGCGCTGTAACGCAGTCCCAAATGGTCGATGTCAACAATTGTGATACCCGAAGCGTCTGTTGGCACCAGGACAAAAGACAGGTTCTTGTACCTCGCATCCGCGTCTCCACTGCGGACCAGCGTGTAGATGTAATCCGCTTTGTGGGCGCCGGTAACCCAGCGTTTGGTACCGTTTATGACCACTTCGTCGCCATCTATGCTGGCAGTCACCCCGGCAGATGCCAGGTCACCGCCCACATTGGGTTCACTGAGTCCGTAAGCGAACAGCAATTCGCCATTGGCGAGTTTTGGCAGTAATTCCCTTTTTTGAGCGTCACTGCCGTTCTCCACCATATTCATGCCGCCGTAGAAAGCGCAGTGGATGAACGGTCCGGCAAGGCTACTGCCTCGCTTTGACAGTTCTTCAATCGTGGCGACAGCGGCGACAATATCTATCCCAAGGCCGCCATATTCTTCCGGTACGGTCAGGCCGGTGACGCCAAGTTCGCACAGTTTCGCAAAGACCTCATCGGAAAAGTCGCTTTCGCGATCCAGTCGCTGAGCCTCTGCACGTGGCAGTTCCTTGTCAACGAAACGCCGCAGCGTTTCACGCAACATTGTAATGTGTTCAGCTTCATCAAAGTTCATGACAAATCCATCGTGTTAGTTCCAATACGTCGATTACCTGTGACTGTCTTCAGGCGCCCTGGGTGATTGACATGCCGCCATCGGCCACAATCGTTTCTCCGGTGATGAATGCACCGCCTTTTGTGGCAAGAAATGTTGCGAGCAAGCCGATATCGTCCGGCTCTCCGATGCGCCCAAGGGGGGTCATGTCTTCCAAATGACTGCGCATTTTCGGGTTCTCCCAGAGGGCGCGGGCAAAATCGGTCTTGACCAATCCGGGAGCGATGCAATTTATGCGGATATTCTTCTTGCCCCATTCCACGGCAAGATTTCGCACCAGCGCCATATCTGCCGCCTTGGTGATGCCATAAGCGCCCAGAACGGAATTGCCACGAATGCCGCCGACGCTGGAAATGACAATGATAGTGCCATCTCGACGCTCGGCCATTTCTGGTAGCACCAGTTTGCACAGGAACAGATTGTCGCGCACATTGCAGTGCATCATCTTGTCGAACAGTTCGTTATCTATTCCGGTCAGGGGGCCATAGTAGGGATTGACGGCTGCGTTGCAAACCAGGATATCCACTTTGCCCCAGGCCTCACGGGTCTCGTCGATCATCGCTTCCAGCTGATCCTGATGGCCCAGGCCGGCAGCAATGGCAATCGCCTCGCCGCCCTCGCTGCGAATGCCCTCGGCAAGTTCTTCGCAAGCCTCCAGCTTACGGCTGCTGATGACTACCCTGGCGCCAGCCCTTGCCATGTTTTCTGCGATGGAGCGACCAATGCCGCGGCTTGCGCCAGTGATCACCGCAACTTTTCCTGAAAGATCAAGCATGCTAACTCCTCTATTGGGTTGCAACGTGCCAACGCTTCTTAATCAAGGGCGGCTTAGCTAAAGAGCAGCCCCGTACTCTTCTCTGAGGCGTGTAACGATCGCCGATACCGGCTCGACAGCGTGGATCGTTCCAACCCCTTGACCGGCGGACCAGACGTCCTTCCATGCCTTTATTTTGTTCTGCGAACCGGTGAGATCCATGCGTTCTTTCGGCGGCAGATGCTCCGGATCCAGTCCGGCGTTTTCAATGCTCGGGCGCAAATAGTAGGCATAGGCACCGGTAAACGAGTTGCTTAGAATCAAGTCTGGAAACTGCGAATCGATCAACATGTTCTTGTAATCCTCAGATGCGAGACTTTCCTCGGTGGCAATGAACGTGGTTCCCATGTAGACAAGATCCGCCCCCAGCACCTCAGCGGCCCGAATGGCCCGGCCATCACCGATGGTGCCCGCAAGGATGATGATGCCGCTAAAAAACTCACGAACCGCAGGCACGAACGCGAAACCTGCGATACTGCCGGTGTGACCGCCGGCGCCGGCGCTGACCAACGCAAGTCCGTCAACGCCCACAGCTGCCGCCTTTCGCGCATACTCAACATTGTTGACATCTGCAATCACAAGACCGCCGTAGCCATGAACCGTTTCAACCACGGCGCGAGGGCTACCCAGTGCGGTAACAACGATGGGCGGCTTGTACCTGGCGACCAGTTCCAATTCATCCGGCAGACGCTCGTAAGTCTGATGGACCACGAGATTCAGGGCCCACATGTTTGTCGCCGCGCCGGCGCCAGGTGCATTTGTCTCCCGTGTGACGCGGTCCATCCACTCTTCGAGAATGTCAATGGTCCGCGCGTTGGGTGTGGGGAAGGAGCCGATAATGCCGTTGCGGCAGGCCGCAATCACCAGGTCGGGGCCGGAAACGAGAAACATCGGCGCAGCAACAACCGGCAACGATAAGCCAGCCTTGATTCTTGCGATGCGGTCTCTACTATCCACCAGATTCCTCAATTCCCAGTCGGTGCTCTTAACGAAGATCCGACATTGCTTGCATAACTAGACTATCATATGCCACATTGCTCAACAATAAGGACGGGAAACATGCGATCTGAAGCCACCGGCGATGTGATCCTCAGTTGCCAGGTTGCAAAAGCACTGAAGATTCTGGGTGACCGATGGTCATTCTTGATATTGCGAGACGTGTTTCTGGGTGAGCACCGGTTCGAGGACTTCCGACGCCGCATCGGCATCGCTCGCGGGACTCTGACGTCGAGGCTGAATTCGCTGGTTGAGGCGGGAGTTCTGTACAAGAGCCCTTATCAGACCTCTCCCACCAGGCACGAATACCGGTTGACCGAGAAGGGCGCTGATCTATATCCAGTGGCGTTAACAGCGTGGCGATGGGAACACGATTGGGCCACGGACGAGGACCACTATTTCCCGGTGCGACTTGTGCACAAGGATTGTGGCAGCACAATGCTCCCTGAAACGCGCTGCGATAAATGCAACGATGTTGTAAGAATTCATGACGTAGTTTACGCGCCCGGGCCTGGAGTAGATCACGTGGAACCGGTGCCAGCGCGTTTTCAACGCCGATCAAGACCCAAAACCTCGTATCCGGAAGGCGTTGACACCAATCTCTTTCATCTGACGGATGTCACCGGCGACCGATGGACCGGACTGGTCATTGCGGCATTGTTCTTCGGCTTGCGCCGCTATGACGAGATCGGCGCTGCGATCGGAATTGCAACGAACATTCTTGCCGATCGGCTGAAACTGCTTGTCGACTCAGGCTTCGTCGCACGCGAAGCCTATCAGAAAAAACCCACGCGGCATGAGTATCGGCTGACTGACAAGGGCAGAGACTTGTACGGGCACACTTTGATGATGCATGAATGGGCAGACAAGTGGATAGTCGGTGACCGCGGCGCGCCACTCTTGCTGACACACAAGACCTGTGGCCAATCACTCAAGGCCATCGTTGTGTGCGGAGAATGCTCAAAAGAACTTGTGCTCGGTTCCGTGTCAGTCACGTCTGAAAACGAAGAACAGGAATAGACCTGATAATTACGCGACCTCAAAAAGCGAAGCTGCGCCCTGACCGCCGCCGATGCACATCGTACAAACGACGAAATTGGCACCGCGACGTTTGCCTTCTATCAGTGCATGACTAACCATGCGAGCGCCGGACATACCATACGGATGGCCGATCGATATTGCGCCGCCGTTGACGTTTAGTATTTCATCCGGAATGTGGAGCTGGTCGCGGCAGTAAATGACCTGCACAGCAAAAGCTTCGTTAAGCTCCCACAGTCCTATATCGTCCATCGTCAGACCATTCCTTTGCAGTAGCTTTGGCACGGCGAACACGGGACCGATGCCCATCTCATCGGGCTCACATCCGGCTACGGCTGTGCCGCGGTAAATGCCAAGCGGTGCGAGACCTCGCTTCTCCGCAACACTCGCCTCCATTACCACGCTAGCCGAGGCACCGTCGGAAAGTTGGCTGGCGTTACCCGCCGTAATGAAACCATTCTCGCGAACCGGCTTCAGTCCAGCGAGGCCCTCGAGCGTCGTTCCTGGCCGATTGCCCTCATCCTTTTCCAAAGTGACATCCTGAAAAGAGATTTCCTTTGTCTCCTTGTCCATGACGCCCATCGACGACGGTAGCGGCACGATTTCGTCGTCGAGCTTGCCAGCTTCCTGTGCGGCGGCAGTACGTTGCTGACTTTGCAGCGCGAACTCGTCCTGGGCTTCGCGGCTGACGCCGTAACGATTCGCGACGACCTCGGCCGTATCCAGCATCGGCATGTAAATATCTTTGTGCTTTGCGAGCAATCGCGGATCGCTGGCGCGATACAAGTTCATGTGCTCGTTCTGTACGACACTAACTGACTCGACGCCACCGCCGACCATGATGTCGATACCGTCGGTGATGATTGTTTTGGCAGCTACAGCGATGGCCATCATGCCCGACGAACACTGACGATCGACGGTCATGCCGGCTGTTGTGACAGGCAAACCTGCCGTGAGCGCCGCCAGACGCGCAATATTTGCGCCTTGTGACCCCTGTGGCAAAGCACAACCCATGATCACGTCTTCGACTTCGGCAGGCTCCAGCCCGGCACGCTCGACCGCATGTTTTATGGCATGACCGCCCAGCGTCGGCGACTCGGTGTTATTGAATGCGCCCCGATAAGCACGGCCGATTGGTGTGCGGGCGCTTGACACGATTACTGCATCACGCATGTTTGTTCCTTTTCGTTTTGACTCTTTATTTGGACAGCTCAATGCCGAGATTCTCAGCGCCCTTGATCGCAAGTTTGGTGGTCTGTTCGAAACCGCTTTGCAGTTCTTTCATGCCGTTCTCATCATTGATCGCATCCCACGCATCAGCAACGCCGTCGGCACTCAGATTATCCGGCAGAAGGTTGACGCCATCGGTTTCAAATCCCTTATATATTGCGAAGCTGCCACCGCCGGCACTCAAAACTTTACGGCTGGGTGCGTCGGGTCCTGCGAGAAATACGATACCCGGGCTTACGGACTCGGGTGACAGCAATTCGAACACCTTGTCCGGCATCAGTCCATCCGTCATCGCGGTACCGGCAGCCGGGGCGAGGCAATTGACATGAATGTTGTACTTTGCGCCCTCCAGGTGCAGCGTGTTCATCAGGCCGACCATCGCCATTTTCGCGGCACCGTAGTTTGCCTGGCCAAAGTTTCCATACAGGCCCGTACTTGAACTTGTGAATACGATCCGGCCGTATGACTGCTGACGCATAATCTCCCAGACTGCCTTCGTACAATTCGCTGACCCCATCAGGTGCACATCGACGATAAGGCGAAAATCGTCGAGCGACATTTTCGCGAACGTTTTGTCCCGCAGTATGCCCGCGTTATTGATCAGAATGTCGACACGGCCCCATTCGTCCACCGCATGTTTCACCATGTCCTCGACCTGCCCGTAGTCAGCGACATTCGCACCGTGTGCAATTGCCTCACCCCCGACAGCGGTGATTTCATTAGCCACGGATTCCGCATTGTCCGAGTGCCCGTCAGCGTCGCCGAGATCGTTGACAACAACTTTCGCACCGCGATCTGCGAGCGCCAGCGCGTGTGATCGTCCAAGCCCACGACCTGCGCCCGTAACAATGGCCACTTGGCCATCTAGTCTGATACTCATTTCTCTACCTCAATTAGCTCTTCATCATATGGATTAACTGACTACATACATCGACAGGATTTCGGCAACCAGTGCCGGCGTCTCTGCGTCTTCAATTTCAACCGTAACGGCAGTCTTGACAAGCCACTGGCCCGGTTTCTTTTCGCTGACATCCATTATTTTCTGATGAGATCGAATGCGTTTGCCGACCGGGACCGGTGCCAGGTAGCGAACTTTGTCGGAGCCGTAGTTGATGCCCATAATGAGATTCTCCGGCAGCATCGCATTTTGCGCATTTAAATATGAGAGCAGCGACAGTGACAGAAAGCCATGCGCGATCGGACCGCCGAACGATGTATTTTTTGCTCTTTCCGGGTCGACGTGAATGAACTGATGATCGTTCGTCGCTTCCGCGAACTGGTTTACGCGGTCCTGGGAAATCTCGAGCCACGGTGATGGCTCAAGTTCCCTGCCAACCATGCCGAGAAGGTCTTCTGTGTTAATTGTCTCCGCCATGTTGAATTCCTATGCGGTTAACGGTGCTTGATAGTCAGCGTGCTTATGGCTTTCTTGAATAGATTGTTGCACTAGCCTAGACGTTTATGGTCCAGTTATGCAAGTGAGCGTCTATCGATGGCCGGGAGATTGAGACTTGCTAGATCGTGGGGACCGGTTGCGCCGGACCGCCACTTAGCTTATCAATACGCTCTGGAGAGTTGCTGGTACACTGCGGCAGCCCATACTATGGGCACTGCAGCGGGAGTAATTTCTGTCGCGCCCGGGTGGCGGAATTGGTAGACGCTACGGACTTAAAATCCGTTGTTCGCAAGAACGTGCCGGTTCGAGTCCGGCCCTGGGCACCAGGACTGCGGCCGAAGGTCGCTGCTTCGACGTAGGCGCGACTAGTTCAATAGCAGCTGCTCAACCTCGGCGCGGAAGTCATGCTCGGCATCGATGGCCTCAACGATGGCGCGCTGACGGTCGACTTCTTCTTTCATCTCGGCGAGTAATTTCTGAAAGTTAGGCGCCTTGATCGTCTCGGCCCAAGCCGGGTCGTTGATTATCTCGTAGTATTTCCCCGGGCCGTAGTAGCTTGCCGAGTCACTCCCTGTGGTAGCTCGCAAGGCTTGCATTGCGCCAATCCTGTCACCCGCCAAGGCGTGATGCAGGGCATCGTTTTCCAGTCCGAACTCGCCCGTCAGCGCTTGCAGAAGACCGTCCGCTGCAGCGATATTACCAACCTGTTGATAGGCGAAAGCCAGCCGATGCAACACGAATACGATGTCTACCTGGTCCCCTGGGAGGGCCGCAACATCTATGTGGCTGGCAGGCCCGGTCCCATCCGCGCCGGCCTGATACAGTTGTATCCCGTCTTCCAATTGCTCGCTACCTCTCCCGAAGTTCCCTAGCTGAATATTCACCAGGCCGAACTGTGCGAGGGCCCAGGGATGATGTTCACCCAGCTCAAATTCAGTCTGGTTGACGAGTTTCAGTAGCTCGGCACCGAGTTTCGAATCGGCCTCGCGCGTTCTCAATACATTGTAGGTGAGGTCCAGCGTGGCCAGGTGGTCCTGCACCGTGTCGAGTACCAGGCCCATCCAGTAATCGGCATCCTCGGTCATGCCCAGATCCCCGTAGCCCCAGGCCAGCAGACTTATTGCCAGCGCGGGGTCGGATACGGTCAGGCGGGCTGCCTCCTTTGCGATTTCGATAGCATCCGCGAAGCGGCCCGTTTGGGAATACAGGTAGTACAACTCCAAATACGCCAACGGTGGGGGCTGCGGAATGTTGATGAGCCTCAGAAGCAACTGTTCTGCACGATCGAAATTACCGGCACCCCGCTCCAGCCCAGCCACGTTCGCGACCATAGGCGGGTTGAGCGGATCAATCTCCAGGCCCCTGCGTAAGGCATCTTCCGCCTCGTCGTGCAGTCCCTGCTCCCTGAGCGCAAAGTTCAGCCAGTTGTAGGCGGTCGCCAGACTGGCATCGAGTTCGAGCGCACGCCGCAGCATCGATGCACCTTCGACCGGATCAGTATCGCCGTAGGGGAAGCTCGTGACCAATCCCAGAATGGCGTGGGCCTCGGCCAGTTCCGGGTCGAGTTCGAGCGCTTTCCGCGCAAGAACCTTGGCCTCATCGACATGGGGTCCCAACCCCGTGTTGATAGCGATGGACATGGCTTTGCCAGCCAATGGCAGCGCAAATCCGGGGTCAAGTTCAATCGCTTTCTCGAACGCAGCGACGGCATTCTCGCGCCATCCCAGGGTCCGTGCGTCAAAGTGTGCCCGGCCAATCAGGTACTGATTGTACGCTTCCATATTCTCGGTCGTTCGGCCAGCCGGAAGCTCACTGATCGGTACGATCTTGTTGATGATCTGGCTGGCAACGGTACTGGCGATCTCGGTCTGAATCGCGAATATTCCTTCGAGCTTTCTTTCAAACGACTCGCTCCAGACCTGAAAGCCGCTTTCGTCAATGAGCCGGGCTGTAACACGCACAAAATTATTTTCACGCCGAATACTGCCCTGTAGAAGATACCGCACGCCGAGTTTCTCGCTGATTTGCGCCGGGCTTTCTGCGCTATCCCGAAACGCGAAAGACGAATTACTGGCGAGTACGTGCAGTGCTCTCAAGCTCGACAATCGATGCAAAATCTCCTCGGTGATGCCATCCGAGAAGAATCCTGTGTCCGCGTCGATATCGAGATTGGTGAATGGCAGCACGGCAATCGAATTTTCGCGCCACCCGGCATGCAGGGCGATGGTTGTCCCTGATTCGATTTCTTCCTGGATTTTGTTGGCACTGCCCACCAGAACGGCCAGACCGATCGTAAGCAGGGCAGTGAGAACGATGTAGTCGGCACGCCGAAGCGACAGGTCGAGAGTCTCCCCGGCATCCGCTGCTTGCGTCCGCACGATCCCGTTGGCCGTAATGTCGTAATACCAGCTGAAGATCAGCGCGACCGGGAAACAGGCTGCTGCAGCAATAAACAGGTAACGCAGTGCGGTTTCCGGTACTCCCCAGGCCGGAAAAGAGATGTCGGCAACCTGGATGATCAGCCAGGCGCCCACGATGTATAGCCCGGCCAGCCTGTATACGCGGCGTCTGCGTAACTCCTTCCAGAAATTCATGCGCGCATTATCGCTCATAAACGCGCATCCCAGAACAATTGATACCTGGTTCACAGTTTTTGATCAAAACCAACGAGTTATTAGACTTTCTTCGTGTGTTTTGGGACAAGAGAGTGGGTCCCACGGAGATGCACGATGGCTGCCACTACTGCCGACGACAATGTTGATTACCGCCTGCTCGGGCTGCTGTCCGACCTCGTGATATGCAGCTCCTGCTTACGCCAGGGCCGCGTCACGCCTGTGCCACAAATCGTTTCGCACCGGCATACGCCGCGCTCGTTGTGCGCCGGCTGTGCGAAACCAAAGCGCCGTAACTTGCGCCGCATACTCACCCATTTGATTCGCCGCCAAGTGTAGAGATACAAACCGCGATGCGGCAAACTCCTCCGCATGGCCAAGCTCTATTTCTATTACTCGTCGATGAATGCCGGCAAGTCGACGGCGTTGTTACAGTCCAGCTACAACTACCGCGAGCGCGGCATGAATACGCTTGTACTCGCTCCGGAGTTCGACAAGCGTTATGGCGGCGGCAAGGTAACGTCACGAATCGGCATCGAGACCGAGGCGACGACATTTCGACCGGAGGATAATCTGCTGACGGTCGTTGAGGAGCTTATAAAGGACGGACCGTTGCATTGCGTATTGATCGATGAGGCGCAGTTCCTGACCAAAGAGCAGGTGTTTCAGCTCGGCGAAGTTACCGACAACATGAAGATTCCGGTTCTGGCGTACGGATTACGTACGGATTTTCAGGGCGAGCCGTTCGAAGGCAGCAAGTACCTTCTCGCCTGGTCTGACAACCTCAAGGAGCTCAAGGCGATCTGCGATTGCGGCTCGAAGGCGACGATGGTCGTGCGCTTCGATGAGGCCGGTACGGCGATTACAGAAGGATCACAAATCGAGATCGGCGGTAATGACCGCTATGTCTCAATGTGCCGCAAACACTTCAAGGAGAAGTTTTTCGGCTAGCTCTTGCGGGCGACTACGCGCCTGCGGTTGGCAAATTCTCGGTGGCCACCGGCAGTATCTCGGTGTTTTCCTGCGTCAGCAATTGGCGCATATCTTCGAGCGTCTTCATTATTGCCGTGTCGGCGAATTCCAACCCTTCGAGCGAGCCACGTTTGGTGGCGTGGGGGTCGTTGAACTTGATGCGATGGTGGCCGACCGTAACGACATCTTCGTGAATCAGGACATGATTTGAAACACGCTTCGAATTAACGAACGTGCCGTTTGTGCTGTTGAGGTCCATCAGGAAGGTTGCGCTGCCATTGCGAACCAGAAGTGCGTGATGGCGGCTGATGAACTTACTCGTGATCGCAACGTCGTTGTGCTCTGAACGACCGATCAACAAGCGCGGCATATCAAACGTGAGTTCCTTCAACGTTTCGCCGTCGTAAGACACATACAACGTGGGCGGCCCGGCAGGTTCGACCGGTTGCTGCTCGGCTTGCAACAGTTCCGTGTCGTTCCATGTTCCCTGTGGCAGCACAGGGCGCTCGACGTCTTCCTGTGGCACGGGGAGCGTTTCCGCCCGTGCCAATGACAACAGTGCAACGCGATCTAGGATGCCAGGCCAGCCACCAGATGCCCGCCAAAGCTCGGTACATACCGAAACCGGAAACACGAACTCGGGAACCAGGCTTCCTGCCGCACGCAACTTCGCATGGAGGTAGTGCATCGCCTCGTCATTGCTCATTGGCCGCAGATGAAAATCATGTGTCAGCCGTTTGGCGATGCTCCTCATCGCGGGTGACTCGACTAGCGTCAGCAGTGGCCGGTCGCTAACAAGCACTATTTTCAACGCGTGCGTGCCTCGCAGCTTGAGATCTGCAAGTTCACAGAGCACCCGCAGCGCACTGGCCTTTAAAGCGTGCGTGTTCTCAATGACCAATAGTGGCGGTTCGTGACAGGCAGCCTGTTGCATCGCAAATACGCGCAACATCGCCAGTAACTCGTTGGGTGAGCTACGACCCAGCACATAACCAAATTGCCGTAACACAGCCTCAAGTAGCGCGGTGGTATTGAGCCCCTTGCCGTCGACCACGGCAACCGCGCACTCATCGGGTAATGAATCGACGAATTCGCGAACGAGTGTGGATTTGCCGGAGAGCGTCGGGCCCTGAAGCAGGGTCAGGCCATTGGCCGATGTACAGGTCTTTTCAAGCACTTTGACCGCGTCATCGTGCGATGCGTAGGATACGGTCGACAGCGGTCTGCCATGAGTCCGAAAAGGTTGTTCGTTAAGGCCCGCTGCCCCTAAATCCATAAGTATTAACCCGCAACGCTTTTGTCGCGTACTATTCGTTAGTCTTGGGCCCGGCCGTTAAAATCTGTATTTTTTTGGCCGGGCCAACCAGTCTACGGCCGCTGCCAAATGCTTGTAAACCACAAACAGGAGTTTCCTTGTGGATCAAGCAGACGCGACCGCTATGTGAAAAGTTAGTTAATAACAGTGCATAACAAATTGAAAAACAAGATGTTTAGAATCGAGCCACGAACTGTCGGTGTATCGCGACGAGGTGTAAGGCATTGACTACAAAGTTATCCGCCGAGAAGCTCACACTGTTCCGTGGTGAACGGTGTTTGTTCAAGGGCTTGGATTTTGCGCTAAATCGGGGCGAGTTGTTGTTGCTCGAAGGCCGCAACGGCAGCGGCAAGACGAGTCTCATGCGAGCCATCGCAGGATTGCTCGAACTCGAGTCCGGCGAAATCTACTGGGACGGAAACTCCGTGCGCACACATCGCCAGCAGTTTCATGGTTCGCTGGTCTGGATGGCGCACCGGGTCGGATTCAAGGCGGACCTGACGCTGGTTGAGAATCTGAAATTCGAAGCTCATCTGCGTGCTCAGTCGGGTGCGGACTTCGAGGACGTGTTGAAGCGGCTCGACATCGACAGGCTCAAGCGACTGCCACTACGTGCGCTATCGGCTGGCCAGCAGCGCCGCGTAGCGCTCGCCCGAATGCTGCTGTCCCGCGTGCCTTTGTGGCTCATGGATGAACCGTTCACCAATCTTGACCGTGAAGGTCGTGCGCTCGTCATGCAACTCACCACGGAACACCTGGCCCGAGACGGCATGTGCATCATGGCGGCACATCAGGATATTGATATCGACGGCAACGTACAAAAGATAGTACTGCAATGACTGACGAAGACGATTCACTCGGATTGTTCTCGGGAATCTTCGGAATTGTGCGTCGCGATTTGCTACTCGCGTGGAAGCGGCCGGGCGACATCCTGAACCCATTGTTCTTTTTTGCGATGGTTGCGACGCTGTTCCCGCTGGCCGTGGGACCGAGCCCGGAACAACTCGAATTCAGCGGTCCTGCGGTCTTGTGGGTTGCCGCCTTACTCGCAATGTTGTTGTCGCTCAACAGCCTGTTTCTGTCTGACTACGAGGACGGCAGCCTTGACCAGATGCTGGTCAGCCCGCTGCCGCTCTCGGCATTGGCACTGGGTAAAACCCTGGCACACTGGTTGACCAGCGGCTTGCCCCTGGTTCTGGTATCTCCATTGATAGCCATCATGTTCCGCATGCCGTTTTCTGTGACGGGCGTTCTGATGCTGACGTTGTTGCTCGGTACGATCAGCCTGAGCTTGCTGGGTTCGGTCGGTGCAGCATTGACCGTTGGCTTGCACCGCGGCACCGCATTGCTGAGCTTGCTGATTCTGCCTCTCGCCATGCCGGTACTGATTTTCGGTGCCCGCACCGTGTCTCTCGTGGCGGCTGGTGATGGCGTTGCGGGTGGCCTCTATTTTCTTGGCGCCTACGCTGTGTTAGTACTGTCATTTGTACCGTTTGCGACAGCCGCCGCATTACGAATTAGTAACGAGTAGAATCCCCGACCATGTGGAAATTTGTACATCAGTTGGCGTCGCCGCCACACTTTTTCAGGCTTGCCGCACAGATCGTGCCGTGGCTGCTTGTACCCGGACTATTGCTGGTTGGATACGCGACTTACGCGGGATTGTTCCTGGCACCGGCCGACTATCAGCAGGGTGACGCTTTTCGAATCATTTACGTGCACGTGCCGTCCGCTTACCTGTCAATGATGGCCTACCTGATAATGGCTGTCAGTGCAGGCATCGGTCTGATCTGGCGTATCAAGCTGTCTCATGCAGTGGCAGCAGCTGCGGCGCCGCTGGGCGCCTGGTTCACTTTTCTCGCGCTCATGACCGGCTCTATCTGGGGCAAGCCGATGTGGGGCACGTGGTGGGAGTGGGGCGACCCGAGACTAACCTCGGAACTGATCATGCTATTCCTCTACTTCGGCTATATGGCATTGCGCGGAGCGATTGACGATACGGTCAAGGCCGACAAAGCGAGCGCCGTACTGGCGCTGGTAGGGGCGGTTAATGTGCCAATCATTCATTTCTCGGTCGAGTGGTGGAGTTCGTTACATCAGGGCCCGACGCTGGTCAAAAAAGGTGGGCCGGCCATGGATACAGCGATGTTGTA
>Ga0255049_10000436_pt1 | contig 26017 bp, 23 predicted proteins | sample JV7_2_3_MG_FD_183615 | JGI IMG/M metagenome (GOLD analysis project Ga0255049, IMG submission 183615) | Seawater microbial communities from Jervis Inlet, British Columbia, Canada - JV7_2_3 | ecosystem: Environmental > Aquatic > Marine > Inlet | place: Canada: British Columbia | collected 2016-10-06
GACGATTTTTTCACAGAGGTGAATCGGCGAAGAACGGTTCGTGAATTTTCCGACCGGCCGGTTCCGCGTGACATTATCGAAACGGCGTTAATGGCTGCGAATACGGCGCCGAGCGGAGCAAATCTGCAGCCCTGGCATTTTGTCGCGGTTAGCGGTGCGGCGACGAAAAAGAAGATTCGCGAAGCGGCCGAGATCGAAGAACGCGAATTCTACGATCATCGCGCTACCCCCGAGTGGCTCGCGGCTCTCGAACCCATAGGTACGGACCCGAACAAACCGTTTCTCGAAATTGCGCCGTACCTGATTGCCGTGTTCCTGCAAAAGTTTGGCGTGCTCGAGGATGGCCGCAAGGTGAAACACTATTACCCGACCGAATCGACAGGCCTCGCGACCGGGATACTGATTACCGCGTTGCACCAAGCAGGTCTCGTATGCCTGACGCACACACCCAGCCCAATGAAATTTCTGAACGAAATTCTCGGCCGACCGAAGAGCGAACGGCCGTTCTTGTTGTTGGTGACCGGTTATCCGGCGAAGGACGCCGAGGTACCGAATATCAACAGAAAGTCACTCGAAGAGTTCACGAGCTTCATTGACCTGTAGGAGGGCTTACCCCGTGTTTTGCAGGCCCTGTGCGATGCCATTGACGCTAGCAAGAAGTGCATCGAAAAGTTTTGGATCATCGCGGCCAGATTTCCTCCAACGGGCGAGCAGGTCGATTTGCATGAGACTCATTGGGTCGACGTACGGGTTGCGAAGCATGATCGCTCGTTGCAGCGTGCTGTCGCCCTCAAGCAATGTTTCGTGCTCGGAATAGCCGAGAATCAAGTCGCAGGTCAGTTCGTATTCTTTTTCGATGATAGGAAAGAACTCGTCGTGCAATTCGCCCGCCAGTTCCGAATACAGTTTTGCGATGCCGAGGTCTGCTTTGGCCAGAACCATTTCCGCATCGGCAGTCAGTGCGCGCATGAAATACCATTCCATGAACATTTCACGAAGCAGTTTGTCGTCGAACTGTTTCGCGGCTTTTGCGAGCCCGGAGCCTATTCCATACCAGCCTGGCAACATACAGCGTGACTGTGTCCACGAAAACACCCACGGAATCGCCCGCAGGTCTTCGATGCCAGATTGCGCTCGCCGCGACGAGGGACGCGAGCCAATACGCATGCGCTCGATCAGGTCTATCGGAGTTGACTTGCGAAAATATTCGTTGAAGTTTGGTGTCTTGTAGACAAGCTTGCGGTACGCATTGCGACTCTCCGCGGCGATGACATCCATCATTTCGTGCCAGACGGGCATGTCATTGCCACGATGTTTCGGCATGGCCGTCGCAAGAGCCACGGAACCGGTCACCTGCTCAAGGGTGCGCAAGGCGATGCCGCGCAAGCCGTATTTTTCATTGATAATCTCGCCTTGCTCCGTTACACGAAGGCGGCCGTTCACGGTACCTGGAGGCGCGCCGAGCACGGCAACATGCGTCTTGCTGCCGCCACGACTAACGGTGCCGCCACGCCCATGGAACAACGTGAGCTCAATTCCCCGTGACTCAACAGTATCAACTAACGCAACTTGTGCGTTCTGCAATGCCCAACGCGCAGACGCGAGACCACTATCCTTGTTGCTGTCGGAATAACCGATCATCACCATTTGTCGATTATCGCGGCGGGTGAGATGTTTGCAGTACAGGTCGGACGAGAAAACGGACGTCAGAATGTCACGCCCATTGTTGAGGTCATCTACAGTCTCAAGCAGGGGTGTAACGTCGAGCGGCACGTCACCACGGCGATTATGCAATTCACCCCAGTGCGCAAGCAGCAATACCGACAGAATATCGTCGGCGCCCTGCGTCATGCTGACGATAAACGGGCCGATTGCACGGCGTCCATACTTGCGGCGGCAAGAGGCGATTGCATGAAACACGCTAAGAGTCTTCCGGGCTTGCGTGCTGATATGGTCGGGAGCGCTTTCGCGGCTTTCGATTGCCTCAATTATGCGGGCCGCGCGATCCTCAGACTTCATTTCCTCCCAATCGTCCTCACCCAGGCATTCGCCGACAACACGACGATGTACTTCGGCATCCTGACGAATATCGAGCGTTACGAGGTGAAAACCAAACGTGTCGATGCGCCGCAGCAATCGTTTGACGGCGAACAGGCCGGCGTGCTCGCCTTTGTTGTTCGCAAGGCTGTCGGCAATCAACTGTATGTCGGCGCGAAACTGACTGACTTTTTCATACGGAAACATGTCGTCGTCATAAGTCGATTGCAGTCGTTGTTGCACGAGGCGGAGAAATACGCGGTAGGGCATGTCCCGGTGACGTGCAGGCACGGCGTGGTATGCCTGCTGAAAAGGCGCGTGGTATTCGTCGATCTTTTTAGATATCGAATCATCGATGCCGATACTGTCCGTTGATTGACTGAGTTTCGCCGAAATCGACGCGCACTCGTTGAAGTAGAGATCGAGAATCAGCGATCGCTGGCGCGCAAGCGTCGCGCGAATCGTCTTTGCATTGACGTTCGGATTGCCGTCCATGTCCCCGCCAACCCACGATGCGAAGCGTGCGAGAACAGGGACATTCAGATCCTCGGCCTCTTCGCCGTAAATTCTCGTAACGGCATTCTCGATGTCCTCGTAAAAAGGCGGCATAGTCCGATACAAAACATCAGTGATGAAAAACAACACGTGCTCGAGTTCGTCAGCGACAGTCATCTGCTCTGAGGGATGTTCATCGGTTTGCCATCCGGTCGTGATGAGCAAGCGGATGTTATCGAGCGCAATTTGCGTTTCATGCGCGGTCATTGTCGGGTTCAGAAGATCGACAAGATATCGTACGATTTTCTGCTCTTTGCGCAACATGGTGCGTCGCATTGGCTCGGTTGGGTGTGCGGTGAACACCGGTTCGATATGCAATGAGTCGATCAATTCTTGTAGCTTATCAGCGTCGATACCCGAGGCCTTGAGCTTGACTAAAGTATCCTCGAAACCGCCGGGTTGATAATGCCCGACTTCCTGCAGGTACTCTCGCCGCCGCCGGATGCGATGCACCTTTTCTGCCGTGTTGACCATTTGAAAATAGGTGGAGAAGCTTCGAATGACCTGCAAAGCCAATGCCGGATCGAGATTTTCGACAAGCTTCGCGAGTTCTTCACCCGGCTTTTCGTTTTCTTCGCGCCGCCTGATCGAGCGCAGGCGCGCGTTCTCGACAAAATCGAATAGCTCCTCGCCACCCTGTTCCCGGATCAGGTCACCAACCATTTTACCAAGCGTGCGCACATCGTCGCGCAAAGCCTGGTCCTTGTCCTCGAACATGATGTCCTGGCGGCGCAAGGATTTGTGTATCCCGGTGTTCATTATTTTTATTATTTGATGTTGCTTTTAGTCGCGAAAGTTCTCGTACTGCAATGGTAGGCCAGTGTCGCTTTCTTTCAGTAACGCGATGACTGCCTGCAGGTCATCGCGCTTTTTGCCACTGACTCGAAGCTTATCCCCCTGAATCGCCGTCTGCACCCTAAGCTTGCTTCCTTTGACCTGTTTCACGAGCTTCCTCGCAAGATCGGACTCAATTCCCTTGCGCATAAGCACCGTCTGCCGCGCTTCGCTACCGGTCATTTCAGGGTCTCGCTCTTCAAGGCATCCGATGTCGATGCCGCGCTTGGCGAGCTTTTGCCGCAAGATGTCGAGCATCTGTTTGAGCTGAAAATCGGATTGCGAGGTCAATGTTATGAGCTGGCCATCGAGCTCGAATTTCGATCCTGTTCCCTTGAAGTCGAATCGGGTGTTGACCTCACGATTGGCCTGATCAATACCGTTGCTCGCTTCGTGAGCGTCGAAGTCACTTACTACGTCGAAAGAAGGCATCTGCTGGATCCGTCTGAGTCGGGCGACAATAGCAAAAACTTATCGAGCTGCCCAGATTGGCGGGCTGCGACACATCGCGGCAAGACAGACAATGCCGGATATCGCATCCACGGACGGATTGACATGCCGGCATCTCTCGCCAGCGCGAGCCAGCAGCTTCAGATTTCGGCGGGAGCCTCGATTCAACTCCATGCCATCGACGCTATGGCATGCAGCGCGACGGCACAGCGGGCACATGAACAAGTATATGACGTGCTTGCCCGCGGACTGCCCATGTCCATTACCGTTGATGGGCTCGGTGATTCGCCGCTACGTGAAAAGGCGTTCAGGCGGGCTTGCGAGATTCTGCGATCCGCCGTTCTTGATGCGCGCGCCAATAGCGAAACGGTGTCCATAGTGATTGACGCGGATCAGATCTCGCCACAACAAGCATTCCTGGCTCGCAGCGAGATACTCGGGCCCGGGCCTGTGTATCTGTTGCTGGGCAGCTCACTAATGCGACCATCCGACAGTGAGGCGGTGCGTCAGCGGCAGGACCATTTCTGGCGGCAGTGCTGGAAATTACGAGACACGCGAACTGTAAGAACTGCTTTCGCGCCTGTCGTTACGTCGCCATGCCCGCTGCTTTCGCCGGAAGTTGCTCGGGGAATCTCGCCGCCGACGGGGCTTCAGGTGCCACTCGGTACTGCCTGGATACCCATTGAAATCAATCTCGCCAAATTCGCGAATGCTCGCGGCGCACTAGATGAGCTGGCGCTGCGCGAGTGGCTGCAGCGTTGCGTTGAATTGGGCGAGTCATCCCACGACGACATTGATTGGCCAACCGCGGCCATGCGCCACGATTCCTGGCTCAATCGGCGAATTGCGATCACCGTGACCGGCATTGGCAATCTCACCGAACTGCGGTCCATGGATCCACGTTCGTTCACAACACTCAAGGAGTTGAGCGACGTGATGCGGCAAGTGCGCGGCGCGACAAACGAACATTCGCGCCATCTCGCATTACAAACAGAGTATCTGCCAGCGCTTGAGATGTCCGCCCCATCTCGCGGGTCGGGTTGTGACATTGTGCAACTGGATTGGCAACAAAGATGGCGTAAGGCGCTGGACTTCGCGGCCGTTCGTCATCGTAATTTGCTCGCGATGTCACCGTGGTCGGTTTTTCCAACCGGCAACTCGGTGGACAGTAGCTACAGTGATTTGTTGCCGTTGCTCGAATATTTCGACGTCTGCGCATTTCCGAAGCCACCCTGCCTTCGGCATTGGAAACTTAATGAATACAAGCACTTCCACCGACGCGCGTGGGCCGTTCTTGAACAGAAAGATGCGCGGCAGCTGTTTGCGGAACAGGTATGAACTAGGATACGGTTCGGGGCAAGAATAACGAGGGGTCGTGTTGCAGCCGATAACACCTGACGCTCACGGAATCGCGGTCCTTATCTTGACTGTGGTTGCGTTGTTTCTCTTTACACGTGATCGTATTCCACTCGAATCGTCATCACTCGCCATCCTGATTTTTCTCGTTGCAGGGTTCACACTGTTCCCGTATCAACAAGACGGGGTAACAAAGCTTGGGCCTGTCGATTTCTTCGCCGGCTTTGGTAACGAAGCGCTTGTTGCGATTTGTGCACTGATGATAGTAGGCAAGGCACTCGAAACGACGGGTGCACTCCAGCCACTCGCGAATATTGTCGGTCGCGCATGGTCGACGCGGCCCGTACTTGCACTGCTGACGACATTGGTAGCGGGCGCCGTACTCAGCGCATTTATGAACAACACACCCATCGTTGTTCTGCTTATGCCGATACTCGTCGGCGCATCACTACGATCCAAATTTCCCGTATCCGGTGTCATGCTGCCAATGGGTCTTGCGACGATTGTCGGAGGCATGTCCACGACTATTGGTACCTCAACGAATCTTCTTGTCGTGGGAATTGCGAACGATCTGTATCCGGAGCACCAGTTCTCGATGTTCGAATGGGTATTGCCGGTCGCCATCGTTGGCGGTGTGGCGATATTGTTTCTCTGGCTCATTGCGCCGCGGTTGCTGCCGGATCGCGCACCGCCGATGGCGGATACGTCGCCACGTATTTTCAGCTCTCAATTGCACGTCAAGGAAGGCGGTTTTTCCGACGGCAAGACATTATCGGAAGTGCTAGCGAAAGCCGACGGGCTGCGCATAGAGAAAATACAGCGCAGTGAGTCCCTGTTTCTCGCCAAACTACCGTCAGTTGTCTTGCAACCCGGCGACCGGTTGTTCGTCAAAGATTCGCCGGACAATCTCAAGCACTACGAGCAGTTGCTCGGCGCGACGTTGTTTAACATTTCGGATGTAGAGCATCCTGTCGATGAGGAAACGCCACTGCGAGCGGAGGGGCAGCAACTCGCGGAAGTCGTCGTGACTCGTGGATCGCCACTCCATCTGCGCAGCCTCGCCGCTGCCCGATTCAGCAGTAGCTATGGCCTGGTGCCACTTGCGCTGCATCGCGCCAGGGCGCCCAGCTCACAGGTCACCGGCGACTTGACGATGATCCGCTTGCGTGCCGGCGATGTCTTGCTCGTGCAAGGCTCTGGCGAGGCGATCAGTAACCTCAAGGACAGCGGATCGATGCTCGTTCTCGACGGCACGACCAACCTGCCGCATACACATCATGCCAAACGAGCGCTCGCGATCATGGGTTTCGTTGTGCTCGCGGCCGCTTCTGGAGTGCTGCCGATTTCGGTTAGTGCGGTGATCGGGCTCGGCCTGATGATCGCGACCGGTTGCCTGGGCTGGCGCGACGCGGGGTCTGCGCTGTCGACTCCCGTCGTCATGATCATCGTTACCGCCCTCGCGCTCGGCAAGGCGCTCACGGATACTGGCATGGTAAATTTTCTCGCGTCTAATTTTGTCGACGCAGCGTCGGGGTTGCCGACCGCCTGGGTTCTGAGTGCATTCTTGCTGCTAATGACATTGCTGACCAATGTCGTCTCGAACAATGCCGCCGCTGTCATTGGCACGCCAATCGCCATAAGTATCGCGACGCAACTGGGCGCGCCGCCCGAGCCATTCATTCTCGCGGTGCTGTTCGGCGCGAACATGAGTTTTGCGACGCCCTATGGCTACCAGACGAACCTGCTCATTTTGAGTGCCGGCGGCTATAAATTCTCGGATTTCCTGAGAGTTGGTATACCGCTCACGATCATAATGTGGGCAGGGTTCTCGCTAATTCTGCCGACGCTCTACCAATTGTAGGAGCGCCTCTTGAGCCGCGATAGTTAATGTCGCCCCTTATTATCCCCCTTGAGGGGACAAGAGGCGCTCCTACAGGGTTTCATGAGTAACCATTGACCGCCGCGGTGCCGCCGGTAATACTCAGCGCATGATTGCTTTACCGAACAATGACTGGTCCTGGCTGTCGTCAAAGGAGAGGGCGGCTGGCTGATTATTAGCTGAGCACAAATACAAATAGCCCATCTCCGCAATTGTGGTGATGGGTTTTTTTGTTGGAGCGCTCCTCGGAGCGCGAATGGAATATGCAAGCACCCTTCGACATAGCCGCTGATCTTGATACGCCCGTGTCGGCGTACCTGAAGCTCGGCGCACTGCAGCCGCGCTTCCTTCTGGAAAGCGTCGAGGGCGGCGAGCGCCTTGCGCGCTATTCCTTCCTCGGATTCGGCGAGGCGTTGGAGGTGCGTATGGACGCCAATGGTCTGACCATCAATGGTGAGTCGCGATCTCGGCCAGCGAATCGGCAGGAACACCTGGATGCTCTGCGCGCGGCATTAGCCGCAGCACCCAGACCTGGCCCCGCGGTGGACGGGCTTCCATTTGCCGGCGGACTTGTCGGCGTTTCAGGATATGACATCGTTCGTCTGTTCGAAAAATTGCCACAAGACACGATCGCGCAAAGCAATGTACCTGACGCCGCATTTGTCGCGCCCACGTCGCTGCTTGTGTTCGATCATCTGACTCGACGCGTCGCCCTGTTGCATGACGGCCCCGAGGCCGAGCGAAAAAAACTGCGCGAGGAAGTCATTCGTTTGTTGCGGGGCGGGATTCCCGCGAGCAACGGCAATGTCAGCACATCGACTGCTGAGGCGAGTTTTTCGGAGACGGATTTCTCGGATAAAGTCGAGGCTTGCAAGGAATATATTGCGGCTGGCGACATCTATCAGATTGTCATGTCCATCTTGTTCAGCGGTCGCTCCAATGTTGCACCTTTCGAGGTTTACCGCGCATTACGATTACTGAATCCCTCGCCGTACATGTTCTTTATCGATTTCGACGATGTGAAAGTCGTTGGCTCATCGCCCGAGGCGTTGGTCAAACTTAACGGCGACATTGCATCGTTACGCCCCATTGCCGGCACGCAGCCACGGGGCGAGACCAGTGAGCAGGACATCGCCAACGAAAAGAGGCTTCTCGCCGACCCCAAGGAAGCGGCCGAGCACGTCATGCTCGTCGATCTTGCGCGCAATGATCTGGGCCGGGTTGCGGAGGCCGGTTCGGTGCATGTTGAGCCATACAGGGCGATTGAGCGCTACAGCCATGTCATGCACATCGTCAGTGGCGTGCAGGGCGTACTTGCCGACGGGTACGATCAATTCGACTTGTTTGCGGCCAGCTTTCCAGCCGGTACGCTGGTTGGCGCCCCGAAAGTGAGAGCAATGGAAATCATCGAAGAAATGGAAGGCGTTGGACGTGGCTTGTACGCAGGTACTGCCGGCTACTTTGGATTGAGTGGGGACATGGACCAGGCGATCACCATACGTACACTCGTCTTTTCCGGTGACGAGTACAGTTTTCAGGCAGGTGCCGGCATCGTCGCCGATTCGGTACCGGCCAATGAATATCGTGAAGTGTTGGCCAAAAGCGCGATTCTTCGACGCGCGCTTGAAATCGCCGGAGAGGGTTTGTAGTGCGAATGCTGTTGATCGATAACTACGATTCCTTCACCTACAACCTGGTGCAGGCATTTGCGGCGCTCGGTGCCGAAGTCATTGTGCATCGCAACGATGCGATTACAGCTGATGAAGCTAAGGAGTTGATGCCAACGCACCTGGTGATCTCGCCTGGACCAGGTCGGCCCGAGGAAGCCGGCGTCTCTCTCGAAATGATAGCAACGTTTGCCGAATCGATACCCGTGCTTGGTGTATGTCTCGGACACCAATGCCTTGTTACGCATTTCGGTGGTGACATCGTGCGTGCAGAACGACTGATGCATGGCAAAACATCGATGGCCGAGCACGACGGCAAGACAATCTTCGATGGCCTGTCGCAGCCGTTCGAAGTTGGGCGCTATCATTCGTTGTGTGCCGAGCCCAATTCTTTGCCGACAACGTTGGAGCTCACGGCGCAAACAGAAAGAGGTGAAATAATGGGCGTGCGGCACAAAGACCTGCCACTCGAAGGCGTTCAGTTTCACCCCGAAAGTGTGCTAACTCCCGAAGGAGATCGATTGATGGAAAATTTCCTGCGGATGTCAGTATGAGCACGGATTTCTCGGCATTGCTCGACGGATTGCTCGATGGCCAATCGCTATCCGAGGAGCAGGCCCACGGATTGATGCACAAACTGGCCGCGGGTGACATGCCCGACGCGTTAGCCGGCGCATTTCTCGCCGGTCTTCGGGCCAAGGGAGAAAGCGCCGACGAGATTCGCGGTTTTGCGACCGCTATGCGTGAGTTGGCCGTGCATCCCGATATTCCGGACGGCGCTCCTGCGGTTGATACGGTGGGCACCGGCGGCGATGGCTCCGGTAGCCTCAACTTGTCGACCGGCACGGGTTTGCTGGCAGCCGCGGCGGGTGTGCGCGTGGTCAAACACGGCAATCGATCTGTATCGAGTCGCTCTGGCAGCGCCGACATGCTCGAATGTCTCGGCATGCCACTGCCGCTGCATCCGGCGGAAGCCGTGGCTTGCCTTGAGGCGACCAGTTTTACTTTCTTGTTTGCGCCGGCCTATCACCCGGCGATGAAAGCGATCATGCCGGTACGCGGGGCACTTGCGGTGCGCACGGCATTCAACATGCTGGGTCCGTTGACGAACCCGGCGGCGCCGCCGTATCAACTGATTGGCGCCTGGAGCCTGGATGCGGCGAGGCTGATGGCCAATGCGCTCGCCGGCATGCCGATAGAGCGGGCATTCGTGGTGCACGGCGAGCCGGGGTGGGACGAGGCGACACCGGTCGGCGAGTTTGCGCTGTTCGATGTTGTGCCTGGCGATGTGACCGAGACGACTCGCACACCGGAAGATTATGGGTTCAAGCGATGCAGCGCAGCCGACCTGGCGGGCGGTGATGCCCGGCACAATGCCGATGAATTGATTCGCGTGTTCGGCGGTGATGACAAAGGTGCGCATCGCGATGCATTGCTCATGGGCACGTCGCTCGTACTCGAGGTTCAGGGCACAGCAGATGATCCGAGGCAGGGCGTCGAGATCGCCGCGGCGGCAATCGATAATGGCGATGCGGCCGGTCTTCTCGAACGCATGCGGCAGCACTTCTCAGGCTGATGAGTGATTTTCTGCAAACAATGGCGACATTCAGCGCGGAGCGGGCTGCCGCCGTGAATGCCCGGCGAATAACAACAGCATCTCCGGTTTTGCCATTATCTTTAGGTCAATTCGACATCATCGGGGAGATCAAGGACCGCTCGCCATCGGAAGGTGAGCTCGCGTCAATCAACAGTGATCGCAAGACACAAGCACAATGCTATGCGTCGGGCGGCGCCGCTGCTATATCGGTTCTGACAGAGCCAAGTCGATTCGCCGGGTCGCTCGAACACCTGCAGGAAGTAGTCGCCGCTGTTCCGGGCACGCCGGTAATGCGCAAGGACTTCCTGGTTGATCCCGTGCAAATCGTAGAATCGCGTGGGGCCGGCGCGAGCGGTGTATTGTTGATAGCAACAATGCTTGGTGAAGACATACTCAACGACATGCTCGACTGCGCGTTCGAGCATGACATGTTCGTATTGCTCGAGACGTTCGACACGAATGACTTAGAACGCGTGTCCGCGTTGCTGGAAAGTGCTGCGTACCGGGACAAGGCCGAACGAGCGCAATTACTCATCGGCGTTAACACGCGAAACCTCCGAACGCTGGAAGTTGATGCCAGCCGCCTGGAGCGGCTTGCGCCGATGCTGCCGCAGGCAAAGTGTGTCGCCGAGAGTGGATTGAGCTCGGCTGACGAAGCAGCAGGTGCTGCAGCGCGAGGCTATCAGCTTGCACTTGTTGGCAGTGCGCTGATGCGCAGCAAAGACCCGTCGGCACTTGTTGCAGGCATGCGTTCGGCGGGTAGCGCGGCGATTGCGGCGTGAGCGTTTTCGTCAAAATATGCGGATTGCGCAATGCTGACGACGTTGCAGCGGCTGCTGCTGCGGGTGCCGATGCGGTTGGATTCGTGTTTGCAGATTCGGTACGCAGAGTAACGCCGAAACAAGCGAAAACGGCGTCGGAGGCTGTTTCGACCGGCGTGCTTAGTGTTGCCGTAATGCATCATCCTTCCAATAGTGAATGTCGTGCGATGCTCGACCAATTCGAGCCAGATGTAGTGCAAACTGATGCTGAGGACTTCGCCGGGCTCGATATTCCTGGGCACATCGACTGCTGGCCGGTCATCCGCGAGGGCACAGAAAATATTGAGCCGCCAAATGTATATGTGTACGAGGGAACGCAAAGTGGCAGTGGCGAAAGCGTGGACTGGACTCGAGCGGCAAGCATTGCAAATCATGGCCTTATGATTCTCGCGGGTGGCTTGGCTGAAGACAATGTGGGTGAGGCCGTTCGTACGGTGCGACCATGGGGCGTTGACGTGTCCAGTGGCGTTGAGTCGCTCCCGGGTTACAAGGATTATGAATTGATACGGCGGTTTATCAGCGCTGTTCGCGCTGCGGAGAGAAACTTATGAGAGCGCAATTGCAGGCCAACGAAGCGCAATCGCTGCTCGAGGCCTCAATCAACGGGGAGTTGCCCGACGATCGCGGGCGCTTTGGCCCGTTCGGTGGCCGCTATGTGCCGGAAACGCTGGTGCCGGCATTCAAGCGCCTCGAAAAAGGCGTACAGGATCATTTGCACGACGATGCGTTTCAGGAGGAGTTCCGACGTGAACTTCGAGAATGGGTCGGCCGGCCGACAGCCCTGACTCATGCGCCGCGACTTAGTGAGCGCTGGGGAACGGACGTCTGGCTGAAACGCGAAGATCTCGCACATACCGGCGCTCACAAGATCAATAATGCGATCGGGCAGGCAATATTGGCGAAGCGGCTCGGCGCAGAACGCGTTATTGCCGAGACCGGCGCCGGACAACACGGCGTAGCATCCGCCGCAGCTTGCGCGAGGGTTGGCCTGCCGTGTGCGGTGTACATGGGCGCCGTTGACATAGAGCGTCAGGCGCCCAACGTTGATCGCATGCATAGACTCGGAGCAGAAGTTGTTGCAGTTGAGTCCGGCGACAAGACACTGCGAGCTGCGATCGACGAGGCATTACGCGAGTGGGTGACTGACCCGTCCGGAATCTACTATCTGCTCGGCTCCGCGGTGGGCGCGCATCCGTACCCGTATCTTGTGCGCGAATTGCAGTCGGTTATCGGCCAGGAAGCGCGGCAGCAAATGTTGGACCAGGCAGGTGGATTGCCCGACGCCGCATTTGCGTGCGTTGGCGGTGGCTCGAACTCGATTGGGTTGTTTTACCCGTTGCTCGGCGATGACATCGAATTAATTGGTGTTGAGGCCGGTGGCACGGGCGATGGACTGGGCCAGAATGCTGCGACGTTAGCAACCGGAACGCCGGGTGTGTTGCAAGGTGCGTACACGATCATTTTGCAAGACGACGACGGCCAAGTGCAGGAAACACATTCGATTTCGGCAGGTCTCGATTACTCAGGCGTTGGCCCCGAACACGCGTTGTTGCAAGCGACAGGAAGGGTCAACTATGTGTCGGCCAGCGATGATGAATCGCTAGAGGCTCTCGAAGAGCTCTGCGAATCAGAGGGCATATTGACGGCGCTGGAAACCGCGCACGCGTATGCGTATGCGCGTAAATGGTCGAAGAGCAATCCGGGCAAGCGAATTTTAATTGGCAATTCCGGGCGCGGCGACAAAGATATGCCGACGCTCACAAAGTTTCCAGCGAGGATACGTACTCATGCCAGCTCATGAGCGGCTTACAGCGGCCATCAAGGCCGCAAACGGCAACGACCGGCCGGCGCTTGTGCCATTCATCACCGCCGGTTACCCGGAACCAGCGGAATTCATCAACACGCTTGCGGCGATTTCTGAAGTTAGCGATGTCGTAGAGATTGGCATTCCATTCTCCGATCCCATGGCGGACGGGATGACGATTCAACGATCGAGTTTTGTCGCGTTGCAGAAGGGCGTAAGCCTGCAATGGATATTTGAGCAACTTGATAGTGCAGGTGGTTCAATCGACGCACCATTGGTCATGATGTCTTATTTGAATCCGCTACTCGCATTCGGGTACGACAAGCTGGCCGAGCGTGCCATCGAGACCGGAGTCTATGGGTTTATTGTTCCGGATCTGCCGTTCGAAGAAAGCGATGAGTTGCGAGTCGCGCTGGAAGCGAAAGGCGTTGGCCTGATTCAGCTGGTCACGCCGGCGACACCGGACGACAGGTTAGCGATGCTCTGCGCCGCATCAAAAGGCTTTGTATACGCGGTTACTATCACGGGCATCACCGGCGGCTGTGCAGGACTGCCCGACGGTCTCGCCGATTATCTCGACAAGGTATCCGGGGTATCCGACTTACCCGTGTGTGCGGGCTTCGGCATTCGACAGGCGAGTGACGTCGAGAACGTCGGACAACACGCCGCGGGCGCAATCGTCGGGTCAGCGCTCGTTGAAGTGCTGGAGAATGGTGGTAATCCTGCAACTTACTTGGAATCTCTGCGCAGCTAATGAAGAAACTAAATTCCTCCGAATCACTTATCACGATCAATCACTGGAAGAACATCCTGGAGAGTGAAGGTATCGCCTGCGAGATTCGCAACCAGCACCTTGGATCGATCATGGGGGAGATGCCATTTGTCGAAGTGTGGCCGCAGTTGTGGATTGTGAACGACCTGGACTTCGATCGCGCACGGCAGCTAATCAGCGATGATGCCGTGGACGAGAGTCCAACCGAGTCGTGGAAATGTCGCCAGTGTGGCGAACAGAACGAAGGACAGTTCTCAGCCTGCTGGAGCTGTGGTACGTCGTTGAGCTAGACCGGTGGCCAGGGTGTTTGACATCGGAAGTAAAGCGCAGCGCAGCGAGCCATGACGATGGCAAACACCCTGGTCGCCGGTCTTATAGCCTAAGGCATGCCCCGCGCCAGCAGGCGAGTGCCGGCAATTTCCGAGCGCAGTATCGCCGCAACCTTGTCCGACTGCATTGGCTTGCTGATCAGGAAGCCCTGCGCAAGATCGCAGTTGCAGCTTCTGAGGAATTCGAGCTGTGTGAGCGTTTCAACGCCTTCGGCGGCGACCTCGATGTCGAGGCCTCGTGCCATGGCAATCGCGGCACGGACGATACGCTGGTGGCTATCGTTTTCCTCGACATCGGCGATCAGTGACTGATCGAGCACAAAACTGTCGATATAGCCGTGATCCAGTGACTCGAACGACACCTCACCCGTGCCAAAGTGGTCGAGTGATATACGCACGCCAAGCTTACGCAATGCCTGCAGAGTGTTGAGCTCAGATGTTCGCTTGCGAACGATGTCGCCGTCGCTGATCTCGAGTTCGATGCAACCGGGATCGAGTGCTGTGTTATCCAGTGATTCTTTGACGGCATCAACGAGCCGTTGGTGCATAAGCTGTTGTTGCGACAAATTGATTGCAAGCGACAAGTCCGGCAATTCAAACTGTCGTTGCCAGGCCGCAAGCTGTCGGCATGCGGTAGTGATTACCCACTCGCCAGCCGAATGAATCAAACCGCTGCTTTCGAGAATAGGCAGGAAACGGGCCGGTGGTAGTAATCCAAATCGGGGATGTTGCCAACGCAACAACGCCTCAAGGCCAATCAGACGTCCTGAAGCCAGATCGATACGCGGCTGGTAATGCAACACAAATTCATCGCGAACGAGCGCATGACGAAGACCCACCTCGAGTTCCTCGCGCTGTGCCAGCTTGGTGTTCAACGCTTCTGAAAAATACTGGAACCGGCCGCCGCCACGTTTCTTTGCTTCGTACATCGCGAGATCGGCTGCTTTGATCAGACGGTCGGCCACTTCCCCGGACTCGGGATACACCGCAATCCCGATGCTCGGTGTCGCGTAAACCTCACTGTTGCCTATTTCGTATTTTTCCGACAGGACGAGCAGCAACTTTTGTGCCGCCGCCGCTGCGTTGTTTGATTCCCCGAAATCTTCGAGACAGACAACAAATTCGTCGCCGCCCCAACGGCCGGACATATCGCCAATTCGTAAATGCTTGCGCAAGCGTCCAGCAACATGTTTCAGTAACGAATCACCGATGTCATGGCCCAACGTGTCGTTGACCGACTTGAAACGATCAAGGTCGATAAATAGCACCGCCAGCGGTGCGGACTTGCGTTGACTACGACCGATTGCCCGTGCGAGTTGTTCAACAAATAAACTACGATTCGGCAGCCCAGTTAGCTCGTCGTACTGAGCGAGCCGTTGTAATTCGTTCGTTCTCTTCGTGGCGTCGGTAACGTCGCGAAAGGTAATGACGCCGCCGATTAGATCGCGTTTACCGTCATAAAGCCCCTGCCCATTGATTGAGAGTACCGTGTCGACCTGATCGGGGACCCGATACAGGGCAACTTGGTTCGAATACTTTTCTCCGTGACGCGCACGAACCAACGGCAGATCCGCGGAGTTGCGGTAATTGTCGCCAAATTCGTCGATACAACAAAACGTCTGTTCCCAACTAGTGTCCGGTTGCATGCGCGGGCCGAGCGACAAAATTGTTCGCGCGGCGGGATTGATGTCCAGCACTCGGCCGTGCTTGTCAACAACGATCACGCCATCATTGATGTTTCTGAGAATTGACAACACCGTAACATCGGTGTCGGACAATCTTTGTTGCAATCGATGGCGTTGAACGGCGTGATCAAATGCTGCTTCCTGGCCTTCTACGCTTATGTCATCGACACAGATATAGGCTTGGGCACCAGCACGAATTGCTGCAATGCCGCGGTGTTCGCGATCCTTGGTCGTCAGCGCGATGACCGGATGTTTGTCGAAAGAGCCGATCAGTTCAGTAATGGATTGGCCGGACTGGGCAATCGCGGGACCGGCCTCGAACAAGACGAGGTCAATGACCGACGGCGCGTCGACGGGGATTTTGAGCGACACATATCGGGTCAACAATGCACAGACGGGAAGGGTTTCGAGCTCATGCAGGTATTCGGCGGCGAATTCGCCGCGACCAAGATAGAGAATAGAATGCCCCGCCATAGATTGTTGTCATTATTCCGTTTTTAGGGGTGGCCAGCGTCGCTCTGGGCCAGACGCATAATATCAGAATCGCATGAAAAGGCTGATATTTGGGGTTTTTTTTCGCCCGTAACCGGCGGTCACTTTCAAACCATTTAAGGGGGGCAGGCATCCAAATATACAAAGGATGTGGAGATTTAGCCCTTGGGAGTACTTTTGGCGGTACCGGCGAGCGACTATAGTCCTCAAATGGTGCCATTAGAACGACCGGAGTTGACGGACGAGGCCGACTGGATTGCCCGAGCGCAACGGTCGGATCCGAGGGCTTTCGAGCGCCTGTATCGGATGCACATCGACAGGGTATACGGGCTTTGCCTGCGGATGACGGGCAATGTCAGTGAGGCAGAAGATTGCGCGCAGGAGGCATTTATCCAGGCATGGAGCAAGCTTGATCGGTTTCGCGGCGACAGTGCATTTGGCACCTGGTTACACCGCATCGCGGTCAACGCTGTGCTGGGCAGAATTCGCAAGTCGAAACGCGAGCAAGACAGGATCCAGCTCGCAGCCGAGCAAGCGCCGTCGCCAATAACGGCAGCGGACACTGGGAATCTGAGGGATCTGTCCGAGGCGATCGACAGATTGCCGCAAGGAGCAAGACACGTATTTGTGCTGCAGGCCGTGTACGGCTACAGCCACGAGGAAACTGGCAACATGCTCGACATCGCGCCGGGAACGAGCAAAGCGCAATTGCACAGAGCGCGACGACTGCTGGCACAACAACTGCAAGAGCAGGGGTTTGAAGCATGAACGAGACAGACGACGACAAACTGGATATGGCGGCAAGCAGGCTTGCGACGGACATCAGTCCGGAGCGAGACTTGTGGCCGGGCATCGAAGAGGCTATTAACAGGCCGAAGCGATCTCGATGGACACCGATGCTGGCACAGGCGGCTGGGATTGTGCTGATTGTTGGTGTTTCGTCGTTGCTGACTTATGTTGCTGTCAAGTACGATGAGCCCGCTGTGGTCCAGGTTGCGCCGGCGAATCTCGTATTTGAGCGAGCTGCATTCGGTGCAGACCACACATTAGCTTCGGTCTATAGTCGGGCTAGCGGAGATGTCGAGGCACGACTCGAGCGCGAGTTGGCCAAGTTGTCGCCGGAAGCACGGAAAGACGTGGAGCTCAGCCTGGCCGTGATTCGCGAGGCAATTGATGACATTGGCCAGGCGCTTGAGCAAGAACCGAATAACGCATTTTTGCAAAAGCTGCTGGTCGAAGCATATAGCAACGAACTGGCATTGATGAATCGAATTGGCCAAATGACGCAACGTGTCATGGCGCGAAAAGACATTTAATAATTACCGTGGAGGGCCTTCAGGCCCGAGTGAGATAAATGAGCAAATTGACACAGGGAAGCTTGATCGCATTGTTGGCAGGACTTGGGAGTTTGCCAGCGGCTGCTGACGAAGAATATAAGCAATCTATGGACGCCGCAGCAGACGGTCACGTTCGGGTTTACAACACTTCAGGGACGATTGAAATCATCGGTTGGTCGAAGAAAAGCGTCGCTGTGGATGCGTATCTTGGTGACGATGTCCGGGAGCTGATTTTCGAGCGCGAGGGCGACGAGATTCTGATTAAGGTTAAGGTACCGAACCGGCATCACGGTGATATCGATGCTGACCTGAGAATTCATGTGCCGGAACGCAGCTCCATCGAGGTCTCGGGCGTGAGCGCCGATATCGAGGTCGAAGACGTCCGCGGCGAACAGTCGTTGGAGACAGTCAGCGGTGACGTCGAAACCAGCGGAGTTGAAAGTGATGTTGAAGCAGGTTCTGTCAGCGGCGACGTCGAAGTATCGGGCAGTGGCAAGGATGCAGACACTGAAGCCGGAACCGTCTCTGGCGATGTCATCCTTTCAGATTTGGCAGGCAACGTCGCGGGTGGGTCCGTGTCCGGCGATGTTGAAATTGATAACGGATCCTTCCGCGAGGCTTATCTTGAGTCAGTCAGCGGGGACCTCATGTATCATGCGGAGCTTCGTGATGGCGGCGAACTGGTGATGGAATCAGTCAACGGCACAATTGATGTCAAGTTTTCAAATAAGGTCTCGGCACGATTCGACATCGAAACATTCAATGGTGACATCGACAACTGTTTTGGGCCGCAAGCCGAGCGCACAAGTCGCTACTCTCCAGGCCTGGAACTGAGCTTTACCGTAGGGGACGGGGATTCCGAAGTTGTTATCGAAACGCTAAACGGCGACGTCTATATCTGCAACGAGTAACGTAGAGCTCGTCTAATTTGATACCCTTAACGGCCCCCTGACCGGAGGTCGTACGATGGGCCGAGTACTCAAGCCCCTTCTGTATACCATAGGTGGCCTCGTGGCCTTGCTGGTCATAGGCGTCATCGGCATTCTGCTGTTTTTCGACCCCAACGACTATCGGGAAAATATCGCCGCCCAGGTGAAGCTGGCCACGGGCCGCGAACTGCTTATTGAGGGCGACCTCGAGATCAGCGTATATCCGTGGCTTGCCATCGAAATCGGCAGGACCCGGCTCGGTAATGGCGTGGGTTTCGGCGACGAACCGTTTGCGAGTTTCGAGCGGGCAAGCCTGAGCATCCGGCTGATACCGATGCTGATCAGGCGTGATATCGAAATTAGTGCCGCCGACCTCGATGCCCTGCGTCTGAATCTCGCCGTTAATGCCAACGGCCGCGGTAACTGGCAAGACTTTATTGATGCCAGTGAAGCCGCCGCCGCAGCGCCCGTGGAAATTGAGCCGGTGGAGGAGTCCGATGGTAAGTCCGGCACGCTGGATATTTCCAGCATCGCGATCCGTGATGCGGCGCTTAGCTACAGCGACGCACAAACCGGTGACCAGTTTCGGTTGAGTGACGTCAATTTGGTAACTGGTCGAGTGTCACCCACCGACCCTATTCCCCTGTCCGGTGGCTTCGGTTTCGAGTTACAGCCAGCGGGCGTGTCGGGAAATATAGAGATGGAAACGGTTTTGACGTTTGATACCGATGCGAGCATCGTTCGCCTGGACGATTTGTTGATCGATGGATTGCTGGAAGGCGTCACGGAGATTCCGACAACGCTGAGGTTCGAAACGGCGTCATTCGAAGCAAACACCGGGACCGAAACGGTTTCGCTCGAGAAAATAGACATGGCATTACTCGGGCTTGATATTGCAGCCGACGTCGAACCATTTTCCTACGCGAACGAGATCGTATTGGCTGCGGCGATCAAGGTAGACGCATTTTCCCTGGTGAGCCTGATGCAACGACTCAGCATCGAGCCGCCGGAAACCGCGGACCCGACCGCGCTTGGCAAGGTCATCATTGACGCGACCGCACGCGTGAACCCAAGTGAAATTGCATTAACGGATCTGGCGCTGACCCTGGATGAAACGTCATTCACAGGCGAGCTGTCGATTCCGCAGGGCGATAACGATATCTATCGTCTCGAATTGAAGGCCGACTCGATTGATCTGGACAAGTACATGGCACCTGCGGAGGAAGGCGCAACGACGGCCGCCGCTGATGAGGCGCCGATAGAAATCCCATCCGAGATGATTCGACTCATTAACGCTCGAGGCAAACTCGAGATTGGTGATGCGAGTCTCGGTGGTATGCGATTTGAAGATGTCACACTGGGACTGAACATAGATAACGGAAAGCTGCGACTTAATCCGATTGCTGCGACTCTGTTTGAGGGTACGTACGATGGCGATGTTCGAATTGACGCATCGGGCGAAACACCGGTGATGTCGGTCAACGAAAATATCAAAGGCGTCCAGCTGGGTGCGCTGGCACTGGCAATGTTCGAGCAAGACAACATCAATGGCACGATAAACGGTTCCTTTAAGCTCAGCGGGCGAGGCAGCGACATGGCTGCAATTCAAAGCGACCTGGACGGGAACATCTCATTCGAAATGCTTGATGGCGCCTGGTTGGGCACCGATGTTTGGTACGAGTTGCGCCGCGCCCGCTCGACGATCAAGCAGGAACCCCCGCCCGAGCCGCGATTACCGGTTCGAACGCAGTTCAGCCAGGTAAGGGCGAGTGGTCCTGTAAAAAACGGTGTATTCACCAATAACGATCTGCTCGCCGAACTGCCGTTCATGCAGGTAACCGGCAAAGGGTCGGTCAACCTTGTCGAGGCAACGCTTGATTATCAAATGCAGGCCAAGGTGATCAGTAAGCCGGAATTTGTCGGCGACGACATTACCGCGGATGAGCTAAAGGATTTCACCAAGATGGTTGTCCCCATGCGCGTGTCGGGCTCACTGATGTCCCCGAATATTAAGGTGGATATCGGGAAAATGCTGCAGGAACAGGCGAAAAGAGAGGTTGAGGACAAGCTCAAGAAGGAGCTTGAAGAAAAAGCTGAGAAGGAGCTTGAGGATGTGGCCAAGGACAAGCTTAAAGACAAGCTCAAGGGCCTTTTTAAATTCTAGGCGCATGAAAACAACCTGTATCGTTCTCGTGCTGTTTTGCGGCGCCGCTGGCGCGGCCGAACTGCGTAACGTCGAAGTGGATCGCATCGCGGGGCGATACATCCTGACATCGAAGATCTGGTTTGACGCCGATATCGAATCGATCTACGGCGTGTTTCTCGACTACGACCTCAGGTCCCGCTTTTCGAGTTTTATTGTCGAATCTCGAAATGTCGAACCCGACGCGTCCGGGCAGCGACGGTTTTATATCCGCAATCACGGCTGCGTCTGGTTTTTCTGCCAATCGTTCGAGCGCAATGGGCATGTCGAACATCAACCATTGGTTTTCATTCGATCCACGGCCGACCCGGAGAGCAGCGATTTTCACGCCAGCCTCGAGTCATGGCGATTTGAGCCGGAGGGAACGGGCACGCTGGTTGCTTACGATTTCGAGTTTGAACCGAAGTTCTGGATACCGCCGGTGATTGGGCCATACATGCTGCAACAAAAGTTGCGCAAGGATAGCGTACGTGCGATCAACCGAATCGAGGCAATCGCACAGGAGCGGCAGCAATGACCGAGTTTTCGGATCGATTGTTGCAATGGTTTGGCGAGCACGGCCGTAAAGATTTGCCGTGGCAGCAATATGCCGGACCTTACGAGGTCTGGGTATCGGAAATCATGTTGCAGCAGACGCAGGTGCAAACCGTCATCCCGTATTTCGAGCGCTTCACGCGGCGGTTTTCGGATATAGAGAGCGTTGCCAGCGCCGATATCGACGCCGTGTTGCAGCATTGGTCGGGTTTAGGGTATTACGCGCGCGCTCGAAACCTGCATCGCGCGGCGCAGATCATCTGCGAGCAATTTGCTGGCAGGTTTCCTCGTGCATTCGATGACGTCGTTGCGCTTCCAGGCATTGGCCGGTCAACAGCCGGTGCAATACTGTCACTGACGCACGACGAGCGACACGCGATTCTCGACGGTAACGTGAAACGCGTACTTGCCCGGCACCAGGCAGTCGCGGGCTGGCCTGGAAAAACAGAAGTATTGAAAAAGCTCTGGTCCCTGGCCGAAGCGAACACGCCTGAAAAACGGACCGCTGAATACACGCAAGCAATCATGGATCTGGGTGCGACGCTTTGTACTCGCAGCAATCCCGTTTGTGACGCTTGTCCGGTTCGCGACGACTGCAAGGCTCGGCTAAGCGATTCGATTGAGCAGTTTCCGGGACGCAAGCCAAAAAAGGCCAAGCCACTAAGACAAACCACGATGGTAATGGCGATCAACGAGAATGCGGTTTACCTGGAACGTCGGCCGCCGGCCGGAATCTGGGGAGGGCTTTGGAGCTTGCCCGAGGTGGATGACGTCGATGGCTGGTGCTGGCAGGTGTTGCAAAATTCGCCGCACAACGCGGAACCGAGGGATACGCTCCGACATAGTTTCAGTCACTTTGATCTCGACATTCAACCGGTTGTAGTGCGCGTTGATGCTGTGTCGCGTAAAGTGGCCGACAACCCAGATGCGACCTGGTACGCCCTGGACGATAATCCTCCTGGCGGCATCGCGGCGCCTGTGCAGAAACTACTGGATACTTTGAAGATAAACCGACATGTCACGAACAGTTAAATGTATTCTCCTCGGCGAGGAAGCCGAGGGACTCGATTACGCACCCTATCCAGGCGATCTTGGCCAGCGTATTTACGAAAGCGTCTCAAAGCAGGCATGGCAGCGTTGGGTTGCACACCAAACAATGTTGATCAATGAATATCGTCTGACACCGATCGAACCCGAGGCACGCAGTTTTCTCGAAGCCGAAATGGAAAAGTTTTTCTTTGGCGAAGGTTCGGCTGCGCCAAAAGAGTACGTGCCGCCTACGACCTGACGCAATACTGCACGCTGAACAATTGCTCCGGATCCGTCCACACTTGAGCAATCTCGAACCCCGCTTGTTCCGCCATTGCCGCAAAGCCGTCCAACGTGTACTTGTGAGAGTACTCACTCAGGACGCCTTCACCCGCATCGATTACGATAGTTTCCCCGCCAATGTGAACCGTCTGCGTTGTCGAATTGATGAGCCGAAGCTCAATACGACCTGCGGTTTCGTTGTACCGCGCGTCGTGCGACCAGGCACCGAGATCAAAATCTGACCCATACTCGCGATTCAAATGACGCAACATGTTCAGATTGAACTCCGCCGTTACTCCGGCGCTATCGTTATAGGCACGCTCGATGGTGGCGGGATCTTTTTGCAGGTCGACACCGATCAGCAACGCGCCGTTCTCTCCGGATTCGTGGTGCATGACCTTGAGTAGCTCGTGTGCAGCGTCGTGCGTGAAGTTGCCGATCGTGGAGCCCGGAAAGTAAACGATATTGCGCAATGGCAGGGTGGTTGGATTGGGCAATGCAAATCGCTTCGTGAAATCGGCGACAACGGGCAGAACCTCGAGTTCTGGAAACTCGGCACGAATCTGCCGTGCGGATGCGAGCAAGTGGTCTTCGGAAATGTCGACGGGGACATACACGGCCTGATCAGCAAACTCTTCAAGCAATACGCGAGTCTTCAAGCTTGAGCCGCTGCCCAGTTCGATCAGGCTGGCCTGTGGTCCGATCAGTGCGGTAATTTCCGCGATGTTTTCGCGCATGATGCCGAGTTCAGTTGCGGTCGGATAATACTCGGGCAGCGTCGTGATCTGATCGAACAGTTGCGAGCCTCGCTCATCGTAAAAATATTTTGGCGAGATCATTTTTTCGGCTTGTTGCAGCCCGTCGATGATCTCGCGTAGCTCGATGTCATGCATTTGTGCGCTCATGCGGTGAAATCTTTTGGCAGCGGCAGTTCTGTTTTCTTCTGCACGGTGCGAATGCAAACGCTGGAATTCACTCGGGCAACGCCGGGCAAGCGGGTCAGTGCCTCTTTGTGCAAGCGCTCGAAGTCGGCCATGTTCGCAACGACCACTCGCAGCAGGTAGTCGAACTCGCCCGTCATCAGGTAGCACTCCATCACTTCGGGAATATCCTTTACGGCATCTTCGAATGCGGCAAGTTCGCGTTGTTCTTCGCGGTGCAAACCGATGTGAACGAATACATTGCCGGAGAGGCCGGCCTTCGATTGGTTGAGCAGCGCCGCATAGCGGTCAATGAATCCCTCGTCCTCGAGTGCGCGGACCCGCCGCAGGCAGGCCGACTCGGAGAGATTTACGTGCGACGCAAGCTGCACGTTGCTGATTCGCCCGTCCTTTTGAAGCGCGTCGAGGATCAGCCGGTCGTATCGGTCCAGGTCCATGGCAGAAAATTGTTCTAAAGTGATGAAAGAAAGCAGAATATTGCGCTAAACAACAAAATAGTCAAGCAAATAGCAAGCAAATGGCGTGATTTGCGCGGTATCGTGTCGTCATCTGTACATCCGGGTAAGGAGAGGACTCATGAAAATCGGGGTACCCAAGGAAATCAAAACACTCGAGTTTCGCGTGGGCATGACGCCGGCTGGCGTCGCCGAGCTGGTGGCTGATGGGCACGAGGCTGTCGTTGAAACCAACGCGGGCACGGGCATCGGGATGACCGACGCAGACTATGAGAAAGCGGGTGCACTGGTACTGAAAACACCCGAACAGGTATTCGAGGCGGCCGACATGATCGTTAAAGTCAAAGAGCCGCAATTGCACGAATGTGCAATGCTCAGTGAAGACCAGGTGTTGTTTACCTACTTGCATCTCGCCGCTGATCCCGCGCAGACCGAAGCCCTGGTTAAATCCCGCACGACCGCGATTGCCTACGAAACAGTGACCGCAAGCGACGGATCGTTGCCGTTGCTGACGCCGATGTCTGAAGTTGCCGGTCGTCTGTCGATACAGGCGGGCGCCCACACATTGCAAAAGGCCAATGGCGGTCGTGGTGTGTTGCTGGGTGGAGTGCCGGGTGTGGAGCCGGCCAAAGTCGTCATTATTGGTGGTGGTGTGTCGGGCTCGAATGCCGCAGAGATGGCGGTGGGTCTCGGTGCGGACGTCACTATTCTCGATCGGTCGCTGCCGCGGCTTCGCGAAATCGACAATATCTGGGGTGGGCGCGTACACACGGTGTACTCGACGAAACACGAGATCGGGAGATTAGTCACAGAGGCAGACCTGGTGATCGGCGCGGTGCTGGTTGCCGGCGCTGCGGCACCGAAACTTGTCACGGTACAGAATGTTAAAGATATGCACAGTGGCGCTGTGCTGGTCGATATCTCGATAGACCAGGGCGGCTGTTTCGAGACCAGCCGGCCGACAACGCACGCCGAACCAACCTATGTTGTCGACGACGTTGTGCATTATTGTGTCACTAACATGCCAGGCGCCGTTCCGCGCACGAGTACTTTCGCCCTGACGAATGCGACGTTGCCGTTCGTCAAATCACTGGCGAACCTGGGCTGGCGCGACGCATTGATTCAGGATTCGCACCTGGCTAACGGCCTGAACGTATATGCCGGCAGCGTGATACACGAGGCGGTCGCCAAGGACCTGGGCTACAAGTATTTGCCCGCAGCCGAGGCACTGAAGGCCGCCTAGCAAACGAGCGTTTCACCGAATGTCCGGGAACGAGATAGCGCAAACACGGTCGAAAGGCTGATGCGCGTACTATCCTTCAGTCTCTTCATGCTCTTTTCTGCGTCTGCGGCCGCCGACGACGGGCCCTTTGTGTTCGAATTCGAGGAGATCGCGCCGGACGTCTGGGCGGGCGTGCGACCGGACAGCTCCCGTTTCCCGGTTATGGGGAATACGACGTTTGTTATCGGGGACGAAGGCGTAGTGGTGTTCGATGGCGGCGGAATGCCGGCCATGTCCGAGCAGATTATCGACAAAATTCGAACGCTGACCAAAAAGCCCGTGACGCACGTCGTGATCAGCCATTGGCACGGCGACCATAACTTCGGTGTGTTCCGATTTGCCGAGGAATTTCCAGCCGTAAAGTTCATCGCACACGAATTTACGCGCGATGTAATAAACAGCACGAGAATCAAATACATTGATCGCCAGCGGAATTTCGCTGAGAACAACCTTCCCGAATTCGAAAAGATTATTAAAACTGGCGTTGACTCGGACGGCAACGAACATGGCGCGATAGATCGGGATATTTACAAGCGAATCATTGCAGATGTCGATGTCATTAGCGTGGAGTTCAACCGCGCGAAAGTAACGCCGCCCGATATCGTGTTTACCGACAAGTATACGATCGAATTGGGCGACCAGGATATCGAACTGCTTTATCTCGGCGACGCAAATACGGTGGGCGACATCGTCATGTGGTTGCCCAAAGAACAAATCGTGGCCACGGGCGACATCATCGTTCTGCCG
>Ga0255049_10000437_pt1 | contig 25995 bp, 41 predicted proteins | sample JV7_2_3_MG_FD_183615 | JGI IMG/M metagenome (GOLD analysis project Ga0255049, IMG submission 183615) | Seawater microbial communities from Jervis Inlet, British Columbia, Canada - JV7_2_3 | ecosystem: Environmental > Aquatic > Marine > Inlet | place: Canada: British Columbia | collected 2016-10-06
CCCTGCCATAGCAATGTCATATTCACTTTGCCAAGGTTGAGAGAGACCCATAGTAAGTTGTCTACCATCTTCATCAAACTCAGCCTGACCGAAAGCTCCCTGTGTATTCCAAGGTAGAGACCTCTTATAAGCTAAGTCAGCAGCTTCTCTGGCTTCTCTACCAGCTTGAGCTTGCGCTTTCCTTTGTTTACTTGCACCTAAAGCTCCTATAGCAGCTGATGCTAATGCTGTCCAACTCATAATCGTTCTCCTTTATATTGTTTCATTAAACTGTTCTCTTCCACATATATACAGTGATATATGGAGGCATATTGTTATGTGCTGAACCACCACCTGTTGAAGTAGTAGGTCCTGTCACTGAAGGTATTCTATCGTGAAGACTGATAGGACCAGAAGCACTTGTTCCTAAGTGAGCTGTATAATCATGGGTGTGAGCTGGCATTTCATCAACAGTTAATGTATGTGTTTCAGTACCACCAGTAGACCCATTAGCGTGTGAAGCGTTCTCACCTAATAACATCCTACCTTCACCAAACTCAACCCAAGTAGTTCCAGACATTCCTAATAAAGTAGCAGGGTTTGTACTACTTGTAGCGTTCATATAAACAGAACCTACAGGGTACACAGTTGTTAAATCAACAGCATTGACAGCTCTAGTTACATAAGCGGTACTAGCAGCTACTGTTGTATTAGAACTAGAAGCTGCAGTAGATGTTGAGAAAGCCTCAGTAGCTGAACCATCTACATTAGCTTTAGTGTTAACTGCTGTCTGTACAGCTGAAAACTCTGTGTTAAAGTCTGAGCCAGAGATTACCTTGGCTGGGTCTGAATCCGATAAAGCATCCTTACCGCTCCAGTTTACTGATATAGTATAGTTACTCATCGTATTTTTCCTTGTTTATATAATAATGTCATATCTTGTAATGAAGCTACGTAACCGTTTGTTTCAGCAGCCATTTCAATTTGTAAATGTTTAGCACTACCTGTTAATGGGATATTGTATTCCTTTAATCCATAGATAGGAGTATATTTAGAAGCTCCATATAATGAAGTAGAAGCTCCGAATAAAGCTACAGCTCCAGAAGAAGTAGGATTTAACTGAAAGGATTGAGTTTTACTAGGTGTCTGACTAAAGTCTTTATACCACTTAACACCTACGTTAGTACCCGCACCGCCATTAATAATAGCTTTCATCTTCTTTAATAGGGAAGCCATGACTGAATTACCTAAGTCAATCCAAATTGTACTAAACGTACCAGTATAAGAATGTGAAGTATAAACAGAACTACCTGAGTAATCCTTATCAAAGTAACCTTCATAGGTAGCAATAGAACCTTTCTGTTGTCCTAGTAAGAAACCTTTAGATTCTGTATAAGCTAAACAAGAAGGTTCTCTATCTGAATCAAATGACCAAGTAGTTACTCTAGGTGACTGAGTAGGTGTAACGTGTTTCAAATCAAAGATATAAGTAATGTTAAGGTCAACAAAGGACATAACATAAACACCTTCACTCTCTACATAAGTAGATTTAACATTAGAGCTTTGAGCTATGTTTCTAATCAAAGTATCTTTAATGTTTACAGAGAAGTCAGTTAAAGGGACTTTATCTTTCTCAGTAGTTCTAGCTAAAGACCTAAGCCCTGTGTTAGATAAGAACAATAAGTCATCAGCAACAGCTTGTACCGAGTCTCTAGAGGCACAACCAACACCTCTAATAACTTCATCTAATGCCATATTAGTTGGGTCATCAGGGTTATTATAGATAACAATGTTATTCTTACCGAAGATAACTAACTTACCATAGAAAGGGGCAATAGCTATAATCTCATCAGTACCCCATACAGTCTTCAAATCAATAGAACCAACAGTGTGTGTAGTCCAATCATCACCTTGTAAGGTATCTGAGTAATACATCACATCTTTCTCTTCTGAGATACCACCTACCCAGTTTCTACCATAGTAGCCCATTCCACAGCTAGGGTCGAACGTAGTCACACCTGCTGGCTTAGTTGTCATTACTGCCCATGTATTAGAAGTGTACTTAATAGGAGGATTACCTGTTTGGAAACCATACAAACCAGTATTAAAGTTTACAAACTGCCAGTCTGAAGCAGTACCAGCTGTGAAAGAAGAAGTCCAAGGTGTATCAGGGGTAGTAAAGTCTACGGTGTACATCTTAGTACCAACAGAAGCAAAGGTAGTTGAACCTACTTCTGCAATAGCTCCTATCTTTAACGGAGCTGAGAGAGTACCATCAGTGTTAGCTAATACATTCTGTTTTAATCCCTTCCTGAAAGATATACGACCTGACTCTCTAAGGACAATGTTATCTGCCTTAGTTAGCCAACTAGGGTCTAACGTAGTCGGGTTAGCTTGCGTATTAAGCCCATTGATACCAATGTTATCTAAGGGTTTATATGAAAGCTGATTAGCCATTATTTAATATACCATTCACTTTCATATTGAACATTACCACTATCCAATATAACAGCTTGATTAATAGATTCAGATACTTCCATAGCTATGACACCAGTATTAGTACCCCCGTCTTCACCTCTTTCTGTAATAGCTCTAGCCCAAGCACCTAGTACAACTGGTTTATTAGGAATCTTTATCTTAGTAGAAGCAGTCTTTAGCTCATCTTGGTACTTAACAATATCAAATGATATAGTTTGTACAGAGTCAGGTTTAGGTTCTAAGTCTACTTTAAGGTTACTATCTGAGTCTGCACCATTGAAAGCATAGTACATAGGTTCACCTGAGTTCTCAGTAGGATATAAGGTAGAGTTAATATACTGTCTTGATACCTGTACTAACTTACCACCTGTAGCTTGATTAGTTACATCAAGGACTTTAATCTCTTGTCCAGAGCTTAGATTATAGTTTCTAGTACCAGATACAGTAGCAACATCTTTAGTCTCACGAAGGACTAACCAGTCGTGATATGATTCTACGTTACGTTTTGAGTCGTTAATCAGTGAGCCAATAACCTTCTGATAGTCAGTTACTGTTGAACTATCATTGATATTACCCGACCAATCGGTAGCAATGGTGTCTTCTCTCAACCTGATTAGGACTTCATTAATAAGTTCTCTAAAGGTCATAGGAATCTCCGTTTGTTCACATTATAATACATTTTCATCTTTTTATTCACTTACTTAATCTGTCCTTTAAGTTACTAACTTCTACTTGAAGCTTAGCTATCTCTCTCAAATAATGGTCTGTTGAGTATTGTGTATGAGCTTTGACCCAAGTGTCATCATACGGTTTAATGTTTAATACCCTGTCTTGTAACGCTTTATAATCAGACCATAATGTAGCTGTAGTCCATATTCCACCTGCTATCGTTGTTACAAAAGCAATAACAATAGAAAGTGGTAGTTTAGTTTCTTTACTTATCAAGGAAGCTCTCGTACCACATTTAATACCTTACCATTCTTATCTACTATAACTTTAATAGTATCTAGTATAGTTAATGGATTAATCATACATCCCGATATTGTTAGTGTTAATGCTATTAATAATACTTTAAACATAATATCCTCATTTACATCTACAATCACACACTACAGGCTGTTGAGCTTGAGGCTGTGTCATTCCATTCATCATCTGCATAGGCATCTTAGTCCAATCTGCAAAGAAAGCATAAGTAGATAATGGTGTTATAAACACACCTACTAGGAAGTAAAATGTAGCTCGCTTATTCATTTCTTCATTATGTGATGAACATACCGATAAACAGGATGCTCGTCAGTACCGAATTTAACCACCAAAGCCAAGCATATTAGCTACGATAGCTACAACGAAAAACGCTACAATCCACCACTTCTTATCTAAGTTCTTTAATTTATCAATCATACCTTTCTCCTGTTATTTACCTTTAGCCAGCTGTGCGCCAAAGTAAAACTCGACAATCATCGTTGCCCATTCAAAGACCTCTGTTAGTTTAAGCATACCTTTAACGGTTACATACTCAACTTCATCAGGGGTTACACTAAAACCTAACAAACTAATTCCTTCTCTTACTGTTGGTATTACAGTTTCTACATTCCATAATACAGGTGCTATCTGGGTAAACACAACTAACCCTAGTATAACAAATATAATCACTCTGCGATTAACCGCAGCCATAGGACTCTCTTTACTAGCAGCAACCCTAGCCTCTTGTACAGATTGAGACCTAGCAGCAAAAGCATCCAACATCTGTGTCTGTTGTTCTTGCTTTGCTTGTTGATTCAAGGCAAACAACTTCATTAAGAAGCCACCTAGAATCGGAATCATATTAGTTAGTAAGGAAATCATTTAAGCCATTTCTCTAACTTACCAATCACAGTATTACAAAAGAACTTAATCTTATTAAGGATTGTATTCTTTAAAAACTTACCATTTTTATCTCTCATCATAGTCATATCACGCACATAATAAGTAAGGATAGAGAATGTAACAGTCTCCTATACACAGTGGTACAGTCACGACACTACCTTCAATCCCTCAATAAAACCAATCTCACTAATAATAAAATAAAACAACATTCCTAATCCGATATATCGTATCTGGTCTAGGGTCTTTTGAATATCAACTAAATGACTATTGACCGAATCTACCTTGGAGAATAGTCTAGCAATCTGGTCATCATGGCGTGCAACAGAACGCTCTAATAGTTCTACTTTCTCTTTCATTCATAATTCCTTATACGAACGTATCTTCGTTCCAATCAAGCGTAATCTCACCAGTTTTATGAGTAATTACTTCTGGTGTTGGGGCTTCTTCTGTAAATTCTTCTTCTAATCCTGCCGCAACTTCCCTTCTTTCTTCCCACGCTTCAAGATTTATCTTATTATTAGTTATTTGTTCTCCTGTTGTAATTTTTGAAACTACCTTAATAATTGATGTACCTTGCTCGGATTGAGATAACAACATACTCAATGAAGAATAATCATTATCTAAATCTTTTTTATAATGTAGATAATCACCAGCTAAACCACCACCACCGTGAGTAACATCAACACCCGACACCACTTCAATAGTATTAATCATACGAATATCAGTATCCCCACCTGTATAAGCGATTTCTAACAAATCATCTTGTGTGAACTTACTGCCCTTAATTCTTCTTGCATTGACCATAATCTTTTCCTATGAAATTTGACCTGTATTACCCGATAAAACTACACCAGCTGAACCATTCGCTGTTCCTGTGCTTCCAGCACCACCACCAGTTCCGGATGATGTGTACCAACCATAACAAGTTGAATAACCATTCGTACCCGCCGTACCCGCTTCCCCTAAATCACCACCAGTACCACCATTACCAGCATAACCACCACCTGAACCAGCACCACCACCACCTGAACCACCTGTTGTAGCACCACCAGTAGAACCACCTTGACAATATGAATAACCACGTCCACCGTTAGCCGCACCACCGCCACCACAACCGCCAGTTAATTGAGTACCACATTGGTTAGACGGTGCGCCTACACCGCCACCACCACCACCACCTAAAAATGTTCTTGTACCAGCAGAACCAGCAGTACGCGTACCCGTTGTATCAAATACAACAGCTAAATTATTATCTGCGGTTTGTGAGTGTTCAAAAGCATCACCACCGTTATTTACAGAACCAGCAGAACCAGAACCAGCACTGCCACCAGAACCATTAGGGTAAGTCCAATCGTTTCTACGTCCACCAGAACCACCGCTACCACCAGTACCGTTATCGTCAGTACCCGCTGAACCAACAATTGAGCCGTTATTAGTAATATTGATTGTAGTGCCAGAACCCCAGCCAGTGCCAGTAAGCATAGCGGCAGTTGATGTAGTTGACGAACCAACCGTAACACCAGAATTAATAGTTAAATTAACATTACTGTTTAATGAACCACCAGCACCAGTAACAGCAGAAGCAATATTGTAGTTATTTACATTAGATGAAATGGTTAAAGCAGTTGCGGCTTTAACAGCCATACTAAATTGTTTAGTATCAGTAGCACCTACAGAATCTGTAACCGTTACATCAAATCTCTGTCCTGTTCTATCTGAACCACCAGCACTGCCAGTAGTAAATGCAAAAGTAGCAGAAGAAACATCAGTGACATCACCAACCGCAGTAACACCAGTAATATATGTAGTATCTACAATAGATACTGACCAATCAAGGGTAGTACCATCTTCACTATCTGAGGCATTTGTAAAGGTAACATTGTTTCCAGATGAACTTTGAGCAAATTCGATAGTTGAAGGATTTGAAGTTATAGCAGTAGCAACAGGTGCTATGTTGTTTTTAATTGTAAGTGGTAGAACTTTAGAAGCAGATAAACCATACTGGTCTGTGACTGTAACTGTAATATCAACAGCTGTATCAGCACTTACATTACCTGCTGTAAAGGTAGTGGCTGCTGAACTAACACCTGTGAAAGAACTCGGAGTTAAAGATAAAGCACCAGAACCTTCTGTAATAGTCCAATCAAATACAGTATCACCATCTGGGTCAGACGCGCCACTGAAAGTAACTGCTAATGTTTTAGTTTCAAGAACCTCAAGTGTTACATTTGCAACAATATCAGCAGCATTAGGCGGAACATCAGGTTGAGGGTAGATACCAGATGTTTCTGAATCTACGACATCTTGAAGATTCCAAATACCAGAAGCACTAGCTGCAGCGCCCTCACCCGAAGGTGTAACCTTCTTACCTATTAAACCACCACTTTTTCTATTCATTAGCTAATCTCTTCGTATGAAATAACAACTTCTAAATCACCAATTGCATCTGCAAATCCTGATATTTTGTCACCTTCTTCCAGATAAATCGCTTCGTTCTTACTGATAGCAACTAAGGTTGAGTCAGCTGGAACAGAAACTGTTTTAACTACATGGTATGTTGTTGTCGCACTAGCATCGTAAAATGTTAATGTTGCAGCAGCAGTAGTAGTGCCATCTATATTTGAAATGTAAACTGAATTAATCTTGAATATCTTTCCACTTGCAGCAGTGTTTGTTACTAAGTCTGCTGTAGATGTAGTTAAAGCTGCACCTAGTGTCTTACCACTAATGGTCGCTACGTTTACAATGTTGGGGTTTGCCATATTTTATTCTCCTTATCCGAATACCATAGCCATAGCAATGGCTTTACCTGTTGATGCTTTGGTATCCATTTGTGTTTGAATACTTGATGTTACTCCATCTAAATAACCAGCTTCTGTTTGACTCACCGATGAAGGTAAATGTCCTACACTAGGGTGGGTATAGTTATTAGCAGTAGTGGTTATGTTGTTAGAACCATCTATTGCGACTAAACCTGAAGCCGTGTAAGTAGTATCAGTAGATGATATTACATTACTACCACTGATAGCTACATTAGTACCTGCTGTATAAGTAGTCTCAGTCCTTACATCTTCTAATACTTCAGCCGTTACTCTTAACTCAATGGTACTATTGTTATTATGAGTAACTGTAGCTGCATCAATAGTCCATGTAGTTCCACTTACAGCGGTTACTTTTAGAACTTCTGAATCAACAGTAGCATAGAAATACCCTGTACTTGAAATATCTGGAAACCCTGCCGAACTATTAACACTGATAGATGTATCATTTATAGATACAGCACTAGTTAATGTCGTTGAGGCATTGTTAGTAAATTTAACACCCATAAGGCTCTCCTATATATTTATATTAAGATACAGTAATAGTCCAAGTAACAGTCATCACGTCAGTTGAGCCTTTATTTACTGTACTAAATACAGTCCTAGCTAACATCTGCCCTGTAGTAGAAGCGTTAAACAAACCAGCTTCTACTACAGCACCTGTTCCTGTTCCAGCAGGGAAAGTAGCTTCATACTTAATAGTATTAGTTCCTGAAATATCAGGGAAGCCAGAGTCATAAGCAACTCTTCCTAATTCAGCAGTACCTGTGGCAGCTCCTAAACCAGTATTACCAGCAGCAGCAGTAGTAGAATCTGAACCAATAGCCATGTGAGACATTACACCTTCAGTAGTACCTTCCAATCTTTTAGTTACGTGTTCTTTACCAACATCTACAACTAAGTTATTTGTTTTACATACTGTATCACCATTGATAGCAATCTCAAGCGAGCCAGTCATTTTTAAGTTTTCTTTAATCATTTAAGTTCTCCAAGTTAATTAAAGGTTAGTGCATTAAACGGCTCACCGCCTAATTTACGATTAGCAAATGTACCTGAAATGGACACCTGCTCTGTAAAAGAAAAAACATTCGATTTGTTGAATGTGTAATCTTTGTCTACAAAACTAATATCATCTAAAGCAAAACCGTCAGTTATAACTTTAGTTAATGTAGTTGAATAAGTTTCTGTGAATCCAACAGAGTCTTGTAAACTCGCCAGATTAAATAATATATCTAGTTGTTCAGAGAATGTAACACCGTCTGCTGTTGCATCAGATACTACTCTGTTAAAGCTAGTAGTTAATGTGTCACTAATACCAAACGACTCTACTGTAGCTTCTTTCTCTAAGGATAGAGTAACAGTATCTAGTATATCTACTATCTCTGATTTTCCAAGAATAGGCGTAAAACTCAAATCTTCTGTAAAACCGAAGGAATCGGCATAAGCAGTAATAATTGAAGCAGGTGATTGTATGCTTACAAGTTCACTAAAAGCAATGGAGTCTGAAAAATCAAGCTTAATATCCCACCATCTACGTCTAAATAGATAAGCAGCAATTGCTTTTCTTTTCTTCCAGTGCTGTACGCCTCTTTTACCCATTAGATTCTTTCTCTAAACTTCTTAATACCAATTCGTTGTCTATCAGCTAAAGCTCTAAGTTCATCTATCATTGTCTCTGCAACAGGAGCAAAGCTTCTAATTACTCTAGCATCTTTTCTTGTGGCTATCTTACCATTAGTAGGTGTGTCATAAGAACCTGATTTAACTGTAGTAGTTGCATCTCCAGGTGTCTTGGTTGCTGAATGTTTTACTTTGTAGGTAGTAGTTTCAACCGTACCTTTCTCATTGTTTGCTTTAAGTTGCTTCCCAGTGTACGTAGGAGCTTTACCTTCACTTTTAACATCGTCCAATTCCTCCTTAGGATTGAGTAAGTCTTCCAACATTGCCATTAGATTATCTACTTCCGTTTCCTCTTGAGGTTCATCATTAAATCTCAGAGCGTTATTCTGTAGATATTCTTCCTTAGACGCGTCACCTCCTTCTTCGTAAGTTTCTTCTAAGATACGAGACCATATCTCTCTAAGCTTGACTTTAAATCTGTCTAGCTCTAAGTTACAGCTTGTATCTTCAAATATATCATGCATAGGATTTACCTTTTGTCTTTAGTCTTTTGTTCTCTCTTAAGTTCCACTTATGTCTATCTGCTCCAAATGAGCTATAGTCTTTACCATATTGGAAATTAGTACAGAATGTTTGTTCAAAGTAGGAAGGTTCTCCACAGTCTGAACAAACTTGTGGTTCTTCCCTGTCATCATACTTAACTACTGATGACGTAATATGGTTGTTGTTACAAGTGTAATCAAATAACGGCATAACCAACCTAATAATTAATTCAGAATAGCACCCTTATCTTAACAGGTGCTACGCTTAACTAACTACTATGCAGTAACTTTAAAAGCTACTGAAGCTTCGGTACGTAACTCACCAACACCATAGATAGTATCAGCAGTAAACAAGTCACCTAAGTATTCTTGTTTGTACTGAGTCTGTGTACGAACGCCAACTTGCTCGGCTAGTACAGCAGCATCTTTGTGGAACATTACGCCTTCACGGTTAGTACCAGTAGTAGGAGCAGAGTTAGTAACGAATACATCGATACCGTAGATTGCACCAATCTTACCAGTCTTAATTGCATCACCAGAACCAATGAACTGTTGCTCAGTGAATCTGTCGATACCTAACATAGAGTTAGCTGCAACTGGAGGTAGTACGATTGAACGACCATCCATAGGAACATCAGCGTTATCTAATGCTAGAACCATTGCACGGATACCAGCGTCAGTGATTGCACCACCAGCACCAGAAGTCCAAGCTCCACCAGTGTCAGCCTTAACAAACGTACCGCCTGTCATAGTACCGAATAAGTCAGTCTCTACTTGTGTAGCTAGAGCGTAACCAGCGTCGTCAGTGTAGAACTTACGCATTGAAGCTAAAGCTTGTACTTCTGCGATGTCCTCGATTAACTTCGAGTATTCGTAGTGCTTGTTAATTGAAATGTCTACTACAGTATTTGTAGCAGCACTCAATGTAACTTGTGCGTTAGCTGCTTTAACAGAAGCTGAACCACGAGCAGGCTTAGGAATGTGAATAGTATCACCCTTCTTACCTTTATGTGAAAGTTTAGTAACTAAGTTTGCTAAAACTAAGTTAGATTTATATGCACCAATAACTTCATCCGACCAAAGTTCAGGGATGAAATTACCAGCGACAGCAGCGGTTGTATTATTTGTACCTAATGCCATTGTTATTTCTCCTTATTGAGTTTTATTTAACACGACCCTCTGCGTATGCTAAACCTATCTCATCTGATAAATCAGCATACCTCGTTGGGTCACTTATTTGCAGCTGAATTAAATCAGACCTGCGATACATCTTTTTACCACCAACAGAATCACCTGAGGAGCGAGTCTCTGAACTAGTTTGTCGCATTGCCTTGTCTCTTTTAACTTTCTCTGCCTTCTTTACTTCTTGTGTCTTACCAATCATTGAGATTTGTTTCCAAGTCCCTAGTAATTCATTTGCAGCATTAAAGTCATAGTCAGCATCAGCTCTGCGGAATAGCTCGGTACGAATACCACTCTCTCCTACCCACTTCTGGAAATCACTATCACCAACAACATCCATAAAATCAGGATGTGTTGTTTCAAGTTGCGTTAAGTTAGCCTGTTGAGCTGACTTAAAGTTTACTTCCCTAGCTTTGACAATCTCGGGGTGGTTTTCTATCGCTGAATTTACTGCCTTAGCAGGGTCATCGTAGAAAGTGTCCTCGAAACTGACAGCTTCTTCTTCTGGTTCAGCAGCAGGTGCAGCTTGTGTTTGAGCATCTAACAGTTGTTGAATTAATTGTTTCTGTTCTCCAACTGTTTGACCTTGTTTACCTAATACCTTCTCAGCATTTAGGTGCATCTCAATCACATCCTCAAGTGTCTTCCCAGCATACTTCTCAGGAGGTTCATATGAAGATTCGGTCTGTTCAGTTGCCTGTACTTCCGAAGCTTCCTCAATAACTTCACTTTGTGAGTTATCAATACTTGCCTCTGTCGTTTCTGTTACCTGTTCTGCCACCTCTGTCGGTGCTTCGTCTACTACTATACTCATTTTGGTCTCCGTCCTTTGCAGGATTATGAAGTTTTATTAAGATGGAGGCGTTTCCGCTTGTTCCATCGCTAGTTTAGTTGCACTTTCTAAGCTAATTACATAACCTAGTAGGTGCAACTGACCCTTAGCGTGCCAAAGGTCTTTTTCATTGTCCATTGTATCAACGTCTCGTACATTGGATTCAATACTTTTTAATTCTTCAACTAGGTCTAGCCAACCTTCTGTCTCGAATAATTCTAATCTATCTTGTAGGAATTGTTCATCAGTCTTCACTAGATTTTAAGTTCCCTTCAGAGTCTCTATTGCCTGTTAATCCTCTACTATCTTTAGTATTCTTATCATAAGGTTTAATATTAAAGAAAGCTCTTGTATTTTCCATACGTTGTTCTTTTTCTGCATCAGAACCTAATATCATATGGTCTAACAAATCAGATATGAACTTACCTGCAGTAGCTTCCTTCTCAGGTGTAGTATCTACAGCCTCTGCTGCTTTTTTAACCTGTGTAGCCTCTGCATTTAAGCCATCTTTTTCCATTGAGGCAATTAAAGCACCTAATGTACCAGCCCCTGCTGCTATTGCTCCATATCCTGCTATTAATAAAGGTAAAGGCATAAATCTCCTATTGATAAGTTCCTGGAATAGTTGTCTTAGCTGCTGATTCTCTAGCTTTAGCCATGTTCAATATCGTTTCAGACTTCAAATGCTCTACCTCTGGAATGTTTCTAGCAGTCTCAGAGTTCTTATTAGCAATATCAGCCTTAGTTTTCTCCATACCCATAGCTTCTTTCTGAAGTTTAAGTATCTTTTCTTGAATCTTAATCTCATTAGGAGCAAGTTCTTGAGCTTCTGCGTACCATTTAGCGGCTTTAGCTTTCTCTTCTTCAGCTTCAGCTTGTGTCTTAGCAATATCTGCCTGTGCTTGAGCCATCTGTAGTTCCATGTGGGCTTGCTGCATCTGTTGTTGCTCAGGGTTAGGTTGTTGTCCTTGCATAAGACCATTAACAATCTGGTCTCTGTTATGAATAGAAGAGTTCTGCATCATAGCTAGTAGAATCACGTTGAAAGCGGGTGAGTCTTTAGGAATAGCTTGTAACATCTGTACCATTTGAGTCATCTCTAACTCTTTAGCCATAATTCCCATCGTAGAATAAGGAACAAACTTGTAATCATTGACAGGGTATCTATCTACATCGAACTGAATCTTACGCCACATTGATTTATTAATCATAGGAATAAGGAATGTGTTCTGGAAGTTCATCAATGTACGTTTCTGTCTCTTAATAGAAGCAGATTGTGCCATTGACATACCAGAAGACGTAGCTCTATCAGCTGAACCTACGTCAGCAGAGCCAGTTCCCATCTGAATCATATTTTGAAGTGAGGCAACCTGAGTGAACGTATTTTGGTCTGTGGTTCCCATATTAAGAGGCATGATAGCATTTCTTGGGTCGCCATTTGTTAGGATAGTTTTACCAGGTCTAACCTCAAACTTGACACCTCTAGGTAATCTGGTTGCATCAGCAGCCATCATAGGTGTAGTTGTTAATGCAAGTGAGTCAATCCTAGCTCTCATCTCTGCATCTAATGCTTTTTGAGGGTTGTATCCTTTTTCACAGACACCTCTACCCCAGAATTTGTTAGGAACTATATCGTGTTGATAACTAATGAATGGTCTATCCTTCATCATAAAGGCGTTCTCTTCTGCCCTTAAGATATATTCATCATTAACTAAAGTAACAACAGCTTCAACTAGTTCATCTTTCTTAGTGTACTCAAAGTCATCCTTATCAACCTTAGGTTTTAAGAATCTCTTCGGAACCAGACCCCAGTATTCTGTAATCTTAACCGAGTCCGACTCATCTGCCATTTTAGATTCAGGGTCGAAGCCAAAGCGTACAGTATCATAATCACCATCAAGGGGAACATCACGATAAATACCAGACTTAATACCATCAACAACATGATACCTTGGCTTAATGACTTCATGAGCAACACCAAGTGCCTCATCGATTGAATTAGCTGATGGGTCAATTAAAAACTCCTTAGGAGAGATAGGTTCTACCTTTACATCAATAATAGGGTATTCAGTTAGCTGACGTGTGGAAGTCATCGTACCTTCTACAGGTTGTTCTACAGGAGAACGCTCTATATTCTGTTCAACAACAATCTTACCAACACCAGTTCCATAAATAGCAGCATTAAGGAAGATTTCACAGACAGCATCTTTAACACCAGTCTTTTCTAGGTCTTCTTGTAGTAGATTACGTATAAATTCAGCATCTTGTGGGTCCTGGTCTAAATGGTCGTCTTGTAAATCAAACCATTTACCTCTACCGAAGGTAGCTTCTTCTAATTCTGCAACTGAACTCTCAACTGCCTGTTGTAATGCAGGAGATATAAGTCTTGATTTCTCTGATTCTCTAGTTCTGTCTGATTGTAACCAGATACCACGCCATAAACGATAGTATTCATCCCATTGGGTTACATAGTTCACATCTCGGTGAGTTCTCCAACCTTCTAAGCGATATGATAGCCAGGAAGCTAGAGCTTGATACTGTGTTTCCTTACTATCAAACATATATTAGGAATTTCCATAGAGATTTGGGCGTAATATAACATAAAGTAAATAGGAAAATCAACTAATTTATGAAAATAATTAGTTAATACCCTGCAATTAGGTCTTCAGGTTCCCATTCTTCTTCCATTTGAATCGAATGTGCGAAGTCTGCAATACTCACCTGGTCTATATAGGACAAGGCATCTAGACAATCATCGTGTGCAAGTTTAGAAGGGAAGTCTAACATCTGAGAAACAAAGAACTTCCAATCTTTATCTTCATTAAATGTTATTTGTTGATGTTCTAAACGTCCTTGAAGGGACCAAGTTATCCTTTCTGACTTCTTTTTACCACCATGACGTAACTCATCTATATGTACAAACCTATTAGAAGACCTCATTTCATCTTCCAGGTAAGGCATGATAGCGTTCTTTAATGAACCAGTCTCAATACCTACAGTAGTAGCTTCATTAAGTTCTGCTGCTTTTAGTATCTTAGTAGCAGTTTCTTTAATAGACCACCTTCCATGTAGTATATCTTTCACCCACCATTTATCTCTATCTATCTTAACAATAGCAATAGCAGTCTCATCCAGCTTAGAAGTCTTTAAACCCCTCTCTTGTTCAGAAGCCTCGAATCCAGCAGGGTCCACAGCAATAACATAGTTACCTTCATCAGGTTCAGTACCAGTTAAGAACCACTCTTCTTTAAAGATACCGCCAGAGAAGGTTTCAAATGATGCCTCAAACTCTTGTCTAAACGACATAGAAGACATAGACCTCTTAGCAGCCTCAATCTCATCATCAGGTATATAGGGATTATCAGTAGAGTTAAAAGAGAAAGCTTGCCATTCTTCATCCTCTTCTTTTAAAGCTTCAGTATATAGGTCATAGAAGTGATTCTTACCAGCTGGCGTACCTATAAAGAGTGCGCCACCTCTAACATCAGCAAGTGTAGGTCTAATAATCTGTTCCCAGACATTAGGTTTCATAGAGGCATACTCATCTAATACAACATAAGCAAGACCAACACCACGTAGGGAATCAGGTCTATCAGAACCCTTTAAGTATATCTTCCTACCATTAATCAATGTTAGTCTAGCTGTGTTCTCATAGGCATCTTTAATGACACCTTGCCCTAACTCTTTAAGCATATTCCACATAATGTCTTTAGCTTGTTGAAAGGTAGGACCAATATAGAAGACATCCTTCTCTTCAGATTGTAAAGCTTTAATTAACAATATCCAAGCAGCTAATCTAGACTTACCAAACCTTCTTCCGGCCGATACAACCTTAAATCTCTTCTTTGAATTGAATATATCTAACTGAGCAGGATGTAACTCAACATTAAGAGTCCCCATCTAGTACCTCAGCTATGACCTCATCATCACCTTTAGTCTTTAGTTTCTTAGGTTTATTAACCTTAGCCATCTCTTCAATCTGTTCAGTAGTACCAACATTAATAGTTAGACCACCTTCAGCTTTAGTATGTTTAATCTCAACTGCCTTCTGTGCAGGGACAATTCTATCCATACACATCTTTAAACAGTGAACATCACCTTTAAGAGCCTTAGCAATGACAACCTCAACTATCTCTTCACCTCTAGAACTTAAGAGTTCTCTAGCAAGTTGGGTATATTTATTAACAGAACCTTTAGGTCTGCCAGCGGGGTTTAGGGATTTCATTCCCTTAACAAGATTAGGATTACCTAGACGTTTAGTAGACATAGTTTAATTATCCGTTAGGGTTAAACAAAATAGGTATTAAGTATCAACATAATAGTTAATTTAATACCTTTATTAGTAATTCCACGTCTTAAGTAGTAAGACACCTCTGAAGACCTCCACCTTGGTTTCCGCTCAGTGGCGTTTAGATTAACTAAAAGTGATAATGGATAATCTAATAGTTACTCTTTGGAAGGTGATGGTGGTTCTCTTCAGCAACTCTTGTTTCTTAAGTAGTGAACTTAGTTTCGATTGTAGCTGATAAATAGAACAAAGTAAAGCAAATAGTCCTTTAATTCAGTTAAATAAAGTTATCCACAGAGTTATCCACAGGTTTACCCATAGTTATCCACAACTTTACATTAGTTCTACTATTTATCTACAAACCTCAAATCCTTCTTTCATCTACTAGTGATAGCTCGAAATGGTCTCTCGTCTGATAGTGATTGTTAATTATTAGTATGGAGTCACCACACGGGTCCCCCTGGTAGGTACTTAAGAACTGTAGTAGAACTATAGTGTCTCTAGTGATTTAAGTATCCTTGAGTGTGTAAAGTAATGATAGACAATCAAACAGGTATCAGTTAACAGGAGTTAACTAATATTATTTAAGATGAAACCTTAAACAACAAAGGTTTCAAGTGGAGTGACTTACAGTAACCCTATAAATCTAAGATTCTTGGGGAATCTTAGACACCTAGACATCATTTATAATCGCTTAGGAGCGATTGATAAATAAAGGTGTAGGGAAACTGTAAGTAACTTTATAAGGTTCATCAAAGTTACTGTTTTATTAGAGGCTTTTGATAAACCTTATAATCAAAGTTCTTAACGAGCGTGAATACGCTCTAAACTTTGACCTACGGTCACTGTAGTGACCTAAATAGGACTCGGTGCAAAGCACCTCGGGACTACTCTCTTGATACCCTTTGAAAGATTCGATTTAAGGTATTGAACCTAAAGAACAAGGTTCAATGAATGTCCTTAATCGAATCCATTTAACACAACAAGCAATAGTTAGTAAAGACCTTTACATTAACACTATCACTACTGATGGTGTAATTTAAGTAAGCCGTGGTTTACTTAAATAACTATCGAGACTTCAATGTCCCCCTAATGTCCCCTACTAATAAAGGTCTTGACAAACTATCGTCCCTTTGGGATTGTGTTGAATGGAAAGGGACTCAAGTGAGTTGATGTTAATTTAATAACTATATAAGGAAATATTATGAATAAGAATAAAGATGAAATGATTGTTAAATGTTTAGATATTGTAAGAACTGAATTCAATGAGAATACAGAGACTTCAGAGCTAACTGATAATGATATGAAATGGTTACAGTGTTACTTTACAGAACATTGTCAGGTAGAACCTATTAATAATGATGAGGTTAATATATTGACAGGAATGAATCGAGCAATGGATTGGTAATTGTAAGATGTCGTTGGTAGTTAGACTTGAAACAACTACTACTTTTATAATAATATGGAGTAAGAAGATGAAAAAGGAAATAAATGCACTACTAAATGAAAAGGTTTTCTCTATTGATAACGTAAATGAAGACAGAGAAGGTATTAAGAATGAGGAATACTCAGCTCTTGGTACTGTTGTTAAGTCATTTGCTTGGTCACTTGGTAACACCATCAAGAACAAGGAAGAGTTTCTACAGACTCAACTTGTGAAGTTAAAAGGTATGCTTGAATCACCGTATGTTGGTTCTGATGTACACAATAACTCAATAGAGAATAAGGAAACTTATATCAACAACCTGCAACAGACCATCGATGAACTTGAAGAGTTTAAGGGGATTGTTCTTAAACGTCATGAAGACTTATTCGGTTCTGTTTATACACCTTATAAGAAAGGTGAAAAGGTTACAGATACTGCATCTACCTTGTCAGCTAAGGCAATGTTAGATAAATACGGTATCTAATACAACTTGAGAGATAGGTTAACGCCTGTCTCTCTCTTTTTTATTGTTCGTATCTACACTGATTGTCTATCATTACTTTAAAACTTAATGAGGGGAATTAAGGGGAGATGGATTAGTCTGGGATTTTACAACAACGTAGGAGAGTAGCATGAAGAAGTTCAATAAGAAACAAAGAGACTACTTAGATAAGGTAGTCAAAGCAAACAACAATAGACAAGACTTAGCTGATGCTTTATTCAGTGTTTATTCAACTGTTGAAGATGATGTAATGGCATTGGGAAAAGTCTGGGAAACCCAATGGTCTGATATAGATAGGTATGTCAGTGATAAGTTCATTGAGGTACATGGTGCTGGATACAGCAAGATGAATCAATACTATTAACAGGAGAGTAATATGGAAGACTTAGAGAAGGTGTCTTTATCTAAAGCCTTAGAGGTAGAACAGATAAAGAATGAACGCCTAAATAAAGAACTGAATATGTATAACGGTGAGTTCGGTATTCATAATCACTTCAAGCAGATGTTCATTAAGATGCTTGAACAGCATGAGGTAACTGATACTCTAGTAGCTGTACTTAAGGATGAGATTCAAGAAGAAGTCGTATCTGAATATGAGTATTTAGGTAATAGACTAGATGAATTAGAGAACAAGCCTGATGAGTATGAGATTACTGATACTGTTGTAGACTCTATGACATTTGAATCTAGAGTAGAAGAGATTGTTAATGAAAGACTACAAGAGATTAACTTTAAAGTAACTATAGAGGAGTAATGTATGGGGAAAGTTAAAGAACAACAACTATGGCGTAGTGAACACGCTACTGATTGGGAAGAGGACTTACCTACGTGGTATCAGTACCATGAGAGGGAGCTAGACCAGATGGTAGGTGAAGTTATTATCTACAATGTGTCTGGATTAATCTATGAACTTAGAGGTGAGGATAAGTACATGGAAGAAGTCAATGAACTCTCTTGGAAAGTAGATGAATCCTTTGAAGAAGATGGTGCAGAACCTACCTACATCAAGGCGTTACAACACTTCATCGTAGCTGATTGGTTTGCTGATGAGCTAGAGAAGAGGGGTGAGATTGTAGATAAAGACTTCCTTGGATTAACTATCTGGGGAAGACCTACCTATGGTCAAGCAATAAGCCTGGACTACGTGGTTCAGGATATATTAAAAGATATAGTTGAGAGGAGGAAAGCTAATGGGTAAGGTAACTTTTAATAATGGTAAGGTACTAACCAAGTGTTGTATCTGCAGTGAGTTCTTTGAAGGACACGGGAATAATCCTGACCCAGTAACAGATGAGTCTGGAAAGTTCTTTGATGAAGAGGCTCAGTGCTGTAATAAATGTAATGATAAGGTAGTAATACCTAAACGATTAGAGGAGATGTTAGGATGAAACAAATGAAACTAGTAGATGAAACAAAACGTAGGGTTGTATATCTTTATGATTTACTAGAAGACTACGTTGGAGATGAGCCTGTTGGCTTAGATATTATTAGAGTATTAGATACAGCAGGTAATGTTGTACCTAAATCAGATGAACTAGAGATTGTTTATGATGTTACTTACTCAGTACAGATAGACCCTGATGAGATGACACCTGAACAAGAGAACGCTTGGCTCAGGGATGGGGGTTACTGATGACTAACACTAGGCAACTACAACTAGCAAGCGGGTGGGTATTAACCGAAGAGATACCTGATAACTTCAATGAGTGGGAAGATATAAGAAAGAAAAGATTCTTAAAACAACACGTAACTGAGGACTATCAACACTTAGATGGTAAAGGAATATGGGATGAGATTATAATTCTTTATGGTTTCATTGGTTATGTATTAAAGGAGGAGAGAGATGGCGTATAAAGATTTAACTAAAGGTGAACAGTTTGTATTTGACTGGCAGTATTATAAGTTTGGGAAGACATCATTCAAATACCACATAGCTCAAGCTATAGCACACTCAGACAACATGAATAGAACTAAACTATACAAAGCTTTTCCTGAAGAGGTAGAGGCTATGAATTGGTTTCAGTCTAAAGATGGTTGGTGGGATAGAGTAGAAGAAGTAGGTAATGGTTGGGATGAGTTAGTAGTAACAGATGGTAAGCATCCTCAACGACTTAAAGCTGTACCAGAGGAGAAGTGATATGAAAAGTAAGAATGACTTAACTGTAATGGCAGGTGTTTTAATACCTTATTACAAAAGAGCAATTACAATAGGAGCTGACTCAGAATATATATCACTGGAAGTAAGAGAAGATGATGATAGTCAACCTATATCTAACTACCCTGATAATATTAAACGCACTAGTTTAATCTTTATGTTTGACACACATACGGGAAGCTTTGATGGGGTGTTGACATCGAGTGGTCATGATAAAAAGGAGGAAGTATGAAATGGAAAGACTTAGAGTTAGAGAAGCATGGGTTATTTGCAACTAAAGATATACTTGAAGCTGTTCAATATGTAGATGATATTGTTGAGGGTTTACCTAAGAAGCATAGGATATGGGCATACACTGCTGCATATGTCATGTACAATTCAGTAATAGAACACTATGAAACTAACATGGTGTGTACTAAAAGGAAAGAAGATGTTTGAAATACTATTTGGATTAGCTATCCTTTACTTAGCCTTCCTTCTTTACATAAACTTAGGAGATTAGTATGAAAGAAGAGCAAGAATACCAAGCTAAGTACATGGTCTTAGTAGCGTGGGCTGCAGATAAGTCTGGGTTAAGTGAAGAAGTCATCGAAGAGGTGGTCAATGAGGCGTATGATAAGAACCTAAGGAAAGACTTAGAAGATTATTGTGATAAACTATTCGATGGAGAAAAGGATGGCATGTGATTACTATGATATACCTATGACACTACAGATAGTAGTGGCTGTGAGTGCGGAGAATGAGGAACAAGCGGTGGAAAAGTTATACTCAATGGATGACACTGAGGTAATACAATTATTACAGGAGCAGTCTGGATTTATTAGCGATGAATCAACTTCTAATACTGCACATTAGATGATACAATACTTCTAATGTTTGATTCATACGCAGATATTCGGGGTATTCCTACTCTCCTCAAGTTTAGTCTCCCTCGTCAGAATCCTACAAGTATGGGATTGGTTACCCTAAGTAACCCCTAATTAGTAAGACAGTAAGTTAATAAAACAAGTGAGGAGTTATGAATAGGATAGCAAAAGAGGACGAGTACAACTACTTAGTAAGACAATCGATACCTTATGCGCTAGGATGGCAAGCGTGTGCTGAAAGTAAAGATGCTTTGTCTGAAAGACGTGAGATTAATTTAAAGGATAGACTAGAATTTGACCAAGGGTATAGTGATTGCTATGCCAATGGTGAAAGTGAGACTGCTGCATTTGATTATGAGGCAGGTATTTAATAAACCGTAGGGTTTAAAACACAGGAGAAGTATATGTTAGTAGAAGGAACTACAATGTTTAACACACACCTTACACAACACGATGAGTGGAAAGGTAAATCAACAGGAATGTATTCTATACAAGTAAAGCTTGATAGTAAGACTGCAGCTAAATTGAATAAAGATGGGGTTCATGTTAATGATTATGAGGGAGAACCTATTCGTAAGTTTAAATCTAAATACAATATTGAGGTGTGGCTTAATAATAAAGAGAGGTATGAATACGAGCTACCTAAAGGAACTAAAGTAAGAGTTGAGTACACACCAGGTAAGACTTCAGACCCTGAATGGGGAGTGGCTACTTATCTTAAGCGTGTCTTAATCTTAGAGATGGGTGAAGGTGGAGATGGTGGTGGAGACTCAGCCTTCTTTGCAGATGAGCAGGAGGTTTAAGATTCCTCAGTAAGCTCACTACTGCCTCGGGAGACCTTCATAACTCTGAGAGGATTATTAAACGGTGTAGGTCACAGCCGTGTGAGTAAGTGACCACCTAATTACTAGAATGAGGATTCAAAATGAGTAAGTTTATCAAGCATGAGGCGTGTCCCAAGTGTGGGAGCGATGATAATGTAGCTGTTTATGATGACCATAAGCATTGCTTTACAGAGGGGTGTAACTTCTGGGATGGTAAAGCTACAGCACAAGTATCTACTTCTTATACGAGGAAGATAAAAACAAGTAAGGAACTAACTATCCAAGGAGTCTGGGGTGCTATCCCTAAGCGTAGAATCTCTGAGGAAATCTGTAAGCAATACCAAGTACGAGTTAGTGAAGATGGTAATACACATTACTATCCTTTCACTGACCAAGCTTGTAGAGTTACAGCATACAAGGTTAGGGATGTACCTAATAAAGAGTTCAAGACACAAGGTAACTTCAAAGACACTGGTCTATTTGGTGAGTGTCTCTGGGATAAAGGTGGTAAGTATATTACTGTCACTGAGGGTGAGATAGATGCCTTGTCTTTAGCTGAGGTATTCAATGGTAAGTGGGCTGTCTGTTCTCTAAAGAATGGTAGCTCTAGTGTAGAGAAATCTATCCAAGGTAGCTATGAGTTCCTTGATTCCTTTGACCATATCGTACTAGCCTTTGATAAAGATAAGGCAGGTAAGGCAGCTATTGATAAAGCTATCTCGATGTTTAGTCCTGAGAAGATTAAGATTATGTCTTACCCTGAGGGATACAAAGACATCAGTGATATGTTACAAGCTGGCCTTGTTAAAGAGATTACTGAATGTTTCTGGAACGCTAAGAGCTGGATGCCTAGTGACATCATAGGTGCAACACAACTGAAAGATACTTGGCTAGAGAGACCAGAACAAGCATCAGTTGAGTACCCTTGGGTGTGTCTTAATCAAATGACTAGAGGGTTCAGACTAGGGGAGCTGGTAACGATTACATCAGGGACAGGGATGGGTAAGTCTTCAGTAGTTAGAGAGCTGGAATACCATCTACTTACACAAACCCCTGATAAGATTGGAGTAATTCATTTAGAAGAAACAACAGAGAGAACCCTTGATGGTCTGATAGGTATCCACCTTAAGAGACCTTATCACCTAGACGAATGTAGAAATACAACTAAGAAAGAATTAGCAGAGGATGCCTTTGATGAGTTGTTTGATAGAGATGAGGGTGAGGCTTTGACTCTATACGATGGTAAAGAACTATCCATTGATAAGATTATAAGTCGTATCAGGTTAATGGCTAAAGCTCAGGGTATCAAATGGATTGTACTAGACCACCTTAACTTGGTAATGTCTGGTGATGCTAAGGGTGATGAGCGTAGGAACATTGATGCGTTGATGACTAAGCTGCGAGAGGTAGTAGTTGAAACTAACATTGGGTTGTTTGTAGTATCTCATCTATCAAGACAACAAGGTACACCACATGAAGAGGGTGGAGCTATATCATTAAACCATCTGAGAGGTTCACAAGGTATTGCTCAACTGTCTAATATGGTGATAGCATTAGAACGTAACCAACAAAGCGATGACCCTATCACTAGGAACACAACAACACTAAGGATTCTAAAGAATAGATATACAGGTGAGACAGGGATAACAGGATACCTTCAGTACGATGCTGATACAGCTAGACTAAGGGAGACAACAGCACCAGAGGAGATGTAATGGTAAAGGTAGTATTCGACATAGAAACAAACGGACTTAATCCATCAGTTATCTGGTGTATTGCAGCTCGGATTGTAGGTAGATGGGATGAACCTACAACCTTTGAGCCTGGGAATGTTAAAGACTTCATACCTTGGCTCAAAGATAACAATGTAGAGGTCTTAATAGGACATAACATTATTAACTTCGACATACCTGTCATCGAGAGGTTACTTAAATTCAAATGGTGGGGTGAGATTGAAGACACCTTACTAATGTCTAGGTTAGATAGCCCTAGTCGTAAGGGTGGTCATAGTCTAGATGCCTGGGGTGAGAGACTAGGTATAGCTAAAGGTGACTTCGGTAAGAAAGAGGATGCTTGGAGTACATATAACCAAGAGATGCTTGAGTATTGTATCCAAGATGTACAAGTTACCTACAGTTTATACAGTACATTAGTTAAACAGAACTTAGTTGAGGGTGCTTTAGCTATGGAACTTAAGGTAGCTAAGATAATCAATCAACAGAAGTTAAATGGGTGGGAGTTTAATACTAGAGATGCTATCACTCTACAAGCTGAGCTTAAGGATGAGATGTTTAAAGCTGAAGATGAAGTAAGAGAAGTGTTCTTACCACTACCTCAGTTTAAATCTCTAAAGTTTCCTGACAAACCTTATACACAAGAAGGGGACATATCAGGGACATTGCTTAAACAGCTGGATAGGTTAGCTTTCTTACATGAAGAGAAGGGATGGGGTTGTTATGTAGCACCTGACTTCAACTTAGGTAGTAGGAAACAGATAGGACTACAACTTATACACTTCGGATGGGAGCCTACTGAGTTCACACCTGAAGGAACACCGCAGGTATCAGAGACTATACTAGAGAATGTAGACTTTCCTGAAGGTAAGTTGATAGCTAGGTACTTAATGTTACAAAAGAGACTGGGATTAGTGTCATCTTGGATTGAAGCAGCAGGTATATTAGATAGAATACACGCTTACGTTAATCCTATCGGTGCTGTTACTAATAGAATGACACACAGTAAACCTAATTTAGCTCAAGTACCTGCAAATGATAGCCCTTATGGTGTAGAGTGTAGGAAGTTATTCAAAGTAAGAGATGGATACAAGTTAGTAGGAATGGATGCCTCAGGTTTAGAGTTAAGGATGTTGGCACATTATATGGATGATGAGGATTACACTAAGGAAGTAGTAGATGGAGATATACACACAGCAAATCAATTGGCTGCTGGACTTGAATCAAGAAATCAGGCAAAGACTTTCATCTATGCTTTCTTGTACGGAGCTGGAGAAGAGAAGATTGGAAACATTATCGGAGGAACAAGTAGCGATGGTCGAAGACTTAAGAAAGACTTCCTCGCTAATACGCCAGCACTTAAAGATTTACGAGACAGAGTTACAAAACTGTCTGAACAGGGAACCATCAAAGGATTAGATGACAGGAAGTTACACATCAGGAGTCCACACGCAGCTCTTAATACGTTACTACAATCAGCTGGTGCTATAGTAATGAAGAGAGCCTTGGTGTTACTAGATAAGTATGCCAAGGAAAACAGTATTGATTATCAATTCGTAGGTAATATCCACGATGAGATTCAAACAGAAGTAAAAGAAGAGGAAGCTGAGCTGTTCGGTAGCTTAGCTGTAGATAGTATGATTGAGGCAGGTACATATTATGAGATGAACTGTCCTCTAGATGCTGAATATCAAGTAGGAGATACGTGGGCGGAGACCCACTAGGAGAAAAGATGAAGAAGATTGAAGACTTAGTAGATGACATCTATGAGGTGCTGAGAACGAATGAAGCAGCCGAAGGTGTAGATGTGGATAAAGTTGTGGATAACTTTGGTGAAGCCATGAAGAATATCTTAAAAAACAACGTACTTACGAAGCATGACGATGGTGGAAAACTTCGTATGAGTAGCATAGGTAAGCAAGATAGATACCTATGGTACAGACATAGACAATACACCCATGAATCGATGACACCAGCTACATTGATGAAGTTCTTATACGGTCATGCGACTGAAGAGCTTGTACTTGCATTAGCTTCACTGTCTGGGCATGAAGTTACCCATCAACAACACAAGGCTGAGGTAAATGGAGTCAAAGGTTCGATGGATTGTCTAATTGATGGTATGTTGATTGATGTTAAGACAGCTTCTACCTTTGGATTTAAGAAGTTTAAAGAAGGGAACGTGCGTGATGATGACCCATTCGGTTACATCGACCAACTACGAGGCTATGCCGAGTCCTTAGGACACGATGAAGGGGGTTGGTTAGTTATTGATAAGACTAATGGTAACTTATGTACTCACTTTGAGAGCTTTAAGTACGATGACCCTATCACTGAGAGGATTGATTATCTGAAATGTATGATTGCAGATGATGAGAGACCTGAACAATGCTACGAGTTAGTACCTGAAGGTAAGTCAGGGAACATGAAATTAGCTATGCCTTGTAGCTATTGTATGTATAAGCAGCATTGTTTCCCTGATGTTAAGGTGTTTGCCTACTCAACTGGACCTAGATTCTTAGCTAAAGTAAGAAATTACCCTAAGGTTCCTGAGATTTACGATTACTTCGAGGAGAAATAAGATGATACCTATTGACGATAAATACTATTTAACTAAGGATGATAATAACTTAATATTAATTACTAAAGTTATAACTAAAACAGGAAAAGATGACTCAAAGCAACATGGAAGACGTAGGTTTTATCCTAGTATTAAAACCCTGGTTAAAGGATTGTTTGTTTTAAAGACTTATGATGTTGTAGATGAAGCCCAAAAGGTCAATACCCGTGTTAAAAGGGATGAAATGTTAGACTCTTTAAGCTACTTTGAGAAGGAGTGGTGTAAGTCTATGAATAAATATATAGTAAACTTAACTAAAGAGG